>OERK01000280.1_pt1 | contig 15768 bp, 10 predicted proteins | sample 1540001 | NCBI WGS metagenome assembly OERK01 (sample SAMEA3891246, study PRJEB23780) | metagenome | biome: terrestrial biome; feature: animal house; material: water of meat washing | place: Italy | collected 2015-05-12
GCAGTACTTATATGTATGGGCATGATAATGCAACTGGACTAGCCGTCGACTGTCCTCAATATAGTGAAATCGAGCAAGACGTAACAGCTTTGGATACGTACTTTAAGGCGCTAAAGAAACGTCGTAACTAATTAATTTCTACATAAATAAAAAGGCGACCATCTGGTCGCCTTTTTATTTCTATCGCTTTCCAGTCAGGAAAACTTACCGAGCCGGTCGCTTGGCACCATTGCCTTTGGCCGCAGGCTTGCCGCCTTGAGCAGCGGGTTTGGCACTCGGCTTGGCAGAGCCAGCGCGGGTCGGGGTTTTACCCTTATGGGCGGGTTTTCCGGCAGGTTTGCTCTTACCCGCATTCTGGCCCGCACTCTTGCCTTCGCCCTGTGCGGCCGGTTTGCCGTTAGCCGCCCCTTTCTGCAGCTGGGAACCCACCGGCTTGCCGCCCGTCGGCTTGTTGCCTGTGCCATTGCCGCGCTGATGGGCAATGTTACTGTGGCGAGTCAGGGCCGGTTTCATCCCCTTGCCGCTGGCGGCGCGCTCGTTGCGCCCTTCCGCAGGCACCAGACAGCCGGGGCCGTTGCCAATCAGGTGGCCCTTGCCCATGGCGAGCAGGGCTTCGCGGATCATCGGCCAGCCTGCGGGGTCGTGGTAGCGCAGCAGCGCCTTGTGCAGGCGGCGACGGCGCTCGCCCTTGGCGACAAACACATCGCCACCGGTGCGGCTCACCTTGTTTAACGGGTTTTTCTCCGTGTAATACATGGTGGTGGCGTTGGCGAGCGGCGACGGGTAGAAGTTCTGCACCTGATCGAGCTTGAAGCGGTTCTCTTTGACCCAGAGCGCCAGATTGATCATGTCTTCATCGGTGGTGCCCGGGTGGGCGGAGATGAAGTAGGGGATCAGGTACTGCTGCTTGCCCGCCTCTTTGGAGTATTTGTCGAACAGCTCCTTGAACTGGTAGTAGCTGCCCATGCCCGGCTTCATCATCTTGGAGAGCGGCCCCTCCTCGGTGTGTTCCGGCGCGATCTTGAGGTAGCCGCCGACGTGGTACTTGGCCAGCTCCTTGATATAGCGGGGATCTTCCACCGCGATGTCGTAACGCACGCCGGAGGCGATGAGGATCTTCTTGATCCCCTTGAGGTCGCGCGCCTTGCGATAGAGGTTGATGGTCGGGCTGTGGTCGGTGTCCATGTGCGGGCAGATGGTGGGCCAGACACAGGAGGCGCGACGGCAGGTCTGCTCGGCCTTGGGGCTCTTGCAGCGCAGCTTGTACATGTTGGCGGTGGGGCCGCCGAGATCCGAGATGACGCCGGTAAAGCCCGGCACCTTGTCGCGGATATCTTCGATTTCTTTGAGGATCGACTCTTCCGAGCGGCTCTGGATGATGCGCCCTTCGTGCTCGGTGATGGAGCAGAAGGAGCAGCCGCCAAAGCAGCCGCGCATGATGTTGACCGAGGTCTTGATCATCTCGAAGGCGGGGATCTTCTCGTTGCCATAGGCCGGGTGCGGCACCCGCTGGTAGGGCAGGCCGAATACGCCGTCCATCTCCTCGGTTTCCAGCGGGAAGGCGGGCGGGTTGACCCAGACGATGCGATCGCCGTGAGCCTGCGACAGGGCGCGGGCACAGCCGGGGTTGGTCTCGTGGTGCAGAATGCGCGAGGCGTGGGCGTAGAGCACCTTGTCCTCTTTCACCCGCTCGAACGCCGGCAGCTTCACATAGGTTTTTTCCCACGGCTTGGGCTTGGGCGGCTGCACCAGCACGGGTTGGGCTTCCTGCGCGGCAGGGGCCGATTCGGTGGCGTCATCCGAGCATGGGGCCCCTTCCATATAGGGGTTCATGATGGGATCGATGCGGCCAATCTGGTCGAGCTTGCTCGAATCCACCCCTTTCCAGCCCGGCAGCGGCTCCTTGCGGATGACGGCGGTGCCGCGAATATCCTGCATGGTGTCGATGGTCTCCCCCGCTGCGATGCGGTGGGCCACTTCCACCAGCGGCCGCTCGGCGTTGCCGTAGATCAGGATATCGGCCTTGGCATCGAGCAGGATGGAGCGGCGGATGGTCTCGGACCAGTAGTCGTAGTGGGCGATGCGGCGCAGGGATGCCTCGATGCCGCCGATGACCACCGGCACCTCCTTGAAGGCCTCCTTGCAGCGCTGGGTATAGACCAGGGTGGCGCGATCCGGCCGCTTGCCGCCCACATCCCCCGGGGTGTAGGCGTCGTCGTGGCGCAGCTTTTTGTCGGAGGTGTAGCGGTTGATCATGGAGTCCATGTTGCCCGCGGTCACCCCGAAGAAGAGGTTCGGTTTGCCCAGACGCATAAAGTCATCCTTCGATGACCAGTCCGGCTGGGCGATGATGCCGACCCGAAAGCCCTGCGCCTCCAGCATGCGGCCGATGACCGCCATGCCGAAGCTCGGGTGATCCACATAGGCATCCCCCGTCACCAGAATGACGTCGCAGCTGTCCCAACCGAGCTTGTCCATCTCTTTGCGGGACATGGGCAGGAAGGGCGCCGTGCCGTAGCACTCGGCCCAATAGCGGGGATAGGAGAAAAGGTTGGGTACCGGCTGCATTTTGAACACCTGGAAAAATTCGGGTCGCGCATTATACCGGTTGCGGCCAAGGGGAGCGATGGCTTTTTGTCCCTATAGATCCCGCGGAATAGGCCGCCGCCCGCAATAGCAAGGGCGCCCGCAGGCGCCCTTGTGATGATGAGGCTGATAACTGGCCCCGCTTGAGCGCGCAGGTCAGGGTTCAGGCCAGGATTCAGGCCAAGGCGCTCATCAGAGCGCCGGAGGCTGTGACTCCCCTGCCCCCTTGGCGGCCAGCGCTTCGTCTACCTGTTGATCCCGCGCCCCTGTCATGCCGGCGTGGCGGGCGATCAGATGGTAGATGGCGGGCACCACCAGCAGGGTAACCAGGGTTGCCAGCGACAGTCCGAAGAAGACCACTGTCCCCACCGCCATCCGGCTCTCGTAGCCCGCCCCCATGGAGAGCATCAGCGGCACCGCGCCGATAATGGCGGTGAGCGAGGTCATCAGGATGGGGCGCAAGCGGCGCACCGAGCCTGCGATGATCGCCTCCTCGAACCCTTCGCCGCGCTGGCGCAGCTGGTTGATGAACTCGACGATGAGGATGCCGTTCTTGGTCACCATGCCGATCAGCATGATCATCCCGATCTGGCTGTAGATGCTCATCTCCTGCCCCGTCAGCCAGAGGCCGAGCAGGCCACCGAAGATGCCGAGTGGCACCGTCACCATCACCACCGCCGGGGTCAGGGTGCTCTCGAACTGGGCCACCAGCACCAGATAGACCACCAGCAGGGCGAGGCCAAAGACCAGCACCATCTCCCCCTGATTGTCGCGGTAATCCTTGGAATCACCGGCGTAATCCACCGTCATGCCGGTGGGCAGGTTGGCGTTGGCCCAGCCATCGAGGAAATCGAGGGCCTCACCCAGGGTGTGGTCGGGGTGCACATCGGCGGTCAGGGTGATCGCCTTTTGCCGCTGGTAGTGGTTGAGGCGGTTGGCGGTCGCCACCTGCTTGACGGTGGCCAGGGTCGAGAGACTGACCATCTCGCCGTTGGCGGCCTTCAGGTAGATGCGACCGAGATCCGAGATGCCGTTGAACTCGGTCTGGTTGCCGCGCAGGTAGACGTCATACTCCTCGCCCCTGTCCACATAGGTGGTCTTGCTCGCCCCGCCCAGCAGGGTCTGCAAGCTGTTGGCCACGGTGGAGACCGGAATGCCGAGCTGGCTGGCGCTGTCGCGATTGATGGTCACCTGCAGCTCGGGGGTCTTCTCGGCGTAGTCGAGATCCGGGCTCAGCATCAGGCCGCTGCCCTGCGCCGCCTGTTGCAGCGCCAACCCTTGCTGGTAGAGCTCGGCATAGTCGTTACCCTGCAGCACGAACTGCACCGGCGCGGTGGAGCCGCCGCGGAAACCGGGCTGGAAGGTGCGGATCATCACATCGGGAATGCCGGAGAGCTTGGCACCCAGCGAGCGGGAGAACTCGGTGGCGGTGACGTCGCGCTCGGCCCAGTCGGTGAGCTGGATGATCACCATACCGGTCTGATCGCCGCCACGGCCAAAGGCGGGGGTACTGAAGCTCAGCGCCTGCACCACCCCTTTGCCCAGCATCGGCATGATGGCGGACTCCACCTGCTGCATGTTGCGCTTCATCCGCTCGATGCTGGTCCCCTCTGCCCCCTTGACGAAGACATAGATGACGCCGCGATCCTCGGTCGGGGTAAGGCTGGTCGGCAGCTGGGTAAAGAGGGCACCGATACCGCCCAGACAGAGCAGCAGCACCAGCGGCGTCCAGCGGGAGCGACGCAGCACCCACGCCAGCAGGTGGCGATAGTGCCCCTCCAGCCAGCCGAGCCCGCGATCGAGCCCGGCGGTGAGCCGGTTCGGTTTATCCAGCGGGCGCATCAGCCAGGAGCCCATGGCCGGGGTCAGGGTCAGCGCCACCAGCGAGGAGCAGAGCACCGCCAAGGAGAGCAATATCGCAAACTCGGTAAAGAGCCGCCCCACCATGCCATCCATAAAGGCGATGGGGACAAACACCATCACCAGCACGGCGGTGGTGGCGATGACCGCAAAGCCCACCTCGCGGGTGCCGTGCCAGGCGGCCAGCAGCGGCGGTTCACCCCGCTGCAGATGGTGGTGGATGTTCTCCACCACCACGATGGCGTCATCCACCACCAGGCCGATGGCGAGAATAAGGGCCAGCAGGGTGATGAGGTTGATGGAAAAGCCGAAATACCAGGCGCCGATAAAGGCGGAGATGAGCGACACCGGCACCGTGATGGCCGGAATGAGCGTGGTGCGCCCCTGCCCGAGGAACAGATAGAGCACCGCCACCACCAGCACGGCGCAGATGGCCAGGGTCTCGTACACCTCGTCGATGGCCTGCTTGATAAAGATGGTGGAGTCGTAATCCACCTCGAGCTTGGCCCCCTCCGGCAGGAAGCGCTGCATCTCGCCGAGTTTCTTCTCGATCCCCTGCGCCACCGCCAGCGGGTTGGCGGTGGACTGGGCGACGATGCCGATACCCAGACTCTCTTTGCCGTTGCGCTGATAGGCGCTGTCTTCGTTCTTGGCCCCCACCTCCACGTCGGCGATATCGGCCAGATAGACGCTCTGGCCGTTGGCGGCTGTGGTGACTTGCAGCTGCTGGAAATCTTCCGCTGTGTGGTAGAGACGGGCGATCTGCACCGCCATGGTCATGGAGTTGTTGCGGATCTCGCCCCCCGGCAGCTCGATGTTCTCCCGCTTGAGGGCCTCTTCCACATCGCTCACCGTGATGCCACGGGCCGCCATGTCGGCAGGGCGCAGCCGTACATACATCACCTGGGTGAGATCGCCGGAGAGCGCCACTTCGCTCACCCCGTCCACCAGACTCAGGGGGTCGACCAGCACCCGGTTGGCGTAGTCGGTCATGGCGGTGCGATCCATCTGGCTGCTGCTGAAGTTGAGCCAGATCGCCACATCGCCGTTGCCGCTGTCCTTGGTCACCAGCGGCTCGTCCACATCATCGGGCAGCCGGGGCCGCGCGCGGGAGAGGGCATCGCGCACATCGGAGATCCCCTCCACCATGTTCCAGCCGAGCTTGAACTCGACGGTGATCATCGAGCGCCCCTTGCGGGTCATGGAGTTGATGTTCTTGATGCCGCTGATGCCGGAGAGCTGATCCTCGATGGGCTTGGTGACCTGACTCTCCATCACCGAGGGGGCCGCCCCCTCATAGGTGGTGGTGATGGAGACCGACGGGATCTGCACATCGGGCATCTCCCGCACCGTCAATTTGCTGAAGGCGACCAGACCAAACACGGTGAGCAGGGCGCTGAGCACCACCGCCACCAGCGGGCGGCGTACTGAGATATCGGAGAGCCACATCAGCCGTTCACCTCGGCCAGATCACGCACCTGCACCCCATCACGCAGATTGACCAGCCCCTCGACCACGATGCGATCGCCGACCTTGAGCCCCTCGGTGACCCAGACGGTCTCCCCTTCGGTCTCGCCGAGCACCACAGGCACCCGCTTGACCCGGCCATCGGCCTCGAGACGGTAAACAAAGCGCTGCTCACCGGCGTACTCCACCGACTGGGCGGGGATCAGGGTGAGCTGCTGGGCAGGCAGCGCCAGCTCCACATTGAGCAGCATGCCCGGGCGCAACTGGCCGTTGCCATTGGGGATCATCACCCGCGCCTTGATGTTCTGGGTATCGTTGGAGACGCGGCTGTCGAGGGTGGTCAGGGTGCCGTTGAATTGCTGATCCGGCCAGGCGGTACTGGTGGCGGTGACCGCCATGCCCGGGCGCAGCAGGGAGAGGTAACGCTCCGGCACCGCCAGATCGAGGCGCAGTTTGTCGAGTTCATCGAGATGCAGCAGGGTATCGCCGCTGTTGACCAGCGCCCCTTCGCTCAAGTCAATCAGGCTCACGGTACCGGCAAAGGGCGCCTGCAAGGTACGCAGGGAGAGCTCGTAGCGGGCGGCATCGAGGCGTGCCTGCACCTGGGCCACGGTGGCCTCCTGCCCCTCCAGCTCGGATTGGGTCACGGCGCCACGGGCCACCAGCTTGCGCATATCCCCCAGCTTGCGGTTCTCGTCGCGCAGACTGGCGCTCTGCTCGGCCAGCTCCGCCTGCTGCTTGCCCGCATCCAGCGCGATCAGGGTCTCCCCCTTCGCCACGCTCTGGCCAGATTGCACCGCAATCTTGACGATGCGGCCGGTCACTTCGGGGCTGATGATGACGGAACGATTGGCCGCCAGCTTGCCCACCAGCTTGAGGGTCGGCTCGGCCAGACTCTGTTTGACGGTTTGAGTGCGGATATTGACCTGTCTGGTCGGTGCTTTGGCGGCGGGTTCGCTGTGACGCAGCGCCCAGACGCCGGCAACCACGATTAGAAGAAGGCCCAAGCCGAGCCAGATACGCATTTTCATCGAACAGTCCATGAAGAGTGAGAGGGTAAATCCAGATTGGGGCCATTTTAGCCCCAGACTATGCCGTGACTATGTATAAATGTGACAAAACGTAACAAGAGCGGGATAAGCTCACTCTGTTTCAGGTCGCGCCGTTTGTTTTCACGCCACATCGCATACACTAACGACAATTTCCTTCGCAACCCGACTGACTGCCTATGCCCAAAATGTCTGACCACCGCTTTCTCACACGCCTGACCTGGCTCCTGTTCGCCGTGGTCATCCTGCTGATTGGTCTGACCTTGCGGCAAAGCCTGAAACAGATAGAACGCCTCTACCAGAGCGATACCCTCAACAGCGCCATCTACCTGCGGGATCGGTTCAAACAGACCGAAGTGTTTCTGGAGGCGATGCGCGGTCAGGCCGAAGAGCGACTGCGCAGCGACCCCCAGTCGGTGCTCACCCGCCAGCTCTATGGCCATATCGAGGCGCTGCCAGAGGGGCTGGCCCTCGACAAGCTCCCCGGCGATTTACCGGCCGGACTGGCGGGCAACCTCACCGGTGACGGCCCGCTGCCGCCCCCCGGCAGTGCGCGGGAGGCGCAACTTCATTTGGCCCTGAGCCTCTCCCCCTTGCTGGCCACCGCCAGCCAGCGCCTGGGCAGCGAGATCGCCTGGGCCTACTTCACCGGCGTGGACAACTTTATCTACCTCTATCCCTGGATCCCCTCCAGCCAGTTTCGTTTTGCCCGCAGCATCTATGACAAGCACTACTGGCAGGATGCGCTGATGTCACCCAACCCCAGCCGGGACACCATTCTCTCCCGCCCCTACGAAGATTTTGCCGGACTGGGCACCATGGTCACCATGTCCCAGCCTCTCTACAAGGACGGCTCGCTGGTAGGGATGATCAGCATGGACATCCTGCTCTCACGCTTGCAATCGCAGCTCAATCAGCTGGCGCCAGCGCTGGGTGAGTATCTGCTGCTCAATCAGTACCATCAGGTGCTGGCCAGCAGCGCACACCAGCCCGTGGTGCCGCAAGACCCCGAGCCGACCGACGAATACCAGTGGCAACAAGGGGCATTGCAGCTGACCATGGCAATCCCCGATACCCCGTTGCGACTGGTGCACAACGTCACCCTGCTGCCGCTGGTGTGGGCCATGCTCTGCCAGTCCACGCCGACCCTGCTCGCCATCCTCTTTATGCTGCTGGCCGCCCTCTCCAACCTGAGATCCCATCGCCTCAACCAGCGGCTCAATTACCTCTCCTGCCACGATGCCCTCACCGGCGCCTTCAACCGCCACTATCTGGTGCTGCTGGAGCAGGCGGGCGATCTGGCCCGGTTGCAAGCGGGGATCCTGATGTTCGATGCGGATCACTTCAAACGGGTCAATGACAACTTCGGCCATGCCGTCGGCGATATCGTGCTGATCCGGCTGGTGCAGCTCTGCCAGCAGCAGCTCGGCCCGTCGGACAAATTGATCCGCTGGGGTGGCGAGGAGTTTCTGCTGCTGATTGGCCGCGCTGATGCAACGCAGCTCGGCGAGCTGGCGGAGCGGCTGAGAAAGGCGGTGGCGGATCACGACTGGGCCGCCATCGAGCCCGGGCTGGAGGTCACCATCAGCCTCGGCTATCTGCCCCACCAGGAGAACCTTCCCCTGCACGAAGCGGTGCGCCGCGCCGATGTGGCGCTCTATCAGGCCAAGGCCAACGGTCGCAACCGCAGCGAAAGATGGCAGGGTGACGCCTCCTGACTCTCGGAGTAAGCTGACCCCTCAACCCCTTTTTTGGAGGACTGTCGTGCCACGTAAACCCCGCGTAGGGCTCGCTCTCGGGAGCGGCGCCGCCAGAGGATGGGCCCATATCGGCGTCATCCGCGCCCTTGAACGTCTCGGCATCAAACCGGATTTGATCGCTGGCTGCTCCATCGGCAGCTTTGTCGGTGCCGCCTATGCCGCCGGAGAACTGGATCGGCTGGAAACCTGGGTGCGCGGCTTTACCCGCCTGCAGGTGGTCAGCCTGCTCGACCCGGCCCTCTCCGGCGGTCTGTTTCGCGGCGAAAAGGTATTTGGCCTTGCCGCCAGCCATCTGGGGGATCCCGATCTCGAGAATCTGCCCATCCCCTTCGCCTGCATCGCCACCGAACTCGATACCGGCCGCGAGATCTGGCTGCAACAGGGCCCGCTGCGCCAGTCGGTGCGCGCCTCCTGCGGCATGCCGGGGATCCTCACCCCGACCCGGATCAACGACCGCTGGCTGGTCGATGGCGCCGTGGTCAATCCGGTGCCCATCTCGCTGGCCCGCGCCATGGGGGCCGAGGTGGTGATTGCGGTCAACCTCAACACCGATATGCACCAACCCTGGACCGACGAGCCGGATCAACCCGGCAGCGGCGGCCTGCTCAGCCAGTGGCTCAATCGCGGTGAATCCGCGCCAGCCACCCCGGGTCTGTGGAGCGTGATGAGTGGCTCCATCAACATCATGCAGGAGCGGATCACCCGCGCCCGGATGGCCGGTGACCCGCCGGAGATCCAGCTCTGCCCGCGCCTTGGCAGCTTCTCCATCATGGATTTTCATCGCGCCAGCGACGCCATCAACGAGGGGGAAGCCTGCGTCGAGCGCAACCTCGATCAACTCAAGGATGAACTGTCTCGTCTTGGCTTGTTGTAACTCCGCCATCGTTGCCAACACCAACAAAAAGAGCGCCTTGCGGCGCTCTTTTGCTATGACAAAACCCTCGGCTTAGAACAGCCCCAGCCCTTTGAGCATCACGATCAGGATCAGCAGCGGTGAGACATAGCGGATGATGAAGAACAGTGGCTTGAGAATGGGCAGAACCAGCTCGCCGCCATTGGTCAGGGCATCGCGCATCTTCTCCTCGCCCCATACCCAGCCCACAAACAGGCAGAGGAAGATACCGCCGAGCGGCATCAGGATGTTGGAGGAGAGGTAGTCGAACAGATCGAAGAAGGTCTTGCCCGCAATCTGCACATCCGCCATGGCGCTGTTGGAGAGCGCACAGGTGGAACCCACCGCACCCAGCACCAGCAGGTTGATCAGGGTCGCCTTGGGGCGGCTCATCTTGAAGCGCTCGGAGAGCACCGAGACCGGCACTTCCAGAATGGAGAGCATGGCGCCGGTGGCCGCAATGGCCGACAGCACGAAGAAGAGCACCATGAAAACATGGCCAAACGGGATGCTGGCAAACACCGCCGGAATGGTGATGAACAGCAGCGACGGGCCGGCGGTCGGCTCGAACCCGAAGGCAAACACCGCCGGGAAGATGGCGATACCGGCCAGCATGGAGACGAACAGGTCGGCGCACATCACCCGGAATGCGGTGAGCGGAATGTTCTGGTCATCACGGAAGTAGCTGCCGTAGGTCATCATGCAGCCCATGCCGATGGAGAGCTTGAAGAAGGCCAGTCCCATGGCGGTCAGCACCACGGCCCCGGTGATCTTGGAGAAATCTGGCGAGAAGAGGAAGGAGAGACCTTCGCTCGCGCCCGGCAACGTCAGACTGCGGATACCGATCACCAGCAGCAGGATAAAGAGCACCGGCATCAGCTTCTTGGTGACCGCTTCGATCCCCTTGGAGACCCCCATCAGCAGGATGCCGCCCATCAGGGCCAGTACCAGCCACTGCCACAGCAGGCTCTGCAGCGGGTTGCTGATCAGCGCGCCAAACGCAGCGCCGGTGACCTCGGGATCGGTGGAGAGAATGGAGCCATCGATCGCCTTGAAGATGTAGGCAAACACCCAGGCCGCCACTTCCGAGTAGAAGGACATGATCAGGAAGGCCGCCAGCACCCCCATCACCGCAATCAGCCACCAGGGTTGCCCTTTCGGAGCGAGATTGCTCAGGGTGGTCACCGCATCGGTTTTGCTTTTGCGGCCCAGCATGATCTCGGAAATCATCACCGGCAAACCGACCAGCAGGGTGGCGATCACATAGACCAGCAGAAAGCCGGCACCACCGTTTTCACCGGTCAGGTAGGGGAATTTCCAGATATTGCCGAGGCCGACGGCTGAACCAAGGGTGGCGGCAAGGACGCCGAACTTACTGGTAAAGCCGTCGCGGGCCTTGGGGGGTGTTTGACTCATGCTTGTCTCACTTATTTCGCATCATGCGAGATGAACCGGGTTTTGAGGGTCGGAATTTTCTGAGGTTTATGGTGGTTTGCCAAGATGTTTTGAGCAAAAGCCCTATATAGAGCACAGATAAGAAAAAAGCGGCAACCAGGGCTCTGATTTGCAGGCAAAAAAATACCGCCCGAAGGCGGCATTTCTATTCACATCGATGATCACACCTTGGCGAGATCATCCGGTCCAATCTGACCGATTTCGGCGACTTTTTTGTCTGCCAGCAGCCAGAGGGTGAACTTGTGCAGATCCGGGTGGTGCGCCAGGGCAACCAGGAAGGCGCCCCCAACTTCACGGTAACCCAGCTCGTAGTTTTTCAGCGTGGTGGGAGGAACACCCAGCAAATCTGCAAACTTCGGACGGCTCAAACCGACCGCTTCACGGATCTGACGGATCTTCTTGCCAACAGTGACGATATTTGAATTCATAATGTTCCATACTCCGTTTGGCGGATTTACTCCGCCTTTTATTTTTCGCGACGACTCGTAGTCAAGTGTATCAGTTTTGTTCGGACTCGTTATGGTCGAGCCTCTATCTTATGAGCGCCTTTCGGCGACAACCCTTGCCTTCAAGGGGGGATGGTAATCGCTCAGCCGCCTCAGGTAAACAGTCTCGAAAAGAAACCTTTATTGTGGCCCCCCCAATAACTCGTATAATCCGCCGGATACCCATTAAGAGGAATAAGTATGGCGTTTCCCGGCATTATCTCTCGCCTGCACCCCGTATCCAGCACAGAAGAACTGGCACAACAGCGCCTGCAAGGTGAACAATATCGCGCCGAAGCATTCTGGCTTCCGGCCTTGATGTCCAGCCACGCCAGCGAACTGCTGGCCGCCCTGCCGGAGAGCTGCAGCCTGTTTCTTGAACAGGCATGCCCGGACCTGGCCTTGCGCAGCCACGACGGCACCCTGCATAACAATGAGCAGCTCATCACGGTAAACGGTCAGGCAATTGCTCTGGCAACCACTCAAGGTGATGGTGGTCTGGTGCCCGAATCGGGCATGTGCGAGATGGCCGACTGGCTGGAGGCGGGACACCGCCACTTCATCTGTTCAGCTGCGGTTCAGCCTGTGGCTCGCGCCATCCTCAACATCTGGCCCCTTGACCCCTATCTGGCCCGACATTTCTTGATGACATTTACCCCCCTGCTGCAGAGCGCAACCCAGGCAGATTACCTTGCGGTCTTTGCCGCCAGAGCGAATCCAGCCAACCCGCATAGCGACTGGGTTCAGGCCTATATGAAGCTGGAGAAGAAACTGCACAGGGCCTATCTGGATCACTAATTAATCTGGATAAACAGCCAGTTAAGGGCACGACACAATTTGCCACAAGGCTCATTTGTGAGCTTGATCATGTTTTAAAATCGGCATAGAGTGCGCCTCGTCATCGGAATGACATCAGTTGCCTGGCAGTGGTTTCTCACGCATTGCGTGCCATGCCAGCGCACTCGACACACCAGGAGAGTGTGCAACCCGGTTCTGCCGGGTCATCTGCCAGACTCGACGCCAGCCGTACGGCGGAGCCTGCAGCTTACATAAATTACAAAGTGTGAAGCACGTGAATAACGTGCGATCTCAACGAGGATTTTTTTATGATGAAAATGGCTCCTTCCATGATCGCCATCGCCATGGCTGCTCTGGGTGCTACCGCTGCTCACGCCGCTGACGACATCTACTTCGGTGCCGGTGTCGGTGCTACTCACTTCAACGGCCTGAACAAGCTGGAAAGCACCAATGTAGGCCAGGAAGACGCGGCTGCTGCCAACGCCTTCATGGGTTACAACTTCACCGAAAACTTCGGTACCGAACTGGGCTACCAGTACACCGGTCGTGGCAACACCGACGGCAACCGTTACGAGAGCCAGGGTGCCACCCTGTCCGGTATCGCCCGTATGCCGGTTGGCAACGACTTCTCCCTGTTCGCTGAAGGCGGCGCCTACTGGGGTCACACCGATGGTCTGGGCACCAGCGACACTAAAGTTTCCCCGCTGGCCGGTGCTGGTGTGACTTACAAGGTAAATGACGCGCTGGATCTGCAAGCTCGCTACCGCTACATGTGGGACGTGGCTGACCTGCACGCCAACGGTGAGCGTTACAAAGCCAACCAGAGCATCGCTACTCTGGAAGCGGTATACCACCCGTTCCGTACTTCCTACGTAGCTCCGGTAGCTGCTCCGGTAGTTGAAGAAGCTCCGGCTCCTGCTCCGCAAGTGGTAGAGAAGAACTTCGCCCTGAACTCAGACGTGCTGTTTGCCTTCGGCAAAGACACCCTGAAGCCGGAAGGCGTTGCAGCCCTGAACGGTCTGTATCAGCAAATCGTTGAGTTCCAGCCGAAAGATGGCAACGCTGTTGTTGTTGGTTACACCGACCGTATCGGTTCCGACGCTTACAACCAGAAGCTGTCTGAAGCCCGTGCCCGTACCGTTGCCAACTTCCTGGTGAGCAAAGGTATGGCTGCCAGCAAAGTTGCCATCGAAGGTCGTGGCGAAGCCAACCCGGTTACCGGCACCAAGTGCAACGGCGTAACTGCTAAAGCTCAACTGATCTCCTGCCTGGCTCCGGATCGTCGCGTAGAAGTTCGCGTATCTGGCGTACAAGAAGTTCAGCAATAATCTGACCTCGTTCAGATAGTGCGAAAAAAAGGGATGCTGCGGCATCCCTTTTTGTTTGTCTCGTTCTCGCTTGCATCCCTCACTCCCGCCTCCCTGCCCTTGCCTGCCCCGTCTCGAAAGCATAAAGTAGTTGCGCCTGTAAGGTATTGGATAAGCACTAAAAAGCGCTTCTTGTCCGGTCTGTTGTCCATGACGCCAATGCATCATGAGAGTCCAAAGCCTTCGCTATCCACTTTGCTGGCGATTTTTCGCAGCAATAAAAACAAGTGCATTGCCCGACATGGGCTAACACAACGAGGATAAACCGATGAAACTCAAAATGGCTCCTACCCTGATTGCACTGGCGCTCGCCGCCGCAGGCACCACAGCTCAGGCTGCCGATGACTGGTACACCGGTGTTGGTGCAGGTTGGGCATATGCCCACGGTCTGGATGATTTTGGCAAAGACACTGACAAAGACGCCACTGCGCTGAGCCTGTTCGGCGGTTACAACTTCAACGACTACTACGCAGCTGAACTGGGCTACCTCTACGCCGGTAAAGCGGGCGTTGACGGTGCCGATTTCAAAACCCAGGGTGCCACCCTCTCCGGTATCGCCCGCCTGCCGCTGGGCGACATCTTCTCGGTGTTTGCTGAAGGTGGTGCCTACTTCAATCACGTCAACGGCAATGGCAACAGCGACAACGGCACTGCGCCGCTGGCGGGCCTGGGTCTGACTGCCAAGCTCTCCGACCTTATCGATGTGCAAGCACGCTACCGCTATCTGTGGAATCTGGGTGACGAGCAGAAAACCTGGGAGAGCGACATGAGCGTCGCGACCCTGGAGCTGGTGATGCACCCGAACCGCACCTCTTATGTTGCCCCGGTTGCCGCCCCTGCGCCTGAGCCGGTTCCCGAGCCGGTACTGGTCGACAAGAACTTCGCCCTGAGCTCTGACGTGCTGTTTGCCTTTGGCAAATCCACCCTCAAGCCAGAAGGTGTCGCAGCGCTGAACACCCTGTATCAGCAGATCGTTGATGTTCAGCCGAAAGATGGCAGCGCCGTGGTCGTCGGTTACACCGACCGTATCGGCTCTGACGCCTACAACCAGAAACTCTCCGAAGCGCGTGCCCGTACCGTGGCCGACTTCCTGGTTGGCAAAGGTCTGCCGGCTGGCAAAGTTGCCATCGAAGGTCGCGGTGAAGCCAATCCGGTCACCGGCACCCAGTGCAACAGCGTCAAGGGCAAGGCTCAGCTGATCTCCTGCCTGGCGCCGGATCGCCGTGTAGAAGTACGCGTCACCGGCGTGCAGCAAGTACAACAGTAATCCTGCAGTCCGACATAACAAGGAGGCCACCTGGCCTCCTTTTTCTTGCCGCTTATTTCACCCACTTTGTAACCCTCTATTGCCCCCTTCCTCTTCCCGTCTCGCGCCATGGTTCACGGCGTGTCGCCCCCCATACCTCTTTGGTGGTTAAAAACAGCCCGTCACCTATACATAAGTGTGGGGTTTGACCAGCAGGCAACCCCACTACACCAAACATCGACGAGGATACGCGATGAACATAAGAGTAAAACCTGTGTGGATTGCACTGGCATTGGCGAGCACAGGCGCACAAGCGGTACCGGTTCACGACTGGTATGCCGGGGTCGGCGGTGGCTGGGCCATTGCGCACGATCTGAATGACTTCAGTCAGGATGTCAGCAAGGATGCGACTGCGCTCTCCCTGTTTGGCGGCTACAACTTCACGGAAAATCTGGGGGCCGAGATTGGCTATCTCTCCACCGGTGACTGGGATATCAGCGGCCATGACTTCAACAGCAAGGGAGCCACGCTGTCAGTCATTGGCCGCCTGCCGCTCAGCGAGATGTTCTCGCTCTTTGCCGAGGGCGGTGGCTATATCTATCACGTCGAGTCGGTCAATGGCGGGGACGACAACCTGGCGCCGCTGGCGGGTCTGGGAGTGACGGCCCGGCTCCATGACTGGGTCGATCTGCAGGCACGCTACCGTTACATAGTGCGCGTTGGCGATGATCCGGATAACGGCAAAGCCAACAGCGGTACCCAGCGCTGGGTCAGCGACATCAGCACCGCCACGCTGGAACTGG
>OERK01000290.1_pt1 | contig 15326 bp, 16 predicted proteins | sample 1540001 | NCBI WGS metagenome assembly OERK01 (sample SAMEA3891246, study PRJEB23780) | metagenome | biome: terrestrial biome; feature: animal house; material: water of meat washing | place: Italy | collected 2015-05-12
TCGGGCTCATAACCCGAAGGTCGTCGGTTCAAATCCGGCCCCCGCAACCAACTTTCTGTACGTTCCCTTCCTGCATTGCCAATCATTGAACAATCCTTCTTGATGCTCGTCACCATCTGGTGATTGCTGCTATTTCTGACGCTTTTTCAAGACCAAAACTGGTCGTATCAACCATTTGTTGGGTATCATCAGGTATCTCTTCATGGATGAGGCACGCGCCTGTGATCACTCCCTTCACCTATCTTCCTCCTGCTATTGAAAGCCGGGATGCCACGCTGGCCGAAGCCCTTGCCCAAGGGCTGCCGTTGCAACTGCTGCTGATCGCCGAAGAGCAGAAGGAGTCCTTGCTTTCGCTCCCCGCCCTTGCGGGTCTCCAGACCCAGCTTGCGCTGGGGAAAAAAGCGCCCTTTACCCTGATGCATGGCAATACCCTGTTGCAGGTGATGTTTGTGGCCGGCAGTGTGACGCGGGATCACCGCCTCTATAAACAGATCAGAGGCTGGATTGCTCCTCTTTCTGGGCTCAATGTGGAGCGGCTCGGGCTGCATCTGGAAGGTTTTTCTCCCTCCGAGCGAGTGATGCTGGCCGAAGTGATGTTGTCGGCCCTGCTTGCCGCCAATATTTCGTTGCCCACCAGCAAGCGCCGCAGTGAAAGCAGCTGGAGCTATCAGCAGATCAAGGTTTCACCCGCGGTGGTGCTGGACTTGGCGCGCCTTTACAGCGAAGCGGGGGGCAACGGGCTGGCTCGCCATCTGGCGGTGTTGCCTGCCTCCGAGCTGACGGCCGCCAGCTATCGCGAGTTTGTCAGCAAGCTGGCGCAAGATGAGGGGTGGCAGTGCCATCACTATGATCAGGCACAGCTGGCCGAGTTGGGGGCGGGGGCGTTTCTGGCCGTTGCTCGTGGCTCGGAAGACAATCAGGGGGCCATGGTCAAGCTCAGCTACTACCCGCCCAAGCCGGTGCGCCGCATTGCGCTGGTGGGCAAGGGGATCTGCCACGACTCCGGTGGCTATAACCTCAAGGTCTCCGGCAGCATGTATGGCATGCATCTGGACATGGGGGGCAGCGCGGTGGCGCTGGGGGCCCTCTACGCTATCAGCCGAGCTCAGCTACCCTACGAGGTACACTGCTGGCTGGCCATTGCCGAGAACCATATCGGCCCTCACGCCTATCGCCCCGGCGAGGTGGTGACTGCCATCAATGGCACCTCCATCGAGGTGGTCGATACCGATGCCGAAGGGCGAATGGTACTGGCCGATACCCTGGCGATGGCGGTGCAGGATACTCCGGATCTGCTGCTCGATTACGCGACCCTGACCGGGGCCTGCAAACGGGCGCTGGGTAGCCGCTACAGCGGCGTCTTTACCAATCGCAGCGAATGGATGACATCGCTGGTCAATCTGGGTCAGCGCAGCGGTGAACGAGTCTGGCCCTTCCCGCTTGATGACGATTACGACGACAACATCGAGAGCGAGTGGGCCGATCTGTTGCAGTGTGCGCCGGGCAGTTCGCCGGATCACATTGATGCGGCCCGTTTCCTCGCCCACTTCGTGCCCGAGCAGACCCCCTGGCTGCACTTCGACCTGAGCGGTTTTCGCAACAAGGGGGGCAATGGGGTGGTCTCCAGCGAAGTGACCGGCTTTGGCGTGCGCCTCACGCTGGATCTGCTGGCCAGCCCGCTTGGCAGAGTTGGTCGCCAAGCCTCTGAACAATCTGAATGATAACAAGGAGTTCTGTGAAACAACCAAGCTATGACTGGGTGCTGTTCGATTTGGATGAAACCCTGCTCGATTTTCCGGTCGCCTCTGCGCTGACGCACACCCTGCAGATCTATGGTGTACAGGCTGATGACGCCAGCATGGCGCAGTACCACGCCCTCAACCACGGGCTCTGGCAGCAGTACAACGACGGCGAGATCGATGCAACGGCGTTGCAGCAGACCCGCTTCTCCCTCTTTGCCCAGCAGGTTGCCGCCGATCCCATGGCGATGAACAACACCTTTCTGGAGCAAATCATTGCCCTTAGCATGCCTCTCGAAGGGGTGGTCGAGACCCTGCAGCAGCTGCGCAGCAAGGTGCGGATGGGGATCATCACCAATGGTTTCAGCGTGCCTCAGCGGGGGCGGCTCGGCAAACTGGGCTGGAGCGAGTGGTTCGAGCCGCTGGTGATCTCCGACGAGATCCGGGTGACCAAGCCGGCGCCAGCTATTTTCCAGCACACCCTCTCCCTGATGGGGCAGCCAGATCCGGCCCGGGTGCTGATGGTGGGGGATAACCCGAAAACCGATATTGCCGGGGCGGCGGCGCAGGGGCTGGCAACCTGCTGGTACAACCCGGCGCGGCAAGCGGGCGAGTGCGATGCCACCCACGAAATCCACCACTTCGCCCACCTTGCCGACATTGTGCTGGGACGCTGATAGCCAGGTTTAACCATCACGTTATCGGTGACCAAAACGTCCTGGCAAGTTGCAACCAGGGTTGTTTGAGACAGGATTGGGTTTGCTTGAGACAGTAAGGGGAGCAGATGCTCCCCTTACTTATGAGTGTTTTCCTGTGAATGCAGGGATCTGAACTGGTAGCGATCGAGGATCTGCTGATAGTCGGGACTCTGTTTCAATTGATCGATAGCCTGATTGATCCGCTGCAGTTGCGCTTCTGTGGTGCTCTCTTTGCTCAGCATCAGGTGAACCGGTGTCTGTTCGATATGCAGCAGAATATACAGCTTGTCCTGCACGCCATCCTTACCCTGCCACTCCTGCAGTCCGTGGGGATCCAGAATAAACCCCTGGATCCGACCCCCTTGCAACATCTTCAGCAGCTGATCCAGCCGCAGGCGCATCTGCAAACGGGGCTGCAGCTCGGGCCTTGCCATCAACTGGCGGAAGGTATTGCCGTAATCAAAGCCCTTGAGCACCCCGATATGGAAGTCGGGGGTGTTGATCAACTGCTCGAGGGTGGTGATCCCGCGCCAGCGTTCGGCATCTTGCCGACGGATGATGATGGCCGTCTCCTCTTCCCGATAGGGGTGGCTGAAGCGGGCATATTGCTGCCGCTCGGCGGTGATATTGGCTGACATGGCCAGTTGAACCGTGCCGAATTTCAGCTCGTGCAGCACGCGAGCCCAGGGCATTTCACTGAATTTGGCCTGATAACCGGCCCGCAGGAAGATGGCGTTGAGCAGCTCCACATCCAGTCCGCGGAGCTGTTGCTGTTCATTGCGATAACTGAAGGGCTGCCAGTCGACCCAGCCCACGACCAATGACTCCTGTGCCGTAGCCTGGCAACACAAACACCATAACAACAAGAGTCTGTACACAACGCATACCCTCGAACAGGCTGATACGGTGAGTATTGGACAGGAACGACGGAGTAACCAGTGCTGAGGGTTGAGCGGATGCACAGATGTGCATCCCTCACAGTTCGTGGGCGTGGAATCCCTTGCGATAGCGGGTTTCACAGCGCGGGCAGCGTTGCAGGGTCGGATCCTGTTCCAGCTGTTCGATGGAAAGCGGCTCTTCACAATCGGAGCAGAGGCCATAGAGGCCGAGATCCATCTGGCAGAGTGCCGCATCGATCCGCTTGAGGCGGGCCACGCTCTGCTCAACCTTCGGCAGATCCAGCCGGCTGGTCAGTTCCACCAGTTGATCCTGCTCGCAGTGACCGACCTGTTCGGCCCACTCGTCACGGCGGCAGGCTTTGAGCTGACCGATCAGCGTTTCTCGTACTTGGGCCCAGTCTGACAGCAGGCGATTACGCCAGACAGTCAACTGTGCTTGCGTCATTTCACACACATTATCCCCCACAGGACAGACGACAGATTCGGGGCAGTATAGGGATCCGATAACTCTATCAAGATGATATGCGTCAAGTTAAACGTGGTTAGCCGTGGCTTTTGGCTGCTTGCAGCAGGGCATCGCGGATGGGATCCGTCTCTTTGAGCACCCGGATCTCCTGAAACAGCAGGTCCGCTTCGGGATATTCCCGCTTGAGATAGCTGAACCACTGTTTGATGCGGCTGGGGTAGTAGTCGGCTTTTTCGCTGGCCAGATCCTGCTCGGTATAGCTCACCATCAACTGCAGCACCTCGGCCCAGCTCATGTGCGGGCAGCCGGTTTTCATCACGTTGGCCAGATTGGGCAGGGAGATGGCGCCGCGCCCGACCATCAGGGCATCGCAACCCGAGACCCTGGCGCAGGCGAGGGCATCTTTGTGATCCCAAATTTCGCCGTTGGCGGTGACGGGGATGGGCAGGGCGCGGCGAATGGCGTCCACATACTCCCAGTGGGCGGGGGCCTTGTACCCTTCGCGCTTGGTGCGGGCATGAACGGCCAGCTCGTTGGCGCCCCCCTGGAAGACCGCCTGAGCGTTCTCCAGATAGAGATCCTTGTCATCGTAACCGAGGCGAATTTTGGCGCTCACCGGCAGATGGGCGGGCACCGCCTCGCGCACCGCCTTGACGATGCGGTAGATGGTCTCGGGCTCTTTGAGCAGCACCGCACCGCCCTTGCTCTTGTTGACCGTAGGGGCGGGACAGCCGAAGTTGAGATCGACGCCGGGGGAGCCCAGCTCGATGGCGCGCACGGCGTTCTCGGCCAGCCACTCGGGGTGTTGCCCCAGCAGTTGTACCCGCACCGGGGTGCCTGCGCGGGTTTTGCCATCTTGCAGCAGTTCAGGGCAGAGGCGGTAGAACACCTTGGCGGGCAGCAGCTGATCGACGACCCGGATAAACTCGCTCACGCAGAGATCGTAATCATTGACGGAGGTGAGTACCTCCCGCATCAGGTGATCCAGTACCCCCTGCATGGGGGCCAAAATAACGCGCATAACGGCTTTCCGACGAGAGTGGCAAGAAAAAAGAGCGCAGATTGTAGTGGGGTTGCGGCCCGCTGTCAGCACCCGCTCAAACTCTGTTAGGCTAGAGGGAGATAAATCACGCAAGGAGAAGGAATGAAGCGTTGGTGTCTGATGGCGCTCGGGTGGCTGGCATTTGCCACCGGTATCGTGGGCATTGTGCTGCCCCTGTTGCCGACTACCCCCTTCATGTTGCTGGCTGCCGCCCTGTTTGCCCGCTCGTCGCCCCGTTTTCATCGCTGGCTGCTGACCCATCCCTGGTTTGGCCCGCCCATCGTGGATTGGCAGCAGTATCGCGGCATTCGTCGTCAGGCCAGACGGCGCGCCATTATCTTCATTTTGCTCACCTTTTCGGTGTCGCTGGCGGTGGTGCCACTGCTGTGGGTCAAGGGGCTGCTGGTTGTCATAATGGTGATCCTGCTCACCTGGTTAATGCGCCTGCCGGTGCTGGAGCCAGTTGCAATGGTGAAGTGAAGTCCCTAAGCTATTGCAGCAATAATGCTATGGAGTCGGCCTGTCATTTTTGCGTGACAGGCTTTTTTATTTCCCGCAGAAGGGAATTGAGAAAAAATGGCCACCCCTGGGTCAAAAAAATAAGCGGTCAACACATGAATCCGGAAACCCTGAAATTTATCGAAGCAAGCATCAAGACCATTCCCGACTATCCGAAGCCGGGCATTCTGTTTCGTGACATCACCAGCCTGATCGAGAACGCCGAGGCCTTCAAGGCCACCATCGATCTGCTGGCCAATCATTATCGTGATCAAGGGATCACCAAGATTGTTGGCACCGAAGCTCGCGGCTTCATCTTTGGCGCGCCGGTTGCCTATGCCATGGGGCTGGGCTTCGTGCCGGTCCGCAAGCCGGGCAAGCTGCCGCGCGAAGTGATCGAGGAGTCCTATGCCCTCGAGTACGGCACCGACACCCTGCAACTGCACACCGATGCCATCGTGCCCGGTGACAAGGTGCTGGTCGTGGACGATCTGCTGGCGACCGGCGGTACCGTCGATGCGACCGTCAAGCTGATCCGCCGTGCTGGTGGTGAAGTTGCCGATGCGGCCTTCATCATCTCCCTGCCGTCTCTGGGTGGCGATGCCCGCCTGACTGCCGCTGGCATCAAGGTGGTCTCACTGGTCGAGCTGGCCGGCGAGTAATGCCTCTTCGGCCCGATCCTCTGCATCGGGCCTGCATTGAACCGGTGCCCTTGCGGGCATCGGTTTGAAAATCAAGCGATCCCTCCCGCTCTGACCGATAGCCGATACAGCCAGCCCGCCATTTGTGTTAGCATCCGGCCTCAATGCCCTGTCTTCCCTGCATGATGGATTTATGAGCTATCAGGTTCTGGCGCGTAAATGGCGCCCCCATACGTTTGAACAAGTGGTAGGCCAGCAACATGTGCTGACCGCCTTGACCAACGCCCTGGATCAGGGACGGCTGCATCACGCCTATCTGCTGAGCGGTACCCGCGGGGTCGGCAAGACCACCATCGCCCGTATTCTGGCCAAGAGCCTCAACTGCGAGCAGGGGATCAGCAGCCACCCGTGCGGCGTCTGTGATACCTGCCGCGAGATCGATCAGGGCAACTTTGTCGACCTGCTGGAGATTGACGCGGCGTCCCGCACCAAGGTGGAAGATACCCGCGAGCTGCTCGACAACGTGCAGTACCGCCCGGCCCGTGGCCGCTTCAAGGTCTATCTCATCGACGAAGTGCACATGTTGTCGCGTCACAGCTTCAACGCGCTGCTGAAAACCCTGGAAGAGCCGCCCCCCTATGTGAAGTTTCTGCTGGCCACCACGGATCCGCAGAAGCTGCCCATTACCATTCTCTCGCGCTGCCTGCAGTTTCATCTGAAGAGTCTGGATCAGACCCAGATCGCCAAGCAGCTCGAATGGGTGCTGGATCAGGAGGGGCAGCCCTTCGAGCCGCGCGCCCTGCTGGCACTGGCCAAAGCCGCCGACGGCAGTATGCGCGATGCCCTGAGCCTGACCGATCAGGCGCTGGCCCACGGCAATGGCAGCGTGCGCCTCGACAGCGTGCTGGCGATGCTGGGCACGCTCGATCACCGCCATCTGCACCAGCTGCTGGAAGCCATTTTGCGGCAAGATGCCCCCGCGACCATGGCCAAGATCACCGAGATCGCCACCCTGGGCCCCGATTTTGATCAGCTCCACGCCGAGCTGGAAGGCTTGCTCCATCGCATCGCCATGGCGCAGCTGCTGCCTGCCAGTGTGCAGGAGCAGGGGGCGGATGCCGATTCCCTGCTGCAACTGGCCAAGGCGATGAGCCCGGAAGAGGTGCAGCTCTGCTACCAGATCGTGCTGGGTGGCCGTAAAGATCTGCCCTGGGCCCCCGATGGCCGCACCGCGCTGGAGATGACCTGCCTGCGGATGCTCGCCTTCTCGCCACGGCGCGATGCCCTGCATCCGGCCAGCCTCACCGCGTTGCCCCCGTCAATGACGAGCAATGCCACTCCGGTAGCCTCCTTGCCGGGAAAGCGCCCGGCCGCTGAATCGGCCGCACTGGCACCGATCAGCGGCGCCGTGCCTGCACCGCTAGCCAGCCCTGTTGCCACCAGTGCCGTGCCCGCGGTTGATGTCTCCCTGCCTGCGATGACGGATGACATCGGCAACCCCGCCGACAGCGAGGAGGAGGCGCAAGCCGCCGAGCTGTTCAGCCAGCAGGATGAGCTGCTGCGTGAAGCCGCAGGCATGGGGTATCAACCCGAGCCCGCGTTGACCCATGCGCAGCCCGATGTGTCTGCGCACTCAGCTGCACAGCCCGCAGATGCTGATGAACAAGCTTCTGCCGCAGCCTACGCGGACCATTCCCGTGGCGAGTCGCTGACTGCCAGCATCGAGCCCGCGCTCGAACCGACAGCAACGCCTGTTGCCGCTGCTGAACCGGTATCAGCGGTATCGAGCATGCAGAGCCTGCTTGGCAAGCGAAACATGCTGCGCAGCCGCCAGCGTGGTCAGGATGCCCCGGCGGCGCCCGCGCCGCGCGCAGTGCCGGTTGCGCCAGCTCGCCCTGTCGCGCCCGCTGCTGCACCGGCCGTCGCGCAACAGCCAGTCTCTGTCAGCCAACCGGCCGGGCAGGGGATGGCGGCGATGGGTCACTATGATGATCTGCCGCCGGTGGATCTCTATGGCGACGGTTACGAGCCGCAGGGTGACAACGGGGAATACGAAGAGTACCTCAATCAGGGCTTTGCCGAGCAGACTCAGGTGATGAGCCACGCCCCTGTCACGGCACCGGCCCAGCCAACCGATCTGCCACCCTGGGATCTCGACGGGCAGCCGAGCTATCGACCCGGCGAGCGCAGCGCTGCGGCGCCTGCGGTGACGCCAGCCCCTGCGACCCAGCCGCCCGTTGCAAGCACGGCAGTGGCTGCTGCCCTTGTGACGCAGGATGAACCCCCTCAGCCGGTGATGGAGACCATCGACTGGGATGAGCTCGAGAGCGACAGCGAGCCGCAAGAGGGAGAGGCGACTCGCCTTATCCCCTCCTCGCTGCTCAATGGTTGCGGCGACCCTTGGGCCGAGTTGATCGCCCACACTCAGGTGGGTGGGCGGCTGCGCCAGCTGGCCATCAACTCGGTGATGACGCGGGAAGGGGACAAGGTACTGCTAACCCTCAAGCCCGAGCAGCGCCATCTGGTGAGCGACAAGGCGCGCGCCGATCTGGCCGAGATCATCGGCCCGGCGCTGGGGCAACCGGTGCAGGTCGAGGTGACGCTCGGTGTGGTGCCTGACCAGGAGACCCCCCTCGAGATCGAACACCGCCTTTATCTCGGGGTGCGCGAGCAGGTGACCCGGGATCTGGAGCAGGATCCCAACGTACAGTTTTTAGTTCAGCGGTTTGGTGCCGTGCTTCATCACGAGAGCATCGAGCCCCTCAACCGCTAAATTCCGTGGCCGGGAGCTCGCTTCCGGTTGAAAAGCAGTTTGGCTGTCCCCATCTAGGACAGACAAGCCCACAGCCCGGCGCTGGATGCCGGATTTCAAGACGAGAGACGACATATGTTTGGTAAAGGTGGAATGGGGAACCTGATGAAACAGGCCCAACAGATGCAAGAGCGTATGCAGAAGGCGCAGGAGCAGCTGGCTCAGATGGAAGTGACCGGTGAAGCCGGTGCTGGCATGGTCAAGGTCACCATGACCGGTAGCCACAGCGTCCGTCGCATCGAGATCGACCCCTCCCTGATGGAAGATGACAAGGAGCTGCTGGAAGATCTGGTTGCCGCCGCTTGCAACGATGCCGTGCGTCGTGTGGAAGAGCAGAACAAGGCCAAGATGGGCGAACTGACCGGTGGCATGCAACTGCCGCCAGGCTTCAAGATGCCCTTCTAAGGCGACTCTCCCCGCGCATTCTTGCTCCCTTGTCGCTGGCCATTCGGGCCACGGCAAGGGGGACGGCCGAGAGACCCAAAGACGCAGCCGTTATCGCTCAGGCGATACGCTGCGTTTTTTTGTGGGCGCCGCTCAAGCCCTTGCCAGCTATTGCTCACCCGCCGCCGAGCGCCGTCTTTTGTCGATCGCATCTGGTTGCCCGTCCTTAATCGAAAAGCCTCGTTCACTTCACCCTCCCTTCACATCGGGATGGAGAATGGGTGGCTCGTTCAAGATGAAAAGGAGTGCTTGATGATCATGACAATCATGATGCGTACCGGCGCCGTGCTGGCGGCCATGGGCGTGTGCTGTCTGGTGGCTTTTGAACTGATTGGTTCTACCGTCGGTGAAGATGGCACCTTGCATGAACCCTTCGGCTTGATCCCCATCGGTTTGTTGCTGCTCGGTGTGGCGATCTTGTTGCTGCTGGCCGGGGCAGTCAAGGGAGTGTGGCTGCGCCATCACGGCCGCACATAACGCCTTGGGATGGTGGACGAGGCTGCGGGATGCCTGATCCAGGCATCCCGCGGACTACCACTGCGCAGGAGGGAGGCAACCGTACATCGAGATGAGCAAAGGTGTGCTCGGTGATCTCATCGGTATGGGGTCTGGCCGGGCAACAGCCAGATGCGTTGTAAAAGGGGTGGCTTTCGCTTATTTGGCGTGCAGAAACAGCTCTTCAATGGACATCGGGGTGCTGAAGTAGTGCGTCACGGCATTGGCGAGATAGGGCAGCAAATCATCCCCCCGGATCTCGTCCGCCAGCCGGGTGTCCGGCTCGGCCTTGAAACGGGGCGCATGCACGGTTTTGCCCTGATTTTCGAGGAATTGGGCAATCCCTGCCGCTGACGCCGTCGCCCACTGGCGATGGGGGGGCATGGAGGCAAATTTCAGCAAGGGTTCTTTGGTGTTGTCAATCATCGGCAGGTTCATCGCAAGCTCCTCGGTCATGGAGTGAATATCATACAGCTCGAACCTGAACGAATCCTTTTTAGCCCGCAAAAACGATCAGGCTTATCGACTATTCCGGTTTGGCGGGATTGGGCGAGATCGGCATAATGGCGGCTTGCCGTATTGAGGAGATTGTATGAAATATATCGGAGCCCACGTCAGTGCGGCCGGCGGGGTGGAGAATACCATCGCCCGCGCCCAGGCCATCGGGGCCAACGCGTTTGCCCTCTTTACCAAGAATCAACGTCAGTGGCAGGCGGCCCCCTTGTCGGATGCCACCATCCGTGCCTTCAAGGCGGCCTGTGACAAGGCCGGTTTTCTGCCGGAGCAGATCCTGCCCCACGACAGCTATCTCATCAATCTGGGCCACCCGGATCCCGATGGTCTGGCCAAATCCCGCGATGCGTTTCTCGACGAGATGAAACGCTGCGAGCAGCTGGGGCTTTGCTATCTGAACTTCCACCCCGGTAGCCATCTCAAGCAGATCCCTGAGGCGGCCAGCCTCAAGCTGGTGAGCGAGTCCATCAACTGGGCGCTGGAGCGCAGTGAAGGGGTGACGGCGGTGATCGAGAATACCGCCGGGCAGGGGACCAACCTCGGCTGGTCGTTCGAGCAGCTCGCCACCATCATCGAGGGGGTGGAGGACAAGAGCCGGGTCGGGATCTGTTTCGATACCTGCCACGCCTTTGCCGCCGGCTACGATCTGCGCACCGCCGAGAGCTGCGCTGCCGTCTTTGCCGAGTTCGACCGCACGGTGGGTTTTCACTATCTCAAGGGGATGCATATCAACGGCGCCAAGTGTACCTTCGGTAGCCGGGTCGATCGCCACCACAGCTTGCGGGAGGGCAATCTGGGGGAGGCAGTATTCCACCACATCATGAATGATGATCGCTTCGATCGCATTCCGCTGATCCTCGAGACCATAGACGAGTCTATTTGGGGCGAGGAGATCAGCTGGTTGCGCAGTCTGGCGAAGTGATACTCAGAAGCGAATCAAAGAGAGGGAGCCGTGGCTCCCTCTCTGCTTTTTCCGTTATTGGCGAGCGGGCCTGCCAGCGGCGCTCCGAGCGGGCGTTACTCTGCGCGGCTCACCTCGGCATCCTTCACCTGAGCCCGGCAGAAGTGGATAAAGTGGCGCAGGGAGGTGGAGTGGTACTTCTGCTTGTGCCAGATAAGGGAGAGCTGGCGCGGGAAGCGGCGGGAGAGGGGCAGGGCGATCAGCCGCCCATCTGCCAGGCGATCCGAGGCTGCCAGCCGGGAGATAAAGGAGATGCCAAGCCCCTTCTCCACCGCCAGCATCACCGCCTCCAGGGTGTTGAGTTCAAGCCCTGGTTGCCAGCGGGGCAGCTCGGGCTGGATCTGCTGGATAAATTGCTCGCGGCTGCCCGATTGTGCTTCACGCAATACCCAGGTCTCGCCCCCCAGACGGGAGAGGGAGAGCTCCTTCTTGTTGGCAAGCGGGTGACCGGGTGGGGCCACCACCAGCATCTCGTCCTGCAGCCAGGGTTCGGCGAGCAGGTCGGGGTGGTGGTTCTCCCCCTCGATCAGCGCCATATCCAGCTCGAAGTTGGCCAGCGCATGGCAGAGCAGGTGAGTGTTGTTGATGGTCACCTTGGGGGGGAGTCCCAGCTCCTGTTTGCTGCTGGCGAGCAGGGTGGGGAGCAGGTAGTTGCCGATGGTCTGGCTGGCACCAAGGCGCAGCTGGCCGCTCGGCTCGGCATCGGGGCTGAACAGGTTCTCGATATCCTGCATCCGGGTCAGCAGCTCTTCGGCGGCCGGTTGCAGCAGGCGCCCCTCGTTGTTGAGCTGCAATCTGGGGTGAATGCGGTCAAACAGCGGGGTGGAGAGCTGGCGCTCCAGCTCCTGCAGCGACTGGGAGACGGCCCCCTTGCTCAGGCAGAGCTCGTTGGCGGCAAGGCCAAGGTTTCCATAGCGGGCAATGGTGGCGAACACTTTCAGCTGCTGCAGGGTCAGTTTCATGCTGTTTGGTTTTCCTGAACGATTGATTTAATTCATTTAGATATCGTAAACGATAAGGGGCCATTATCCTATCGCCATAGTCATCAATAGAAAGGTGTCATCATGATCGCAAGAACCCGTAAATCACTGGCTGCCGCCCCAACCCCCATGGCGGGTCTGGCGCTGGGCATCGCCAGCCTTGGTTGGTGTTGGGAAAATGCCGGTCACTTCGATGGCCGGATGCAACTGCTGGGCGCTGCCATTGCGGCCGTGCTGCTGGTGATCCTGACCTTCAAGTTTCTGCTTCACCCCCGCCTGCTGTTGCAGGATCTCGCTCACCCCGTGGTGGGCAGTGTGGTACCGACCTATGCCATGGGTACCATGGTGGTCTCCAAAGCGCTCGGTATGATTGCGCCGCAAGCGGGCGAGGCCCTCTGGCTGTTTGCCGTGGCGGTTCACCTGCTGTTCCTGGCCACCTTTATCTGGCATCGCGCCAAAGAGTTTGAAATCCACCACATGGTGCCGAGCTGGTTCGTGCCGCCGGTGGGGATCATCGTGGCTGACGTCGCCTTCCCGGGTGGTCAGTTTGCCCCGCTGGCCAACGGTCTGCTCTGGTTCGGGATCATCTGCTACGGCCTGATGCTGCCGCTGATGCTCTATCGCCTGATCTTCAGCCATGAAGTGCCGGATGCCGCCAAACCGACCATCGCCATTCTGGCGGCCCCTGCCAGCCTCTCTCTGGCCGGTTACCTGACCGTCAGCCAGGAGCCGTCACTGCTGCTGGTGGCCGTGCTGTTGGGGATTGCCATCCTGATGACCGGTATCATCTATCTGGCCTTCATCAAACTGCTGCGTCTGCCCTTCTCGCCGGGTTATGCCGCCTTCACCTTCCCGCTGGTGATCGGTGCCACCGCCCTGTTCAAAGTGGCCCATCTGGTTGAAGGGTTTGCGCAAGCGGCCCACTATGTGGAGCAGATCAGACTGCTGGCCCACTTCGAGCTGGGGGTGGCTACCGTGATCGTCGGGTATGTGGCACTGCGTTACCTGATGTTTTTTCTGCCGCAGCGTAATACCGAAATGAATAACGGCATGGCCCGCCAGGGTGCTCACCGTTAAATCTTGAAGAAGATGTGACATCGGGAAATGGATAAGCAGTGCGCTCCGAGAGCGACGGGATAAACGACCAGTCATACGATGGATGGACAAAGAGCCTCCACCCTGGTTGTGTAACGAGCAAAATGCCCCGCAGTGCGGGGCATTTTTTTATGGTTTTTTGATGTGGCGCCCGTGGCGGGCTATTTGCCATGGATTTAACTGGTATTACCTGTCAGGACGACTACAATGCAGCACCACTTTTTCGCTCGACCCCAATACATGTCGTCCCAAGATCCCGTATTTGACTCCTCTTTTGAAGCCCGTTTTCTGCATCCCCGCTACTGGTTCAGCTGGCTGGCGCTCGGCGTGCTGATGTTGCTCGCCTTTGTGCCGGTGCGATTGCGCGACCGTTTGGCCGAAGCCTTGGCACCGCTGGTGTTTCGTATCTCGAAAAAACAGATCTATATCGCCAGAACCAATCTGGAGATCTGCTTCCCGGACAAGAGCCCGGAAGAGCGGGATGCCATTGCACTGACCTCGATCCGGGTCGGCCTCAAGAGTCTGTTGGGATTTGGCGAGTTCACCATGCGCAGTCAGCGTTATCTGATGAGCCGGATGCAGGTGATCGGTTGGGAGCATATCGAGGCGGAGCGGGCGGCCGGCCGTCCGGTGATCCTGGTGGTGCCCCATACCTGGCCGGTGGATGCCGCCGGTTACTGCTTCACCCAGCGCGGGGTGCCCATGTGCACCATGATGAAACGGGCGCGCAATCCGGTGTTTGACTGGCACCTCAACCGTGCACGAGCCAAGAACGGTTGCCGCGTCTATGAGCGCAGCGCCGGGATCAAGGCGGTGATCAGGACCATCAAGAGCGGTCGCAGCTTCTTCTATCTGCCGGATCAGGATCATGGCCGCGAGAAGAGCATCTTCGCCCCCTTCTTTGGCTATCCCAAAGCGACCCTGCCTGCCTTGCCCCGTCTGGTGCAGGTCAGTGGCGCCAAGGCGGTGCCGCTGCTCGCCTGCTATGACGAAGCGAACCACTGCTACCGGCTGGAGATTGAGGCACCGTTCGACAACTATCCCACCGAGGATGTGATGGCCGATACCTGTCGCATGAACGACATGGTGCAACAGCAGCTGATGCGCCATCCGGGCCAGTACATGTGGTTCCTCAAGATCTTCGATACCCGTGAAGATCAGGAGGGGCTGGATGGCCTTTACGAGGCGGGGATCCAGCGGATCCGCAAGGGATTGTCGCCCCACGGCTGACCCAGAATTTGGATTGATTGAAATGGCCCCAGGTGGGCCATTTTTTATGATAACTAGTCTGATCAGTGCCTTGCAGGCTGATGGCCAGCCTCCCCAGGGTAGAAAAAAATGTCAGGATAACTACAATAACCGTTTGTTTTTGATGACTTGATGGCCGCCATGTCTGCGTTAGATCCGGTATTTGATACCTCATTTCATAGCCGCCTGCTGCATCCCAAATGGTGGGGCAGCTGGTGTGCGCTGGGCCTGCTCTCCCTGCTGGCATTTACCCCCGCGAGACTGAGGGATCGCTTTGCCGATCTGGTCTCTCCAACCCTGCTGCGTTTTTCGAAAAAGCAGGCCTATATCGCCGATACCAACCTCAAGATCTGCTTTCCCGAGCTGGATGCCGCTGCACGGCAGGCGCTGCTGCTCAAATCGATCCGGGTCGGGCTCAAGACCTTTATGGGCTTTGGCGAGCTCAGCTGGCGCAGCAAGGCGCGGCTGACCCGCCGCATCAAGGTCACCGGCTGGGAGCATGTGCAAGCGGAGCAGGCTGCGGGCCGCCCGGTGATCCTGGTGGTGCCTCATACCTGGGCGGTCGACATGATTGGCCGCTACTTCTCCATGATGGGCATCGAGATGTGCACCATGATGAAGAGCCCGAAAGATCAGGTGTTCGACTGGTACATCAACCGCGAGCGGGCCAAAGCAGGCAAGGTCTATGAGCGCAGCGCCGGGATCAAACCGGCGATCAAGTCGATCCGCGCCGGTGCCAGTTTTTTTTACCTGCCGGATCAGGATCACGGCCGCGAGGCGAGCGTGTTTGTTCCC
>OERK01000292.1_pt1 | contig 15240 bp, 22 predicted proteins | sample 1540001 | NCBI WGS metagenome assembly OERK01 (sample SAMEA3891246, study PRJEB23780) | metagenome | biome: terrestrial biome; feature: animal house; material: water of meat washing | place: Italy | collected 2015-05-12
CAAAAGAGGTCGTCGCGCAGATTAATAATCAGCAGTTCGACGTGTCAGACTTCGAGTCATCACGACAGTACGAAGCGATGAGCGTTAACGCGACATACCTAACCAATTGGGATAAGGAGACTAAGAAATGATTTTAAATGTTGATTACACAAGCCCAAGAGGTTGTAATATTTACGGGTTCCGCCGTGGAATGAAGTTAATGTCTAGAGTAAACGAACGCGGAGTCCTCGAAGTTAAATCACCGAAGACTGGCGTGTATATGCGCGTAAAACAAAATGGCGGCAGGATTTTTATCAGGTCAATGTCTGGTGAAGCAATGGTTGCATTCTCAAAGGTATAACAACATAGAGACTAAGAAATGATTTACATCCACACGTACTACACTGGGAAGTTTAATAGCGTTAAGCACGTTCGAGTTTATGAGGATTTTAAAGAAGCATTCAAGCAGCAGGATGTTCTTGGTGGAACTGTCCAGGAATGTGAGATTCTAGAAGAATACAAATAGCACTAATTGCTAAAACGAGAACGGGGTAATTTGTTATAGTTACCCCATAGAAACGAGATGAGGTTACAATAATGACTAAGTTTATTTGCACAGGAAGTTACACTGATTCAGTTTCTATTGGTCAGACAGTATATGGCCTCTCCTCTGAAGATGGGGAGTTTATTATAACCAAAGACACCAACGATTGCCCTTCTAATGATGGTGAGCCAAAGTTTAAGGTTGGAGAACGAGTTCCATTAAATGGTATACTTTGGCAATGGAAAGAGGTTAAAGAGATGGATAAAGATCCAATATTTGACATGATGAGTCAGTGCAAGGCGAGAGCTGAGTCACTTCGATTCTCCCAATCAGAACCAAAGCTGCAGGTCAACCACTTCGACGGCTACTCCACATTCATCATTGCCCAAGCATGCGGTATGCGTGAAGAGCCGCAGGTTCACACCATTCACTTAACCGAAGAACAGGCCCGAGAGATGGCTTACGAAATTCTAGAGCAATTGAACAGAATTTAACGAACCTAAAACGCATTCTAACGAACGATAATTTAAGTAAGGTGATTCTATGATTAAGGTTGTTTATGTAGGCGAGAGTGATTATGTGGCACTAATTCAGCGTGGTGATGTGTTCTTCGCAGATATGAGTGATGATGGTAGTTGCTACATCGTAAAGAACAAGAATGGCGAAGATATCTACCTTTCAAAAGATGAGGTCATCATTTACTAATGGATAACTACGAATCACCAAGCCAGTGGCGCAAGCGAATGCAGGACGAAGCTAAAACTGGCGAAGAGGCGATGGCTTACTACGAGCTAGCGCAAATATGGATGGAAAGGGAGAAGAAAGAATGAGTTTCACTGAATATGTGATCGCATGCGAGCGACTGGTCTTTGATATGAAGACCTTCCACTGGTTCATCATCAAGGATTTAATCAAGCCGTACAAGCAAGGTGTTACGCCAGAGGCTTTCATCAAGAGCTTTTATAGTTAAAGGAGGCTGTTTATGTTTTTTTTCTAATTTTTATGCTTGTCAGGGTATGTCTGACAGAATTCAGTTAGCAATAAACGCAGTAGATGATGAAATTGGGAGGCTGGAGGTTGAAATGATGTTAACACCAGATACCCGGTTGGGCATGTATAAGGCGCTATGCAAACTAAATCGTTACTATTGGGACCTAAAGAACCCAACCGCAGTAGAGAAATTTAAATAGCACGAATTGCTAAACGCAGTCGCCACGCATGGCATATAATCACCATATCAACACAACGAGAGATTGAGAAATGAGAAACTACTTTGTACTTGTAAACTATTACCTACCAAACAGCTCATCACCGATTGACTGCGAGAGTATACTGATGACTGGATACAGTGGCTGCTTGACTGCGTGGAAATCGGCAACTAAGCATTTCGATAATCACATGAAAGAAAAGGGTTATGCAAAATTTATAATCTCAGATTTCAAGGAGGTTAAATAATGTTCGGGCTAAATGATGCATACCTCAACGCAGTAAAGCTCCAGGCGGACAAACTAAACGATGAGTACAGCAAGCTGGGCGCAAAGAAGAAAGATGACAAGGTTGTTGCCTCACTTATTACTCAGATTTGGGGGCCGGTATCAACCCTAATCGCTCGCGATAAATTTGTATGGATTGCGGGTTATCGAAAAGGTAGGGTTGGTCATGATGAGAATGGGAATAGTCTTTATGAGTGAGTCAAAAATCTGGTTTATCGCGGGAGTGATTACTTGGGCTTACTTTTTAATCGTTTAGATTGGGATTGTTAAAAAGAGCTTGCATCACTGACTGGAAACTTCTAATATTAACCACGTAGGCAAACGAGCCATCCAAGATGGAACGGCGCACGGAGCGCAACTACTAAGCCCGTTGCTCATTAAGTAGCGTATGCGGCATTAAGACCTAGCGCAAATAGGCAGATTAACCGGCTGTATCAGGCAGCCCCGGAGCCGTAACCGGGACTCATTGAAAGCTCCGCTAGCTCAATTGGATAGCAGCAACGACCTTCTAAGTCGTAGGTTACTGGTTCGAATCCAGTGCGGAGCGCCAATTAAGGAGTTCATTATGTGGGATGTGAAGTTGTCCATTCGCTTAATGGGCCGCAGTTGCAAGAATTGCACTCAAGATTACATCGCGTCAGTTGCCGCAATCAGCGCTGAGGATGCGGTAGCGAAAGTAAAGGAGATGTCAGGCGCTGACCCTGATACTCACAAATTCCTGGTAGCTTACGTTCGTGAGCGAAAGTAAAAAGTGTTATACCCTCGTTAAGTTTCGTTTCTCTCGTTGTTTTTAGCCCTCGCTTGAGGGCTTTTTTTCGTCTGTAATATGGTATAATCTGACCTCAACAAAGGAGGATTTATGAGCAAAGCAGCATTAAAGATGGGTGAGGGAAATTTCAAGGCGCTATACAACAAGAAGTATGGCGATATTGCTATGGTCGCAATCAACCGTAAGTACACGCCAGAGGAGGTATTTGACTTTGCAGTGAGATACTTTTCATGGGCTGAGAATGAGGCAATCAAAGCCATTGAGACGGCGGCATTCCAGGGCGTGGTTAGCGAGAGTTTAGTGCACAAGCCACGAGTGTTCACATTAACCGGTCTGGCGCTATTCATGGGAGTTAATATAAATAGATTCGCACGCTGGCGTACTGAGGCTGGATACTCTGATGTGATGGAATTCATTGATAACGTAATTTATGAGCAGAAGTATCAGCTTGGCGTTGCAGGCATCATCAACTCCACTATCGTTGGCAAAGAGTTAGGGATTGATAAGCCGCAGGAGATTACCATTAGCAACAACTCCACAGCTAACGACGTTGATAGCATGAAGGAAGCGCTGGAGTCCGTGATTAGTAAGCTATAACAATAAGAGGGTATAACATGTCTTTAGTATGGGAAGAAATGACCATTCAGGAAAAGATGGCCGTCAAGGCGATATCAGAACACAGTTTCGAGGGTTTCCTTCGTTGCTGGTTCCAGATCACGCAAGGCGAGCGATACATCCCTAACTGGCATCACAAGTACTTGTGCAGAATCATTGACGAGATTATCGCCGGAGAGCGCAAGGATACCATCATTAACATAGCGCCGGGCAGCGGAAAGACGGAAATCGCTTCAATACACTTCCCGGCCTACTCGATGGTTAAGCTGAAGAAGGTGAGGAATCTTAACATCTCATTTGCAGACTCACTGGTAAAGCGTAACTCGAAGCGCGTACGTGACCTTATCAAGTCTCAAGAATTTCAATCACTCTGGCCTTGCAAGTTTGGCACATGCAAGGATGATGAGCTTCAGGTTCTTGATGAGAGCGGAAAGGTTAGGTTTGAGTCAATATCAAAGGCGGCTGGAGGCCAGATCACTGGTGCTCGCGGTGGCTACATAACTGAAAATTACAGTGGTGCTGTGTTGTTAGATGATTTCGATAAGCCCGCAGATATGCTTTCTCCGGTTTATCGAGCTAACAACCACGTAATGCTTAAGAACACAATTCGATCACGTCGCGCTAGCTCTGTAAAAGGAAAGGCAACACCAATCATTTCTATACAGCAGCGCTTGCATGTCAATGACTCAACATGGTTCATGATGGAAGGTGGAATGGGAATCGATTTTGACTTGATTAAGATACCAGCGCTAGTTACTGAGGATTACATCGACTCGCTCCCTGACTGGATTAAAGAGCAGTTTGCGGAAGACGTTTTAAGCAGTGAGTACATTGAGAGAGATGGCGTAAAGTACTATAGCTACTTCCCAAAAAAGGAGTCAGTAAACGACCTGGTTGCGATGTGGGATAGTGACCCGTACACTTTTCTCAGCCAGTATCAACAAGAACCTGTAGCATTGGGCGGCAATCTGATTAACGTAGACTGGTTCCAGCGTCTTGGTGATACATTCAGGCCTCCAGCCAAGTACGATTATAGATTCATAACTTGCGATACTGCGATGACCACAAAGAGTTATAGTGACTTCTCTGTACTTCAGTTGTGGGGATATAAGGATGCTAAGATTTACCTGATAGACCAGCGCAGGGGTAAATGGGAGGCTCCAGAATTAGAGGCTGAATTACTTGACTTCGAGAAGAAATCAAGGGCAACCAGTCAGTCTGATGGTATCCTCAGAAAGATTATCATCGAGAAGAAAGCCTCTGGTATCGGCCTAATTCAATCTGCAGGCAGGGTAATGCGAACTCCGATAGAGCCATACGTGCCGGATAACGACAAGCTAACCAGGGTAATGAGCGCATTGCCACAAATTAAGGCTGGTAACGTCGTCCTTCCAGAGTCTGCGCCATGGCTAAATGGATTGCTTACGGAGGTTGCAGCTTTTACGGCAGATGACTCGCATAAGCACGACGACCAAATTGATACCATGACAATGGCGGTAAACCTTGTTCTCAATATCGCAGATGACCCTAAAGCTCGACTAATGCGCATAGCGGGAATTAAATAGCCGTGATAAACTAAGCCCCTATATGGGGCTTTTCTATTGGAGAAAAACATGGTTAAGACAGACAGCTACGCCAGTATCTTTCTAGGCGGCAGTGATGGTAGTGAGATTTACGGGAGTTTGCAGACACAACCCCCTGCAATTCTGGCTTCGCTTTATGCGGATAATGCGCTGGTGCGTCGAATCATCGACACAATCCCGGAAACAGCACTAGCTGCAGGATTCCACATCGATGGTATTGATGATGAGCCTGCATTCTGGTCGCGCTGGGACTATCTAGAACTAACAAAGCACATCAATGAAGCCTGGTCGTGGGCGAGATTATTCGGTGGAGCAGCAATTGTTGCTATCGTTAAGGATAATAGAGCTCTAACAAGCCCGGTCAGAGAAGGGGCGGAACTTGAAACCGTTCGCGTTTACGACCGTACTCAAGTAAAAGTACAAACTCGCGAAGAGAATCCCAGCAACGCACGTTTTGGCAAGCCACTAACCTATCGCATCACCACTAATGAGAGCGATATGTTCTATGATGTGCACTACAGCCGAATTCACATCATTGACGGAGAGCGAATCCCTAACGTAATGCGTCGGCAGAATGATGGCTGGGGCCGCAGCGTTCTTTCCAGTGACATTCTTGACTCAATCAAGGATTACACCAACTGCGAAAGACTCGCCACCCAACTACTGAGACGAAAGCAGCAAGCAGTGTGGAAAGCCAAAGGTCTGGCTGAGTTGTGTGATGATAGCGAGGGATTTGGTGCCGCAAGGTTGCGCCTGGCACAGGTTGATAACAATAGCGGCGTTGGTCAGGCGATTGGCATTGACGCGGAATCTGAAGAGTATAGCATTCTAAACTCTGATATTGGCGGGATTGATGCGTTCCTGGATAAGAAGTTTGACAGAATTGTTGCGCTGAGCGGTATTCATGAGATTATCCTGAAGAATAAGAACGTTGGCGGCGTATCATCAAGTCAGAACACCGCATTGGAGACATTCCATAAGCTAGTTGATCGCAAGCGTAACGCTGAACTACTGCCGATTCTCGGGTTCCTGATTCCGTTCATTTCAGACGAGCAGGAATGGTCAGTTGAGTTTAATCCCCTAGCGCAGGAATCAAGTAAGGATAAGGCCGAGATTCTTGAGAAGAACGTAAACAGCATTGCGACACTAATTGCAGCTGGCGCTATGGATACTGATGAGGCAAGAGATACATTGCGCACAATCGCTCCAGAGGTTAAGATTAGTGACGGTTCAGTAGAAACAGAGGTGACAATTAGTGAAACCAGTAATGACCCGCTGGAAGTACCCACAGACAATTGAGAGTCAGGTAAACCGCAATCTTAGCATTGCGGTAACTGAGCTAATTTCAGCAATGAGGGAATCAGCAACAAGACTTAAAATTGATACTGCAGAGGAACTGGAGGAAGAGGATGGATATCTTGACGGGATAATTGCGGAGCTGGTGGCTTCATTTATATCAACCATCCCAGCCATAGGTGCAGCTATATACAGATACAATAGCTCGCAATTTCTTGTGCTTGCAATAAAGACCGGAGGAAGGCCCAATCCTAGCGTTATGAACCTTGAGGTTAACGGCATCAATGGTGATGAGCCTTGGTATAATGATGACCTAAATCAGTGGATTTACACCACTAATAAGTCAGCGATTAAATTACTGAATAACATTAAAGATGATTTCTTGCAGACGGCTGCAACAATACGGAATGGTGACTACGTTAAGCTATCTGATAGGTACAAAATGTACAGGAAGCGAACGGCAAACATTGCGTCTGGGATTGTTTCAAGTCTGAATTCCACACTTATGAGACGCAGGCTTGAGGATGCTGGTGTTAGCCATTACATCTGGCATGGCACGCTGGACGATAGGGAGCGCCAATCGCATATAGCGAGAGAGGGCCTTAGCTTTAAACTAGGTGGTAACGATATATTTCCAGGTCAAGAATACGGTTGTCGTTGCTGGTCGGTTCCAGATTGGGAATCATAATAGGAGAATTAAATGAGTAAAATCCGCTATGACAGCGCAAAGTTCAAGGCAACAATCGACGAGAATGGATTTCTAGTCGACACACCAGTAGTCGCACGCCTCGGTGTGCAGGTCTACTACACCGAGGATGGTCGCACCGTTCGAGAGTTTCGCCCAGCAGAGGAGGTTTTCAAGGATGAATCACTCGCGAGCTACCAGGGTAAACCAATGACTATGGACCATGTTTTCGTTAACTCGCATAACGCTAAAGAGGTAGTGGTAGGTTCCGTTACTGGCAAAGCTGAACCATTAGGTAGCTCGGTAGTTGCCCCAATTGTTGTTTACGATAACACGGCGATTCAGGAAGCCATGACAGGTAACGCCAAAGAGTTATCGGTTGGTTACTCTGCAATTCTTGACGAAACCCCTGGCTGGGGTGACCCCATTACTGGTGAGTACGTACTTAAATCTGATGGTGATCAATTCGATGCGCCAGAAGGATGGCAGGAGTTCGACGCAATTCAGCGTGACATTAAAGTGAACCATCTCGCAATGGTATATCGAGGTAGAGCAGGTATTGCCAAATTGAATATGGACGGTGAGCAGGAAAACCCGTATACTACTGACGTTGATATCAATAAAGAGGATAAACAGGAAATGACAGTTAAAATTAAACTCGACGGCGCGCAGGAATTCGAGGTCGCCACGGAAGTCGCTTCTCACATCGAAGCACTGAACGCAAAGGCTGACACTGCAATCGCAGAGCGTGATGCACTGAAAGCCAAAGTAGATGCAATGCCTGCTGAAATCGAAGCTGCAGTTGCTAAAGCGAAAGCTGATGCTGATGCCTTGGCTGCTCTGGTCGCCGTTGCTGCTGAAGCTGGTGTTAAAGCTGATGGCCTGGATGCTAAAGGTATTAAAGTGGCCTACGTTAAAGAAGTCTCCGGCCTTGATGTTTCCGAGAAGTCTGACGCGTACATCGACGCAGCGTTCGACATCGCCAAAGAATCTGATAAAATGGCTGAAGTACGTAAAGCGACTACCGCTTCCGACAAATCTGACAGCGCCAATGAGCCTAAGAAATTAGACCCGCGTGCTCGTTTAGCTAAAATTAAGAAATAAGGAGTTATAAACATGGCAATTCGTTCCGTAGCGCTGGCTGGTATGGTTTCTGATACCTCTCTGTACAACATCGATGGCGCTTGTGTAGTTGGCGGCGCAGCACCAATTCCGGCTGGCACTGTTGTTAAATTCACAACCGCTCAGTCTGTAGATGGCCACAAGCTTGTGGAGGCGACTGGCCTCACTGCGGGTAATGCTCTCGGTGTGGTTGTTCGCTCTCATTATCAGACCCCGGATGGAACTGCTCGCGTAAATGAAGCGGTTAACGTAATGACTCACGGTAGAATCTGGGTTCGCTCAAGCCTTACTTCTGCACCAACGTTTGGCCAACCAGTTAAAGTTTCTACCACTGGATTGGTTGAAGATTCAGGCACGATTGACACTGGATGGACTTTTGCGGGTGGTTACATCAAAAACACTGGCACAGACCCGCAAGACCTTAGCGTTGATGGAGCACTAGTTGAAGTTCAGCTTACTCAATCCGCAAAATCAACTGCTGCAGCTTAATAATTAAGATATATAAAGCCTCCTTCGGGGGGTTTTTTTACACCATTGCGTGGGTTAAAAACTCGTGTATAATGAATCCGTAGACACATAACTGAAAAGGAACAATAAAGAATGGCCATTAAATTTGATGCAGAACAAGCAAAAATCACCGCTCACCTCGAGCAAATGGGCGTAGATAAAGCAGATGCCGCTGGTATCTGGACTGTTAGCCAGCTTACCGCTGCTCTGAATCGCGCTTACGAAAAAGAATACGCAGAAAACTCAGTTGTTAATATCTTCCCTGTAACAAATGAAATTCCTGGTCACGCGAAGTATTTCGAATACCCAGAATTTGATGGTGTTGGCATTGCTCAGATTATCGCTGATTACTCTGACGACCTGCCGCTGGTTGATGCATTCATGACCGAGAAGCAAGGTAAAGTGTTTCGTTTCGGTAACGCATTCCTGATTTCTATTGATGAAATTAAAACTGGCACTGCAACTGGTCAGTCTCTGTCAACTCGCAAGCAGGCATTGGCTTTCGAAGCGCACGACAACCTGCTTGATAAACTGGTTTGGTCCGGCTCCGCTCCGCACGGTATCCCTAGCGTATTCGACCATCCGAACATCAACAACGTTGTTGCCACTCCAAACTGGGGCTTCGCGGATAACGCGATTAATGACATCACTGCGATGATTGATGCGGTTGAGAGCTCAACCCAGGGCCTACATCATGTAACTGACATTTTGCTTCCAGCTTCCGCTCGTCGAGTGATGCAGGGACTGGTTCCGGAGACAAACCTGAGTTACGGCGAATTGTTCACTCGTAACAACCCTGGTCTGACCATTCGCTTTATGCAGTTCCTGGACAACTACGATGGCGCAGGTGGCAAGGCTGCTCTGGCGTTTGAAAAGAATCCACTCAATATGTCTATTGAGATTCCAGAAGCCACTAACGTGCTTCCTGGGCAACCTAAAGACTTGCACTTTAAGTACCCTGTAACATCAAAAGCTACAGGTTTGATCGTTTATCGTCCACTGACGATGGCTGCAATCAAAGGTATCACCTTCTTGTAATAAATCGCCCTCTTCGGAGGGCTTTTTTACGTCTGTACCAAATGGAATTGTTGGGTTATAATCACTCAACCAGATAAACAAAGGAGACAAAAATGATTCGTTTAGAACACACTGGCGCTTGCCTTATCGTTTACAAGGGTGAGAAATATTTGCCTGGTGACACTTTCGAGGTTGATGTAATTTGCGACGGACTCAAGCGTTTAATCGCAGAGGGTAAACTCACTATTGAAGGTGACGCTAAAGCAACCAAGCAAATCGCGCAAGAAATTGTTAGCAAGAAAAAGCGCAAAGAACCGAAAACCATCTCCGAAGCTGAGACTGGTAACGAGTACAAATAACAAACAGGGCGCTTCGGCGTCCTTTATTGTATGGAGCTAATATGAATGATGCAATTTTGGCGTTTATGCGCTCGCTTGTTCCTGCGCTCAAGGCTGTGGATGACGAATCAATTAATGTATGGATTGATTTGGCACGTCTATATGTATGCGAAAGCAAGTTTGGAGCAGACAAAGATAAGGCTATTGGCCTTTACGCGCTGCACCTAATGCTTGCTGATGGCGCGTTTAAGGGCGAGAATGAAGGGCTTGAAACGTACAGTCGCAGAATGGCAAGTTATGCACTGAGCGGTGAATTCTCTATCACCTATGATAACCAATCAGCAATACAGGGTGATTTATCATCTTCCTCCTGGGGTCGCATGTACAAGGCGCTTCTCCGCAAGAAAGGTGGCGGATTCGGTTTAATTACTTCCGCTGGTGGCGGTGGGTGCGGTTGCCGATGAACTACAGCGAAATCGAATCAATTACTCGCGCTGGAATTAGCTTCTTTAGTGATGCTAATGGCGTTTATGAAATGAGCACTGGCGCTGGATATGTTGAAATCGTTAACGGCGTTGAAGTAGAAGTACCAGCGCAAACATTCCAACTAAAAGGATTGGTGCGAGAAATCAAGACGCGCGATATTGATGGCGAGTTTATCCAGTTTGGCGATAAGCGCGGAATCTTCACGGCACAGGTGGAAATTAAGCAGGGTTATCAGATTAAGGTTGATGGTGAGACTTTCGTTGTTGTTGACCCGAGACCTGTAAAACCAACCGGTACAGTTGTTGGTTATAGACCGATTCTTCGTAGGGTGGCTACTTATGGCTAGTTTTATACCGAAGGCTAATGGTGGGGTTATTGAGTTTAGTCGATCCATTTCTGAATGGATAGATAAGGTTGAATCTGGAGTTGATGAGGTTGTTGCAGGAACCATTATCAAGACAGCTAAGGGGCTGGTAGATCAGTCACCAGTTGACACTGGTAGATTTAAAGCCAACTGGCAAATAACAGCAAACTCCCCGGCTCAGCAGTCAGTAATTGACTATGATAAACTTGGAACAGAGACCAAAATAGCACTCGCAAGGCAGGCAAGGGCGGTAGCCAGAGCAAAGGGAACAAAAGTCATTTACATAACAAACAGGCTTGATTACTCAATTCACCTTGAGTATGGCGGCTCGGGTCAAGCACCAAACGGCATTATTAGGATTGTTCAGATGAGGCTTGGTCGATACTTCCAGGAAGCAGTAGAGGAGGCTAAACGTGCACTATGAATTGTCTATAGCTGCCAGGAAATATGTTAATGATTTGCTGGTGAGTAGCTTCCCGGTCAGATATCCAGTATCTTGGGAAAACGTTGCTTTCACTCCTCCAGCAGATGGCTCTATCTGGCTAAAGTATGACTACATCGAGGTTGACACCGTAACATACGGATTAAGCAGGAAGTGCAAATACTACGTAGGCATGGTGCAGATTTCTGTTTTCTTCAGCCCTGGAACTGGCATTGACAAGCCTAGACAAATCGCTAATCAATTGGCAGAATCTATCGTTGATGGTACAATGCTTGACAGCGGGACCATTTATGAGTCTGGAGTTGTTAACCCGGTTATCAAATCCAAGTCTGGGTGGTTTATCCCGATTCATTTTTATGTTCGTCTAGACTAACAAAAGGAAAAATACATGGCTCACTTATCAAACGGAACCCAGGTCTTCGTAGAAGGCTCTCGCGGTAACACAATTGACGTAACTGCAATTTCTAACGCACCTAAACCAGTCTTAACCGTATCTAGCGCATCTGGCCTGGCTAAGGGTGACTACCTTCTGTTTACCTCCTCCAGTTCAACCCTACTTAGCGACAAGCAGGTGAGAGTAACTGAAGTTTCTGGCACTTCGGTAACAGTTGAAGGTATTGATACCTCCAACACCACTAAGTTCCCTGCTGGCTTAACTGGTGAAGTTGTTAAGATTACTTCATGGTTCGAAGTCCCGTGTGTTCAGGACGTATCTACTGACGGCGGCGAACAGCAGTTTGTTAACTTCCAGTGCCTTTCTGATGACCGCGAACAGCAGATTCCGACTTATAAATCTGCGGTAACAAACACCTTCACCTTTGCTCACGAGTACACCAACCCGGTCTATCCTGTTCTGCGTAACTACGATGAGTCTGGCCAGGTTGTCGCGATTCGTCTGTTCGTACCTCGCGCTCAGGAAATGCGTTTGCAGTCCGGTACTATCGCTTTCAACGACACCCCTACCATTGGTGTTAACGAAATCGAAACGGTATCCATCGCTGTATCCATTCGTGGTAGACTGTCCTCTGTGGCTGCTGAAGTTTAAAACACAAACCCTCTTCGGAGGGTTTTTTATTGCATAGCACTTTTTGCTAAAGCATTAATGCAATCTTCCTGTATAGTTAACTCATCGAAACGAAATGAGAGATTAAAGAAATGAATAACGTTAAAAACATCATCAAACTTACTGCGGTTCTGGTTGCTTTTTATGCAGTAGTTCAGATTGTCAACCCAACTGGCGATGCCGATGCAAACAGCAAGGCAAACAAATATACTGTTGAGTTTGCTAAAGCTGAGCGGGCATGTCAGGGGCTTGTAGGCGGCAAGGTTGACCAAATCATGAAATATGGCAAAGAGGTTTGCAAGGATACCGCCGCTAAGATTGCAAAAGAAAACACTAAGTAATAGAATACATACTCACAAACAATAAGAGGATTAACTAAGATGGCAAAGTTCAAACTTTCACTGGCGGCACTGCCAGACTTCAAGCTGCCAGTAAAATTTAAGCTGGCTAACGACCAGGATGTAGAGGTTATTTTTACAGTAAAGCACAAGAAAACATCTGAGTTGCAGGAATTACTTAGCAAGGAAGACTTGAGCCCCAAAGAGCTTATTATGGCAATTGCCTCTGACTGGGACCTGGAAGAGGAATACAACGAGGATAACGTTAATGAGTTCTCTGACCTATTCCCGGCTTCAACCGTTGCGCTTACTACCGCTTATATGCAGGCACTGGCAGGCCAGCGGGTAAAAAACTAAAGAGAGCGGTGTATCTACAGTACCAGCCAGACCCAACTGATGCCGAACTGGAAGCCATTGGGATGCGCCGCTCTGATTACGAAGATGAAGAGCCTGAAGTTTTACACTTCGACGACAACATGATGAAGGCTTGGGATATTTATTGTTCAATGGCCACGCAATGGAGGGTTGGAGCTAACGGAGCTACAGGGTTAGATTACAACGTGCTAAATTTCCTCTTTAGAGTGTATAATGTCTCAGAAGAAGAATTGGTGCTCAGTGATTTACGCATCCTTGAAGCTAAGGCTCTCGAGATGATGGATAATCTGAGAAAAAAATAACCCGCTTCGGCGGGTTTTCTATTATGGAGGCTTAGATGGCAACAAATGAATTAGCCGGAATCACACTAGCCGTAGACGTCTCGCAGGTAGACAGAGGTACACAGTCCCTGCAGAAGTTCAGGCAGGCAAACCAGCAGGCCGCTTCCGGCATTAGTGAGTTCGTCAACGCCGAGCAGGTTGCAAAGAATCAAGCCAGAGACACAGCTCGCGCACTGGCTGAACAGCAATCATCTTTGGCTAAATTGCAAACGGCTATTGACCCAACTGCGGCAAAGTTCCGTAAGCTCCAGGAGGCTGCTGTAGGTCTTGATAAGGCTTTCGCGGCTGGAGTAGTTCCTGATGAGGAGTTTTTCCGCTTAGGTGAAGCCCTTGAAACGCAGAACGCAAAACTTGCTCGTTCACGCGCGGCACTAACTGAAGAGGGTAGAGCGGCAGCGCAAGCTGCAAAGGATAAGGCAAAGGCAAAGGCTGAAGCGGATAGATTCATTGCATCACTTGAGCGTCAGGCTCAAGCGGCAACATTAACGCGTGAGGAGTACTTAAAATTACAGGCTGCTCAGCTTGGCGTAAGTTCTCAGGCGGCGCCTATTATTGACAGAATCGCCGATGCATCACGGAAGGCAAACACCCAGCTAATTGCTCAGAGCAAGGCCTTTCAACGCTCTGGCTTAAGCGCAGGTCAATACAAGGCTGCAATCTCTCAACTACCAGCGCAGATTACTGATATTGGCACGTCTCTTGCTGGCGGAATTCCGATTTGGCTTATTGCAATTCAGCAAGGCGGACAAATTAAGGATGCATTTGGAGGCATTGGTAACACATTTAGGTTTGCGCTTGCTGCTTTAAACCCGTTCAACGTAGCAGTTGGGGTTCTCGGTGGCGCTCTTGTTGCTTTAGGCGTCGGTGCTGCGCAGGCTGAAAGTGAATTCAGGGCGTTAAACTCTGCCATTGCGTTCTCAAACAACTCCACAATCGCATCAATCTCGCAGGTTAGAGAGTTGGTTAGCTCTGTTTCTGATGCTACTGGTGCAACCAGAGGACTTGTGACTAGCATCGCAACAAGCCTTATTGAGCAAGGGAACCTTACGCTGACGCAGATTGACAAGATTACCAAATCAACCGCCAGATGGGCGCAGTTGACAGGTAAGGATGCGAAGGAGATTACTGGTTACTATAACCAGATTGCGAGCGACCCAATTCAAGGACTTGCTGATTTAGACAAGAGGTTTAACTTCCTTACGCAGGGGCAGTTAACAACAATTGAAAGATTGAGAGAGACTAGGGGTGAGGTTGAAGCCGTAACTGCTGCCATTGATATATTTAGCAAATCACAGGAAGCAAACCTTAACGATATTGCAGCCCAGCTTACTCCTCTTGAATTGGCCTGGAGTGACTTCAGGAAGTACATATCTGATGTATGGGATGCAATTAGTCGCAGAACGGTTGGGGCGCTAAACCTGTTTGTTGACGTAATAGCAGGAACAATTGAGCAAATCAGGGTCTTCCTTAACAGCGGTGACGTGCTGATTGGTGAATTCGTAATTAGCGCAACTCAGGCATTGCAGAATATCCCAGGCCTTGATGGTGTCGGTGATGATGTAATCAAGAGTCAGCAGAAGATTATCGATTCCGCCAAGAAGCAAAACCTTGAGCTAGAGAAGTCTATCAGGGAGAGAGATGCCAGAATCAGGGAGGGAGAACTTGGTTACGTTACACGCAGGGAAAATCAGAATTCCAATGAGCAATCAGGTACTGATGATGAGTTTGCAAAAAGGAAGAAGGCGCTTCAGGATGAACTTGATGCGATCAAGAAGAACAGGAAAGAAGAAAATGGTAGGGTTAAAGAGCAAAGAGACCTTACAATTGGTTACGAATCTGGCGTGCTGGCGCTTCAGGCTCAACTAAAGGTACTTCAGGAAAAT
>OERK01000306.1_pt1 | contig 14719 bp, 17 predicted proteins | sample 1540001 | NCBI WGS metagenome assembly OERK01 (sample SAMEA3891246, study PRJEB23780) | metagenome | biome: terrestrial biome; feature: animal house; material: water of meat washing | place: Italy | collected 2015-05-12
GTCTAAAAAAACGGCTCCAAAAGCCTCTTTTTTCCGGTTCCTGTTCAATGTGCTCCGGTACTGGAATCCGCTTATTTTCCCTCTGCTCCAGAGTAGTCAATCCGTCATGTTTAGCTTCTGCTGTGTCAGGTTCGGGATCTGGTTTGACTATGCTGGGTTGCACTAATTCTTGATCGGTAAACGTAGTCATATTAGGTTTTGGGGCTTCTAATAGGCGTTGCATCGTTTCAATTTGGTTTTGATAGAAAGATTCCCGATCTTTGGCATCATCAAGCTGATTTTTCAACATGTCTATCTGCTGTCTAAGCAGTAAAACTTCTGCCGAATTTGGACTGTCTACTTTTACAGATTCTTTTACATCCTGTTTTTTGACGGGTTCCCCAAAAACACGGATTGCTTCCGCTAGATCAATCTTATTCTCAGAATTTTTACTTAAAATTCCTTTCTTTATGTTGTTGTAAATCGTTTGTCTATTGATGTTGTAGAGCTTGGAAAGTTCAAGAACTGTAAGGGTTTTCATCCTGTAAACCTATGCCTAAACTTGTAAAAATAGACTGTCTATTAGACTGTCTAATAGACAAATGATCAAGTTTAAATTTTAGGCAGATGCAAAGCCAACTTTTTGAAGATAAGGGAATAATTCTTCGAATTTTTGAGCGTCTTTAAGCATTTCTGCTATGCGGACAGCAAACTGTTCGAAGGTTTCTGTACCTTGAGAGTAAATGCTCATTTCAGATAGTCTAGAGAGCTTATTGGCAAATAGGTGACGTTGAGGATCAGTTATTTTTGAGAAAAAATCTGAGAGATTTTCATTCTTAATTTCTTTTTTCGAGGCATTTTTTTTCTGTCTAAAAGTGAACGAAAATCCTGAAATGGTACGTCCTTTCTTATGTTGTTCATACTTAGCTGTTATATCGGTTAGCTCATTTATTTGATTGAGTGCGAAATCTAAAACATAGGTTTTGAAATTGCTCATAGTTTTGTATTGGTGAGATTCAACGCCTAATTGCTGTCTAAAGATAGACAGATCAAACACAGGCGTCTTTCCTGCTGATCGCCATTGAATCAGCAATTCGTAGAGCCGAATAGCATAAGAACTGGTTAGGCGTGAAACCTGCTGTAACTCATATTTAGTAAAGTTTTCTTCTAGCCTAGTTATGAGAGGAACGATATCTTGAGTGAATCTTAAAAAGACAATGCCTGACTGAGCTTCATAACCTATTTTATCAACCCAACGGCAATGGAAACTACGATCCTTACCTGTTTTAGGATTAACGTCATGGTATGTGACATATCTATCAAAGAGGCTTTTTGACGCATCTCTAAGGACTGTATAGGCAGTATGCTTTTCAACATTGAACGTATTTATATAACTACTGGCATGTACTTCCAATAAACTATTTTCTGTTATCCCATGGCCTGTTTGTCTGGCTTCAGCAATAGCTAGAAGAATTAATCGCTGTTCAACGGTATCTAACGTATAGCTAGCCTGAATTAAGGCATTATCTTTAACGACTAATTCACTCATTTCTAATAATAAATTTTTAATTAAACTAGTCTGTAAAATAGACTATTTAAATGAGTGTGTCTATTTAAATTATTAAGGTCGATAAACCTAGCTTTAAGGTCGATAAACCTAGCTTTAAAGGTCGATAAACCTAGTTTAATGGGTCGATAAACCTAGTTTAATGGATCGATAAACCTAGTTTAATGGACTCTGAAACCATTTCGTATCAAGGCTTTCAGGCTGGTTAAAAGCATTTAAAAGCATTTAAAATAATTAAAAGCATACATCATGAAAAATTGCCCTTGGTTTTCGCTACGCTCAAACTCTATTGAATCTCGCTTTCGCTCGATTCGTCGGGGCAATTTTTTGGTCAATGTTCCAGTGAATTTAGAAAAAGTAAAAGCAAGATCAAAAGCAACTCGGAATTCGCTTCGCTCATAGAGCTTTTTTACTCGCTACGCTCGGTCTAGGCTCAATTTTCTGTATGTGATTTACGCTTATTTAGGCTTCACAGCCTAAAAAGCGGTTTTTCAGAGAGTCTAGGCGCGAATTTTGATTGAGCCGCTCGTAGACACTCGCTCAACTATGGGGACTCTAAGTTGAAATAATCAGGACTATTCATGTTTATGTTGGTGTTTTTCAATTTCTATCGTTGATAGTTTCTTATGATTACTTTCCCAAGTTGATAGGCCTTCAAGAACATCAAGAAATAAATTTTGTCGTTTAAAAAAATTGTTGTTCTGTTCAGTAATCTCTTTAAATATTTTACTTGTTCTTACGCTATATGCGAATTGAGTGTTATTGACAATTCTATTGGTGATTTGATCTGGTGTTTCCGAACTAATATCAATATTCAATTTTTTAAAGGCTGCTAATACTGCACCACCTAATTCATATTTGCGTCTGTTTTCCTCATTACGCTTGATTTGTGCTTCGGTAAGGGTTTTCCTCGATTTGTTTAGAACTTCGCGTTTATGCTCATTTTCGAGGCGTATACGGTCATTGAGAACCGCCTTATGGATTTTTTGATAAGACTCTAAGGCTCGCTCTAGTCTAAACCAGGTGTCTCGATCCTGATCTTGTTGGGCCAAACTTAAAATTTCAACTTCATTGTCCATTAGTTTTTGTTGGTTATGTGCTTTGAGTTTGATCTGTTCAAGTAAGATTTGGCGTTGTTGATATAGCACTCTATAGCGATCTACAGTTTTAAACTTTTTGAATATCTCTTCATCAAATTTTTCTGTAGATAATAATGAACTTAAAATATGAGATTGCATTTCTGTGAGGAACGGTAATTTTTCTAAAAACTGCTGCAATTGAATCAGATCTTCATTTGATAAAACTTTAGCAGGACGACCTCGTTTCACCATGATCAGCACCCCAAAAAACACATGAATCAGATATCAGTAGAGTAGCATATGGCGGCATGAATAAATTAAATAAAATGTGGGAACATTTTATTTAATTTATTAGCTCGTTTCCGTGTTTCTAATTCGATATAATTACTAACGCAATTATATCGAATTAGAAACACTTCTCCTCGTGCTCCGCAGGCCATTAGAGACGTAAGTTATTGATTTGTATCTATCAGAGTACTGTTGCTGCATTTTTGACATTTGTTTCTGCAATAGCGATCTACCGTTACAACATCAAAAATGTGTGTTGCTGCAAAAAAAGTGTCGTTACAACATCAAAAATAACGTGAGGGCTAGACGCAAATATGTTCTTCTGTAATCTTGAACACAACAGTAAAAATCCGCCCCAAAAAGGTGGTAAAAATAACAAGCCTAGAACGGCCAAAGAGCGCTTTCACTACATCACTCGAACTGCACAATTTGCACAACATAAAGATCATGTTCATGAACAACTTGAGTTTGTTTGCTCAGGTAATATGCCGAGCTTTGCCGAGGGGAATCCGGAAGAATTTTGGCAGGCCTCGGATCTGTATGAACGTAAAAATGGTCGAGTCTGTTCAAGTTTGGTGGTGGCATTACCAAAAGAGCTTACATCGGAACAACGTATCGAATTGGCAGAGCAGTTTATTCAAGAGTTTGCTGACCGTTATCAATATCCTTATAGCTGTGCTATCCATCATCATGTTGGTAGTCTAGGTGGTCAAGAACAACCCCATTTGCATCTGATTTATAGTGAACGCCATGTGGATGGAATAGAGCGAACACCTGAGCAGTTTTTTAAGCGTTATAACCCTGAACAGCCAGAGAAAGGGGGCGCTCAGAAATTAACAGCCGATGTATTAGGGATGGGCAAAGCACAATTGCAGTTGTACCGACAAAAAACTGAAGAACTCATTAATGACAGCTTACAGCGTTATGCACCGACCAAAGTGCTTGAAATTAGAGGGCTAAAGGTAGAGGTTCCGAATGAGGTGAGTTGTCTATCCAATGAGGATTACAATAAAAAATACGATACTAATCTGCAAGATGTGCCGATGATGAATAAGGCACTGCGGTTTGCCAAAGAAAGTGATCCAGTTCGCTATCAGCAAAAACAGGACATGATTGTAGAAATTAATCGGTTGAGAGCTGAAAATCGTTATGAGCTGTACAAACCCTACTATGAGGTAGAATTGAATAAGCAAAAGTTACTAGAGCAAGAAAAGCAGAAACAGACACAAGAAAAAACGAAAGGATTTGATGGTCCTCGTTTTGGATTTTGATAGAGCGTACAAAAATCTGTGTCAGGTAAACTGACTGTAGGACTGTAAATTGTGTAATGGTCCTTTAAAAGGACCATTCAGGGAGTCTAGCTATTCAATTAACAGTCTCAAAATTGCATAAATGCTCCATCAGGAAAGAATGCTAAAAAAGCGCGTTTAACGTCTTCGTAATCATCATCTATATGTTGATCAAGATGATGCTGCGTCCATACCAATGTTGCTTCTCGATCGTCAAAACATTTATTAACGTTTAAAAATAAACTCAGATTGTTCGATCTATTAATTGAGAGCTCTTTAATGAGTTGAGTTCCAATTTTTCTAGAATTTTCAGAAAGGTATAAATGATTAATCAAGTTTAAATTACCCATTGTTATGCCTCATTTTAAGAAGAAATAATTAAAAACACCTTCTTCATATGTCCTGAAAGAAGGATATGGGAATATTTAAACACATAAATAGTGTGCTAATCACATTATTTATGTGTTTAAATGTAAATAAATGATCTGTGCTATACTTTTCCATCAGAACAATTCTGCTTTTTAAACTATGCCTTACGAAGAATTTCAAAGACTTATAGGTAAGTCTGGCCTTTCTATTAAAGAATTTGCAGCGCTTTTAGATATGAACGCAAATTCAATTACCAACTATAAAAAGAACGGTAAAGTGCCCACTACGATTGCAGTAATTGCGGTCATAATTTCAGATATGAAGGATGATGGTCTGGACTTTTATCCAATTTTTGAGAAAGTTCGAGCTTATCGTGATCAATAGAGTATTTGATGTGAACCCAATTAAAGATTTAATTGGGTTCTAACACGTGCATTTCGTAGAAGAGATGTTATGTAAATTTAGAGTACACCCCAAAGTAACGTCACATCTGTCTGTATCCGCAACCTAAAATCAATGGTTTAGAAGCGGTGGAACATAGATTTAAATACGCCTAAAGTAAGTCTTAGATTTATACGTGACAATAAAAAGCCAGTTGCACTGGCTTTTTCTATTTTGGACTTACATTTCAAATTTCGAATAAGAGATTTTGTGTTAAATCAATCTAGTAATATTTACTCAGATAGAAGAATATATAATTATTTTTATTCAATTTTTGAGAAGATATGAAAAAAGGAATATTAATCTTAGCAATAGCTTTGGCACTTAGTGGGTGTGTTAATAGTGATCCTAAAAACTATCAAATTGAAAGTTTAGAATCTGTTTTTAATAATGATAAGTTAATGAATAATATAAATAAACTTTCAGAAGAAGAGCAGGGGGTTGTAAAAGATTATTTAGAAGCTTCACAGGGTCTTAAAAACCTTATGAATATGGCTCAGAGGGCTTTTCCTCCAGAAGAAGAAAAATATTTGTTGGAATATCCTATTACAATTGAAAAAATTCTATTAATACATACCGAAGTTTACAAAGAAAAAAAAAGGAGAGACAAAATTATTGAGAAGTATGGTTTACCTAGCTTTTCCCATCTTTCCAATGATGCCGAAGATCTCAGAGAGCAGAATAAAGAACTAATTGATGAATTGATGACTCAAAATCTAGAGACTTTAACAAGACAAAATAGAACAGAAAGTGAACCGCTTAAAAGAGAACTTCAACAAACTATTGAGCTTTATAGGGCTTTAATACAATCTGCTTCTCGGGGATAAAAATGTTAATAGTAGATTCTAAACAACTTATTGAAATAGTTAATTCTGAATGGCTTTGTTGCACAAAGATTTCATAACTATATGATTTTAAAAGTTTTGATTATTTTTTGATCCAAAATTAAATTTATTTAAATCAGATGCTTACATATTTATGCAACAAAGCCTCATTTTAAGGGATGTTATCAAGTGCTACAAAATTTTTTTGAAAAGAGTAGATTTTTAGTTATTATAGTTATTATAAATTGCATAATATCTTCTATTTTTTTATATTTATCAACTATATATCTTCTAATTGATGCAATAATTTTTATTATAAAAAATATATATGCAACTAATTTTGAAGTAAAAATAGTTGTTGTTAAATTTTTAAAAATCCTCGATGTCTCGTTAATTGCTATTACATTTCATTTAATTTCAGCAGGTTTTTATAAATTATTTATTCAACAAGCTATTTTTGACAATAGTTCTTTTCTTAAGACACTATCAATTAATAAGTTTCATGATCTAAAAGTTATTATATTACATGTATCTATTATAGTTATAGTCATCTTGTTTTTAGAAGATATTGTTGTTTTTGGTGGAACTTTAGCCAACTTATATGCTGGTATTTCTTCTAGCCTAGTCATATTAGCAATAATTTTTACTTGTAAGCTATTAGATAATGATCATCACAAAGACGATGAATAACTTAAATCGCAAGGACTCATTTAAAATTACTCTTTTCATTAGCCATCGTACTCTGCAAAACTGGGAACAAGGCCGACGCTATCCAACAGGACCAGCAGCAACATTGATTCGAATTTTAAATGCATTAAAAATGGGAGCTTAGCTCCCATTTTTTTGACTTCGTATAACGTGCATTATGTTAATTTTAGGAAATCTTTAAAGTATTTAAATAAAATATATGAACGTTATTTCGGCAATATTATTAAATGAACACCCTGTCAAAGGATGTATTCAGGATGGAAATGGAAAGACTAAACCATTTCCTATTTTTGCTATTGATGGGCTTCCATTAAATATATGGATAAGTAAAAACACTAGTTTTAAGGATGCAAACTCTTCCGTTCCAGCACATGGTTGGCTATATGACTTTGAAAATAGCGTTCCTTTGAGTAATGCATGGAAACTATTAAAACCTGAAACTTCTGAATATGGTGCAGTATCCACTGTCATACCAATTTTAATTTGTTCTGATGATTTAGATCTTGTCTGTAATGTAATTATGATTGAACAGATGGTGACTGAATCAGAAGTTCAATGGATTCGATTTGGGGTAGCATGGAACAATATGCATGACCTTGTAACATCAGTAGTTTGGGAACAACCTTTTTCATCTCCTGTTTTAACATTTAAATTAAGTGATTTTGAAGAAGCATACAATAATTTGAAAAGCTTAGATAAAGCTTGGAATGAGGGTATTTAACATAATAGAGCTTATACGAAATGCATATAAAAATAGTTTTATATTTCAAAAAGTTATGCTATAAAAAATCGGGGACGCAAACCCGAAAAGCCGACTTGGAAACAAGTCGGCTTTTTTTTAAACTGTTTTGATATATTCCGCCAATAAAATTGATTGTTTTTTAATCAAGTTAAAACTTTCTTCAATGTTGTCAGCCTTCTCCGGTAAGAAAATATCCCCAATTTCTGCGGATAAAAAGGGGACGGTTTTTATCCGATCTTGTACGCATTTGCTTACGTCAATTCCGGCCCTTTGCGGCTATGCGGAATACTGGAATTTTTCTATGATTGAGTCATATAGGGACAGGATGTTCCGGAACAAAAAACAATAATAATAAGTTCAAGCATCAGGAACGTGAGGTAGAACAGTAGCTACCACAGATCGCACAATAAAAAACCCTGACAGGATGTCGGGGTTTTTTTATTAACTATCTAAATCAAATTTCCACATTAAAGAAAACTTGGTAAACCTTTAGCAGGATCTGTTTCACGTGCCGCTTGAGCATCTGCTACAGTCATACCTAAGGCCTTAGCAACGCCTTGCCCATAAGCTGGATCGCAAGCATAACAGTTGCGGATATGACGGTATTTGATGAAATCTAGCGCATCACCCATCGCTGCGGCCGTGTTATTAAACAGGGCCTGTTTCTGCTCATCATTCATCAAATTGAACAGGGCACGTGGCTGGCTGAAGTAATCATTGTCATCTTCACGGAAGTCCCAGAAATCAGCATCACCGGTAATCTTTAATGCTGGTTCTTTAAACTGAGGTTGTTCCTGCCACTGGTTAAAACTGTTCGGTTCATAATGTGGCAATGAACCATAGTTGCCATCCATGCGGCCCTGACCATCACGACGATTAGAGTTTACAGGGCAGCGTGCAGCATTGACCGGAACCTGTGAATGATTTACACCAACACGGTAACGCGCTGCGTCGGCATAGTTCACTAAACGTGCCTGTAACATACGGTCCGGTGAGTAGCTGATGCCCGGTACAAGATTACTAGGTGCAAAGGCTGCCTGTTCTACATCCTGGAAATAGTTTTCCGGATTGCGGTTCAGCTCAAATTCACCGACTTCAATCAGTGGATAATCGCCCTTCGGCCAGACTTTGGTCAGGTCAAATGGATGATAAGGCACTGTTTCGGCTTCCAGTTCTGGCATGACTTGAACGTACATTTTCCATTTTGGATACTCACCACGCTCAATGGCATCAAACAGGTCGGTCTGGCTGCTTTCACGGTCTTTGGCAATCAAGTCTGCTGCTTCAGCATCGGTCAGGTTCTGGATGCCTTGCTGGGTACGCATATGGAATTTCACCCAAAAGCGTTTATTTTGGGCATTGATAAAACTGAAGGTATGGCTGCCAAAACCATGCATATGACGGTAGCCAGCAGGAATACCGCGATCCGACATGACAATGGTCACCTGATGCAAGGCTTCAGGCAATAATGTCCAGAAATCCCAGTTATTGGTGGCACTGCGCTTGTTGGTTTTCGGGTCACGTTTGACTGCTTTATTCAGGTCAGGGAACTTGCGGGCATCCCGTAGGAAAAATACCGGAGTATTGTTGCCAACTAGATCCCAGTTGCCTTCTTCAGTATAGAATTTCAGGGCAAAACCGCGAATATCACGTTCTGCATCGGCCGCACCACGTTCACCCGCCACCGTTGAGAAACGCGCAAACATTTCGGTTTTTTTGCCAACTTCAGAGAAAATTTTAGCGCGAGTATATTGGGTAATATCATTGGTCACGGTAAAGGTACCAAAAGCACCTGAACCTTTAGCGTGCATACGACGCTCTGGAATCACTTCGCGGACGAAGTTTGCTAATTTTTCATTCAACCATAAATCTTGGGCAAGTAAAGGTCCACGCGCACCTGCCGTCATACTGTTCTGATTATCCACCACAGGGGCACCAGCTTCAGTAGTCAGGTGGGTAACAGGACATTTTTTAGGGTCTTGACTCATACTATTAACTCCCGTTTCTTTTAATGCAGAAATTTAAGATTTTCAATCCTATCTTACCCTTTACTTGCTTATTAAAATATTAAACTAAGGATATTTTTGAAAATTTATAGCCAACTGATTTAACATAAAATCTCATCTACGAAATCACAAAAATGGGGGCTTATCGCTCCCATTTCATTGTAGTACTCTTTGATCAACAACAACCCCAAAAATCCAGCGTAATCTTTTTCTATTTAGACTGACTTTCTATACGGGCTTTCTCATATGCCTGTACTTTTTCTAGGATAGGATAAAAATCAAAACCCTCATCCTTCATCGTTGATATGAGCGATACGATCACAGCCAAATGAGAAGGTACAAATCCAACTTTATTATAATTAGTAATAGAATTGGGCTTCATTCCAAGTAATTCAGCAAATTCTTTAATTGAAAGACCTGCTTTACCGATAAGTCTATAGAATTCTTCGTAAGGCATGAGATTCAAATTTAACAAATAATAAAGTGAAAGTATAACATAGGCTATTTCTTTACACAGAATATTAAAAAACACATAAAAATATGTTTACAACACATATTTTTATGTGTTTAATTATTCATATCAAGCCTATGCTTCTGTATCGGATTTTTTTATGAATTACTTCACTCAACCTCAATTATTTATTTCAGCAAAAGCAAAAAAATTAGGATTACAGTTAATCCAAGAGCTTTATATTCAACGTAGTGCCCGTTTGGCCTTTTATTTAGATGTGAATCCATCTTTTGATGGGCATGAAGCTGTTTTATTTTGGACTGAACATTATTTAGCAGAATACCCAGATGCAAATTTCTCAGATATTCAGCAAAAATTTATACAATCTGTTCCAGAATCCTAAACTTTTTAGTGACTGTACTTACCAGGACAGGTCTTGGTATTGAAAGGTCATCAAAATTAGTCATCCTATAGAAGCTCCTTAAATAGATTTTTATCCTTCAATTTATTCTCTTCTGTCTTACTTTCTGCACTTAAAAACTGCTCAAAATCTGCCAATTGGTGTTTAAACGACTCATCATTTTTCAGCTTATTTAGAACCCATGCACCGAGCAAAATTTTACGTCGAGTATCATCTTTACGTTCTTGTGCTTTGGATTCTTTTAAAAGTTTTTGTTGTTTCAACTTAAGTTCATTTTGCTTCTGTTTAGCTTGCTCTTGTATCTGTTCTTGTTCTTTTTTTAAATAATCAATCTGTTCTTGAAGAGATAATTTTTTCTGCTGTGCTTTTGTGAGCTTCTTTAAAACAGCATCTTTCTTTTCTTGAATATCTGACATAATATTAAACCGTGATGTGCAATAAACAAACACCATCATAAAGTCAAAAAACAAAGCAAGCAATATCAAACGTAGCGAAGCGGAGTTTTCCCGTAACGAAGTGAAGGGCGCACTTACCCACTTTTCATCTTCGATAGAAAAGTGGAAGTACGAGAGGGGACACCCCTCTACCCCAAGCCCTCCCCTAAAGGATGGGCTGCAACTTTTTCAAAGTTGCAAAGAGTAAAACCACGATATTCAAAATTTAGGTTTTTAAAAATGGCAATTTTTCATTTGAATGAAAGCAACATTTCAAGAAGTGACGGACGTTCAGTCGTTGCATGTGCTGCTTATCGTGCCTGTGAAAAATTATTAGACCATACGTATGGAAATACTCAGGATTACACCCGAAAAAAAGGACTTGAGTACAAGTCTATTTATGCCCCTGAACATACGAATGAAAAATTATTAGATCGCCAGACGTTGTGGAATGAAGTCGAAAAAAAAGAGTTCAATGCAAACGGTTCGATGAAAGCAAATGCTCGACTGGCAAAAGAATATACCTGCGCTTTACCGCATGAGCTAACACACAAAGAACGGATTAAAATCGTTGATGACTTTTGCCGTGACTTCGTGAAAAAACACAATGTCATTGTCGATGCATGCATCCATGCACCACATGACCATGATGACGAAACAGACAATAAAAACTATCACGTACATATCATGTTCACTACCCGACTCGTGAACGAAAAAGGCGAACTCGGCAAGAAGCAAAGAACGTTCAATGACGATGGCCCGAAAATTTTAAAAGACACCCGAGCCACTTTTGCAAACATAGTGAATACTGCATTAGAAAATGCAGGACTTGAAGAGCGAATAGACCACCGCAGCTACAAGGATCAGGGACTCGATTTTCTTGAACCAACAGCGCACGAAGGGCACGAAGTTACAGCACTTCGCAGGCAGGGCATAGACACTGAAATCAGTCTAAAAAATGATGTGATCAAAGCAAAAAATTTAGAAACGGCAAGAGAATATCAACAAATTATCAAAGGACTTGATCAAGAAATTATTGTACCCAACAAGTTAGAAGATCAAATTGCAGAGCTGGAGAAAGAACTCCGTTTAACAGCAGCAGAAGAGCAAAAGCTTCTAGCAGAATTAGCAAACTTAGATCGAGAAGAAGAACTTCTTCAAGAAAAGCTAGCACAGCAAATCGACAATGCTTACGACAATTTCATAGAGCAGCAATCACAATATATTGAGTTTGCTAAAAGATTTTATGCCAAAGGTGACCATACAAATAAGCAACTTGAGCTGATTGATAAGCAACTCGAAAAATCTCAAAAATGGCTTTCAAAACAAAATGGTTTTTATTATTCGAATGGGCTGTTTTATGACAACTATCACCACCAACGCATAGACGTTAGTACACCGTATTACTTCACAACGCACCATAAAACAGAGACTAAAAAAGAAGAGGTAATGAAGCAGTACAGAAAAGATGTAGCAAAGCTTTCAGATGATTTTGATATTGAAAACACAGTAAGCGGATTAAAACAAAATGCGGAAAAATTGACGGACAATGGAATCGAGCTTCCAATCCTGGCACCGACATTCATGCAAAAATTAAGACGTGAGTATGTTCACAGCTTCGACACACTCGATGATTTTAAAACTGATATGAAGCCGGTCTTCGATGAATACAGAGCAGAGACATTACACGCTGAAAAAGAAAAGCAGAAAAAGATTCAGGAAGAAGAAAATTTAGAAGCTTCTCGACAACGAACAGCGGAGTACCACCGCAAGCTCGATGCCGAGCGTGAACTTGAAATGAAACTGCGTCGTGAAGAGCGTCAACAGTTAAGACAGTCGTGGGCAAATGAGCCAGAACCCGAGAAAAAACCGAAAAAGGACAATGATTTCGATCTATCCATGTAAAAACATGGCGTGAAATCGCACAGAATTGCGAATTTTTGATTTTTTTATGAAAAATGACCCCTAGGTAGCTAAAAATAATTAACGCTCTTAAATCGAAAAATAATAGCAATTAGCGAGTGTCTACGAGCGACATGACAAAAATTTGCTTGCCTTTTCTCTGATTACGATCTTCCTATCCATATAACACGGTCAGAACAGAGCATCCCGAATGGGTGCGAACGAATAATATAAAAATTTTGTTCGAGCGAAGCGAGTAAAGAAGCTTTATGAGCGAAGCGAATTCCGAGTTGCTTTTGATCTTGTTTTTGCTTTTTCTTAAATTCACGAGAGTATTAACCAAAAAATTGCCCCGTCGAATCGAGCGAAAGCGAGATTCAATAGAGTTTGAGCGAAGCGAAAACCAAGGGCAATTTTTAAATTTGCTCTTTTTAAATATATTTTAAATCTTTTAAATCTTTTAGGTGGCTTGAAAGCCATGTATATCAATGCTTTCAGCTTTTAACTATGAGGGATTGACTACTAACTATGAGGGATTGACTACTAACTATGAGGGATTGACTACTAAACTATGAGGGATTGACTACTAACTATGAGAGAATTATATTACTCATAGTTAGGTTTATAGAAATAGAATTGATGAGTACATCTAAAAAAGAATTAGTAGTTAAATCAAATCAAGTAATTGAGGCTTCATATCAATTAAGCTCTACAGAACAGCGTATTGTGTTAGCTGCTATCAGTAAAATTAGTCGAGCTGAAGATATTACAGATGATGAAATCTATCGCGTAACCATTGATGATTTAAAAAAACTTGGGGTTCATGAAAAGACCGCTTATAGAGATCTAAAAGATGGTGTAAATCGTTTATATGATAGGTCAATTAATTTAGCTATTGATGATGAATCAATTAAAATGAGATGGATTCAATCCATACGTTTTTTAGAGAGTAAAAGTGTTGTAGGAATTAGATTTTCTAAAGAAATTTTGCCATTCATTTCTAATCTAAGCCGTGAATTCACTAAATATTCGTTATCTGATATTGCTGGTATGAGTAGTGCATATGCTATTCGTATTTACGAATTATTAAGCCAATACCGTTCAATAGGAAAACGAGAGATTTCCATCGAGTCTCTAAGAGGAATGTTAGAGTTAGGAAAAAGATATCCTCTTTCTGCTGATTTAAAAAGATGGGTTATTGATACTGCTGTAGATCAAATCAATGAACATAGCCCATTAAATGTATCTTATGAGCAAATAAAGACAGGTCGAAAAGTCACACATATTCACTTCAAGTTTAAAGAAAAATTAAAAAGTATTGAGCATAAATCCGAACAAAATAATTTTTATAAATTGACAGATGCACAAATTAATATGTTTGGTAATCAGCTTTCACGCTTACATGAAGTATCTCACCTAGCACAACAAGGCGAAAGTTATGATGACTTAGCTATTAAAATTAAAGATATGCTGCGAGATCCAATACAACAAAAACAACTTATTCCTCATCTTAAAAATTTAGGTTTTAAAGCATAAAGATAGATTGTGTATGTAGCGGTTGACTGTTTGTTAATGTATCTTAGTTCACATAATAGACAACCAAAATTACAAGATGAAATCACTATCTGTTATTGAGCTCTCAAACCTCTATGGAATGACTCGTCAAGCCATTTATAAGCATATTAATAAAGGGAACTTAAGTAAGAATAGTGACGGTAAAATTGATCTTTCCGAAGCTATTCGTGTCTTTGGTGAACCTTCTAGAAATGTGAACGGTTCACAGACAACTGAAACACTAAAGTTGTCAGAAGTTCACCTGCTAGAACAGCAGGTTTACATGCTTCAGAAACAGCTTGAACAGGCGCATGAGCGTGAGCAGTTTCAACGTGAGGAGTTGAAAGCTAAGAATGATCAATTACACATTAAAGATGAACAAATTGAAGCGATACAACGCCTATTAGAAGCTCCAAAAACTTATACATCTACATATATCGATCCAAAATCAGATACAGCAACAGATACTAGGTCAAAAAGTGATTCGAACTATGATGGATTGACTACTCAACAAAAAGAAGCTCCTATACAAGCAGAAATCCAGACTCAATCTAAAGATACTGGATTGACTAATCCAGTTGAAACAGAAAATAAGCGGATTCCAGTACCCGAGCACATTGAACAGGAACCGGAAAAAAGAGGCTTTTGGAGCCGTTTTTTTAGAC
>OERK01000308.1_pt1 | contig 14620 bp, 13 predicted proteins | sample 1540001 | NCBI WGS metagenome assembly OERK01 (sample SAMEA3891246, study PRJEB23780) | metagenome | biome: terrestrial biome; feature: animal house; material: water of meat washing | place: Italy | collected 2015-05-12
GTGCGCTTTAATATTAGAATTTCGGATCAATATCCTGAACTTGCTCATTATGAAAAAGTTTTAGAGAAAAAAATTAATGCTATTATTGCTCCAAAGTTAGAGCTTTATAACTGAGATAATTTTGGCGCCCCATATTACATTTGAAGAGTTTGGTAAAAAACTCGAGTCTTTACCTATCTATTTTGATCAGAACCAACCTATTGAAAGTAAATATTTCTTCAATAGAACGGATAGTTTTATCTATAAATTAACAGAATTTAAGGCACTTCCAGGTTCGGAATATTCTGGTTGTATTGAATTAAGATGCTGTTTTTTTAACGAAATGGCTCAAGATAGTGCTCAATGTGTTGCTGAAGATATCCTGACACAAACTAACGATGCATTTTTGGCTGCTCAAGAGGCATTAGATGTCGGTTTAGATATCGAAAATGAAGAGTTTGTAGGTATCTATTTATTTAAAGATATTATTATAAAAGATAGTAACGGTGACTTGATTGGTAAACAAATTAAAGCGGCCCGTATTGATGATGATTATGGCGGTGCTAAGGTAACTAAGAAAGTTTATTCTTATATTGCAAACAAGTACAAAGTATTAGTTTGCGATAATACCCAAACTCCAGATGGACATAGTTTATGGGCATATGGTGTTAGTAAATGGGGTAAATTAAAGATCTATAATGTAATAAGTCAAGAGTTTGTAGGCTTGTATGATTACAAAGAAATGGATCCAGACGTGAAACCGTGGTCAGTTCCATATAGCTATCCTATGCAGGATGAGAATAGGTACAAGAAACCATTCTGTGAGATAACAGACTTACATTATCATCATTTGGTATTAGTCGTTATTGCCTCAGAGATTATTTTTGATTGTTAATACTAGTAAGAATATATAGATTTTCTAAAATTAACATAATACACGTTATACGAAATTTTTGAATTTTTCATATAATGATCAATAATTTATCTGAAAAAATAATGGGGTTCAGCGTACTGTCATGGTTTCTTTGTGATTATTCACATTTTGCGCACAATATTTGATCAGTTTTTCATGACTTTGATTAGTACACTGAAACAAGCTTCTTAGCCAAAGATTTTTCTCTTTGGTTGGCTAAACCAATTGGTTTTTGAGTAGCTAAATTTGATCTTTTAATACACTTTCAACCATTTGATCACTATGAATTCGACCATCTTTTAAACTAATAATGCGATTAACCGAAACTATTGTTTCTGGACGATGTGCAATAATAATTCTAGTTATATTTAATGATTTAATCATGTCATTAATCTCTTTTTCTTTTGCTACATCTAAGTGGCTTGTTGCTTCATCTAAGAATAGAATTTTAGGTTTTTGATATAAAGCACGAGCAATCAGAATTCTTTGTTTTTGTCCTCCTGAAAGTATATTTCCCATATCTCCAACTAAAGTCTGATATCCCATGGGCATTGCTTGGATTTCATCATGAATAGCAGCCATTTTTGCACATTTTTCGAGCCATTCTCTATTAATATCTTGCTCAAAAAAGGTGATATTTTCTTGAATAGATCCAGCGAACATTACATCATCCTGCGCGACGTAACCACTTAACTTTCTTAAATTATTGGAGCCAATATTTTTCATACTTTTTCCACCAACCTTAATATCACCATCAACAGGAATTAGATTTCCTAATATGATATTCATCAATGTTGTTTTACCACAACCTGTTGGGCCGATCAGTGCTATAGATTGTCCCGTAGGGATATCAAAACTTATATCGTTTATAATTAATGATTCATCTTCTGAGTACTTAAACTTTAAATTACTAATACTAATATTTGTATTTGAAATATCTTCATAAATTTCACTTCCAGAAATACTAGATATAGTATTTTCTTTATCTGTAAGAACAATATCTGCTAGACGTTCTCCATGTAAACTTAGCATTTTTAACTCAACATACTTATCGATTAAAGAACTTACTCTTCCACTAAACTGACTTCTATAAGCCAGAAATGCTATCAGTACCCCAACAGTGAATTCCCCTTCAATTACTAGGCTAGCTCCGAGCCAAATAATAATGATATTTTGTAAGCCAAATAGTAATGAATTCACAAAACCAAACATAAGATTTAATTTTTGTGTGGTGAGTCCTGCATTAATTTGATCTACAAATAAAGCTAACCATGTTGATTGCCGAAAGTCATTCTTCTCGAATTGTTTAATTGTTTTGATACCACGCATGGTTTCCATGAAATGGGTATTTTGTTTTGCTGCATATACAATTTGATCTTCTGTAGCTCTTCTTAAAGGTGCATACCAAATCCACCGAATAATTGCATATAGAAACATCGTAATGACTGCAATCCAAGCAAGTTTAGGACTATAGATAAACATTAGGATTAATGTAAAAACTGTCATCATCCCATCTAGAATTGCTGTAAGAAAAGAAGTTGTTAATGTTCGCTGAATTGAATCGATCGAACCAAATCTTGAGATAATGTCACCTAGATGACGTTTTTGAAAATAGCTCGTTGGTAAGTTAATAAGGTGATTAAAGATATTGGCTTTCCACTGTATGTTAAGAGTAGTCGCCATATACATTACAATCCATGATTGTAGAAGACCTATTAAACTCCCCATTATCATTAGTATTCCAAAGCCAATTGCTAAGGTTGTTAATAGGTTTGAGTCAGCTGAAACTATTGCATGATCGATGACCCACTGCATGAAAAATGGACTGACTAAAGCAAAAATTTCTAATACTAAAGCTAAAATAAGGATTTGACCTAAAGACTTCCATATACCTCTAATCTCTTGAAAAAGTTTAGAAATTTGAATACGTGTTTTCTCTTTTTTTTCTTGAAAGTCGGAGTTTGGCCACAACTCCAAAGCAATTCCAGTAAAGTGATTGGATGCTTCATCAACGCTTAAAGTTTTTTCTCCTGATGCTGGATCTATGATTGTAACCTTATTCATAGAAACATTTTTTAAGACTACGAAATGATTGAGATCCCAATGAAGTACGCATGGTAGTTTTAAATTATGTAACTCATCGAGCTCAAGTCTTAGCGGTCTTGATATAAGGTTTAACTTATTTGATATCTTTATAAGAGTATTGAGCGTAACCCCTTTTTGAGATATAGGATACTTTTGTCTCAATGTTAAGAGATCAGAGTCATATCCATAGTAGCCAACAACCATAGCTAAGCATGCTAAGCCACATTCAGCAGATTCCGTTTGCAGTATTACAGGTACTTTTCGACCCAATCGTAGAGAAAGACGGGCAAGATATTCCATAATTAAAACTTTCCTGTAACACTAAATAATGGCTCGATAGCCCATTCATATAATCTACGTGTTTCTTGTAAAGCATCTCCTTCAAGCCTCATACCCGCCTGAAGGGACATATCTCTACCATATGCCTTTATATGCTGTTTCTCTAGTTTTGCCCTTATTAGGTAAACAGGCTCGTTATTTGTTTGTTGTTCAAGGGAAATCGTTCCTATGGTTTTCAAGTCTTGGGTAGCTAATGCTGTCTTTGCAACAGATATTACTTCTGCTTGAGCATGTCCAAACTTTTGGTAAGGATATGCTTGATAACGTAATAGAACTTTATCTCCTTCTTCTATGAAACCGATTGCTCTACTAGGAACATATAGTTGAGCTATGAGTTTTGTATCGTTTGGCAAAATAGTTAGTAAAGGCTTCGATAGATCAATAAATTGGCCTAATTCAGCATTAACTGTACTGATAACTCCTGAGGCATTAGCCTTGATAATAATTTTCTCTCTTAATTGTATTTCTAAAAGCTCTTGAGTATTTTCTGAAAGTAAGCGCTCTAGTTGCTCAATTTCATTTTGTTGACTGTTGTCTAAACTGGCTAAAGTTATCAATTGATCTTCAAGCTGTTTTTCTAAAGTTATTTTTTCTCTTTGAAGTGAATTGTGTTGAGAGATTTCACTGAGAAGATCATTTTTTCTCTGTTCATAATCCTCACTTGATACGGCATTTTCTTGTAAAGCTCGTTCATAGCGTAATTGATTGGCTTTCCCTAAATCGACACGTATTTTTTGATTTTGAATTAAAATACTTATCTTTCCCAAATTTGCTTCTAATAATTTTATTTGGTTAATCATTGAGTCTCTTGCACTTAAATGCAGTAGATGTAAACGATTCTTTTCTGCTCTAATTGAATCTTCTTTTAGTTTAGTTTGTTTTTTTAGATCTGCAGAAATATCTCCATTTTCTCCGTAACTTGTTGTAGAGACTACATATAAAATATCGCCTTTTTTAACAGATTTTCCTTCATAAGCATTTTTCTCAACAATAATTCCTTGTTGAGTACTATAAACTTGAATTAATCCTGATTCTGGGACTAATTGTCCTTGTACGGTACTACGCTTTGTATAGCTTCCAAATATAGAAAAAATTAATATAATCAAACCAATAGCAAGTGAAAAAAATGTCAAAAATGTGAAACTAAAAGGACGGGATAGAATAATATTTCCCATCCATTTAGTCTGTTTGGCATCAAGGACTTCTTGACGAAATAACTTTAAACTCATATTTAAAATTACTTCACTAGTCCAATAATATTTTCTATAGATAAACTAAATAATAGTTTATTTATTTTAGATTCTGATTGTTCACTGAAATGTGAAATTATATTTCTCACGAGTGTAAAAGGATTATTATAGATGTACTTGATTAGATCAAAGCTTATGTTATCTACACTAACTTTATTACCATTAATGATTAAGGTATTTTCGTTGAATAAATATAGAGTGTTTGCATTTAGACAAAGTTTTTGATCTTCAGGTAATTTGTTAACCTTACCATTCCCCAAAACATTTAAAGATAAACTAGACGAAACATTATGGTTAAACATATGATTCATCATAAAATTTTCATAAGATTTCTTGTCTTTTATAACTTCAAGTATATGTGAGCTAATATTATTAAGTAATACTTGATCATCTTCAAAATTCGAAAAATTTTTACGGAAATCTAATATGTTTGGAGTGCTATTTTCTAGCCATCTTATATATTCAAATCCATTAGGTGGAAAAGTAGCTACAGCTAAGTGAAATGTTTCTTCATCTAAGGGCAATGGATCATGCCACCATCCTCTAGGAATATACAAGATATCTCCAGCTTCTAAAACTACATCCATATAGATATCTTTAGGTTCTTCTATATTAGGAAAATTCTTTGTTTGCTGCATATAGAGTGGAAAATCAAAGTTTGGCTTTTTTAAAATCCACCGTTTCCTTCCTAATAATTGTACAGCGTATACATCTCTTGTATCCCAATGACTCTTATAAGAAGATCTAGAGCTAAAAGCAGCATAGCTACCAGTAATAGTACGTGACTCTGAATATTGACCAATTTGCCTACTGATAGCATCAACTATAGGTTCATTTTTAATTCTATTCCTGACTAAAGTAGCACCAGTTCGAAGATAATTATATAAGACCGATGTGATACATCTATATTCGGTTACACCTAAATTGTCATAAGACTCGACATATTCTTTTTTAGGTACCTCATAGCCATTCATCAGCTTAAAATCTCTCTGTGCTATATCACCTCTACAGTACAGTTCGTTCACATCATTCCATGTATATCCATTTGTATTCGTTGCATTTTTAAAAATACATGGAGCCTTATATAGGAACTTCTCTTTAAATATTTGTTTTTCAAGTGAAAAATTAACAAGCATGTTTACTCAATCAAAAAGAAAAATTTTGAGGAGACAAATTCTAGTATAAATTATGTGAATTTCATATATAATTCGTAACAAAAATCATTATCATTCAATATTCAATAAAGGAAGTTAACAATTTATGCGTGAATTATCACTTGAAGAATTAGAAGTTGTGTCAGCAGGATTTGCTGTTCCCGGAGCTGTGGTTGGTGGTATTGGTGCCGGTGCTGCATATATTGCGGGACAAGCTGCTGCTGGAAACTCAGCAGGAGTAGGTGGAACAATGTTAGCTGTTGCTGGTGGGGCATTTGCAGGTTTCTTTGGTGGACCAATGGGAGCTAATGCCGCTATAAATACAATAGGTGCAACAGCAACAGCAGGAGCAGTTATTGGTGGAATATCAGGTTTAAATAGTGGTAGTAGTGGCAGCAGTAGTGGAGGTGGTACTGTTACAGTCACATTTGATCAGGCTGGTGATGATTATTGTGAATCTGGAGATAACTATTAGTGCTAGATAATAATATGGTTGTTGTAGTAATAGTTTTCTTAATTACTCTATTTATTCTTAATATAATAAGATTTTGTTTTTTAAAATTTTTGAACTGGAGTGAACCTAAGTATTTTTATTGGTATCTGTTCGTTTTATCATGGATAGTAGCATTCCTTGTAGGTTGGGTATTTCTTAAGTAAGTTAATGAAAAGTCCATGGGATTAGCTAAATCTATTTAAAATAATAGCTAACACAAAAAGCCCGACATCCTGTCGGGCTTTTTCGTATTTGATGCGTTAGGTATAACTCCTGTCGTACCTGCATTCTCCGTTGCTGTCTTTTCTTATTCTTATCTGGAGCATCCTGCTCTCTATGTCCCCATGATAGGAAATTGATGAAGAATGGTATAGACGCAAAGCACCTGAATGGACGTGCGCCAAAACGTACAAGTCTGGCCACTTTTTATCCCAAGAGTTGTCCGCAGAAATTGGGGATTGTTTAGGCTATGTATGGCTTGATAAATCACAAAAATGCGTCATTTTGATTAAATATTGATCTATTTTGTTGGTAAGAAGTATCAAACCTGCTCATAAAAAAGCCGACTTGTTTTTAAGTCGGCTTTTTGCTGTTTTTGAGGTCAGTCAAAAGTTTTAACTATCTGAAAAACAATAATATTTTAAATTGCATTTCGTATAAGCGCTATTATCTTAAATAGAATATCTTGCGAAGAGATAAACTTAATGCTAATTTGACTGTACAATTAAGATCTTAACTGTACAGTCAGGATGAGGTGAATTTAATGGCTAGAGTCCATATTATTGATTCTGTAAAGAAAGTCTATCCATCAGGATGGACTTTATGTTTTCAATGGTGCTTGTATGACTATGAAAATGGTAAAACAGATAAAGGATTTAGATTTATTTGGAGAACTCCTGAAGGGAAATTACAAGCAGCTAGGGGACAAGCTCGTATACCTGATATTGAGGCTATTCATTTTTTAACTGAGCAAGCCAAAAAAGAAGGATGGGCTTATAAAGGTGATGAAAAGACAATTTAAGCTTTATTATTGGAGATTCTCTTGAATAATTTAACATCACAAGAAGAGAAAGAAATTAGGGAATATATTAGTATTTATAATCGCTTAAATTTTAGTAAGCATTATGAGGTTAATAATTTCATTTCTATAAATCGATTGTGGTATAGATTTCCAACAATAAGATCTATGAATACTCATGCAAATGGGGCCACTGTTCCTGGAATATTTCCTAAGTATTATTCTATTGTATGTAAGTTAGTTGGCATGGAAAGTGGTGATGGTACAAGTTTAGAAAAAAGTGAAGAATATTAACTTTATCTAAAATTAACATAATACACGTTATGCGAAGTCAAAAATGGGAGCTTAAGCTCCCATTTTTACTGATGATTTTTTAATTCTTTGAGCATAGCATCCCGCAAAATTTCATTCATTCGTGTTTGATAGCCTTTGCCTTGAGCTTTAAACCATGCAAGTACATCAGCATCTAAACGAATGGAAGTCTGTTGCTTCACTGGGCGATAGAATTGATTATGGCGTACAGCATTGCTCCAGTCGGTAATTTCAGGCATATCTGAGAGATCTAGCTGATCGTCAGGAACCGTTCCCTTAGCAAGCAAGCGTTGAATTTCAGCATCTTGCTTGTCGCTGAATTTTTCATTCAGTTCTTTGCGTGAGTATCTAACCATGCTCATATCTATCTCGCTCCGCTTTGGTGACTTGCCTTGCACTAATGATTCGTATGATTTCACAGTCATCTTCATCAAAGATGGTGTGAGCTACTAAGAGCATTAGTACGCCTTTTACTTTTCCAATGGTTTGCCAACGTTCTTCACCATCGGTATGTCTGTCTTGGATTGAGATCCTTAATGGATCATCAAAAACAAGGCTTGCTGTTTCGAAAGAGACATCGTGCTTTTTCTGATTCTTTCGATTCTTTGCCTCATCCCATTCGAAATACTGTTCCATAAAAAACATTCAAATTTGTATATACAATAATGTATCACAAAATTGTATCACTCAAGCTGAAAAGCGTAATTTTTAGTCAGATTTATTGGCAATAACTATCAAAACTGTTCATAAAAAAGCCGACTTGTTTCTAAGTCGGCTTTTTACTGTTTTTGAAGTCAGTCAAAATTTTATAACTATATGAAAAACAATAATATTTTAAATTGCGTTTCGTATAAGCTCTATTATGTTAAATAATTAAGGATAAAAGCTTTATTACTAAATAGAACAGTTGCTTAAAGCAGTATAGAGTTAAGTTTGCATTTTAATATCAAGTTGTCTTTCAGCACCGATAATCACCATACGAATCCCATTTTCAAAAATGTCATCCGCATTCATATTTTGTAAGGTATTCACTCCTTGGAGCATGAGTGGATATATAGTTGGATCGGCTTCGAATGGTGGGTCTGATCTTATTTCTTCTTGCTGCTCCTCAAGGACCCACCCAACAATAAACCTTCCTAATGTCATAAGTAATGCAACTGCTTCAACAGGAGAAAACCCAGCATGAGATAACAGCGCAACTTGGGCCTCAATCGTGTTGAAATGTCCTTGACTGGGGCTAGTTCTTGCATGTAGACGAGCACCATCACGGTAAGCTAGTAGTGCTCGACGAAAGCTTACAGAATTAGCGAGCAACCAATCTTGCCATGTCATCCCATCGATGGGTAAAGAAACTAAATGGTGTTCATTTATAATGGTTTCCGCCATTGCTTCCATTAACAAGGATTTATTCTTGAAATGCCAATATAGAGTTGGAGATTTAATACCCAATCGTTGAGCTAGCTTGCGTGTGGTTATTGAATCTATGCCTTCTTCATTCAACATATCCAATGCGGTACGCAGGACTATTTCACGTGTCAGACGTTGAGGTGCAATATCTTTTTTACTCATAAATCTATCACTGATAGGGAGTGTGTGAGAGAATATTAATTCTATCATTGCTAGAGAAGGCATTTGTGAAGAAATCATTGAGCGTGATTTTAATCACTATATTTCTGGATGCTGTTGGGATTGGTTTAATTATGCCGATCTTGCCTGAATTATTACGGTCATTGGCTGGAGCTGAAGCAGGCGGTGTTCACTATGGTGCTTTATTAGCTGTGTATGCTCTGATGCAGTTCATTTTTGCACCTATCCTTGGAGCGTTGAGTGACCGATTTGGACGTCGACCTGTATTAATTATTTCAATTGCTGGTGCAACGGCTGATTATCTCCTAATGGCTGCTGCTCCTTCTCTATTGTGGCTATATATTGGTCGTATTTTTGCGGGAATTACAGGTGCCAACATGGCTGTTGCAACAGCTTATGTTTCAGATATTACTCCAGCCCATGAGCGTGCAAAAAGGTTTGGTCTCCTTGGAGCTGTCTTTGGTATTGGGTTTATAGCGGGTCCGGTAATAGGTGGAGTTTTGGGTGAATGGAACTTACATGCACCGTTCTTTGCTGCTGCTTTTATGAATGGGATTAATTTAATAATGACAGCAGTCTTATTAAAAGAATCAAAACACAGCAATAAAATGACTGAGAAGGTTCAGGAGCAATCAATATTAAAGAAATTATCCTATTTGATCACTCAACCTAATATGGCTCCATTGCTTGGTATCTTTTTAATTATCACATTGGTTTCACAAGTCCCCGCAACTTTATGGGTTATCTATGGGCAGGATCGTTATGGCTGGAGTATATTTATTGCAGGTGTTTCCCTTGCTAGTTATGGAATATGCCATTCTATTGCACAGGCTTTTGCTATCGCCCCTATGGTAAAGAGGTTTGGAGAGAAAAATACGTTGTTATGTGGAATAGCTTGCGATGCAATTGGTTTACTTCTTTTATCTATTGCTGTTGAAGAATGGGTGCCTTTTGCGTTGTTACCATTGTTTGCCCTTGGTGGAGTAGCCGTTCCTGCTTTGCAAGCAATGATGTCCAGAGGTATTAGTGATGAAAGACAAGGTGAATTACAAGGGCTATTAAGCAGTTTTAATAGTCTGGGGGCTATAATTGGTCCTGTATTAGTTACTAGCCTCTATTTTATGACTCAGGCATCAGCTCCTGGAATGGTATGGGCATTAGCTGCAATACTTTATGTAATCACCCTACCCTTATTGCTTAAGTATCGCCTGAATAAATATTCTGGAGTTCCATAAAATATTTAATTTATTGGTTTAAAAACTAATGGATTCTATAGTTTATCTAAAATTAACATAATACACCTTATACGAAATGCTCTTTTTATATCTATATAATTCAATGTGTTAATTGATATCATAAAGCCGAACTCAGCTGAGTTCGGCTTTTTTGTTGAATACTACCGTTCCACGCTTAATCTTTAATCAATGTTCCACGCTTTTGATTAGCTCAATTGAATAATCAGGATGCCTGGTCTTTTTCTTTTTGGCGTTCATCCAGCTCTTTCTTCAGTGCCTTTTTATCCTGGTACGATGCAATCAGCATAATCGGGATCAGCAGCGGAGCCACAATAATGCCCAGGGCAATATCTTTCAGTTTCGGCATGAGCTCTCTCCCTTGATTGCTCAGTCATGATCAAAAACAGCATTCAGTACACGGCCAAATAAGCCACGTTTTTTGTGTTGTGGCACTGCCACATTTTGCAACGTGGCATGCTGTAGCGTTTGGGTGTGGTATGCCGTAGTTTCTTGCTGTGGCACTGCCACATTTTCTGCAATATTTAATTCATTATTCTTTTTATTATCATTGTCTTGTTGTGTTGTCGCATGCTGTGGTAGGTCGGTGTCGCATGCCGTAGCATCTTGTTGTGGTGCTGCTGTGGCAGGAGCAACACTTTTCAGCTCAATGAGTGTTTGCATACGGTCAATTTGTTGCATTAACCGTTCTTCACGTTCTTGGTATTTTTTGACTTCATTTTCTAAATGGGCAATAAGTTTTTTTGTAGATTCATCACCTTCTTGCTTAGATGATTCAATTTTTTGAGATGTTTGCTCAGGTTCTCCAAAGCATCGGATGACCTCTGCTAGATCGAATTGTCCATCACTGGAGCGTGATAAACGTCCATTACGTACAGCTCTGTAAATGGTTGATCTATCCACATGAAATTTTTTAGATACTTCACTTAGTGATAACTTAGCCATTTACGGTGTCCTTTTTATTTGATGGCATATATCCCACTTTTTTTAGGTATGGGTATAGTTCTTTTATTCGGTCAGGGTCTTGCAGCATCTCAGCAATACGAATAGCAAATTGCGGATAGCTTTCAGTTCCCTGGGAATAACGACCCATTTCAGGAAGTTCGGAAAGTTTATTTGCAAACATATGCCGTTGAGCATCGGTCATCTTTGAAGAAAGACCCAAAGTATCCGGATCTCTTTCTATTGATGGGCTGTCCTTCTTTTTCTGTTTAAAGTTAAAAGAAAATCCTGAAATTGATCGACCTCTTTTGTGTTGTTCATACTTCACTGTGATATCTGTATGTTCGTTAATTTGTTTAATAGCGAGCTCAAGTACACTAGTTTTAAAGCGTTCCATACGCTTGTACTCAGTATCGAGTACGCCAATTCTTTGACGGAAATCACTTAGCTCTATAATTGGAGTAGAGCCCGTACTTCTCCAAGCAATTAATAACTCATATAAACGAACAGCATAAGCACTACTGAGATTACTAACTTGCTGCAATTCGTATTTAGTAAAATGCTCTTCTAAGCGCGTAATTAATGGAACTATGGCAGGGGCAAAAATAAGCTTAACCACTGCTTCATTATCTACATATCCAATTTCACTAACCCAACGGGATCTATAGTTCTCAATATTCCCTCTTTCATTTATTTTTTGATAGCTGAATTGTCTTGCGAATAAATCATTACAGGCATCTTTTAATGCCTGATAAGCGGTATTGCGATGTACGCCAAATTGATTGATATAGCTTTCTGCATGGACAGTTAAGGGATCATTAGCATTAATCCCTTTCCCACTTTCTCTTGCCTCAACAATAGCTAATAAAATTAAACGTTGTTCTACTAAATCTAAGTTATAACTTGCATTAATTAAGGCATTGTCTTTTACAACTAACTCTCTCATGAAGCACCAGTATTATTTATTATGCTATGACACCTTAATTAATTTTAGTGCTATAAGCAAGGTAAACGGTGTCATATTGCAAGGTAAACGGTGTCATATTGCAAGGTAAACGGTGTCATATTGCAAGGTAAACGGTGTCATATGAAGTCTAGAAGCCTTTATTTACAAGGCTTTCAGCTTACCTAAAAGCATTTAAAAACTTTAAAATAATTAAAAGCCCAGGCAAGGAAAAATTGCCCTATGTTTTCGCTACGCTCAAACTCTATTGAACTTCGCTTTCGCTCAGTTCGTAGGGGCAATTTTTGGCTTAAAATTTCGTGACTTTTTAAAAAAGAAAAGCAACTAGGAATTCGCTTCGCTCATAGAACTTTTTCACTCGCTTCGCTCGACATAAAGCCACCGTAATCAGTTCGCACCCATTCGGGATGCTCTGATTCTGAGTTCTTGATACACAGGGGAGCCTGTAATCAGGGAAAAACAGGTGAAAAAATTTAGATCCCTGTAGTTCGCTCGTAGACACTCGCTAAATGCTCTCATTTGCGATTTAAGAGTTTTTTCTTAACTCAACTATAAAATCTACTGTGGTTTAGCAAAACATCGCTAAAAACCCTATTTTTTTGCGTTTAAACAGCATTCATCAAGGTCGGTAATCGTTGTTATTTTCATTTTCTGGTTTTTTAGGCTCATTTTTCTGCTGTTTTTCCAATTCTTGGCGTTTTAAAAATGCCAAATGTTCTCGTTCGTGTCTTTCTTGTTCATAGCGTTGTTCTTTTTGCTCTCGTTCTTTACGTAATTGCTCTCTAAATTCACTTTCTCTGCGATCATTTTCAATTCTTCGTTGGCGATCTACTTCCGCTTGGCGTACTTGCTGCATTCTTTCTTGTTCAATTTTGAGATCATCTGCCCGTTTTGCTTTAAGGAGGGGACTCATATCATCATTAAAATCATGTAGGGTATCGAATGAATGAACGTACTCTCGTTTTAGCTTCTGCCAAAACGAGGGTTTTATCGTTGGTCGTTCAATCCCATTATTTTCCAGTATCTCTGAGCATTGGCCTAAGCGCTGGACAACATTCTCAATATCGTATTCTTTAGCAAGTTGTTCGACCTCGGTTGCGTATTCTCTCCAGTTCTCATTTTTTGCCTGTTCTACTGATTTTTCAGTCGCATAAAAATCAGGTTTTTTTATATCTCTGTAAGTATGATGATAAGAGTCATAAAACAAATTATTGGTATGTAGGTAAAAATCGCTTTTGTTTTCTGCTAACCATCGTTTTGTCTTGGTGAGATTTGATTCAATCTGCTTTTGATTATCAGCAGCATTGCTTTGAATGGTGTAAAACTGATTGGCAAATTCTGCATAAATATCCTGGCACCGAATGAAGTCATCATATGCGTTGTCGATCTGTTGAACCTGTTGTTCTTGCAGGCGTTCTTCTTCTAGGTTGAGATTTACTAATTCTGCTAAAAGCTCTTTTTCTTCTGCTTCGGTTAACTGAAGTTCGTTTTCCAGCTGGGTAATCTGATCTTCTAATCGACTTGGAACAATAATTTCTTGATCAAGGCCCTTGATGATCTGTTGGTATTCTCGTGCAGCATCTAAATTTTTGGCTTTGATTGCATCATTTTCAAGTGCAATTCTTGGTAGCACAATTTCAGTGTTACGTTCTTCAAGCGGTCTTTTTTGTTCCTCGTCATATTGTCTGCGAAGTGCTGTAGCTTCATGCCCTTCATGATGAGTGGGTTCAAGAAAGTCTAAGCCCTGATCCTTGTAACTCCGGTGGTCGATGCGTTCGTCTAGTCCGGCATTTTCCAATACTGTGTTTACAACATTGGCAAAAGTTGCTCGGCTGTCCTTCAGGATCTCGGGACCATGGTCGTTGAAGATTCTTTGTTTCTTTCCTAATTCGCCTTTTTCATTGATGAGTCTGGTCGTGAACATCATGTGTACGTGATAGTTTTTATTATTGGTTTCATCGTTATGTTCATGTGGTGCATGGATGCAGGCATCGACAATAACATTGTGCTTGTTCACAAAGTCTCGGCAAAAGTCATCAACGATTTTTATGCGTTCTGCATCTGTTAATTCATGTGGTAAAGCACAGATATATTCTTTGGCGAGTCGTGCATTGGCTTTCATTGAGCCATTGGCATTGAATTCTTTTTTTTCTACTGTATTCCAAAGTGTTTGACGGTCTAAAAGTTTTGTATTGGTATGTTCTGGTGCATAAATATTTTTGTATTCAAGTCCCTTTTTTTTAGTGTAGTCCTGAGTCTTTCCAAAAGTCAGATCCTCTAATTTTTCACAGGCACGATAAGCAGCACAAGCAACGGCTGAACGTCCGTCAC
>OERK01000309.1_pt1 | contig 14590 bp, 16 predicted proteins | sample 1540001 | NCBI WGS metagenome assembly OERK01 (sample SAMEA3891246, study PRJEB23780) | metagenome | biome: terrestrial biome; feature: animal house; material: water of meat washing | place: Italy | collected 2015-05-12
GCCCCTGCCCACCCACACGGCTCATCTCGGTATCGCTAAATAAAAAACCGCCCCGGATCTCCGGGGCGGTTTTGTTTGGCCGTTTTGTTTGAGCGCTTAGCGGGCCGAGACGGTGATGCTGGCGAGATCGATCAGATTGACCGCCCCCTTTTGACCGCCTGCATCGTTGTAGGTGTCGTTCGCCTTCAGGTAACTCATGTTGTAAAAATCGCTCACCCGAATGTCATACTCTCCGGCGGGCAGATCCACCACGAACGGCGTCGAGTCACGCAGCGGTTTGAGGTCGCCCTCTTTCATCACATGGGGCATCTGCACCATGCCGCTGGCGACAACCTGGCCACCGCTCACCACCGAGATCCGTTTCACCCCGTTGGTCACCCCCAGATTGATGGCATGCTGGGCATTGCTGTATTGCAAACGAATAGTACGCTTGCCATCCAGCTTGACCCCCTGCACCAGCAAGCTGTCGTCGGGGCGGCCCCAATCCTTGAGGTAAGGGACAGGAATGGCCCCATCGGCGGCGCTCCCGCTGCCGGTATGGGAGACGTTGGCCCCATCGATGGCGATATGTTGCAGCGCAGGCTGATAGCAAACCGGCTTGGCATGATGGGAGCGGTTGCCGGACTCCGGATAGACCGCCTCGGCACTGTAGCAATAGGCCTGGCCCGGCTGCAGTGCCATATCATCGACCCAGCTGGTCGCACTATCCAGACCGGATGCCACCAGCTTGCCATCCCGATAGATGTTGTAGCTGATCGCCCCCTTGTTGACATTGTCCTGCAGGGCAACAACCAGCTTGCCACTCTGCTCGCTAACCCCAAGTAGGGTCGGCTCGGTCGGTGCAAACACCTGCCGATTCTCGACATCCAGCGGCGCCACATCCTTGATCAGGCGGATCCCCTGATCGTCAGCCAAGGCGGCACCGAGCGTCACTTCGATCCGGTTGCTGGCGGCCAGCATGCCTTCACTGATCTGCTCGCCCACCGGGACGCCATTGAAGGTAATACTGCGTACCGGATAGTAACTGCCCTCCCCGCCCAGTTCCGGCAGTTGCAGCACGATGTCAATCTGCTTGCCACGGTAGTTCAACCCCTTGAGCGCGGCCTCGGGCTTGGCCCCCATCAGCTTGTGCAAGTGAGTGGTGACGAACGGCTTGATCCGGATCCCCCCCTCTTCCACTTTGTAGCCGAAGGTGGTGTCGGTCACCATGCCAAGGTAGCCCCCGACAGACCAGAGCTGGCGCTGGGAGTTGATCACCGGCCCGGTCAAATCGGGATGGGTCAGATCCATCAGGGAGGGCTGACCGGAGAGCCACTCGAGGTTCTCCATGTTGGAGAGGTTCAGCGCGGCGCCGCGCATCAGGGAGTCGATATGGTGATCGACCACGGCAACGTTCTGCACCATGGCCGCCGCCTTCAGCCCGTAGGCGGAGACAAAGGGCCAGATGGCGCGGTTATGGTAAACCGGCATATCGGGTTGCTGCGGGAAGTAGACCGGTGCGCCATAAGGGCCCATGGGATAGCGACTGATGATCTCTTTGGCCTGCGCCTCATCGGCAACACCGGCCAGAATGGCGAGGGATTCCCCCAATAGATCGAACTTGTAGGCCGGACTCTGATCGGTACTGGTGTTGATCAGGCTGGCATACATCTTCTCGTCAGCCAGCCAGAAAGCACGATTGATCGCCAGTTTCAGCTCGGAAGCCCACTGGTTATAGCGGCTCGCAAGCTCATCTCGACCCAGTTCACCCGCCACCCGCGCGGCCAGCAGCAACCCCTGATAGTGGGTCACGTTGGTTGAGAGGGATTTGCTCATGCCGATGTGGGCGATATCGGCGGTGATCCACTTGGCATAGGTCTGGTCGCGCCAATCGAGGAAGGATTGCTCCCCCACGTAGAGGCCATCTGCACTATCGAAAGCGGCCAGACGATCACTCTCTATGGTGTTGCTCAACCCTTCAAAGACCTCGGGCAAGAACGCGCTGCGCTCGGTATCCGGCAGGGCGGCCAGCACCCGCTCGGCCCCCAGGGCCCAGCTCATGCGATCGGTACTGATGGGCCAGCTGCCCCCCGTACCGGTATCCTGAATGATCTGGCGTCCTTGCGGGATCAGGTTGTCCAGATCGCTTTTCAGCTCAGATCTGAAATCCGATAGTTTGAATCGCAGGGAGTTGCGCGCACGCAGGGGATCAAGCACCCCCAGCCCCAGATCGGTGGCGTAGGAGAGATCCCGCGTCCAGACGTAATGCCACTTGGCGCCGGTTTCAAAGCAGTCGCACGGGATCGCCTGCCCCCCGTTGTAACTGCCATCCTTGACCTGAGCCACGCTGTTCTGGCGCATCTCGTGAGCGGCCAGTGCAAACAGGGCATCAAACACCATGTTGCCGGAGCGCAGGCGGGGCAGATCGGACTGCTCCTGATAGGTGGTAAAGTTCTCGCCCGGATCACGCAACTCCTGAGTGGTCGACTGCGCATAGCTACGATACTCGTCACTGGCCCGCTTGACCGAGAAGGTGGCCGTTTCCGTCACTCCGGGCTTATAGGTCTCATACTCACGCTTCTCGATCAGCTCATGCCCTTCATGGGGATTGATCATGCCAAGGTCTCCCTCTCCGGCGACGCTAACCTGCAACAGGGGGGCGTTCTCATCCTGGCTGGCATCCAGCAGGAACTTGTAATACCCCTCCTGCTCTACCCGCACGGTTGCCAGCTGGCACTGGGCATCGCAGCGCTGCATCTTGACCGGGTTGTTCAATGAAATGGCACCATTGAGCCCAAACCCGATCCCCTCCTGCGCGGAGGCAATCTTTATCTTGTGTTCACCCGCCGTCAGCTTGGCCACCATCACATACTGCTTGTCCCCCTGATAGACCATCTGCAGGACGGGCTCCAGATTGCCATCAATCCCTTTCAGATAGAGGCTCTCGCTGTAATTGGGGTCATCACGCACCATGGAAAACTCGATGGCCGGTGCAGCCAGATCGGCATTGGTCACCTTGACCTGAATGTCGAGCAGCCCCTTTTCCGTCACCACCAGACGGTTGTTCTGCCCGTTGTTCTGGTAGTACATGGGGTAGACCTGACCGGGGAAGATGCTGGTCTCCTTGCGGGAGTCCGCAGAAAAATCGGGATATTTGGTCCACTCGGGGCCGGCCACTTTGAAGGGGGACATCCCCGAGTTCATCTTCAGGTTGTCCAGACGATAGACCCCATCCTTGAAGGTCAGTTTGAATTTGTCCTCACGGCCCCAGCCACTAAATTCGCCAACCATATAGAGATCAAAATCCCAGGGCGCCTTCACCTCCGGTTTGACCCCGTTATCGCTACCGCTGGATGAGCTGTCGTTACAACCGGACAAAAGAACCCCGCCGCAGCATAACGCCACGGATAAAGCCAATGGACGAATTTTCATATATTCCCTTCGTTACTTTTTTGTTTTGTTATTGAAACAGCATTGAGTAAAACCGTTTTTTCCAGTCTACGTGGTCAGCATTCGCCAGAAAAATAGACCACGTCACCATTGGCATAGATAACATCTATAACCAGATGAAATTACGTGATCCCCCGCACCAAACCGGCTATCAGGCGGCAAAAATGAATTGAAAACAACGTGAAGGGATCCACATAAAATAGCCTGTCAGCGAAGAGGATTATTTGACAGCCCATGGTGATTACACTAGCTTGGCGCACCACCCGCCCATGACCGGACGCCATATTCGTGGACAAGCATCTAAGACAATTTATTGAAGTGGCCACCCACAAAAATGTCAGTCTGGCAGCCAGGCAAATGGGACTCAGCCAGCCGACGCTGACACACAACATGAAAAAACTTGAGGAGAGTCTGGGAACGACCTTGCTGATCAGACATGCCAGCGGCGTGACACTTACCGCAGCCGGAGAGCTGCTGCTGGAGCAGGCACGCGTGATGCAGCGGATCTACGATGACACTCTCCGGCAGCTAGCCAGCCTGCGCGAGCGCACCGCGCGGCCGCTAAACGTGGGCACCGGACATGCGTGGTGGCAACCGGTATTGCAACCTGTCACCGCCCGCTATCAACAGGCCAACCCATCCTGCGCCATCAATATTGAAGTCGGCAACCATCTGCGCCTGCTCGATCTGCTGCTCGGCAATCATATCGATCTGTTTCTCGGACATGAAATTCACGGGCTGGCCAAAAATTACAGCCTGATATTTATCCCGCTATTTCTTTCTCACGATGGGGTATTTGTCAGAGCGGGTCATCCCCTCACAGGGAAAATATGCAGCAAGCAGGATCTGGTGGATTATCCCAGCCTGCTGGTGACCCCGGATGAGGATAAATATCTTCATCTGGTCGAGGACTTGGCGCGCAAAAAACAGGAACGCGCCGCCATGAAACTGAATGATAAAATCATTTATAGCAGCAACTCCTTGCTCACTAGCATTGATATTATCAATAGCAGCAATGCGGTCATGCCTTACCCTGTGAGCATGGCTGGTTATTTTTCCCGCTTCGGTATCTGCCCGCTGCAAATGGGCGAAGAGTACAACAAGGGGACTATCGGAATTTATATTCCCCGCGAAAAGATTGATGAGCCCCACATTCAGATGTTATGCCAAGACATTCAGGCCCAAGTCACTCTCAATGGAGCCCTGATCTCCACGTTCTGAACCCAAGTTCAGTTTTCAAGCCCGACAAGAATCTGCCAGATGGCGGCTAGCACAACGATGGGGCCGACAGCAGACTATCCGCTACCGGTCCATCCGGTGATGACACCGCCCTCTAACCGATTTCTGCACTCGCCCCGGCGAGTCGGGCCTGCTGTTCACCACGCTTTTCCAGCGCCGAACTCATGGCGAGGGAGAGCGCCTCCAGCTGGCCGTCGAGGCTGGCATCGATGATCCCCACCTCGGTCTCGAGAATGCAGCCCCCCTGATCGAGGCGGGCATCGGCGGAGATCTCGAGGTAACCGATTTCGGGGAAATCCTTGTGTACCCGGGCGATCTGGTCGCGCACCGCCTGCACCTGCTCGGGATGAACCCGTATCGTCACCTGCTTCTGGTTGCTCACCAGCGAGAGCGCCTCACGCACCACCTTGAGGGTGAGCGCCACCTGATCGTAATCGTGCAGGATCTTGCGCACCGCCTGCAGCACCACCTCGCTCATCTGCTGCTCCACGGTGCGATAGTACCCCTGGCACTGCAACTGGGTCTGGTGGATCAGCACCGCCTGTTCGCGCCGGGCCTCGTCAATCCCGGCTTGCCAGCCAAGGCTCTTCTGCTCTTCATAGACGGCGCGGGCCTCCGCCACGATATCGGCCGCCTGGGCGCGGGCGGCCTCTACCAGCTCCTGCGCGCTCAGGTAGGAGAGGTAATCCTGGCTACGCAAAATACGCTGGCTTGGCGCCAGTTGCAGATGGTCACTCTTTATTTCAACAAATGGCAGCATTGGGGGGTTACCTGTTTGGCAATCTTGAGACAAAGCGCCCGGGCCAGTGGCAGCTGGTCAGCCGCCAAAGGCCATGATGGCCCGGGTGACGCCGGGGGAAGTCGCAGCGCGAGGCGGCGAGCCCAGTCGGGGTAGCCTTCCCCGGCCGCCGCCAGCCAGAACTGCAAACCAACCTCTTCCAGCAACCCCTCATCGAGCTGAGCAGGCAGAGGCTGCTGCCAGCCAGCGGGCCAGGGGCCGATCAACAAGTCGAGCTGGGAGAGTACGGCTCTGTGCCCCTCCTCCCCCAGCAGGGCGATGATCTGGCGCAGCGTCGGTGCCAGCAGGCAGTGGCGGATCGCCTCGCCGTGCAGCACGGCGCCCAGACGGCGCAACAACAACACCAGCTCGCTTTGGGGAAAGAGCGCCAATCCCCCCAGAGGCGCGGGCATCTCGTAGCCAATCCCCAGAGCCAGCGCCTCGAGCAGGGCGCCGTTACTGGCTGGCTGCGTCCGCCACTCGGGAAAAAGTTTCGGCACCTGCGCCCAGGATGAGGGCAGGTGCGCCTCATGGAGGTAACTGGCCGGGCAAAAGCGCAGCTGATAGGGGGTCAAACCGACCGTCATCCGCGACTCCGGCTCCGGTGCCACATGTATTGCGCCAGGTTGCTGGTCACCACCAGCGCCAGCAACAGGGCAATCAAGCCACCCAGCCGCCATTTTGAACCTTCGCTCACTTCAATGGAGAACAGCGAGGTATTGCGCGGCATCAACGGGCTCTGGCGCACATCGGCCGAGGGCACCAGCACCACGCTGATCCGGTCGTAGGCGAGCCCCTCGATACTGTTGTTGACCAACTGCTTGATCTGCGGGATGTAAGTATCGAGCTGGATATCCGCCGCATGCTTGATAAAGACCGAGGCCGAGGCCGGAGAGGGTTTCTTGCTGATCCCCTCATTGCCCTCCGGCAGCACCACATGGACGCGAGCCACCAGCACGCCGTCTATTTCCGACAGAGTATTGGAGATCTCCTGCGCCTTGGCATAGGTGAGGCGAGCCCGCTCCTCGGTGGGCGAGGAGATGAGGCCATCCTTGGGAAACACATCCTGCAGAGTGGAGAAGCTCTCTTTTGGATAGCCCTTGCGTTTGAGGGTCTCGATGGCCTGCGCCACGTCGGACTCCTCCACCAGCAGCTTGATATGGCCATCCTTGTCCGGCTGCTTGTCCGAGGCGATCCCCTCGGTCTGCAGCAACGCCAGCATCTCGTTGCCCTCTTTCTGAGTGACCCCGGTATAGAGCTCCACTTTGCAGCCACTGAGCAGCAACGAGGCGCCAAGCACCCCCATCAGCATCGATCTCTTCACACTACCTCACTGGGTCTTCAACAGGGTTTCTACGTTCTGGCTCATCTTGCCCACTGTCTTGGCAATCAGCTCCTCCTGCATGGTGATCCGCATCAGCGACCACTGCATCTGCATCAGGCTGTTGGGATCATCCCCCGGGGTGGCCAGCTCGGCTTGCAGGCTCTGCTTGGCCTCGACAAACTGCTGCTTCAACTCACCCAGCTCCCCGAGCAGGGAACTCCCCATCCCCTGGGATGTGCTCCCCATCGCCTGTTCAAAACTGGCGACATGGGGCGAGGAGAGATCCACCGCTTTCAACTCATCCAGGCTGGTGACCACCGCCTGGGCAGACTGTGCAATTTCCATCACGCCTCCAGATCAAGTTTGTGCGAATTGCGCATCAGATTGTCCACCATGCCGTTGAGCGGGATCAGGGTCATCAGCTCGCGCCGGGCCAGTGCATCGAGAAATTGATGCCCCGCGGGCACAGCGCCCTGCCCGTCCCTGAGCTCGCTCAACAAGTTCAGCAACACCTTCTCCCGCCGCGACGCCAGGGGGTCAAACTCCCGCATGGTGGCTCGCAACTCCGGCAGATCGATGGCATCCACCACCGGCGACTGACGCTCGCCAAAACGCGCGATCAGCTTGTCGGTGACCGGGGCAAACAATTGCTTGCCAATCTCCGGCGCCGGTTTGTCGCCCTGTTGGTAGATCTGCCAGAGCAGTTCACGCTTGGCGGCTGGCGCCACACCAGCCAGCAAACCGTCAAGGGGAGCCCCCTGTTGCCAGCGCTCGAACAGATCCGGCTCGGGCGCCTTGGCCAGCAGTCGTTCGAACTGGCGTTGGGCCATGGATTCGGGCGGGAGCGGCTGACGCTGCGGCTGCTCTCCCCCCAGCTGATCGCTGCCTTCAATTTTCATGAGGCCATCTGCTCGCGCAGGCCTGCGGCAAACTGTTGCAAGGCTGGTTGGCCGCTCTGCTCCAGTCGCAGCAACCGTGCAGCCAGCGCCTCCTGCTGACCAAGCCGCCACTCGCACAGGGCCAGCCAGGGCTCGATATCCGGTGTGCAGTGCTCGCCACCAAGCTGCAAAGCGGCCTGGTAATCCCCCCGGTTCATCAGGGAGGAGAGGCGAATGAGCGTTACACACTCGGTCATCTCCGGCGCACCCGCCAGCCAGTCGGCGATGGTGGCCGCCTCCTGGTGGCAATGGTGTCCGGTGCCTGCCAGCGCAAGCTCGGCCAGCTGTCGCTTGAGTTGAGAGTTCATCATCAAATCTTCTGCAAAATACCCTGCATCAGGTCTTTCATGGCCCGAGTCACGGTGGAGTTGATGTTGTAGATCACCGACCACTTGTTGATCTTGTGCTGCAGCTCGGCCAACCGTGCCGGATCATCCGGCGAGGTTTTCAACGCTTCAATCGCCTTTTGAACTTCCTCATTGGCTTTGTTTGCCTGGTCTTTCAGATTCTCGGCAACCTTGTCCAGGGTATTCCCCGGGTTAAAAATATCGGCCATCTCTCATACTCCCTCTATCTGTTCAAGTATCTTCATGCCCGCCTCGATGGCATCGGCCTGCTGTTGCCACGCCTGATACTGTTGCGGGGTTCCCCCACGCATCAGCTGCCGCTTCACTGCGCCCTGTGCCTGCACAAGCTGCTCGCGCAGCTCGCGGGTAAAGGAGGGGTCAGCGCCGGACAGTCGCGCTTCCATACTGGTCATCATGCTGCTCGACTCCTTTTAATTTGACGATGTATTGCTGCTTGCCCTTGCTCACCACCACCGCATCGCGGCGAATGGCCAGCACGCGCACGCCGCTGGCAGTTGCGCCCCCGACCGGATAGCGCTGGTTGTCCGCCAGGATCACGTAGGGCACCCGGCCAAACGAGACGCTGCGCACATCGAACTCCAGCTCATCCTGGCGCGGCGTTCTGGTCTGATTGATCAGCTCCAGCATCGGGTAGGCACCGAACTCCCGGCGAAACTGCTGGTTGACCTGCTGAAACTGGCCAAGTTGGCGCTCATCCAGCTGGCCGGAGAGTTCGAGTCGCCCACCCGCCTCGCGCACCCGCAATGCTCCAGCCAGGCCCTGCTCCTGCAGCAAGGCATCGAGGCGCTTGCGATAGGCCCCGGCAATCTGTACCTGATTCTCAACCCCCAGCAGGCCGGGCACCTCCTGCTTGAGCAGAGATTCAATGGTGCTCCATTTGCCATCCTGCCCCTGAATTTCACCGCTGAGCTTGAGCCAGCCGGGCTCCTTGCCATTGCGGATCTGCAGCTGTTCATAACCCAGCTTCTGCAAGATAAAACCGGCCCCTTGCCGCAAATCTTCCATGGTGCGCAGCTCCAGCCGGTAGTTGAAACCCTTGCTGTCGAGGTACTGCTGCAAGGCAAGACGCGCGCTGTTCTCATCGACGTAACCCGAGAGTTGCCACAGCTCGGGATCGCTGTTGTTCAACACCACCTGACGGTAGTTCGGCGCGGCCAGAAAGCGCTTCAATGCCTGCTCTGTGCGCGCAGATTCGTTCTCGTCAGCGCCATGCCACCAGCCTGTGCCGAGCAGCAAGATCACCGCGACCACCAGACTCAGACAGAGGGCGCCCATCCAGACATCGGCGCCAGTCACCCGCCGCCGCGGCGCACGGGATGGCGCAGTCACCAGGGCCTGCGCATCGAGCTGTTCGGGCAGTGAACGGCTGCTGTCACAGAAGCTCCAGAGCAGCGGGCCAGCCTCCAGGCGCGTTCCCGCCCTGAGCGTCTCTCCCGCGGTCAGGGCGACACCGTCCTGAGTCGGGGTAATACCGTCCGCCCAGGCTTGCAGGGTGATCCCTTCACCACTCACCAGCAGTACCAGATGCTCGGGGGCCATCCCCTCATCCACCAGCACCAGATCAGCCTTGAGGGGATCGGAACCGATGACCAGACGCCCCTCCGGCAGAGGAACTTCTACCCCGCGGTTGAGCCCGCGATATACGCGGCACTTCCAGCTCATCGGGTCGCGCCCTCATTGCCCGCCTGCACACACCAGCTGGCGGCCGGTGTACATTTTTGATCCTTGTTCATTTCGACCAGACGCCACCCCAGCTCATTGCCCATCCGGCACTGGGTGAGGGACGAGCTCTTGCCCCCCTGACGCAGCAGTTGCTGCACATCACGGGCTGCGGCCAGCGGCTGGCACTGGGCGCCGCCCAGCACCTTGCCAAGGGAGAGGCTCTGGTTGGAAAGCTCATCAGTCCCCAGCAACCCGGCACGCAGATCCTGACCGTTACCGAGGGCCAGATAGTGGGCGATGCCGTCATCGATCAGCCGTGGTTCGATGATAAAGAGCCGCACCGAGCGCTTGGTCTGGGTATCCTTGCTGCGAAACAGCGCGCCCAGATAGGGGATGTCGCCAAGAAAGGGCACCTTGCTCAGGTTCTCGTTTATCTCGTCGCGGTAGATACCACCGATCAACAGGCTCTGGCCGTGGCTGACCCGGGCGATGGTGTCAACGACGGTACGACTGATGGTCGGGATCCCGTCAATACCGGTACTGTTAACTTTCTGCCCACCATCCTCGATGTGGAGGCTCAGGCTGATCTCGGGTCTGTCACCCATCTGGATCACCCGGGGCGTCATTCGCAGCATGGTGCCGTAGGTGATCCCCTGCAGCTCGGCCACCCGCTCACCGCTGATCTTCACGTAATAGGTTTCGCTGTGGTCGATCACCGCCTGGGTGTTCTCCTGGGTCAGCAAGGTCGGGCGGGAGACCACCTGGGCATTGCCTTCGTTTTCCAGCAAATTGACCCGGGCCAGCAGATAGTCGAGCCCTTTGGAATCCACCAGACTGCCGAGCGCGGCGCCCCCTTCAATTCCTTTGCGATCGCCGGTGGTCTTGATAATCACCTGCTGGTTGGAACCGGTGCGGATCCCCACTCGCCAATCCACCCCCAGCTGGGAGAGATCCTCGGCATTGATGTCGATGATGGAGAGCGCCACCTCGATGCGGGCCGCCGGTTTGTCCAGCGCCGCAATCAGCTTGCCGTACATCGCCATCCGCTCCGGGGTATCGCGCACGATCACCGCGTTGAGGGAAGGGTCGGCCTGCACGATAGCCTGGCCGGACGTGACCGCAGCCCCTTTCTTGTTACCCTCGCCGTTGACCATCTGCACCCCGGCATCGCTGAGCAGTCTGGCCAATATGGTTGCTAAACCGGGGGCCTCCACATCGGTATCGCGATACTGGATGGAGCGATCGGTCGCCGAAGCGTACTTGAGCGGGAAGATCTCGATGGCCAGCGGCCCGGTCTTCTCGCTGCGCAGCTGAGTCTGCTGCTCCAGCGCCAGCGCAGTCTGCTCGATCAGTTCAAGGTAACGGGGCGGGCCAGAGACATAGACCAGCCGGTTATCCGCATCGGGGCGCCAGCCAAAGCGCGGCTCCCAGATCCCGGCACGCTGCAGCGCCTGTTTCAGCTCGGCGGCACCGGTCTGCTCCAGATTGATGAGACGGGACTGCACTTCGCTGTTCTTGAAGACGTAGAGCACATTGCCGTCGTAGTACCAGACCAGGTTGTAGAGGGAGGCGAGCTGCTGCAAGAAGGCGAGCGGCTCGTCATGTTCGAACTGGCCGTTGACCTGATCGTTGACCTTGTCGCTGACCACCACGGAGACCTCGTAGTTAGCACCGAAGTTGACCAGCACGTCGCGCAGACTCTCCCCTTCCGCCACATAGCTGTAAGGCATGGGCACCCAGTCCAGCTCCTGTGCCATGGCGGGACGCTGCCACGCCATCACGGCGAGGCAGATCCACAACAGGGGACGCAGCAGGGGTTGCACACTCAAGGGTGCCATATCATCTGTCTCCATTGGGGGGCCAGTGCGGCCTCGGTCAATTGGGGTTCCAACCGCTCCAGCAGCGCGATGTGCTGGCTCAATCGTTCCGCCAGCAGTTGCTCGTCGAGCCACTCCAGCGCGAGCCGCGCCTCCAGCTGCAGATTGCCAAGATCATCCAGCACCAGGGCATGGGGGGCATGACGGCCCCAGGCCACCACCTGTTGCAACAGACGCTTTAGCACCGCCGGATCATGGGCCTCAGCGTCATTCCTCTGGCTGCTTGCAAGCGGGGTACTCAGCAGCAATTCACCGTTTCTGGGGGTCAGAAAGAGGGGATAACCATCGATCCGCAGATGGTACTTTCCCTGTGCGTCGGCAATAAAAGGCCCTTGGCCAAGGTTTGCGGCCAATCGATTCAGTAGCGTGTGCATAGTTCCTCGGGCTATCTAGGGCGCAGGAGGCTGCCAGTAGAAGTGATCCTGACCCAGGGCAATGCCCCGGCCGGCCAGCCACTCATGCAGGGTTAGGGCTGCCTCGTCCTGATGGGGCAGAGCCTGCAGGGCATGCCAGAATGTGCCGAGCTCAAGCGGTACCGGCATCAGGTGAACCGGGTCCCCCTCCTTGCTCGTTTGCGCATACCAGGCAGGCCAGGCCAGCTGGAGACGAGCCTCACAATCACTCTGCAGCCGGGTGAGCTCCTGCTCGCGCTGGTTCAACTGCTCAAGCTGATCGGCGATCCGGCTCTCCAGATCCGCCGGTACATCGACCACGGTCTGCCAGAACACAGCCTGGGCATTGAGCTGGCGGCGCATCACCTGCAACTGCTCCAGTTCGTTAAGCCAGGCGCCGTAAAGTGGTTCAAGACGCTGAACCCACCAGCGGTGCAAGGGATAGAGCACCCAGTGCCACAGCAAGGGACGATCCGCCAGATTGATGCGATCCCCCAGCTGTTGCATCCAGTCGCAACGCTCGCTGCCTGCCAGCCGCAAGATCTGTTGCAGCTCCTCGCGCGAGACGGCCAGCGCAGCATCGAGACGGCGCTGAAACCAGATGGAGCCCAACAGACTCTCCAGTCGGGTTCTGGGCAACAGTCGTTGCAACAGGGCCATCTGCTGCGAGGTGATCACGCCGGCATCCTGATAACGGAGCACGGACAGCTGGCCGACCAGACGATCCCGACTCAGGGTATCTGGCTGGACAACGGTAACCCGACGACCTGCAAACAGGCCCTGGTTAGGTGAATGGTGATCTTGCTGACTCATGCTATGCCTTGCTCATCTTGCTGCGGGCAATAATGGAATGATGTTTCGATATGCTGGCTATTCTATCCATTGCCTCACTCCGCGGCTTATAAAAAACGTCAGATTATTTTAGTCCGGCGTTAATCTGTGCCATGTCTGGCACGGCTTGGCGTACAACCAAAACGACGGCGATAACTCTGGGTAAAATAGGACTGGCTGGAAAAACCGGCCTCCATCGCAATATCGACGATGCTCATTTCGCTATTGAGTAATAACTGATGAGCGAAGAGGATCCGCCGTTCACTGATCCAGGCGCGGGGAGAAACCCCATATATCGAGCCAAACAGCTCCTTGAAGGTGGTCAACCCCATGCCGAACTCTTTGGCGAATTCGCTGAGCTTCCACTCCATCAGATAGTGCTTTTCCATAAACTGTTGCAACCGCTCGACCTGGCGATTGCTCAGCTGACGCAAAATTGACATCAGTTGAGCCCCCTGTTCGCCAAAGGCGAGCAGAAACAGCAACTCTTCGGTGCGCAATTGGGCCAGTGCGGGGGGATGGTCATGTTCGGTCAACCCGCGCAGCCCCTGAATACATTGGGTCAGCAAAGGGGATGAGTGAAACGGCAGCAACGTGGGGGCCATCCCCTCCAGCCGGGCGACTTCACTCAACAGTGAACCGAAACGTTGCAAGAAGCCTTGCAAAAAGGAGTTTGACAGAGGTAGCCAAAGCAGGCGGCAGGGGCCGTCACCGGTACAGACCGCGTAGTTGCCACGGCGCACGAACAGGAGTTCGTTGGGAGACAGTTCATAGGTATCGGTACAGTCCTGCCAGGTCATCGATCCTTCCAGGAGAATATAAATTCCCTCTTGCGGATGTTCGATAACGTTAAAAGCAGACATGCACCACTGGAGCAGGGCCATATCGCCCTTCTCTGTGGTAGTAATGCCCTTCATATTTTGTTTTCCTGAATCTGCGTGTAGTGCCAGTAACACCTCAGCGGAGGCAGGCCTCTCTCGGGTGCTTTATTATTTGTCTTTTATTTTTGTATTTATTGTTTTTACGAATGAATCCATGACAATAACAACTTAAAATTAATCGTCATTGAAATGGACGTGAATCCTACAACAGTCGCAAACAGAAAAACCAGCCAAAAATTAGAGTGAACACACTATTTATTCATTACGATGGCTCATACTTTCAGCTGTATTTACAGCAAAAGATAGTTCGTTACAAAAAGAAACTTTCAATATTAATCATATACTTAACAACTAACTGATTTTGCTTATCTTTATATAAAAACGCCCACTACTGACATTGTGGATAACAAGATCTTGGTTGCAATTGAATAACCATTTTCTCGCCATTAAAAACCTTAAAAACTTTCTGCTGACGCATGGCCTGCACCGCTGCGCTATCAATAAATCGCAATCTGGCACGCACATAGATATTACCTTCCGCCAATTGCAGGGGGGTCAATCGCAAATCAAACTGCAAGGGCAACATGGTCACCTCATAGCGGGTGGCGGCCACTTGCAGCGGATGCCCCTCGATCACGCTGAGCACCGCCACCTCGACCGTCGCCGGACGTGGCAACGCTTGCGGGAAATGCACCTCGCCCCTGAGTTGCTGTAGCGATGGCTTCGACGCCGGGGTGGTAACACAACCGGCCAGCATGGCCAACAGCATCAGCGCCAGCAGACCTCTCATAACACCCGGATCCGCCGTTCGCTCAGCGGGGTGTGCTCACCCTGTTGCAGTCGCTGCAGCGCCAGCTCCTGCACCTGATTG
>OERK01000319.1_pt1 | contig 14074 bp, 11 predicted proteins | sample 1540001 | NCBI WGS metagenome assembly OERK01 (sample SAMEA3891246, study PRJEB23780) | metagenome | biome: terrestrial biome; feature: animal house; material: water of meat washing | place: Italy | collected 2015-05-12
CGCATCCTGCATGGCGAAGCCATGCCATTAAGGCGTAGGACGATATTCAGCCGAGAAATGACGTTAGCCCCCCTCACCCTAACCCTCTCCCGCAAGGGGAGAGGGGATCAGAGCGCAGGCCACCGAGGCTTAAGCAGATCGCAGAGGCTTAAGAGGTGTCGAGGGAAGAGACACAAACAAAAACCGCAGCCCAAGGGCTGCGGTTTTTTATTGGCTCAACCTGTTGGCACCAGACGCCAACAAGGCCCACCGGCCTTAGGCACGGCGCCAGCTGGTCTTGCCGGCGCTGTCTTCCAGCACGATGCCCATCTCGGTGAGACGGTTGCGGGCGGCATCCGCCGCGGCCCAGTTCTTGTCGGCACGGGCCTGATTGCGCTCGGCGATCAGGCGCTCGATCTCGGCCACTTCGTCATCCGCTTCGTCACCCTTGAGGAAGGCGTCCGGATCCTGTTGCAGGATGCCGAGCACGGCGCCCAGCTCGCGCAGACGGGCGCCCAGCGCGGCGGCAACGGCCATGTCTTCACCCTTCTGGCGGTTGATCTCGCGCACCAGATCGAACAGGGCGGAGTAGGCTTCCGGGGTGTTGAAGTCGTCGTCCATCGCCTCTTTGAAGCGAGCCACCTGCTCGTCGCCACCGGCAGCAGCGGCCAGCGGCAGATCGCGCAGGGCGGTGTACATGCGCTCCAGCGCGGCGCGGGCTTGCTTGAGGTTATCTTCCGAGTAGTTGAGCTGGCTGCGGTAGTGGCCAGACATCAGGAAGTAACGGACGGTTTCGGCGTCGTAGTGGGCCAGCACGTCGCGGATGGTGAAGAAGTTGCCAAGGGATTTGGACATCTTCTCTTTATCCACCATCACCATGCCGCTGTGCATCCAGGTGTTGACGTAGTCGCCACCGTGGGCGCAGCAGGACTGGGCGATCTCGTTCTCGTGGTGCGGGAACTGCAGATCGGAGCCGCCGCCGTGGATGTCGAAGTGGTTGCCAAGGTGCTTGGAGTTCATGGCGGAGCACTCGATGTGCCAGCCAGGACGGCCCGGGCCCCAGGGGCTTTCCCAGGTCGGCTCGCCGGGCTTGGACATCTTCCACAGCACGAAGTCGAGCGGGTTGCGCTTGGCATCGACCACGTCAACGCGGGCACCGGCTTGCAGCTGCTCCAGATCCTGGCCGGAGAGCTTGCCGTAGTCGGCGTAGGATTCGACGATAAACATCACATCGCCGTTATCCGCCACGTAGGCGTGCTCTTTTTCCAGCAGGGATTGCACCAGCTCGATGATCTCTTCGATGTGCTGGGTGGCGCGCGGTTCGATATCCGGGCGCACCATGCCGAGGGCGTCGAAGTCGGCGTGCATGTCGCCAATCAGACGCTCGGTCAGCTCGTCGCAGGTGACGCGGGTTTCAGCGGCGCGCTTGATGATCTTGTCATCCACGTCGGTGATGTTGCGCACGTAGGTCAGGTCGTAACCGGCGTAACGCAGGTAGCGAGCGACCACATCAAAGGCGACGAAGGTGCGGCCGTGGCCGATATGACAGTGATCGTAGATGGTGACACCACACACATACATGCCCACCTTGCCCGGGTGGATAGGTTTGAATTCTTCTTTTTGACGAGTGAGTGTGTTGTATATCTTCAGCATCTTCTAACCACTGCCTGTGAGTAAAATGGTTGGTCATAATACCCCGTTCAGGGGCAGAAAACGAGGCAGAAAAGCGGGCCAATCCCGCCTGCCAGCACGGTTACGGCGCCAGAGAGACTATGCCGCCAGCCCCTGATGGGCTAGAATTGCCACCACTTTATGCCATACACCTGCGGGCACTTCGTCGTCCGCATCAAATGAAAGGACATATCATGGTCACTCTGCACACCAATCACGGCGACATCACCCTCACCCTGAACGCTGAAAAAGCCCCGGAAACCGTGGCCAACTTCCTGCAATACTGCCGTGACGGTCACTACGACAACACCATTTTCCACCGCGTCATCGACGGCTTCATGATCCAGGGCGGCGGCTATGCCCCGGGCTTTGAAGAGAAAGACACCCGCGCTCCCATCAAGAACGAAGCGGCCAACGGTCTGTCCAACAAGATCGGCACCATCGCCATGGCCCGCACCATGGAGCCGCACTCTGCCAGCGCCCAGTTCTTCATCAACGTGAACAACAACGACTTCCTCGACTTCAAATCCGCCACCACTCAGGGCTTCGGCTACTGCGTATTCGGTGAAGTGACCGCCGGCATGGACGTGGTCAACAAGATCAAGGGCGTCAAGACCGGCAACTACGGCCGCATGCATCAAGACGTGCCGACCGAAGACGTGGTGATCACCAAGGTGACCCTTGCTGACTGATCTCTGCCGACTCGGCACTGACAAAACTGCGGCCCCGGCCGCAGTTTTTCCATCTGCCTCCCCCACTGCCAGCCCAAACTGGCGCCGCCTCGACTATCTGGCCCACGGCAACCCGCGCCAGCGCTCGGCCCATGCCCTGCTCACCGCCGGTGTGTGGGATGAGCTGGCCGCGCAGTGCGCCGATATGGCGCTGGTGAGCACGCTCGCCATCGGCCTCGATCGGCCGGGCAGCGATCTCGATATTCTCTGCCAGCATCCAGATCCCGCCGAGTTTGCCGCTACTTTTGCAGAGCAAGGCTGGCAGGCGAGCGCCAAGGGCGACAATATCTGGCTGCTGGAGCGCACCTTTTCCTGCCTCGAGCAGAAGAGTGCTGTTAGCGGTTCTGACAAGAGCGAGGCCAGCTGGCCGCTGGAGCTCTATGTCACCCCCGCCCCCATCGAGACGCTGAATGGCTGGCGCCACCTCACCCTGATGGCCGCGTTGCTCGAGCGGTTTGGTGATGCCTTCTACCGCGAAGTGCTGCGCCTGCGCCTTGAGCAAGGCTTGAAAGGGGAAGCGGCGATGTGCCGTTTACTGGGGCTGGCTGGCGATCCTTACGCCGCCCTGCTGACGCTGGAGGGGCGCAATCTGGCCGAGCTGTCATGGCAGCCGCCATCCCGTGACGATATCCATACCTCAACTGGCGCGATGGCGCCCGCAGCGCACTATTCGTCCCCTGTTGTGTCTACTATCTCTGCCACCCCTGTTTGCCCTGTTTCGACCGAGAGCCCGACCCCCACATCATGAGCACCCTCTTTATCAGTGACATTCACCTCTCTGCCCAGCGGCCCGATATGACCGCGGCACTGGTGCGCTTTCTCGAGCACGACGCCCCCGGCGCCGATGCCCTCTATGTGCTGGGGGATCTCTTCGAATTCTGGATTGGCGATGATGACCCCAATCCGCTCCATCAACAGATGGCCGATGCCTTTTTGGCCCTGAGCCAGCAGAACGTGCCCATCTACTTTATCCACGGCAACCGTGACTTTCTGCTGGGGCAACAGTTTGCCAAGCGCGCGGGGATGACATTGCTGGGTGACCCCTGCGTCATCGACCTCTATGGGGAGCGGGTAGTGCTGAGCCACGGCGATCTGCTCTGCACCCTGGATGAGGGGTATCAGAAGTTTCGCCGCATCACCCAGCTCAAGTGGCTGCGCTGGCTCTTTTTGCGACTGCCGCTCGCCCGCCGTCAGGCCATCGCCTGCAAGATGCGCGGCCAAAGCCAGATGGAAAATGCCCACAAGAGCCAGATCATCATGGATGTGACGCCCGCGGCGGTGGACGACACCCTGCGCGCCCACGACTGCCGGATGATGATCCACGGCCACACCCACAGACCCGCCATCCACGACTTCACCCTCGATGGCCAGCCCGCCCGCCGCATCGTGCTGGGAGACTGGTTCGAGCAAGGCTCGGTGCTGATCTGCCGCCCCGGCGAGCAGCGGCTGGAAATGCGGGCGCTGGCAACGATCGACCCCGCCGCTCATCCATCCGTCTGACATCCCCCCTGTGCGGGTTGCAGGCAAAACCTGCGGCCCGGCATCGCCCCCTGTTAACCCGGTGAAGCGACTCATTACGGTGAGCTCAGGCTGGTATGGCCTGTGCTGATGGGGTGCTCGCCCCATCCCTATCGGTTCTGCTGCGCCAGCAACACCAAATACGGCAAAAGCCGGCCAAAAAAACATCCAAGATGCTGAAAATAAAGCAAAATGACCATTCAATCAGCGTTGAAATAAGCAAGGCAGCTCATTAGACTACCGACTCCCCTACCCGTCGTAACACAAGGAACGTATCAAACAATGAAAAAGACGGTTCTCACCCCCTTACTGGTGCTGTTGATCACAGGCTGTGGCGGCGGTGATGGCGAACAGGAAGAGACCCCTATCCGCCCCCCTACGGATACCCACTATTTCGAGGCGTCCAGCCAGAGCAGCCCGGGCGGACAGTTGAACCCCACCAGCCTACGGTTGGCGGCGGGTGAACAGGGGCGCTTCTCGGTACAGGCTGACAGCGGTTACCTCCTGACCGAGATAAGCGGATGTGATGGCACCCTGGACGGCCTCACCTATACCACTGGCCCCATGCGCAGCGATTGCCAGATCTCGGCCAGCTTCACGCAGGAGAGTGCCGCCGTCTATTTCAACGCCACCACTCAAGCTTCTCTGGGGGGCGCGCTCAGCCCCGACTCCCTGCGCCTGAACGCGGGTGAGCGGGGCCGTTTCACCGTGCAGCCCGAGAGTGGCTTCGTGCTGGCGCAGATCGCAGGGTGTGAGGGCACCCTGACGGGTAATACCTACACCACAGCCCCCATGCGCGCCGATTGTCAGATCTCGGCCCGCTTTATCAGCGATGCCGCCAATGCGATTGCCCGGGAAGATCATACCCTTGCCAGCGAGCAATCCCTGATCGCCCATGCCCGTGCGGCGATTGCCGACAGTGAGGCGCACCGCACCGAGCTGGTTCGCAGCCTCTATCAGGGAATGGCACAGATCAGCTGGAACCCGAGCCACGACTCCATCACCTTTTCCAGCTTCCAGCCGGAGAGCACGGTGACCCTGCTCCCCTCCAACATCAATGGCAAGGGGGAGAGCGAGATCCGGGGTCTGGTGATGGTCTCCGAGCAAGCCGATTACCGTCAGGCCGCCATGGGGGCGAACCTGTTTTCCGTTGACCGCACAGCGCAGAGCGAGGCGCTGCTCAAGGGCCTGATTGGCTGGCTGACCCGGGGCAAGGATAGCGATGGCCTGCGCATCCTCACCGCCCAGATGCCAAGCCGCGCCGATAGCGCCTATTTTCCCCATAACGAGGGCGTGCGGGACTGGCTCAAGGCGATCTATCCCGACAAGCACAACATCAACCCGGCCAATACCTGCGATTATCAGGCGCTGAGCGACTGTATCGACACCATGGCGCCGGAGCTTATCGTGATCAGCGATATCGACCGCCAGGGGCTGGGGTATCAGGGGATCGCACAGGCGATCGCCAAGGCCAAAGCGGCCGGGATCCCGCTGCTGCTCTCCAACTATCGGCGCGATGCCAGCCCGCTGCTAAGCCCCCTCTATCTCGATATGGGGCTGGTCACCTGGGGCAACTACTGGTCAAAACTCAGAGCCAGCGATCTGGCAGTGAACACCATCATGGCACCCGACGCCCAGCTGATGGCGGTCGATACCCTGCTTGGCAACCTTCTGGATCGCAACTTCACGACCCAGTGGCTCGATAGCTGCGGCGGCAACTTTATCAATTGCGGTGGCTCGGAGAGCTTCAACCAGCAGTTCAAGCAGGGGGCCGACTGGCTGAGAAATGCGGCCATCACCCTCGACAAGGCCGGGATCAGTCCCTTTGCCCGTGACGGCGTGACACTGTTGCCCGCCACCCTGCTGCTGGCCGACAAATACCGTGCCGCCATCGACTACCCGATTGCCTGGGATGAACATCAATCCTGGCAGCAGGCGATGTTTGCCGACTGGCTGGTGAGCTATGCCCGCACCCGTACCCCGGCCCAGCCCGATCTGGGGGAGTACGTCACCGATCGCAACAAGGTGGTGAAGGGACAAGCAGCTCACTACGCCTATCCCGCGACGCTCACCGACAGTCGGCGCATTGCGGTTCCCTACAGCGGGCAGTGGACCACCACCGGCTGGTATGCCCTGCCGGGACAAACCATCACCCTGAGACGCACCGATAACGCCGATGTGTCTGCTACCGTCCGACTCAACTACCACAGGCCCAACACCAATCGCGCCTATGAGCAGAAGATCTATCGAGCCCCGCTGGAGCTGACCACCGGGCGACTGACCTTGGCCAAGGGGGGCAGCGTCACCTTCACCTCTCCTTATGGCGGCCCTATCTATCTCTATCTGGAAGGGGGGGCAGCATCGCTGGCCGTCCAGGTGAGCGCCACGGGCGTCACCCGTCATCCGGCCATCATGGATTTCAGTGATGAGCAGCAGATACGCGAGTTCAACGAGCGGCTGGAACAAACCGAGCTGCCCCATATCGATCTGCGGGCCGATGGCGCCGAACAGCATCTGCGCCGGGATCGCTTCACCAAGGCGGTGGGTGGCGTCATCCCCGACACCAATGCCCTGCTCGACAGCATCGCCCGGGATCACATCAATGGCGTCTACACCCTGGCGGGCCTGAAAATTCAGGGCAAGGGGCTCGATGAGTCGCTGCCTGCAGATGTGAAAAACGCCTGCGTGGCACTGCTGGGGGAGGGTTGTCTCGATGAGTCGATTCATACCCGCACCATCATCCAGCATGCCAACTATGACCAGAATGCCCATTGCGGCAGCGGTTGCAGTGGCAACCCGTGGGACTCTTCCGGCAGCATCAGCCCGACCGGCTGGCTCGACAATCACGAGCTGGGCCACAACCTGCAGACCAACCGGTTGAACGTGCAGTACGCTGCGGCAGGCGATGCCGACAACTGGAGTGGCTACGGCAGCCGGGCGGGGGAAAACTCCAACAACATCTTCCCTTATGTGGTGAAGTGGCGCGCCCATTATCTGAGGGATGGCAACACGGCGCCCATCAAGGATGGACACATGAATCACAAGGATCTCTTCTATGTGTTCATGTCTGATGCGGCGCAGGTACGGGACAGGAGTGGCAACCGCGTCGTGCTCGGGGCCAACTGCCAGGTGCTCGATACCGGCGAGAGTCGCTACGAAGCCCCCTGGAAGAGCAATGCCTACGCCGTCCACAACGGCTATCGCATGGCGTTTTATATCCAGATGGCATTACGCGCCCACCGTATGATCCTGACTGATGGCACCCGGCTGAACGATGGCTTCACTATCTTCACCCTGCTCTATCAGCATTCACGGATCTTCGGCGCGGCAGCCGACAGTGAAGCGCAGTGGAATGCCAACAAGGATAGGCTCGGCTTTAGCCTGTTCCCCTACTCGGGGCATGCGGTCTATGGCGGCAAACGGGTGCGCGACATACCGGGCAATGACTTTATGCTGGTTGCACTCAGTCGGCTCACCGGCTGGGACTGGCGCAATCACTTCGATCTGCTTGGCCTGCGTTACTCCAGCCTCGCGGTCGCTCAGGTGCAGGCCAACCAGCGTTATGGCAGCCTGCCGATGGGGATGTATGTGCTGGAGGATGACCTGCCCCCTGCCAACATGAGCGAAGGCGTCACATTCCTGCCGCTCTCCGAAAGCGACGGATCCACCCTCTGGCCCCGCAACAGTGGCTCGCCAAGCGCCTGCCCAACACCCTGAATAGGGTCATCGCGATAACCACAACAAGCGCCCGGCAGGGCGCTTGTTGTTTATCCGGCCTCTGGCCCCGTTGTTGATGCTGTGAAGAGGGTGGAATAAGTGGTGATCGCTCACAGATCAGCAAAGCAAACCTGCACTCCTCCTTCAGTCCCCGGGTTGTGTGAACCCCGTCACCTTGCCCCTTGCCAATTGAGAGGATGATGGCGCTCAGGCAGAAACGTCTTTCTCGCCAGCTATTTCAACAAGTTGAGGTTTGTATGCCTGACAGCAATGCGGTCGCTCACCCGTTCGATGCCAAGAAGATCAATGTCAACGATCCCTATGAGATGAAGCAGTGGATCAAAATGTTCGAGTGCACCGAAGTCCAGCTGAAACGGGCGGTCAAGGCAGTCGGCACCTCAGGCAAGGCGATCAGAAAACACCTCAAGAAGTGAGGGCACAACCCCGTCACAAACCCGGCCCCGCTCGCGGGGCTTTTCTCATCTTGGCCTTTACGTGGGCCCGTCCTGCCTCCGGTTTGGCTGCGCACATACCGCTCTTCAACCGCTCATAACCGGACTGTGCAGCCCGACCAGCGCCGGCCGCCGTCCGACAGCTTGTGACCAGCCAGCGCCGTCCGGCCCTTCGCATCCCGGCATCCCTGCCTATAATGCGGGCTCAAACACACAGAGAGGATTAATCCATGGGCTTTATCACCTGGATCGTATTGGGACTGTTGGTGGGTATTCTGGCGAAGTGGATCATGCCGGGTCGCGACGGCGGTGGTTTCTTCATGACCGCCCTGCTGGGGATTGTCGGCGCCATGGTTGGCGGCTATGTGGGTACCCTGCTGGGGCTGGGCTCGGTGACCGGTTTCAATATCCCGAGCATCGCGCTGGCGACCGTGGGCGCCCTTATCGTCCTGTTTGTCTTCAACAAGATCCGCAGCTGACCCCCAACGCCATCTATGTGTAGATAAACAGGGCACCGCGAGGTGCCCTCTCTTTTTTATCGCCCTCACGATGTTGCCAGCGGCAAGATCAGCCTCACCAGCAAGCCCCCCAGCTGGGTCGCTGGCAGCAACACCACTTCGCCGTGGTGGTAGTGGGCGATATCGCGCACCAGCGCCAGACCAAGCCCCGCTCCCGGCTGTTCGCTCCCCTGCTCGAGGCGCTGGAACGGCTGCCAGACCCGTTCCGCCAGCTCGGGGGCGATGCCGGGGCCGCTATCCTCCACCTCCAGCCAGATCTGCCCGTTGCTTCGCACCACCCGCGCCGTCACGGTGCCGTGGGGCGGGGTGTATTTGATGGCGTTGTCGAGCAGGTTGGCGCAAAGCTCCCCCAGCAGCAGCGGCTCCCCCGCCACCATGATGGCGGACTCCTCCCCCTCGTAACCGAGATCGATCCCCTTGCTGCGGGCCTGCGCCAACCGTGACAGACAGGCCTGCTGCACCAGCGCCGTCAACTCCATGGGCTCACGCTGGCGCAGCCCGGAGCACTCGTCCGATTTGAGCCGGGCCAGCAGCAGGAGCCGCTCGGTCAGGGCGATGGTGTGATCGAGCCGCACGGCCATGGCATCGAGGCTTTCGCTCATCAGGGCCGGATCGCCACTGCCGCGCGCCACCTCAACTTGGGTTTTCAAAATGGTGAGCGGCGTGCGCAGCTGATGGGCGGCATCGGCGCTAAAGCGCTCCTGCCGGGCCACCAGCTGGCGCAATCGGGCCAGCTGGCGGTTGAACGCCTGCACCAGCGGCCGGGTCTCCTGCCAGGGGAGCAAATCCGGCAAGGGGGCAAGATTGGCGGCATCGCGGCGCAGGATCTCCCGCGACAAACGGCGCATCGGGGTGAGCAGCCGTTTGAGCAACAGATAAGCGAGCAGCAGGGTGAGCACCACCAGCGCCCCCTGGGTCAGCAGGGCCGACCAGAGCAACTGCTCCGCCAACTGCTGGCGACCGAGCAGGGTTTCCGCCACCGTGATGCGGGCCATGCCGTTGACGCCCCCCTCACCTACCGGTTGCAGCAGCATCACGGCGCGGATCGGCGCCTCCTGATAGAGCCCGTCGTAGAAGTAGGCGAGCGCCGGATAGCGGTCGGTCAGCGGCGTACCGTCCGGCATGGGGGGCAGGTCGTCAAAGCCGGAGATGACCCTATCGTCGATGCCGCGCACCTGATAGAAGAGGCGATCGCGCATGTTGCGCTCGAAGCTGTCGAGCACCACATAGGGCACATCCACCCTGAGGCTGCCCTCGGCTGCCGTCAGCCGCTCGGCGACGGTGCGGGCCGAGGCGAGCAGGGTGCGATCATAGGCCGAGGTGGCCGCCGCCAGCGCGCCGTAGTAGCTGTACCAGGCCGAGGCGGCCCAGAGGATCAGCAAGGGGCCCCCCAGAAACAGCAGCAGTTGATGGAGCAGGGAGCGACTAATGGGAGGCCTCCGGCGCCGCTTCCAGCAGATAGCCCAGCCCGCGCAGGGTGGTGATCACCACCCCGCTGCCCACCAGCTTTTTGCGCAGCCGGTGGATATAGAGATCGATGCTGTCGAGCCCTACCTCGTCATCGAGGTTGAACACCTGCTCGAACAGCTGCCCCTTGGCGACGGGCCGCCCGTGGCGGTACATCAGCGCGGTCAGCAGCGCCAGTTCGCGCGGAGTCAGGGCAAGGCGGGCATCGGCCAGCAGAAAATAGCCGTCGGGGTGCAGGGTCAGGCGACCCAGCCGCAGCTCGGCACCACCGCTTTCGCTGCGCCGCAGCAGGGCTCGCAGCCGGGCATCCAGCTCCCCCAGATCGAACGGCTTGGCCAGATAGTCATCGGCTCCGGCATTGAGGCCGCAGATCCGCTCCTCCACCGCGCCGCGGGCGGTGAGCAGCAGCACCGGCACCCCCTGCCCCCGACTGCGCAACCGGCCGAGTACCGCCAGCCCGTCGAGCTTGGGCATCTCGATATCGAGCACCGCCAGCGCGTACTGTTCGTGGCGCAGCAGGTGATCAGCCTGAGCCCCGTCAGCCACCCAATCCACCGCGAAACCGGCGCTGGTGAGTGCCCGCGACAGCCAGTGGGCCAGTTCGTGATTATCTTCTGCCAACAGCAAGCGCATCCCTCTCCCCTTGTTCCTAACCACGGCATTCAGCCGCACTGCTTCAACTGCATCCCTTCGTCACTGCCATTGCGGGAGAAGGTGCGATCAGGGTCACACTCCCGGCTCTTGGTCAGCGATTGAAAGGTGAATGAAAGGTTGTTGTTTTAACAATTTCGCATCACTTCGTCTATCGACGGAGTCACACCCAGGAAAAACAACGACAAGATGGAGCACACAACCATGAAGCAACGCACACGTCATGCCCTCGCCCTGCTGACCCTGCTCGGCGCCCTGCCACTGCAGGCGGCCGAAAGTGCCGCGACCCCGAGCCGTACCGAATGCATCGCACCGGCCAAACCGGGCGGTGGTTTCGATCTCACCTGCAAGCTGCTGCAGGTGAGCCTGCAGGAGACCGGCACCATCGACAAGCCGATGCGGGTCACCTACATGCCGGGCGGGGTCGGCGCCGTGGCCTACAACGCCATCGTGGCCCAGCGCCCTGCCGAGGCGGGGACCGTGGTCGCCTTCTCCGGTGGCTCCCTGCTCAACCTCTCACAGGGGAAATTTGGCCGTTACGGGGTGGACGATGTGCGCTGGCTGGCGGCGGTGGGCACCGATTACGGCATGATCGCGGTGCGCCACGATGCCCCCTATCAGAACCTCAAGGAGCTGGTGAGCGCCATGGAGCGCGATCCCAACAGCGTGGTGATCGGCGCGGGTGCCTCCATCGGCAGTCAGGACTGGATGAAGACGGCGCTGCTGGCCAAACAGGCCGGGGTTGACCCGCACAAGATGCGCTACGTCGCCTTTGAAGGGGGTGGCGAGCCGGTCACCGCGCTGCTTGGCAACCATGTGCAGGCGGTCTCCGGCGATCTGAGCGAGATGGTGCCCTATATCGGCGGCGACAAACTGCGGGTGCTGGCGGTGTTCTCTGCCGAGCGGCTGCCCGGCAAGCTGGCCACCATCCCCACCGCCAAGGAGCAGGGTTATGACCTGGTGTGGCCGGTGATCCGCGGCTTCTATGTCGGCCCCAAGGTAAGCGACAGCGAATACCAGTGGTGGAAGCAGACCTTCGATCAGCTGGTGAAGACCGACACCTTCAAGGCGCAGCGGGATCTGCGCGGCCTGTTCGAGTTTGACCTCACCGGCGAGGCGCTCGACAGCTACGTCAAGGAGCAGGTGGCGCAATATCGCGAGCAGGCCAAAGCCTTCGGTCTGGCCAAATAGGAGCCGCAGCCATGAGCGATCGCATCTTCGCCGCCATCTGGCTGCTGCTCTGTCTGGCAGGCGCCGCCATCGCCTGGCAGATCCAGAGCGAATACAGCTATGAGCCGCTGGGGCCGCGCCCCTTCCCGCTCGGCATCATCGGCCTGATGGCGCTCTGCGCCCTGTTGCTGCTGCGCCGCCAGCCGGACACCGTCAGCTGGCCGCCGCTGCGTACCCTGCGCCACCTCGCCATCATGGTGGTGGCGCTGGCCGGGTACGGTGCCAGCTTCGAGTGGCTGGGCTTTCCGCTGGCCACCACCCTGCTCACCTTTGTACTGGGGCGCCTGTTTGGCGCCTCTGCCAAAGCCGCCCTGCTCTCCGGCGTCGTCGGCGGTCTGGTGCTCTATCTCGCCTTCGACCGGCTGCTGGATGTCACCCTGCCCCTCGGCGTCTGGTTCTCTTAAGGAGTCAATATGGATACCTGGATGTACCTATCCCAGGGCTTTGCGGTGGCACTCACCCCGGAGAATCTGGTGATTGCCCTCATCGGCTGCTTTGTCGGCACCGTAGTCGGCCTGCTGCCGGGCCTTGGCCCCATCAACGGGGTCGCCATCCTGTTGCCGCTGGCTTTTGCCCTGAAACTGCCCCCCGAATCGGCGCTCATTCTGCTCGCCACCGTCTATATCGGTTGCGAGTATGGCGGGCGGATCTCCTCGATCCTGCTCAACGTGCCGGGGGATGCCGCCGCCATCATGACCGCGCTGGATGGCTACCCCATGGCCCAGCAGGGCAAGGCGGGAGTGGCCCTCTCCATCTCGGCGGTCAGCTCCTTTGTCGGCTCCATGCTCGCCATCGGCGGGATCATCCTGTTCGCCCCGGCGCTGGCGCGCTGGTCACTGGCCTTCGGCCCGGCGGAGTATTTCGCCCTGATGGTGTTCGCCATCGCCTGCCTTGGCAGCATGATGAGCCAGAACCCGCTCAAATCCTTTATGGCGGCGCTGATTGGGCTGGGGCTCGCCACCGTCGGGGTGGATGCCAATACCGGCGTCTATCGCTTCACCTTCGACAGCGTTCACCTCTCGGACGGGGTGCAGTTTATCGTGGTGGTGATCGGCCTCTTCTCGGTGAGCGAGATCCTGCTGATGCTGGAGCACACCAGCGGTGGCGGCAAGCTGGTGCGCACCACCGGGCGGATGCTGTTCAACTTCAAGGAGCTGGTCCATTGCACCGGCACCATGTTGCGCTCCTCCACCATCGGCTTCTTCGTCGGCATTCTGCCCGGCGCCGGTGCCACCATCGCCAGTGCCATCACCTACATGACCGAGAAGCGACTGGCGGGGCCCAATGCCAAATTCGGCGAGGGGGACATTCGCGGCGTTGCCGCACCGGAAGCGGCCAACAACGCCGCCTCCAGCGGGGCCTTCGTGCCGCTGCTGACCCTGGGGATCCCGGGTTCCGGCACCACGGCCCTGATGCTGGGGGCCCTCATCGCCTACGGCATCCAGCCTGGCCCGCGCCTCTTCATGGAGCACCCGGACGTGTTCTGGTCGGTGATCATCTCCATGTATCTGGGCAACGTGGTGCTGTTGATCCTCAACCTCCCCCTCATCCCCTACCTGGCCCGGGTACTGGCGGTGCCGCGCCCCGTGCTCATCCCCATGGTGCTGCTGTTCTCGCTGATCGGGGTCTATCTGGTCTCCTTCAACACCATGGACATCTATGTGATGGTGCTGGTGGCCCTGGTGGCCATAGGGCTGCGCCTGCTGGACTTCCCCATGGCCCCCATGCTGCTCGGCTTCATCCTGGGGGGCATGCTGGAGGACAACCTGCGCCGGGCCCTGGTGATCAACGACGGCTCCCTGAGCTTCCTGTGGGAGCGCCCCATCACCCTGGGCTTCACCCTGGTCACCCTGGTGATGCTGTTGCTGCCGCTCTGGCAGTGGTGGCAGGCCCGTCGCACGCCGGTAGCGACCCTGCAATCCGACCCGACCTGATCCCAGCCATCACATAAAGAGCGCCAAAAGGCGCTCTTTTTAATTGCAATGGAGGCGGTTACTTGACCTCTCTGTCGTGCGAGGTTATTTGACCTCTTCGCCCTTGGCTTGCAGATCCGCATGGTAGGAGGAGCGCACGAAAGGACCGCAGGCTGCGTGGGTAAAGCCCAGCGCCATGGCGACATCTTTCAGCTCGTCAAACTCTG
>OERK01000325.1_pt1 | contig 13691 bp, 11 predicted proteins | sample 1540001 | NCBI WGS metagenome assembly OERK01 (sample SAMEA3891246, study PRJEB23780) | metagenome | biome: terrestrial biome; feature: animal house; material: water of meat washing | place: Italy | collected 2015-05-12
GGCTATGGCACAGCGAAGGTGTAGCACTATTAGGATCAGTTATTTAGATTGTATGGAGATGGTATTCACCTGACAGTTGCCCACAAAAGGGAGTGGTCATACGGCTTCAAACCGGATAACAAAACGGTACCCCTACCGTGTTATCTGGAGTCACCGTATGACCACCAACGAGAAAGTAGCACGTCGCAAACTCAGCCTGCTAGAGCTCGCCAAAGAGCTCAATAATGTCAGCAAAGCCTGCAAGCTCATCGGCTACAGCCGTCAGCAGTTCTACGAAATTCGCCGTAATTACCAGACCTATGGCGCCGAGGGATTGCTCGACAAATTGCCCGGCTGTAAAGGGGCTCATCCCAATCGGGTCGCTCCCGAGATTGAACAGGCCATCCTCGATTACTCCCTCACCAGACCAACTCATGGCCCGCTGCGGGTCGCCCAAGAACTGGCTCTGCAAGGCATCAATGTCAGTGCGGGTGGTGTGCGTGGCGTGTGGCAACGGCACGACTTGCTCTCCAAACACGACCGCTTGCTGCGCCTTGAGAAAACTCACCGTGAGCAGACCATTGAGCTCAATGACGAGCAAATTCGCCTGTTAGAACGCTTCAGCCCCGAGTTTCGCGAACGCCAGATTGAGGTTCACTACACCGGGGAACTGGTGGCGGTCGACACCTTCTTCGTCGGCGCGCTCAAGGGGGTTGGCAAGGTGTATCTGCAAACCGTGCTGGACTGCTACAGTCGCCACGCCTGGGGGCGGCTCTACACCAGCAAGCTGCCGGTGACCTCGGTTCATGTGCTCAACGAAACGGTGCTGCCATTCTTTGAAACCCACGAGGCACGGGTCTATACCATCCTGTCGGATAACGGGCGCGAGTTCTGTGGACGACCTGACCACCATCCCTACGAGCTGTTCCTGCAACTGGAGGGGATTGAGCACCGGACAACCAAGGTACGCAGGCCGCAGAGCAACGGCTTTATCGAGCGACTGCATCGCACACTGCTGGATGAACACTTCCGTATCAAGGGGAGAACGACCTGGTATGAGTCGGTAGAGCAGATGCAGACAGACCTGGATAGCTACCTGGAGCACTACAACACCCAGCGGCCACATCAAGGCAGGATGATGGAGGGTCAGACCCCCTACAGCATGTTCAAGAAGGGTCTGAAATTGATACCGAAGGAAGTGCGCACTAAAGTAGCGTAAACAAGACACCGGTTTGAGGCCGGTGTCAGGTGATAACTAGATCTGTACAAATTAACCGAGACCGGCAATTTGCCAACTATCACTAGAAATTACAATCCGGCGATTCACCAGAACTCCGTTACGCAATAGCAATGCCGCCAAAAAGAAAATGGCCGAGATATCATCTCGGCCATTCGTAGCTTGGTCAAAGACTCAAGCCAGGATATTACTCATGTGCAACTTATTAGAAGTTGTACTGCAGAGCAACAGTCCACTCGTCATCTTGCTTGTCGATGCCCTGGATCTTGTACTCGGTGTAAGCTTTCAGCTTCGGAGTGAAGGCATACTGAACACCCAGCAGGGTCTCGTCAACCAGATCCTTGTAAGTAGAACCGGCAGCTTGAGCGTTGGCCTTGCCTTCTTTGAAGTTGTAGCCAGCCAGGAAGGTCCAAGCGTCTACGTTGTAAGAAGCAGCCAGCTCGTAACCACGGCCGTCATCTTTCATGCCCAGGCTCTTGTTCTTCACTTCGCCTTCAGTGTAAACACCAGCGAAGTAGAAACCATTGATGGCGTAGTGCGCGCCCACAGCCCACTCGTCTTTCTTACCAGTCTTTCCGTTAACTTTGTTTTGCAGGTCGGAGTAGGCATAACCGGCATTGAAGCCCAGACCGAAGTCAAAGTCATAACCAGCAGCTACGCCGTAAGCTTTCTTACGCTTAACGTCTTTACCCCAAATAGCGTCTTCTTTGATCTTCTGACCAACGTCAGTGATTTTGACCGCTACGTCATCGTTGGTTTGGTAGGAAACTTTACCTTTGAAACCACCGAAGGTGTTGGAGTAGATAACCTGGCCTTCTTGACGACCGTCATAGAAGTTACCGGCATCGCCCCACTCGTTGAAAATATCGGTCGGCTCGAGTACGTCGTAGAAAGCGGTATCGGTCTGACCGAAGATGATTTTACCGTACTGGGAACCATCAAAACCGGCATAGATGTGACGCGGATCGATGTCGCTGGTGTTGCTACCAGAGTTTTCAGCAGCTACTTGCCACTCGGTTTTAGCAATGGCAGACCAAGTGTTGTTCAGAGCTACTTTACCAGACCAGCCCAGACGGGTTGCACCAACCAGTTCTGCTGATTTGTCGTTAGCTTCGCCGTAGTAGTTAGCCTGTACACGGCCGTATACGTCGAAAGTGGTACCGTCTTTGTCATAGATCACTGCGGCGTTAGCGGCGGATGCAAACAGAGCCGGGATAGCAATAGCCAGAATTGTCTTTTTCATAGTTTCCAATGCCTACTGTAATTAAACACTAAGTTGTTGTTATTCCCTGTGTTAGCGATGTTCTTTGCATCACTATGCCGCCGAGACTAGCACCGGATTTTTTGAACCGCAATGAAAAAACTTGGAACTTTTTACGGAAACCATAGTCATGGAGGCAAAAATGTGAGCCAAGTCTCACCTGACGGCAAGGCAAAAGGAAAACGTTTACAATGAATCCTGCTGATTATTTGGACTCAAATAGTCTATTTTGCATGCAAATAACGCTAACTACCTGATAAACAACCAAAGTGGTCTGATCAGCGTAAAACTGCCGTGATAATGGCTGTTGCCTCGACCTCACCAAGGGGTTGCGGGTATCCTTGTCCTTCGATTAACCCTTAACTGGCCTTCTCTTCATGCTCTCTACTCGCCTCAAAGCCACCATTCGTCAAACCTATCGCCAGATTGCGGATGGATTACCCGGTTTTGTGCCGCGCAAAGAGCAGAACTTTCTGGTGGCAGAGATAGCCAAAACCCTGACCGGCGAGTACGACAAACAGCGCCGGATCCTGGTGGCCGAAGCGGGAACCGGTATCGGCAAATCTCTCTCCTATGCTCAGGGCGCCATCCCGGTGGCACGGCTCACCCAGAAGAAGCTGGTGATCTCCACCGCCACCGTGGCCCTGCAAGAGCAGCTGATCCACAAAGACCTTCCTTTTTACCACCGCCACAGCGAGCTGCCGTTTCGCTTTATGCTGGTCAAGGGGCGTCAGCGCTACTGCTGCGAGCATCTGCTGGAGCAGGCAGCCAGTGGCGCCGAGATGGCCAACTTCGAGCTCGACTTTGGCAGTCTGAGCAAATCCAAACCATCTGACAGCGACAAAGATCGCTACCAGGCTCTGTGGCAGGCCTACACCAATGGCAAGTGGGACGGGGATCGGGACAACTGGCCGGAGCCCATTCCCGACACTTGCTGGGATCGCATCGCCGCCGACCGCCACACCTGCAACAAGGCGCTGAGCCATCACCAGCACTGCCCCTTTCATCGCGCCCGCAACGACATGGAGAGCGCCGATGTGCTGGTGGTGAACCATGCGCTACTGCTCTCCGATCTCACCATGGGCGGCGGCATCATTCTGCCGCCCCCTGATGAGTGCATCTATGTGCTGGATGAGGCCCATCACCTGCCCACCATCGCCCGGGATCACGGCGCGGCGTCGGCCAGCGTCAAAGGCTCGCGTCGCTGGCTGGAGAAGCTGGTACAAAGTGCAGGCAAGCTGGCGCGGACTCTTAATAAGGAGAGCCTGCTCGACCCCCAACTCAAACTGCAGGATGCACTGGCCTCCATCCAGCCTGATCTGAAGGCGGTCGAACAGTGGCTCAGCGCCAACGATCGGCTGTTTGGCAGTGAACCCCACTACCGCTTCGCCGAAGGGGTATTGCCGGATCCCCTGCCCATGCTGGCGGAGAATCTCAAGGAGTCGAGCAAGAAGGCGCTGCGGGCGCTGGATCGGATGCAAGGGGCCATAGGTGAAGCGCTGAAAGATGGCGAGATCCGCCGCAAGGAGGCCGAACCTCTGCTGGCAGAGAGCGGTTTTCATCTGCAGCGGCTGGAGAGTTTCTGCGCCCTGTGGGAGATGCTGGGGCGCCATGTGCCGACCGGTAAAACCCCGCTCGCCCGCTGGATGGCCAAGAGCGATGACGGCGATATCTGGCTGCACGCCTCACCGATTGAGGTAGGCTATCTGCTGGAGGAGTGGCTCTGGTCGAAATGTCTGGGAGCCGTGCTGGTCTCCGCGACCCTCACCGCCCTCTCTTCCTTTAGTTATTTTCGCCATCAGGTGGGGCTCAAGGAGCACGACGGTACCCGCTATCTGCGCCTGCGCTCCCCCTTTGATTATCAGAAAGCCGAGCTCTATCTGCCCAAGATGGAGCACGAACCCAACTCGCCGGCCTTTACCAACGAACTCATCAGCGTGCTGCCACGTATTCTGGCGGGCAAGGAGGCGAGTCTGGTGCTCTTCTCCTCCTACCGCCAGATGAATGAGGTGGCCATTGGCTTGCGAGCCAAGGGACTGTCACTGCTGGTGCAGGGGGAAGCCTCCCGCAATGCCCTGCTCACCCTGCACAAACAAAAATGCGATGGCGGTCAGGCCAGCATCCTGTTTGGTACCGGCAGCTTCTCGGAGGGGCTGGATCTGCCGGGTCACTACCTCACCAATCTGGTGATCACCAAGCTCCCCTTCGCGGTGCCCAACTCGCCGGTCGAGGAGGCCACCGCCGAGTGGGTGGAGCAGCGAGGGGGGAACCCGTTTCTGCAACTGACAGTGCCGGAGGCATCGCGCAAGCTTATCCAGGCCTGTGGCCGCCTCATCCGCAAAGAGGCTGATCGGGGACGGGTCACCATTCTCGACCGCCGCCTGCTGACCAAACGTTATGGCAAGGGGCTGCTCGACGCCCTCCCCCCGTTTACACGGCGGATCGAATAAAAATAAGTCGGTCGCTATTGATAAACAAACTGACAGCAGCGCGAACATCGACCACCAGAAAGAGCCATTGCCGCAGTAGGCCAAACCTGTAAAAATGAGCCCCTGTTTTCAGTGGGCAATCGCCTGACTGTTCAAGGAGATGAAATGAAACTGACTGTTCTGGTACCGGCGCTGGCTGGTCTGTTGTGGGCCGGTAGCGCCCTTGCTGATGCCCAATTGGAAGTGACCACCCCGTATGTCGTCCAGCTGATCGATGGTCAATCCATCAACCCCAAGCTGCTCGACAAAACCAGCACCTTCCCCCTCTCTGCCGGCAAACACCAGTTGGTCGTCGCCTTTGAAGGCAACTACTCCAGCCGTAACGAAATCAAGCTGGTGACCGCCGAGCCGCTGGTGCTGAACTTCACCGCCGCCGACAATCAGCAGCTGGTGCTGGACTATAAAAAGCCCCGCAACGAAGCCGAAGCCAAGCAGTTTGTCAAAGATCAGAAAGTGGCGCTGAAAGACAAGGTCAGTGGTCAGCAAGTGAGTAGCGAACAGTTCGTGATGCCGAAAGTAGAGGGCTTCCAGCTGACCCGTGACTATCAGCAAGAGCTGATCAACATGGGGAAAGCCTTCAACCAGCCCAAAGCGGTTGCCGTCTCCTCTGCTGCCGTGATGGCTGCCGCCAGCGCACCGGTTCAGGTTGCCCCCAGCAAGGCTCAAAGCAATCCGGAAGCGCTGACCCAGTTGCAAAACTGGTACAACAAGGCCGATGCGGAAACCCGCAAAGCCTTCCAGATCTGGGTTATCCAGCAGCAATAAGCCGGGCTGAGAGATTGACTGAAAGGGGAGCCAAGCTCCCCTTTTCCATATCCTGCGGTCTCACTCACGACGCGTCTTGATTTATGCGCTGCCACTTCCCCTTTATATAGGGAGTACATATATGGATTCATCTGCTGATTTCATATATAGAAAGCGCCACCTTGCCAGGGAGAATGGCACCATGTCGTTGCGCATTTTCTATCACCCCCTCTACTCCTCCCTGACGCTACCCGAGCGCCATCGCTTCCCGCTGGCCAAGTATCAGGGGCTGTTTGAACGCCTGCAGGTGCAGGGTTACCCCCTTGGCGAAGCGCCCGCCGCTACCCGGGAGCAAATCTGTCGCATTCACGATGCCGATTATGTCGCGGCGGCCCTGAGCGGCCAGCTTGAAGAGCGCGCCATCCGCAAGATCGGTTTTCCCTGGTCACCCATGCTGATGGAGCGCACCTTGCGCTCGGTCGGTGCCACCATTGCCGCCAGCCGCTATGCACTTGAGCAGGGCTGCGGCTTGCAGATCTCCGGTGGCTACCACCACGCCCATCGGGATCACGGCAGCGGTTTTTGTCTGTTCAACGATTTGGTGATTGCCGCCCAGGCTTGCCTCGACGAGGGGCGCTGTGAACAGGTGCTGATCGTCGATCTCGATGTGCATCAGGGAGATGGCAGTGCGGCCCTGTGCGCCGGACGGCGCGATATCATCACCCTCTCCCTCCATGGGGAGCACAACTTTCCCCATCACAAAGCCGCCTCTCACCTCGACTTTCCGCTGCCAAGCGGCATGACGGACGATGCCTATCTCACCACACTGCAACAGGCACTCTCGCTGGCACTGCGCCTCTATTCGCCGGATCTCATCCTCTATCAGGCGGGCGTCGATGTGCATCATGCCGACGAGCTTGGCTATCTCTCCCTGAGCGATGAAGGGGTTCGCCTGCGCGATGCCATGGTATTTGACTGTGCAATCAAGCATGGGTTGCCTGTCGCCGCTGTGCCCGGTGGCGGCTATCGCCGCGACTGGCAACAGCTGATCCCGCTTCATATGTCGCTGTTTGAAACAGCGCGCCACCGTTTTGGCTGATGGCATGGCTTGATAGCGCGGACACGCCATCAGAAGTGGGCGGGCACTTCACCAGATAAAACAGAAGAGGCGACCCTGGGGTCGCCTCTTCGTGTTTCGTCATCTGGGTCACACAAGCTCGCTCGTTGTCAGGCAAGCTCGGGACGCCTGAGGATAACTATTTCTGACGCTTGCGGGCGTACTTGCGACGGGCGCGGGCCTGACGCTCCTCTTCCCGCTCGGCCTTCTCTTTGGCTTTTTGCTCGGCTTCTGCGGCGGCTTCGACAATCTCGACGCTCACCATCTCCGGCGTCTCCAGCGAGATGCGGCCAAGCAAGCCGGAGCGGAACTCGTTGATCAGGATCTCGGACGCCTTGTGCAGGTCGGCCAGCCCCCCTTTGCGCATAAACGCCCGCTGGCGGGCGATCATCTCCAGCAGCTCGATCTCGGTCTCGGGCAACTCGTCAATCTGGTAGCGCGCCTTGATCCGCTCCGGATAGGCCTTGATGAAGTAATCGGCGGCGAACATGGCGATATCGGCATAGTCGAACACCGTGTCCTTGATGGCCGCGGTGATGGCCAGACGATAACCGCAGGAGGGCGGGTTGAGTTTGGGCCAGAGAAAACCCGGGGTATCGGTCAGGATGACGTTGTTATCCAGCTTGATCCGCTGCTGGGACTTGGTCACCCCCGCCTCGTTGCCGGTGCGGGCGATGATGCGCCCCGCCAGGGTATTGATCAGAGTGGACTTGCCCACGTTGGGGATCCCCATGATCATCGCCCGCACGCCGCGCAGCTCAAAATTGCGCTCCGGCAGCATCTCGTGGCAGAGGGTCAGCAGTTGCTTGATCTTCTCCGGCTCTTGTTGCGTCAGCGGCAGCGCCTTGATCCCCTTCTCTTTTTCCATGTGCGCCACCCACAGATCGGTGATCGCCGGATCGGCCAGGTCCGCCTTGTTCAGCACCTTGATCACCGGGGTATCACCACGCAGCTCGGGCACCAGCGGGTTTTCGCTGGAGAAGGGGATGCGGGCATCGAGCATCTCGATGATCACATCGACCTGGGGCATGACCTCGGCAATCTCTTTGCGGGCCTTGTGCATGTGACCGGGGAACCAGTTGATGGACATATCCGTTACTCTCTGTGGGGGCTGCGGGCGCGCGCATGGAACAACAGGCGCTCTGCCGCGGGCATCGAACGAAGGGGGCGCATTTTACCTGCTGCGGGCCTCTTTTGACAGGTCATTCTAACCATCACCTCATCAAATCAGCAAACCGCCGAGGCGGAGCAACCTTGCCGGAAGCGACCGGACCAACTCGCTCAATTGATAGATAACACATTGATATAGTGTAACATTTTCATCACTTTTTCACACAACCGTCACCGATAGTCAGTAAAAGTGTCATCTGCCCCCTCTAGGCTGCGCTCAGGTTTTACAAGGAGCGAACCCCAATGAGAAAAATGGCAGGACTTGCAGTGATGATCGGCGCCGCCCTGGCTGCCGGCTGCAAATCAGACAATGACACGGTGGCGACCAAGCCCGCAGCCCAACCCACCAACGTCATCTTCTTCCTCGGTGACGGCATGGGCCTCAACACCCTGACGGCGGCCCGCATCTACGGTGTCGGCGAAGAGGGTGATCTCACCATCGATACCCTGCCAGAGACGGCCTTTATCAAGACCTTCTCCCACGATGCCCAGGTCACTGACTCGGCCCCCTCCATGGCGGCCTACATGACCGGGGTCAAGAGCAACAACGGCGTCATCAGCATGGACGGCGACGCCACCTATGAGAGCGACTGCAGCAAGAGCGCCGGCAAGCCGGTGACCACCCTGCTGGAGCTGGCCAAAGCCGATGGCCGCGGTACCGGTGTGGTAACCAGTACCCGGGTGACCCACGCCACCCCGGCGGCTACCTATGCCCATATCTGCAACCGGGATCTGGAGGCAGATATCGCCGTCCAGCTGGTACCGGGCGGCAAAGGCTACAACAGCGCCCTCAAGGAGGGGCTGGATGTGGTGCTCGGTGGCGGCAGCAGCTTCTTCCTGCCCAAAGCCGACAAGGGCAAGCGGGAGGATGGCCGCAACCTCATCAGCGAAATGCAGGCCAAGGGCTACCAGTTTGCCAGCAATCTGGATGAGCTGAACAAGGCCGATGCGGGCAAGCCGCTGCTGGGTCTGTTTGGTTCCAGCCACATGAAATATGACCTGGACCGCCCCGCCAGCGAGCCGTCACTGGCCCAGATGACCCTGGCCGCCATCAAGCAGCTCAAGGGCAAGGAGAAGGGTTACTTCCTGATGGTGGAAGGGGGTCGCATCGACCACGCCCTGCACGACACCAACGCCAAGCGGGCGCTGCAGGACACCATCGCCTTCGACAACGCCATCAAGGCTGCCATCGACGAGGTGAAAAAGAGCGACCCCGAGCTGAAAAACACCCTGATCGTGGTCACCGCCGACCACGACCACACGCTCGTGCTCAACGGCTATGCCAAGCGCACCGGCAAGACCACCGCCGACAACCCCGGCGTACTCGGGCTGGTGAAGAACTACGAGACTGGCGAGCCAAGCAAGGATAGCGAGGGCATGCCCTACACCATCATAGGTTTTGGCAACGGCTACAACCGGGTAGATGGCCCGCGCAGCAGCGTCGCCCCGCTCGACGATGCCACCGTCTCCGCCAATGACTACCACCAGGAAGTGGTGGTCAAGGTGGGCGAGATCGGCAACGAGACCCACGGCGGCACCGATGTCTTCCTCGGCGCCATCGGCAAGGGGGCTGACAGCTTCCATGGCTCACTCGATAACACCGCCGTGTTCGGCAAGATCAAGGCTGCGGCCAAGCTGTAAGGAGCACTTTCATGAGCAAACAGATGAACACATCCATCAAGCACACGCTGGTCTGCGCCGCCCTGTTCAGTGCGCTGGGCGCAACCTCCCAGGCACAGGCCGGTGATGCCAAAAACGTCATTCTCTTTATCGGTGATGGCATGGGCCCCACCGTGCTCACCGCCACCCGCCTGTTCAAGGTGGGGGAAGAGGGCAATCTGGAGATGATGAAACTGCCGCGCAGTGCCCGCATCAAGACCTTCTCCAACGATGCCCAGACCACCGACTCGGCCCCCTCCATGGCGGCCTACACCACCGGGGTCAAGATGAACAACGAGGTGATCGCCATGAGCAGCGACACCAAAGCCGTCGCCCCCGGCAAAGACGTCAATGGCAACAAAACCGTCAACAATTGCAGCAGCGATAACGGCAAGCCGGTGCCCACCATCCTGGAGCTGGCCAAGGCGGCAGGCAAATCGGTCGGGGCCGTCACCACCACCGAGCTGACCCACGCCACCCCGGCGGCTACCTACGCCCACATCTGCCATCGGGATGCCGCTTATGACATCGCCGCACAAGCTGTTCCGGGAGGAACTGGTTTCAACCAGGCGCTTGGGGATGGGGTCGATGTGCTGATGGGCGGTGGTGCCAACCACTGGACCCCCTACAGCGCCAGCAACAAGGGCGGTCGCAATGACAACCGCGACCTGACCGCCGAGATGAAGGCGCAGGGATACAGCTATGTCACCACCCAAAGTGAACTGGCCAAGGTCACCAGCGGCAAGGTGCTCGGTCTGTTCAGCAGCAAATCCCACCTCGACTACGAGCTGGATCGGGTCGCCAAGGGGGCAGCCAATACCCAGCCGTCCCTCTCCGAAATGACCGCCAAGGCGATCGACCTGCTGAGCAAGAACAGTCAGGGTTACTTCCTGATGGTAGAAGGCGGCCGGATCGATCATGCCCTGCACGGCACCAACGCCAAGCGCTCGCTCACCGACGCGGTGGCACTGGATGAGGCGGTCAAGACGGCGCTGGGTAAAGTGGATCTCAACAATACCCTGATCGTGGTCACCGCCGACCATGACCACACCATGACCATTAACGGCTACTCCGCCAAGGGCAATCCGGTGCTGGATCTGGTGAAAAATGGCGACGGCTCGACCCAGAACGACGTGGATGGCAAGCCCTTCACCACCCTGGTGTTCGGTAACGGCCCCAACCGCCCCGATGTACGCCCCGTCCTCACCAGCGATCAGGTGATGGCCAATGACTACCTGCAGGAGACCGGCGTCAAACTGACATCGGAAACCCACGGCGGCGGCGATGTGATGCTGTTTGCCGATGGCGCCGGCAGCAACCGCTTCAAAGGCACGCTGGATAACACCAAGGTGTTTGGCAAACTGCGGGAGGCGCTCGGCCTGTAAGCAGCAGGGGCCCGGGTGCATCTGAGCAATCGACTCAGCGGCCCGGGCCCCGGCTCTTTCGAGCGACAGATGATGATGCGACTTTTGCTTTCGTTATGGCTGCTTGGCAGCACCCTCGCCTTCCCCCTGCATGCTGACGACACGCCCCCGGATCTCGCCGCCCGGATCAGCTATCACGACCGGAACACCGGCAGCGATGGCATCGCCAGAGAGAGTGTCTGGCAAGAGAAGTGGCTGCGCGTGGGCAATCAGGTGTGGAGCCAGCGGCTCATTCCCCTCCCCCTTGCCCGTGCCTATCACGCCACTCACGACGCCACGCCCGGCCACAAGCACTTTACCCACCAGATGGCGGCCCGCTGGGTCAGCCGCAGTGATGAGGGTGAACTTCAGCTGCGCTATGCCGACAGCTGGCACAACCAGCTGGTTGAGGTGCCGGTGGAAGAGTATGGCCAGGTGGCCTTCAAGCCCGACTGGCCGCGGATCCGCCATCTCGTCAACCCGGCGCTGATCGAGGGGATGACTCCGCTGGATGAGGCCGCCCCCGAGCAGGCCCGCTGGTATGAAAAGCGCGAAGGGCAGCAACGAACCCGCATTCTCTGGTCGAGTCAGTGGCAGATCCCGCTGGTGGTCGAGTCGGCCAGCCTCGATGGCTATCGCAGCTACCGGATGGAGGTGACCCTGCGCAAGCTGCCTGCTCAGCTCCCCTGGCAGCAACTCGCTGATTACGAAGTGCGCGATCTGCGGGATTTCTTCGACTGAGATCCCAACCCCTCAGCGGGCACAACGACAACGCAGGCAGGAATGTTACACTCTGCATATTCGACTCTGGCTCACGACCTTGATGCGCGCTCTCTGCCTGCCCTTTTTTGCCCTGCTGTTATTGCTGGTACACACCGGCGCCCAGGCTATTGTGCTGGTGGCGGCCGAGCTGCCCCCCTATGTCATTCGCTCCTCTCACGGCAAACCAAGCGGTGTCGCCATCGAGATCATGGAAGAGGCCGCCCGACGCCTCAAGGAACCGCTCACCATCGAGTTGATGCCGCTGGCCCGGGCGCTCACCCAAACCGCGCATCGCAAGGATGTCTTGCTGATCCCGCCGGTGCGCAGCTCTCAACGGGAACACCTCTACTACTGGGTGACACCGATCCTCGATGACGATTTTGTCATCGTCAGCGATCGCCGGTTTCATCCTGCCCCGCTCAGGGTGACTGATCTCCCCCCGCTGCAGGTCGGCACCCTGCGCTACTCCTTCGGTCAGCATCTGCTCAGACAACGACTTAAGCTTGAAAGTGATACCGTGGCCACCGAGAAGCTCAATGCCCAGAAATTGCATCGGGGCCGTATCGATGCCTGGGTGGCCGCCTGGAACGCCATCCTCTACAACCAGCGCCTTGGTGATTTGCCAACCGACCGGCTGGTACGCGGGGAGACTCTGATGCGTACCCAGTTTTATGTCGCCGCCAGCAAGGAGTTCCCCTTCACCGAAGGTCGTCGCTGGCAAGCCGTGATAGACGAGATGCGCCATGATGGCACACTGGCGCGGATCATCCGTCAGTACAACTATCAGGCTCCTGAGTAGTCACTCAATCACGGTTGCCAAGGCCGGCCAGAATGGTTATGGTAGCCCCATGAAAATACTCGCTATTTCCTCGCATTTGCTCACACCCTGCTGAGCCCCCGCCTCGCTCCTTCGGCCGCGAGTCGCTTGGGGGCATGGCATTTTCAATCGATTGAACCTGTTGAATCCATTTTTGTAACACCCAGTGTGATGGCCAACCTGCACCCGCCGGTATGGGCCTATCCGCTATTGATAAGGAATATCTTATGAAACAACCTCATCTGGTTATCTCCAGCCTTGATCTGGACCGTATCGAACAACTGCTCGGCAACCACCCGCAGCATCTGGCCCTGCAAGAGGAGCTGGACCGCGCCGAGATCCGCGAACCGGCCGACATGCCGCCGGACGTGGTCACCATGAACAGCAAGGTGCGCTTCAAGATGCAGAGCAGCGGCAACGAGTTCTGCCTCACCCTGGTCTACCCGCGCGATGCCAAGGGCGACGAGAGCAACATCTCGGTACTGGCGCCGGTGGGCAGCGCCCTGCTCGGCCTGAAAGTGGGCGACAGCATCGCCTGGCCGGGCCCGGCCGGTCGCACCATCGAGGTAGAAATTCTGGAAGTGGTCTATCAGCCGGAGCGCGCCGGCGAGCTGCACCGCTGAGTCCCCCGGGCTGGTCATCCCCCTGTTGATCAGCCCGCTTGCTCGCCCTTGCCAGCTGATCCCGATCAAGCTTTGCGCACCTTGCCCCCCGGTTTTTAGCCCCTTTTCCTGCTGCTGCTTGAGCCTGACTCGGGGGGCAGGTATCTTGTTGGCCGCGTCATGGTCATGACGCACCGAATTTCAGGCTGACATCATGATAAAAATTGCCCTCATCGACGATCACCAGATCGTCCGATCCGGTTTTGCCCAACTGCTCAATCTGGAGCCCGATCTGCAGGTGGTCGCCGAATTCGGCTCCGCCAGCGACGCCCTTGCCGGTCTGCCCGGCAGCGGGGCGCGGGTCTGCGTCTGCGACATCTCGATGCCCGACCAGTCGGGGCTGGAGCTGCTCAAGCAGCTCCCCTCCGGTCTGGCGGTGGTGATGCTCTCG
>OERK01000331.1_pt1 | contig 13564 bp, 20 predicted proteins | sample 1540001 | NCBI WGS metagenome assembly OERK01 (sample SAMEA3891246, study PRJEB23780) | metagenome | biome: terrestrial biome; feature: animal house; material: water of meat washing | place: Italy | collected 2015-05-12
CAAAGAAACCACCAGGAGCTAGCATCAGGAGTTTGTCGACCAGATCTGCTGCGGTGTCTTTATGAGCCAGATGTTTGAACTTGCGCGACCAGGAATAGCTGGAGTCACAGCCAAACTCTGGGATCGGCAGATCTGCGTACGATTGGATCATCTTGACGTCGATGTCGCCCAACGGATCTTGTTCTGCGTACAGATCAGGACGAGCTGGATTAGGACGACCGAAGCCAGGACACTCCAGATTGCAACCGTGAAGACGAAGCCACACAGTAGGACGACCAGTGTACTGGCCTTCTCCTTGAAAGGAGTAGAAAATCTCAGAGTATGCAATTTCACGAGCCATGCTTTTACCTTTACGTTGAATAGAGCGAAGATTATACCATACTGATACAATCCTTGCAACTTTTAAATTACCGGAATGACGTCAGCCAGAGTACGCGGAGTGCCGATCACAGCAGTCATCTTCCAGATGCTGATCAGATCTTCTGGGTTAGCGATCTTCCGCTTCGTAGCCAGTTCGATTGCATCCGCTTCGGTCATATCTTCGGACATAGACTCGATCTTGGAACCGTCGGATGCCTTGGTGATAACAGAACGCACGCGGTATACCTTGCGATCGTCATCGACTGACAGAGTTACAGGTTTGCTGGCTTTGTCCAGATTGGTCAGGACGATGCTGGCAACAGTTTTGTCTTCAAACTGGACCTTGCCAAACTTCACGCCAGATTTGTAGCTCCATGTGATCATCTCGCCAATTTTGCCATGGTGTTTGGAACGCTGGGTGTTTACGCGAACGTATCCGGTGTAATTGTGATCTACCATAAAATCTCCTAGTGCAGAACTATCTGCGGTTTAGTATTCGGTTCATCGGATTCAGTCTTAGGACGATGAGGACAGTAGTATGCCGTAGTCGTCTCGCTGATTGGTACTGGAGTTCTCGGCAATGGAGTTGGGCGTTGTGTTGGTTGGTTCATACAGTCTCCGCTTCATCCGAAGATTCGTACATCGGGCAGTTGTGCTTGTAGTTCCACCCGCAGTTGTTGTGCCCACTAGTTCCAGCTTGAGGACAATTGCAACGCTCCAGATCATCTTGTTCGTGATCGCGGCCAGTAGCAGCTTTGAACATCTCAGCAGTGATCTCAGTCTTCGCTTTCACGGTACACCCTCTTGATAATGGGGCGATCTCGCCCCAGTAGCATCTTAGATCAATCCACGTTCTTTGGCAAGGATTTCCAGCTCGCCATAGAACTCCATGTACCCAATGACACGTTGGATGTCGCGAGCGGTTGGGATCTTGTTCTTCATACGACGAATGTCGCTGTTATTGCGCAGATCTGACATCTTGACTTTGATCCCGCGATCGTTGGCCTTGACCTTCGCCTTATACTGCGCGTCGGTTTCGCCAGGAACCTTGCTAACGGATTCGATGATCTCGATAGCCTCCAGCGGCCATCCATTACACAGCAGGATGTCACGACCGCCCTCAATATCTTCGATCACATCGTGACCCAGAGCAGCCAGTCGTTCGATGAAGGTTGCATTGCAGCACAGTCCATTCATGACAGATAGACAGTGCTCGAAGTAAGGGTTGCCGCCCTTGTCAGTTTTATCAGCGAACAACTTCGAAACGAGTGCGTAGGCTTGGCCCATAGTAGTGGTAGTCATTATTCGGTAACCTCTTCAAAGAAACTTGCAAATTCGTAGAATGTGAGCAGAGCATCGCAACCGTGCGCGATCCCAACTACTACAGATCCGTCTTCTTGGTACACGCTGTCAATGACGCTTTTCTCCGGTCGGAGATCTTTGACTGTCAGGATGCCGTCACCCATAAGCTGGTAGTTCTCAGCATTGTCTGGATGAAGGTTGATAAACATCGCTTTCCGGTCTGGACGGAGACGGAATTTAGTGCCTTGCTGGATCATAATGATCTCCTATCGATTGATAGGGGTATCGTCATCGGATACCCCGTTAGCGTCAACTGTTATTTGTCCTTGAAGTCGACAACCAGATTCAGTTCAGCCAAATGGACATTCAGTTGGGCCAGCAGATCCAGTCGCTCTTTGGTCAGAGTCTCGGCCTCGGCGAACAGCTTAGCGGATTGCTCCAACTTCTCATTAGCAGCTAGTTCCAGATTGCGAATGTGTTGCACGGTCGCGCTGATGGAGAACTCAGCATCACTTGCTTGCTTGCACGCTGGCGAGTTCCATGGCTCGTACGAAGACTCAGCGACAACAACACCACGAACGATAGGTGCTGCTGGTTTTTTGACGTCTGATGACATATGATGCAGACGATAACGAACGATTGGGTTCGACGTACGAGATCCCCAGTAACCAGCTGACCGACAGCTTGGGCTGCCCGATGGAGTTACTCCAGCGACGTGATCTGATGCCAGGCCATCAGTACCAGCTGATACCCCAATGCTAATTTGACCGTCAGTAAACTCAACGTCGATGAGTGTACCACGAGGTACTGGCATAACGTCACGAGATCGATCATCCGGAGTCCACTCGATCCACTTGGGCTCGACCTTCGGCTTCGGCGCGATGCGATAACCCACGATGCGGAATGCGGCTGAATTTCCCCAGTAATGAGCCACACGGTTGCTTGGCTTGCCAGTAGCTGGATCGATGCCGATTACGTGCTCGACGTCAACTTTACGGGTACCTGCGGAACCGCCCAGGATCTGAACCCCATCGTTAAAGATGACATCCACGATAGTACCTTTGAATACCGGCAAGAGACCTTTACGACGATCCACTTCAGTCCATTCGATCCACTGATCTTTGGTCCATTGTTCAATTGTAACGATGTTGGTATACCAGCGAGAGCTGACCTTCAAAGTTGGGCTGGGATTGAACACCTCAGATGTTCGGGACCGACGATACCAAACGGACACTCCGACACTCCGGTACGGACGGTCTGTAAAGAACCGCACCCGACCGTTCTGATCTTGGGTAGCGAATTTAGCAGTAGCTGGCCAAACGATATTGGCTGCTTTCATGAGAGTGTGCAATTCGTTCATTTTATTCCCTTTGTGTTTGTGAAATGAAAGGCCCCGAAGGGCCTAAGTTCTTAGAACTCTGGGTTCCATTTGTTGATGTGACCGGAAACCATGGTCCACATGCCAGCACGCAACCAAGCACCAGTCAGACGACGACGATTAAAGACATGACCTTCGGTACTAACGATACGTTTCATGGACTTACTGATCGTTGCGATGTGACCGCAAGGATAGTAGTCACCGTTGTACGCGTAGCTGATTGCGTCACCAACTTTAGGAGCTTCGATGATATCGAAACGCGGTGAACACCATTCGCCAGCATCGGTAGCCATCAGAACAACGCCAGTACCTTCAAACGCGATCACTACGTCCTGAGCATCCTGCAGACTGTTGAAATCGTGACGACATACAACTTGATCAGTAGAACCAGCCAGACGAGCAGCTTCGACTTCTTTGAAGGTCATTACAGTTTTGGTAGTCAGGTTGAAGTAGTTCATGGTCATTCCTCGGTGGTTGTTTGCGGTTCGGTGTTCCCGTCCCAATGAAGATATAATCCCATGAACTACGTTTTGTTGCAACCAGTTATTTCAGAGATTCTCGAAAAGATTCTTCATCTCGATTGCGGATCGTCTGATCATAATGATCTCGTTCCCACCTCAGGTTAACCTCATCCATTTCACGTTTTGCAGCATCTGCGTGTGCACGGATTTCTTCTGGGGTCTCGTTCGAGAGTACGCAGGTGTCCCAATCCTCGCACAGATCAGTCACCCTGACGCTACTGCAGACAACGCCAGTCCACTCCATGGAGCCAGTATCCCACTTCGATCGATGCAACTTGGGGCGTTCAAAAAAGAAGTTGAGAATCCCAGTATTGTCTTGCGCTGCAAACTTCGCGTACTTGGGCCATTGAACCAATCCCGACTCAAACAGCTGGTTGATAGTTGTCATTATTTCCTACCCATGTTGATGTGCTCTTTGCACTGCCCAGTCCGATATCCTTTGAATATACTCTCAGCTCTGTAGAAGTCCCGAACTCCAAACCCATTCATCCCATCTACGTGGATGAAGTTCTCTTTCTGACTGGGCAGCATGTCATCATCGTCATCTACTATGACGTATTGTTCCACTTCCGGATGAGCATCCAGCCATTCTTGTATCAGTGAGCCGCGATGCTCGCCAATCAGATCTCGGGTCTTGTAGTCTTGGTGCAGAACACTAGGTGGGAATCCACACAGTTTCAGATAGTCGGAAACTACATCACGATCTACGCCAATTCTCCAAGTGGAGCTGAATACTATCCCAAGATCTTGTTCTAGTATCAACTTCGAAAGGATCTTGACTCCTCCGATGTCGATCATCTGACCATACTTCATGTATGAGGCGTCATTGTGAATGACGCCATCCATATCTAGAAACAATACTTTCTTAAACGTTTTCATTATTCGCCCTCCGGAACTTCAACCCAATTGTTGAGATCTACGATACCGTTAGCCAAGATCTTCTGCATGAAGTGCGTAGCTACGGAGTAACCGTTGACGTAATATGAGTCGTCGTCGGTATATACAGTCTTGCCGTAAAATTTGTGCTTCAGTTGGAACTCGATGCCATCGAATGCATTCATCAACCGGATGTAACACACGAAGTCATCGCTACGGCCTTCTGGAGTTACCACATCAACGATGTCTCCACGTTCGACGCGCATATTCCAAATCTTTTCTACTGAACCATCCGCGAATGTGAAGGTGCTGTTGATGTCGATCATGATGTACTCCTTTGGTTTCGATAAGGACATCCTACGCCATTGCTGATTGCAGCACAACAGATAAAAGAAAACCCACCGAAGTGGGTTTCCGTTATTATGCGGTCAGATGTTGGGTGTCAGAGTAAGCACGAATCTGCAGGAACAGTTCCTCGTTGTACTCAAACATACCGTATCCAGATCTCAGATACTGCACATATTCATTGACGTGTTCGTACTCTGGGAACTCCAGGATGTCCACGGTGCGATACTCACCGTCGATCTTCACCAGACGGAGACGGCCAGCTTTGGAGGTCTTCCACTCAGCTCCTTTCGGAGTCTTGCGAACCTTGCGCCATACGCCATTAACTTTCAGGGCGCTCATTTTCATAGCGACTTTGTGAGTATCACGGTTGACTTGTTGCAGCAGACCGCCGCCCATACCAAACGCGATGTTCTCGACGCTGTATCCCAGATCTTCAACGCAGTCAGTCACTGCCACGATATCGTGGACCTTGTTCAGACCATCACCTTGGATGATGCGAACGCTCGGATGCAGAACCTTGAACCCTTTACTGTTCACGGTGTATCCAAACTCTTCGGACAGAGTCTCGAGTGCGTATTTGATGTTCGCGAACATGTCGCCAGAGTCTGGACGGAACACGAACACGCCACCCATATCCAGGATTTTGGCCTTGAACTTGCGAGATACGCGCAGAACTGCAGCTTCGAAGTCCTTGGAATCCATTACGCAAGCGTAAACGCCATCGCCATACTGATCGATACTGTTTTCAAACGCTTCATCTTCCTGATCCGGAGTCAGCTCACCGTCATCGCCGTAGCTGATGGTGGTGCTGTGTTCCCGAGCTGGGATACTGATACCAGCAGCGAAGTCTTCGGCCATGTTGTACAGATCTTGGGCCATGATCAGAGCTTCTACGGTATCGGTACCAATGAAGTTCATCAGGTGGGCCAGACCGCCAATACGAGCAGATTCTTCTGAGCTAACCCCACGCAGACCGAAGTCGTGCAGACGAGTTTTCAGAATGAAGTCCAGATCAGCACCAGTCAGATCGGAGGTGCGTTCGAGTGCACGACGCAGAGCTTCTTTGACGTGGAAGCTGATGGTGCCAACCGCAGTTGGATACCAGATACCGCGCATCAACAGCGGTTCGAAGTGACCAGGCAACCAGTAGTAGTCTTCGTGAGTGTTTTCCAACACCGCCATTGCATTCTTGACCGGAAGGACGGCACATTCCTTCACGCCAAACATGTTGACTGGGATCTTACCATCGAACTCGGTAGCGATTCGCAGCCACTGCTTGTATACGAAGATGTCGCGACCGAAGTGAGATTTGAACAAGTTGTTGGCACGCTCGACGTCTTCGACGGTCACACCCTGCTCCAGGATACGCGCAACACCATGCAAACCTTGTACCATGATCTCATCAAACTTGCCACCACGAGCTTCTACGTAGTAGCTAGTATGAGTAGTTCCGCGAGGGAACTGCTTCGGATGACTAGCTTTGTAGGAATCGCTCGAAGTACACAGGTTCCGTTTGAATGGGTCAGTTTTGCCCAGCTGGAGTACAGCTCGGATGAAATTGTCCGAATTCTTATACTCAGCTTGCAGAGTTGCATCGCCGCGGAACAGTGCACGCAAGTGCTTGATCATTTGTGTTTTTTTCATGTTCATTTCAAAGACTCCCTTTGATGATTATCGAATTGTGACTTTAGCCACAAATATATCGTCTCGCCTTTATCAGTTCCAAAACAACATATTTGTGTGGGGTATTTCTACCCCAACACGTTACATAACCAGAACCCAATCCTCAGAGAGGAGATCTGTCTGCGAAGCCAACCAAGGCACTCGGCCACTAGTTGGATAATTCAGATACAGATACGGCATGGTCATTTTGCTGTTAGCATCAGGACGTTGGATCTCAATCCACAGACCTTGGCCATTCCAACCGAGGCGAGCAATCTTCTGGCCAGCCTTGACGAGTTCGAGAGCCTTGCTAAACGATACGCCTGCTTCTGGGATCATATTAGAACACCAGAGCCAGACCAGCAACAGCTGAGTTATCATAACCGATACCAGTGGTCACAGTGTGACGCATCTTGACATACGGTTCGATTGTATGACCAACCAGAGTCAGGACAACTTCATGCTCATTGGATGTTGGCAGGCCCAGATCGAAATCGTTGCGCGCATTTTGCATCTGACGAGTGTAGTTGTAGCCGATGGTCATTTCCGGATGGATGTCGTAAGATACACCAGCTTTCAGTTTGCTGTAGTCTTGACCTTCATTCATGAAGCTGTAACCAGCACCACCGTACACATACAGCGCGGACACTGGCATGTACTCGAGAATGCCCTCGAAGTAGGTTTCATGATCGGTATTCGCTTCCTTGTTGACATTCAGTACGCCATACTTGACGGACGGAACGAAAGTGAAGCTGTCGGACAGTTGGACGGACTTGCCCAGAGTACCAGCAGTGTAGCCAGTGGTGTCGCGCTTAGCTTCCAGGAAGTAGTCAGCAGGCAGAGCCACGACCACACCAAACTCACTCACACCAGAGTCGACGTTGCGCTCTGCGTATACTTTGGACACGGACGTTGCTTGGTAGGCGCCAGTAACATCACTCATTACACCAGCGTTTGCTGGGGTGCAAGCGACAACAGAGGCCATAATAGCCATACCAACGATAATCCGATGAATCATAGACATAGACATTTAACTTCCTTTTGGATTGACGGTTAACGTGAACCGACACACATAATGACGACTACTAACCAGAACACGATCAGAAATACTGGATTTCGAATGGCATCCGTGTAGCCGTTAAACACTCCCTGGATTATCCTGCGCTCTATCAGCTTTGTAAACAACATCGCAATAATAGCAGTTGGGATCGGCCAGAGAGTCATAATAAGCCCAGCAGTTACTGGGCTCACCAGATCGATCAACTCATTCATTTGAGTAGATGAGCAACGCTCTCAAAGTCCCGACATTGGTCAGAAAATTGAATCTGCAACACTCGGAGGACTGACTTAACATCATCGAGATCTTGGATTTTGTCAACATCCAACTCGTACATTTTCGGCATAACGAAAGCGTGTTCGTGGTTGATTGGAACTAGGTGTAGTTCCTTATCGGACCACGTTTTCCGTTCCATCGTCAGCTCACCAGTCATGGTCAGCCCATCATCAGTCAAGTCGGTCATACAAACTCCTTGGTGGATTTGATCACATCGACGTAGGTATCGTACAGAAACTTATTCCAGAAGTCTACATCAACTTTGTCGCGCATACCGTTCTTTCCAGCTATGACAGCAGCTTTCTCGACCTCATCAGTCAGGTACTCGAGGTACGGCTGAACATCATCCACGAGACTCCGCTTACCCAACTTGACGTCGAGGATATACTCGCGATGTTTCAGCGGGAAGTTGAGGTCGCCAGTCTGATAGATCTCTAGAAGCTGCTCGCCACCACGCACAGCGTGGGAGAGTGCCTTCCAGTCTACGCCCACCTGCTCTTTGGCCTTACGAGCTCGATCGCCATACTCGTCCCAGATCTTTTGGACTTGTTGGGCAAATTCGGAGAACTTGATCCCATACAGGTACTTGCGACCAAGCACTTCATAGAACGATACGCTCTCGCCAGTCCGAGATACCTCCGTACCGCAGAATGTGAACTCATCCTTCGGCAGGAACTCTACGCAGCTACGCAGCTTGTAACCATGTTGTTCGACTGGAACGCTTTTGATTGCAATCATCACGCGCTCGAGAGCAGCCAGACGTGTACCTTTGACGCCGTACTTTGTTGCCTGCTTACGCACATACCCCAAGAACGCGTCCATCTTGGTCGTGTAGAACATATCGCGATGATCGTGGATGAACTCCCACAATCCAGTAGTCTCTACCAGATGGTGACTCGGTGCATGAAGCATGTCGATGCACATAGTCTCGCCTTTGAAAGCCAGTTTCAAGAACTGACGGAGGCTCATCATTTCGGTGTCGGTATCTTCGGCAGTATTCTTGCCACTACCACCAGTTGATACGTTGTACACATCGCGACCGCCCAAGATGATTTCTCGAGCTGTCGGGACGAATACTCCTTTGAAATCCATATCAGATTCTGGAGTGCTCAGACCGTAAAGGTGCGATCCAAATACAGTCTTCATGATAACGTTCAGTTGTTGGGACATCAGTCCTCCTAGTAGTCGACAGTAGTGACAGATCGCTCACAGTTCTTGCCACAGTGATAACGAGCTGTAGTTGAGCTATTTGGACAGCGGACTACGTATAGGTCCGTAGATATTCCAGATCCAACCAGCTTCACGATCTTGCAATCGCTCAGTTCGGATGGAAGTGTATAATCCGAATCCAAAGATTTGGAATAGCTGTCACACCCAAACAGAAGCAGTGCACCTAGTGCAATGATGAGAGTTTTCATTCGTTCACCATATTTTCGTTGAACAGCGCAACAAATCTCTCTTTGTACCGCGGAATACCGTTGCACAACAGAGCCCAGAACTCCCAGTATTCTTCTCGAGAGAACTCTTCATAAACGTCAGACAAAGATGTGCACTGCTTATCTTCGTCCAAACGTTGTTGGTAGATTGGAGCGTATTTGGCCAACGCGGGACATCCCCACATGAAGCCGCAGATGGTACTTACGTTGTACTGCAGGCCGATATCAGTCAGATCTTCGCCACAGCGGTATTCGATCTGTTGGATGTGTTCGGGCAATATTACTGCGTTGTGTTCTAAAATCATTGTCTTGGAGATCTCCAAAATGGGTTAGGTTCTACACGATCGGCAATAACAGTTTGGTTGCTAACCTGCGGTTGTGCTAGCTTAACCGTCTGAGGAGTACAGTACACAGGAATATACTTAACGTCAAACGATTTATTTCCGAGGAGGTATTGATTCCAGTTGTCCAATACCTCCTCCTTCGATTTCCCGCTGATATCAACGATCATTCCGGAACTTTAAACGGCTTCCGAGCATCAAGTTTGATGAGAAGCGTTTTGTACGGATCGGCTCCATCTCGAACTTTACACAGTGCTTTAGACGCCGCGATCAGATCCAAGTTAGATACGACCCATCCATCAGATTCGAATGATACCGAATTATGACCGTACGCCATAACGATTGGCGGAGTCAACGCTGACAGTTGAGATTGAATGGCTTCGTTGTTATCAACGAGCCACGCGATAGCATCGTATCGGGATTTGGTATATGACCACACGAGCCAAACCAAACCGAGAACGGTGGCGGTGATGATGAAAGTAACGAGTAGTGGCATTATGACCTCACAGGTTTGTTGATGATTTCGGATACCAGTTTGACTCGATGTCGCTTAGCGGCGTGTGAATTGGCCAAGCTGGACAAATGGTTGTATTGCGATCGCTCTATAGAGAGTCGCGCATTCAGAGTGCGGATCTCATCCTCAGTCCGGAGTACCACTTTGTGCGCTTCGTCGGCTTGCTTGATGACACTCTCGAGGAAGTCAACGTCAGATCCAAATTCAGATTGCGCATCAAGCGCGGCTGAATTGAATGTCGGATCCACGGATACCAAGATAGTTGCCTTTTCGTCAGTCACGCGAACGCGGACATGGAAAATTGCAGCCAGCAGTCGATACAAATGGACAATAACGTCCAGCTGATTACCGCGTTGGGCTCCGTGGATAACTGTCACGACTCGAACTACAGGGACGCCATTCTCTGGGATCATAGTCAGATCAAACCCAGATGTTTGTCCCAATCGAGAGATGGATCGAACGTATTCGCCAGGGTACCAACGCTTGTGTGGACGGTTCTCGTGACCGGATATCAGCGGAGACACCAGGCTATGGATACTCTTTCCGCGGAGTAACAGTTCGTGGTTAGTCGTCAGGTTATGGATAAAGCTGAACAACTCGACATTGGTCGTCACACTTTTGCGAATGTGATCGATCCGACGATCTATACACACGAGCTTATCAGTCTTCAGGATTTTCTTGTTCATGATAATTCCTTGGATTAGGTTCAGCTATTATCACGCGGATTGGATTGTAAGGCAACAAAAAAACCCACCGAAGTGGGTTTTGGTATTAACAGATCAGAGCGTTGAAAGCCTTCAGATCAGCTGTTGACATTTTGCGTAGCATTGTGTCGATGACGTACGTCTTGGAGTTCTTGATCACAACAGTAGCGATCTTGCCGTCAGAGTATGCACGGAGTACGTTCGAGTTACAGCTTTCGAAGTCATCCACACTAACCCACTTCAGACGATCGTCTTTGATAACTGGGATGCGGTTATCAAAGAATCTGTAGGTGATCGCGTTAGAGCTCGTTGACTTGGCCTCTGTCAGAACGTCCCCGAAAGTCTTACGACGTTCGGTCAGGTCGTGACTAGATACAATTTCGTCAAATGCGTACTTTCGAACCAGCTCCACTTCGTAGCACTTCAGGATCTTCAACTGTGCGCCAGGGTTGAAAACGGCCCACTCTGGGGACACAAATCCAAATTCGACGTTAGTTGATCCGGAGAATCCAGCAGACTGGTAGTCCACGTTAGGCTGTCCCAGAGTTGTATCCATTTCGAATACATAACCCTTGGTGCCGATCCCGCGAGAGAAACCTGCATTGCCAATGTATTGTGATACCTTGTCAATCTTGTTGCTGAAGTAGATACCGTCGCCGATAGCTCGTCCCACCACAGATTGGTCTTTAGAGTCAAGTACCTTGAATCCATATCGCAGGATCATACAAGCTGCTACTCCACCTGTACCATGATATGCTGGAACCACGCTATCGTTCAGATTGCGTTCTATCATTTCATTTCTGAACTTTTGGAACGCTTCGTCCGGAAGCTTCACCGCGAAAGCTCGAGTAATCTTGGGGTAGATATCTCCATGCTTACCGGCGTGGTGGTTCTTAACCATATAGTTCATCTTCGCTGCTAGTTCAGCTGGGCTCAGTTCCAGATCCTCGATCATTGGATCGATCAGTGGACTTTCTGCAGATGCTGCATCATTCACCCGTTTGGTGTAGTCGGAGAACTTTTCATTTTTGACGGCCTTCAGATTGTATCGGCTAGCAATCTCGTCAGCATCCAGACCGTTGAATGTAAAGATGTCTTTGACACGATTAGCATCCAGCGTAGTTCCAAGATCGATCAGTCCCTTGCCTAGTTGTTCAGTTACAGATCCAACGGAAGCCATTCTGTTTCGGAACTTGGTCTTCTCTGCAGTCGGAAGCATCTCGTAGAACGCGTCAGCTAGGTCCGGATCAGTTTCCAGCGTATCCCAAGTCATATCAAACCACGCATCTTTGTACATAGCTTTTTCTTCACGACCCTTGATATTGCCTGCGTGCTGAGATGCGAACCCTTTGCGATCGACTTCCAATTTCAACATCCGAGCTGCCTGGGTTCCTTCGAACTTATAGCGTCCCACAAGGTCGTAGTAGCTGCTGGTATCTGGCAGATCGACAAGGTCGGTATTCTCGTGAATAGTCAAGAACACTTCAGTACGGGCGTGAGCATCGACTATGGAATAGTGACGCGACATGACCGCATTCATAACGACCTTACGGTTCGATGGATCTACATTCTCAGTAATGAAGTGGATCAGATCTTCTGTTGACTTCTTCGGATCTAACTCATCCAAGAGATACATCCCAAGCGTCGCTAGTTCGGTTACTTGGTCCGCACCAGCATTGGCGATATAACGCTTCATGGATTCTTTGATCTGATCGATATCCGCCTTGCGTCCCTTCATGAGCCGGTTCATCTGACTAGCATCTACGGATGGCCACTTGGTCTCTGTAAAGAAATTGCCCAACTTGAGGTTCCGAATCAGCATCGACTCAATCTCCGCTTTAATCTGAGGAGACCCAAGATCAGCCAGTGCCACAAGCAGCGGACGACCGTACATCAGGATTGGACCAACGAGCTCCGAAAACTTGTCATCTGGATAGGAGTTGATAGTTGCAAGAGCTGCAGAAGAACCCTTCAGCATGTCTAGTTGACCCCACTCTACCAGCAGAACAGTCATAGCAGCCATAGTCTGGTTATACGAAGTTGGTCTACCGCGCGTCCATCCATTATCACGAAGATCGTTCCACTGCTTGGTCAACTCTTCGCTGTAGTATTTGTACACGTTGCCTAGTACACCATACTTCGCAAACACGCCGTATTGCGTAGCTAGATCCGTTCCGACCAGAGCATGTTGACCTGGGGCCTTCAACATGAAGAACTGTTCAACCACGTCCGGCATCGCTGTTACAAACGCTGCGCGATCTTCTTCGGATGGACTCTTAGCAAGAGCAGTGAAAACCATTTCAGGACTCGATATGTACATTTCCTTCATATCGGACAACAGTTTGTCGTGGACATTCTGGTTGGTCAGCAGCATGTGGAAATATTCGCGAGAACTGATACCAAAGAACATGCTGACCTTGTCGTATGGCAGTGTGACGTTGGTCATGTAGTTTTCGATGCTACCAGAAGCTGCGAGACTAGGATTTCTTTTCAGCTCAGTTCCGATAATTGCTGAGATTCCACGGAAGTCGCCTGCATACTGCAAGTCTTCGCCAGAAAGATCAACCCCGTTAATGGAACCGTCCGCGAACGATGTGAACAGACCGACTGTAGTTGCCAACCGCTTCAGCAGATACACAGCTCTCGTGTTCAGCTTCTCAATTTCAGCGTCAAATCCTGGCATAGTTTCATCGAGGATGCCACGCACCATAAACATCTTGTCTTCGGCCTTGCCAAGGTCCATCTGGTACAACCGATCCACTGTACTACCGAGTCGCATGCCATCCGCA
>OERK01000333.1_pt1 | contig 13520 bp, 13 predicted proteins | sample 1540001 | NCBI WGS metagenome assembly OERK01 (sample SAMEA3891246, study PRJEB23780) | metagenome | biome: terrestrial biome; feature: animal house; material: water of meat washing | place: Italy | collected 2015-05-12
CAAGTAAGTGGCGTGCTGATGATCACGACCATTTAAGTTGGATACCGTGACATTGAAGTTGGAAACCGACCATTTAAGTTGGAAACTAAAAGGCCCTGCAATAGCAGGGCCTTTTTTATGCTTGGTTTGATAAAACGTAATTAAATTACAAATTAAGAATTTATTAGACCGTCGTTAGTAGATCAGTAGCATTCATATATCAAGGGCGCGGTATACTTTATACAAAAGTTTGCGTTATTACTCAAATTTCCCTATCGGGCTAAGCACCGGCATGGTGCCAAAGGATAATCTGGGTACCGAAGGAGGGCCAACGATAGGCACATGAAGGGGTAAAGCAACTCACCAACACATAATGGTAACAACATCAGCCATTCACAACACTAAGTATGCGATGTTCCGTCGTGGGCATTGCACCTAAACATTGAGCTAACGCAAGCATAGCTTAGATAATCTAAAAAATCCTAACTTGAAAATTCACTTCGATACCTCATTTTTGGTATAGTTGAAGAGTTCTTTGTTTTCCTCATATGTATTTCCTGAGTGTAATCATGATCGTAATTATCGACCCTTTTTTCAGTAAAGATGCCATATTGCGAACTTGTTACGGGTTTGCAGGTAATTTTAATTTCGAAATTCAAATGAAAAGTGGAATGTATTTCATTACTGTTGCGGCATTGGATACCACTCCGATAGCCAGCGACTTTGAGGCTGAATTTAAAAATGCGCTGATTGACCACGAGTTGCGGGTAGTGATTGAGGAAAAAACGAAGGTAGTGAAAGAGGCGTTGGTGTGTGCTGCGCTGCGTGAAGCATGGAGCGAACCGGTTGATGCGAAATAAATTTAAGAATAAAGCCTATTTTGCTGACAAAGATAAAGACTATACACTGTTTCCTTTTAACTTTGAACGCTTGAGTCAAGATGAAGTACTCATCGTCAATGCAGTTGGTGAATTTTCATTTATTCAGGATCGAGAATTGCAAGAATTGGTGGCTGGCGAACTGCCAACTGACACTGAGTTATATCAAGAGTTAAAACGAAAGAGTTTCTTGGCAGGTTCTGAGGATTCGTATGCACTGCGCTGTTTATCAGCCAAATACAGGCAGCGCAAATCTTTCCTCAGTGGCGGGCCGGGACTGCATATCTTTGTGATCACATTGCGTTGTGGAAATTCTTGCGAGTATTGTCAGGCGAGCCGCAAATCAGTGACATCGTCACAGCACGACATGTCACAAGAGACGGCCAGAAATGCGGTAGATCGGGTGTTCGAATCACCCAACCAGCGCATCACCATTGAGTTTCAGGGAGGTGAGCCTTTGCTCGCCTTCGATTTAATTAAATTTATCGTGGACTACGCTCACGAAAAAAACAGTGTGCATGGCAAGAGCCTCGTGTTTGTCATTGCCACTAGCCTGCAATACATTACCGATGAGATGCTGGATTTTATCAAGCTCCACAGTATTCAGATCTCAACGTCGCTGGATGGCCCAGAAGCGCTACACAACAAAAATCGGCCATCCTCATGTGGTAATAGCTATCAAAGTACCCTTGCGGGTATTCGAAAGGTGAGAGAGGCCATTGGCGATGAGGCCATCGCCGCCATGACCACCATCACCAAAGACAGTCTACCTTTTCACCAGGAGATCGTAGATGAGTATGTGAAGCATGGCTTCCATTCGATATTCTTGCGGCCGCTCAACATGTATGGCTTTGCCGTCAAAAGGGAAAGCAAGGTCAGCTATACCTCTGCCGAGTATTTCGCGTTTTATCAAAAGAGCCTGCAATACATCATCGATATCAATAAAGCAGGCTACTACCTAGATGAAGTCACGGCGTCCTTGGCACTGAACAACATGCTGACCGGACGTGCGGTGGGCTATGTGGATCTGCGCTCGCCCTGTGGCGATGGCACCGGGGTGCTGGTCTATCACTACAACAGCTATGTATACCCGTCCGATGAAGCCCGAATGCTCTATGACATGGGCGATAACAAATTCTGTTTGGGCTCAGTAGAGGCGCCCTATGTGGAGCTGATTTCGTCGGATGTGATGGGTGAGATATTGATGAGCGGGGTGGCCGAATCCCTTCCGGCTTGCGCCTATTGCGCCTATTTACCCTACTGTGGTGCCAACCCCATCCAGAACTATTCCCGTACTGGCGACTTGGGTGGACACAGGGCTAAGAATGACTTCTGCAATAAGCAGAAACCGTTGTATCGCCACTTGTTCAGCCTCCTTGAAGAGAACAAGGATGTATTCACTTCATGGGTCACAAGGGGTAAGTGAGCGATGAGCTTCAAACTGAAATTAAGAGCGGTCATTCATTATCCCTCTACAACTCGCCGCCCGTTGCGGGTAACGACAGTTGATAGCTACATCGCCACAGGAAGATCACCGGACGAGTTATGCCTGATCTACCCCGACGGGCAATATAGAGGCGAAGCCCTGCTTTCCATCAAGTGGGGGGCTATTGTCATTTATGACCATGCAACCCCGCTTTTTGACGGTCAAATCATTCACGTCACCGAGGAAGGTGAGCGCCTTGACGATGGCGACATCATTGTGACGTTAACGGATGCCGTGTATATCGCCTACAAGCAGCGCAGTGACTCCAACTCACTGTTCTTGACAGAGCGGTGCGATAACTTCTGCATCATGTGCTCGCAGCCGCCGAAAAATGTGGATGACGCGTGGCGGGTGAATGATGCACTGGACATCATTGATTTGTTGGACGATGAGCCGCGCACTTTGGGGATCAGCGGCGGTGAACCGACGACGTTAGGGGCGGATTTTTTGAAAATTCTGACCCATTGCCACCAGAAATTGCCGCAAACCCAGCTTCATATTTTGACCAATGGAAAAAACCTGAGTAATAGGGAGCTGATCGATGAGATTCAGCAGATTGGGCATGAGCGGGTGCTATGGGGTGTCCCATTGTATGGGGCAATGGCCCGCGATCACGATTACCATGTGCAGTCTCGCGGGGCATTCAATCAGACCATCAACGGCCTCTATCACCTAAAAACGATTGAACAGTCCATCGAACTGCGGATCGTCTTGACGAAAGATGTACTCAGAAATATCGAAGCGCTGTGTGAGTTTATTGTCAGAAATTTATCGTTTGTCTCTTTTGTTGCCCTTATGGGGATCGAATTTACGGGCTTTGCCAAGCAAAATTACGCTACGGTGTACTCTCCCATTGCTGAGCATTTGCCCGCGTTAAGCTCTGCCATGAATACCCTGAAAATGAATAATGTGCAGTACTGCCTTTACAATATTCCGCATTGTCACTTGCCGCTGAGTTTGCGCGATTTTGCCGCGCAAAGTATTTCCGACTGGAAAAATGGATTCCCGCAAGGTTGTGACGATTGTGCTTCGAAGGCAGTCTGCTGTGGCTTCTTTGCGTCGAACCTTGATCACAAGTCGGGTGTTTTAACTAAATCATTATGTAGTGTTGATGATGACTCTTATATTGGAGTAATAAATTTGTTATGAAAAAACTAATGTCCACGTTGCAGCGTTGGGGTGTACTGGGTCTGGGTGTGCTAAGTGGGCATGGGGTCACGGCTAGCGAAGCGCATCTCTCCGATGACGCCTTCAATCAGTTGAACTTAGACAACTTGCCCAACATGGAAGCCTCGTTGAACATGGATGTGAACAACCTCTATGCAGGCCACCGTTCACATCGCTCGCACAGTTCACATCGCTCGCACTCCAGTCATCGTTCTCACTACTCAGGCTACGGCACCTCGACCTATTCGGCCCCTGTCGCTGTGCCTTCGCGAGCATATGGCAGCAGTGTAAACAGCCTTAACCAAAGCTTGCAGGCCCCTCTCGAAGTCACTTCACCAGCCAGACGGCTGACAGCCAATGATAGCGCCATGATGGATCTGGTCATGCGGGTGCAATTAGCACTGTTCACCAAAGGCTATGATGTAGGTATTATCGATGGCAAGATTGGCCCGAAAACCCGCGCCCAGATAAAACGCTATCAGAGTGATAACAGGTTAAGTAGTACGGGAACACTGACGACCTCCTTACTCACAAGTTTGGGTATTCAAATTCAGTGAGTCATCCGGGCATTCTTAACTTAATTTAAAAAGGATTACAGATGAAAAAAATAACAATCACTCTAGCTTTCTTTGCTGCAATAATGTCTTCTAATATTTATGCATGGGAAGGTGTTGACAATGATTCTGGGAGTGACATTGAGATTGAAAGCGGTAATTTAGTAAGAGCTGGGGAGGAAATTGAATATTATGACCATGATTATGGAGAGTATCGTTCAGCGGATGTTGAGAGCGTAGAGTCTAGTGGTAGTGGTGCAGAGGTAGAAGTATATGATCATGAATCAGGTGAATATCGGACATTTGAAATGGAATGACTTCGCAGTTTCACTTGGGTAATACCTCTAATCGGTTGAGCACCGTGCCCTGACCAGCTAAGGAGGGTGCGAATAAGTGTCCTCTACAATAAAATTGAAATTTTTAGTCCTTAAAATTCAACTTGTTATAAAGGCATGGCATTGTGTTTGGTGGCTTATTCGCATCATCCCCCTGTGGGGGCGCTGTTCCCCCCATGGCCGGATCACGCTTAACCCACACCTCGTCAAAGCGTCTCGCGAGTGTATCGATTACGTCATCCTGCACGAGCTCTGCTACATTGCCGAGCACAACCACAGCGAGTCGTTTCGGCTGATGAGCCAAGTGATGCCAGGCTGGGAAAAGACAAAAGAGCGATTGGATGGGATGGCGGCTCGATTGTTGGCGTGAGTTATCTGATCGTCAGTCACTCCCACAGCCCGGCAGGTTACCCTTGCCGGGCTGTTTCTTTGGTACTGATGCCTTCTACTGATCCTCAAAGGATCCCTCTCATGGCCGAAAAGGCCATTTTTTCTGTGCAGAACAATCGATAGCCTCAGAATCATGCTCTATATCAGTTGTCCTCTTATATCTAAATTGGAATAAAAAACTTGTACTTATTATTTATAAAAATAAATATGCACTGTTGTGTGTATTTATGCGCATATAGGTAAGTTTTTGTTTTTAAAGGGGAAATATAAAAATTCAATACGTGTGGAGTTTTCACCACAGCAGCATCATCAGTTAATATTTATAAAAATAAATAAGATAAAACAACATCTTACGTTCATTCTTGTTGTTGACGATCCCCTGCCTGCTGACTAGGTTGTATGCAAGTCAGATAGGAGCGGTCATGAAACAAAAGATGGTTAAGCAGCCAATTATCACAGATGCGGAAATCGCCAAAACGGAGCGATACAACCGAGACATCCAGGCTTGGGGGTATCGGCCCTGGGTCACAGTGCGACAGTCCCATACCCATGGGCAGGGTCAGATTGTGTATAGTCACAAGACCAAACGTGAGCATCATCTGCTCAGCCGTGGTGAGCGACGCCCATTTTTTTACTTCGAACATGACCCAACGGTTATCGATATTCTGGAGCAGTACCCGCTGCCCCTGCATAAAACTCTAGAAATTGCTGCCTCTCTGAACATTGTCCATCCAGGTAATTACAAAGAGAGGGGCAATCATGGTGGTCGTATTCCAGCCAAAACCATGACTCAGGATTTTTTAGTGTTGAGGCAATCCGATAGTGGCAACGCGCGATTGACAGCGTACAGCTATAAATATTCCGATGCTCTGGATCCTGCCATCACCAATCCTCGAGTCGTTAATCGAACACGAGCAAAAGAGAAAATTGCCCTTGAATATTGGCGTGCTGAAAATATCGATTTTGTGATGGTAACTGAGAAAGATTTTGATGCTACATTTATCTACAATGTAGAGTTCTTGCGGGAGTGTTTTGATTCAAAAAATCTTCTCCAAGTTTCAGCAGATCTTTATGATCATGTAGTTTTAAAATTTAAAAATCACATGATTATGGCACCCTTATCCACACTTAGGATGTTAGCCTTGCTGGTCGCTCAAGAGATGAACATTGATGAGAGGCATGCTGTTTGCTTATTCCAACATGCAGTATATACCGGTCGTATTGATATGGATTTGACACAGCGTATTGAGTTATACCACCCTCTTCCCGCATTGCGAGGGTCTCATGAGAATTAACCAAAAAATTGTATCTAACACAAAAAATAAATCCGAGTTGCTTATTGTTGATATCTGTCTGGATAACAGGTTAATAGCTGTATCAGATTTGTTGACTGACTCACCTAAGCGCCCATTTTTTATTTCTTTGGAACATGTCGAGTCTGATATAAATTCTGCTAGGGTTTCTATTGCAGATCATGATTTTCCAGAGATATTCTATCAACCAGATTCAGCTTTTGATCCTAGATGGATTGATAAAAGAGATCAATGTCTTGCTACTATCAAACCACTGATAGTAGATCCAGATCTTAAACATCGTTATCTATATGGTGAATCAAACGGCATATTGAAACAACTCATAATTCAGTCAGGTCGTAGTAAAAAATATGTAAGCAGTTGTTTGAATCGCTATTTCAAATGTGGAGGGATGAAAAATTCACTATTGCCACGATATTACGAGTGTGGTTTGAATCATCAACTACCAACTAAAACTATTAAGTTGGACGATGGGAAAATCTGTCTGGCCTCAAAAAGAGGACGTGAAACTAATTACGGCAATCCTTATCGAGGTATTACCCAGCAGGACATTAAAAACATTGATTTATTCTCAAAGTCGATTCGCTCTGGAGAGGAAGTCGTTCTCTCTAAATTATATTTAGACTATTGTATGACCTATGCATCTGTCGAATTGAGTCCAAAAAGTGTTGGAGATGGTGAAGTATCAGAATCAGTGAAAGTATTACTTCCAAAAGATCACTTGATTTCTCCCCGTTCATTCAAACGACAATTAATGAAATGTATCGATAAACTAACATTTATCAAAAAGCGAGTTGGTAGCATTAATTATGCGCGAGATCATGCGGCTAAACCTGGTGTGGCTAAAAAAGGGCTGCGCGGACCAACTTATCGGTATGAAATAGATAGTACCATTGCCGACATTTATATTCGTGATGAATATTCACAAGATGAATTAGTGAGTATTGGACGACCTACAATATATTTGGTTGTTGATACGTATAGTACCATGATTGTTGGAATTCATGTGGGATTTGGCAATCCCTGCTGGCATGGTGCCAGTCAGGCTCTTTTTAATGCCATGAGTAATAAAATTGATTTCTGTCGGGAGTATGGCGTTGATATAAAGGAGTCTGAATGGCCCTGCCAAGAAGTATGTCGTGAGTTAACGATGGATCGGGGATCTGAAAATTCGGATAACAATATTACTGCAATATTGCAAGGCCAAATCGGCATCAAGGCCGCAAATTTAAATGCACTCCACCGTGGCGATATGAAAGGCACGGTCGAAAAAAGCTTCCATTTACTGCAAGAAATGGCAATACCACCTCATGCAGGAAAAGTGATGAAAGTGCCGAAAAAAGAGGACCAACATCCGTCTCGTAAACCATTGTATAGTTACAGCGACTTTATGAACCGCTTGATAAATACTATTCTCTTTTTGAATAATAATCGCGCTAGTATTAATTCTCAAAACTTTGAAATGTCACGAGATGGTGTTGGTTTTACTCCTCGTGATGTCTGGAATTGGGGGCTAAAGCAAGCTGTCATAGGTTCCAGAGTGTCCGCAGATAAGCTGCGTTTTGCATTATTGCCCGAGGCTGAGGCAACGGTTATGTCACAGGGCATTTATTTTAGAGGCTTGTACTATAGTTGCAATGAAATTGTTCGTAGGAACTATCTGGATAAAGCCAGGAATCTTGGTAGGTTTAAGATTAAAATTCGCTACTCAGATGTCACCACCAATTATATATGGCTTAAAGATGCGGTATTGGGCGATGTTATCCAGTTGGATATTAATGACCGGAGTGAGGCCTATAAAAATCATAATTGGGAGAATGTCATGCGACAGCAGGAAATCACTAAGGAACGTCTCGCAAATATGAAGGAGCGCGAGTTCAGTGAGCGAGTCGCACTTGTACAAAAGTTCGATAAACAGGATAAACAAATACAGGCCAGTATCAGGCGGCATATAAAAAGCAATGCCAAAAGCATTCAAGGCGGCATGAAAGATCGCAAAATGATAGATGCTGCCATGCAACGACATCGGGAGGGGCAGTCCATTGTTGCCGAATTGGTTCCTGTCGCTCAGCTAGATACAAATCCTCGACCATTATCGGCGATAGGCCAGCAAGATCTCACTGATCCAACAATATTCACAGTTCAGGAAAAGTAACCATGGCGGAACCGAAATATTTTGCACACCCCAATGTGAGTTATCGTGGTAATCCCTATATTGAGGGGTTAGGTATGCCACTCTCTTCGGCACAGTTTTATGCGAACTGTGAGATTCCTTTTCACTATGAATTAGATCTTAGCGGGGTAGATGAATCGCTACATTCATATTTTATCCGTACTGCCATTGACCAACTGGCGGCGGTTTATACATCTCCAGATGAGGCGTACCGTTTATACGACCAGATGCGACGGATGATCGAGGCCGGGTATGTTCGACGCAACCCAGTTGGGGCTGATGTACGTCGGATATTAGCTGCGATTGATCGTGATAAGGCTGAACCGTGGAAGGCTGCACATGTATTGGAACTGGAGTTGTCGGTTCAATACAGCCTGTTACTGCTGGGACTGAGTGGACGTGGAAAGTCCACGATGGTAAAGCAGATTTGCAGGCAGATCCCACAGACGATAGAGCATGGTGATTATACGGATCACCATGGCAACGAGTTTGTTATTAACAGAATACAGGTGACCTATCTGTATATCGAGGTACATGATCGCCGTGGCCAAAAGGCATTACTACTGAACTTGTTGGAATCGCTGGATGCAGTCACTGGCGAGGATTACAGTCATGCGCATCGAGGTAGATCTGTCAATGAATTGATTTCGGTGGTGCAAAAGGCGTTTATCAGCCATGGGGTTGGTTTGTTGATCCTCGACGAAGCACAGAATCTGGCCAAGTCGGCCAAGAGTGAGGTGATCAGCAACAACGAAAAAACCACCATGAAATTTCTGGAGGAATTATTCAATCGAGTTGGTATACCACTGATGTTTGTCGGGACGCTGGCCACGATGAAATTATTTGAAAGCGAGATGACGCTCACTCGCCGAGCGACCAAAAATGGTTCTATGCAATTGGTGAGTTGTGACCTCGAAAGCTCATTTTGGCACCGCTTTATTCGCCTGATCTGCCAGACTAGATTGCTGAAAAACCAGACAACCTCGGAAGACGTGTTGCGCCAGCACATTCATTATTTAAGCGCAGGTATTCCAGCTATTGCGACTAGCCTAGTGCGGGTCACGCTTTCGTATCTGACCCATTTGAAACCTCAAGATCAAGATCTCTCGATAGCTGCATTGGATCGCTGCTTTAATCGCGATTTTAGAATACTCAATCCTGCGCTGACCGCATTGCGTAATGGTGCCTATTACCAATTTGAGGATCTCTCACCGATGCTCATACTGGAATCGGTGGCGAGTGGTCATGAGGTCGCTCAGCAGGTGCAACCACAGTCTGGAACTCATCTGCTGCAAGGTGATGTTAAGCTCAGCAATAAGTCGCAGAAAATAGATGTAAAACAACAGAAAACATTGGAACAGTTATCGCCGGAATTATTGTTAGGCCAGCTTGGGTATCACCTGGATACAGGTAAGCCGAAATGATCCTGCATCGATTGGAGTTGCTACCGGGCGAACATCTGGGGGCGGTGGTAGGCCGGATGCATGTGTTGAGCACGCACGGAACGTTTACAGCAACGGCCCGGGCGTTGGGGCTGAGCAGCCCACAAATCCGCCCTCACCGTTTATGTCACCCCGACGATCCTACCCTCGATACCCAGTTTCGGGCACGAGACGTTCAACGTGCGTGGCAGGATCACTCTGTCGGCAATTATTTAGCCCCCTTCCTGACTCCGCACGAGCAAGGGAGCGTGGTGGCAGCGTTGGCGGGTCATACGCCGCTCCGGCTGAGGGTGACCGGCCAACATAATATACAGCACCGACACTGGCGCTGGTGCGCAGGCTGTATCGCAGAAGATCACGAGATCCATGGCATGCCGTATTACCACCGGGATCATCAGTTGCCAGGGGTGTTTCATTGTCATCGACATCAACTCGGCTTGTCCGGGTGCTGCGCAGGCTGTGGTTTTACCGCCACGCTGTTGTCGGAACAACCCATCCCTCCCTACGATAACCTCTGCTCACAGTGCGGCCACTGGGTGGGGGGATATGATGGTCATTTTACCGAGCCGATGCGCGAGATCGAGTTAGCGTCGCTGGTATTGGCCCATTCCGCCAGCGCACTTACCCTACGCTCGCTGACCCAGTTGGTGAGTGATTCGATGGGGATATCGGGCGAGGCGATGCGCACGGTCAAGAGTATTAAAGCGATCAATATGTGGTTCAAGCAGATGGATGCGCAGAGCGATCCCCAGACATTGGCTGCGTATTTCATCAACTCTGGACGGATCGGTCAGGGCTGGCAGTTACCCCCCCAACTGCGTAATGCACGGGGCTATCATGAGCAGTCAGCCCGAGATCCGTTGCATCCTCTGGCCCACCTTCTGCTATTGCAGCATGCAGGTATCGATCTGGTAGGGCTCCTGGGATCTGAGGGGTGAGCGGTGTTGACCTCAGTGAGCCCAACCTATATTCCTGGCGAATCAGCCTACAGCTGGGTTAGCCAGTGTTTCGTACATTCTGCCTACAGTGACCGAAACCGCTTCTGTGAACGATTGTTCCATCGTCCTGCCATTCGGTTGCATCCGGTATTGCCAGGCCATATTGAGGTTACTGCCCAGGCTGCTGGAGTGGATCCGCAATACCTGCTGCACTATGGCACGGGCTTCCCGCTCTATGCCTTCGCGCTGGACGAGCAATCCCAAGTCCACGCCCTAGCGGCCGCCATGCTGGGTGAGGGGAGGGGGATCATCGCCCTGTCAGGGCAGGCCGCCAGCAAACTACATTTTGGCGGTGTCTGCCTTAAATGGTGTCCCGCCTGCCTGCGGGGGGATGAACAGGTCGTGGGTTGCGGCTACTGGCATACGGCGCACCAACTGTACGGGGTCACCGCCTGTGAAACGCACCAGCTGCGTCTGCATACCCTGGTGGCCGGTGCAGGCGGCATCGACCGCCGATTGTTCCTGCCGGATCCCGCGATACCCTGTGAACCATCACGACCATCCGCACATGAAATCTATCTCTCTGCATATATCACCGCTCTGCATCGGCATCTGTGCGTCCAGTCACCAACGGAGTCGCTAGCGGAGCTGTACCAGCGATGGCTCGGGCAACAGGGCTATCTGACGGCCCGAGGCCATCTGCGCAGCCAGGCCCTGTTGCAGGCCATGACGGAGTTCTGGCAGGGGTTGTTTGCCGATATAACGCCGATAGTGCCGCCGGGACTGGCCAACTATCGATACGTCTCGGGGCTGGTGCACGGCAACCGCAATCACCACTACCTAAAGCATGCGATGTTGATGGCATTTGTAAGCCGTAGCCCAGCGGAATTTTTTTCTATCAGTAGCCCACCTACGGTGCAGATACAATCCACTATGCCTAGCGACGGACAGCTATCAGAAACAGCAATACTGACATTGTTGGTGAAGCGGGTTTCCATGCGACAGATTGCCTGCCAGACCGGATACAGCATCGGCTATATCAAACAACTCGCCCTGAGACACAATCAACCGGTTGATCACCGTGCCAAGCGCATTACAGCTGAAGTTGAGCGGGGAATATGGCGTCAGGCGTTCATGGGGGGAGCACGGCAGCAGATCGCGCACAGTCATGGCGTTTCTGTCGGGGCGGTCGAAGCCATTATTCAGAGCCACCAAGGGCTGTCTGACTGGCGACGGCATTTGAGAAGGGTTAACCGTCTACGTGAGCACCGTGTAACGGTGGCTGCATATTTGGCACAGCATGCCGATGTCAGTCGAGGCTGTGTCGAACAGGTGTGTCGAACCGCATTTACTTGGCTCTATAAACATGATCGTGCCTGGTTGTATCAACAGTTACCTGCCGCCAAGCGAGCAGTTCACCATCCCAGTGTGGATTGGGAAGAACGGGATAGGAAACTGGCTGAGCAACTGGGGCTGCTGGCCGAGCAGGCAAGCTCTCTATCTGCATTGGAACGGGCAGTCGATAGGCCAGACTGCCTGAGGAAATACAAAACACGTCTACCGCTCAGTTACGCATTGGCTGTGCGGCTGGTTGCGGCGTATGCCGCTCAACATCCTATGCCCTGATGCTCGCCGTCGATACCTATACAGGTTCTGATATCAGGCATCACAACGAGGAGTATTGCCATGAAGGTCGAAGCAATCGTTCCTACCACACAGGTCGTCGATATTTTGTGCGATGTCTGTGGTGCTAGTACTACTAAATCGCTCGGTACGCAGGAATTCGGCACGCTGGAAGCTTGCTGGGGTTATGGTTCGCAGCACGATGGTGAACGATATCAGGTACACCTATGTGAAGGCTGCTTTTTTGGGGCGCTGGCCAACCTGAGACAGGAGCATCGGTTGATGAATATGTTTTCGGATGATTATCAACCCGCAGACCCTGATCAATTTGGGAAAATTGAAGGCAATCGAGAGCTTATCTAACCACGATTTGAGTGGTTGTGTTGATCGGCTCATCAAGTGAGTCGATTGGTCGAGGTCATCGGCTCATCAAGTGGGTCGGTTGGTAGAGGTGATCGGCTCATCAAGTGAGCCGATTGGTCGAGGTGATCGGCTCATCAAATGAGCCGATTGGTCGGGGTGATCGGCTCACCAAATGAGCCTATTGTTGGTGCTTTATGGTCACGTATGAACTGTTAATCAACAGGGGATGCCATGCCTAATCCGGCCGACAAGATCGATAACTGCCTGCGCTCCCATAGGCGTAGTAATCACATCGGCCGGTTTTTCACCACCTAATCCCCACGCAGAGCGGGTGAGCCATCTCATCGTTTTAGCAGTATCTCCCCGGTGTAGGGATATGGCTGCGTCCACTGCTAAGGCTGCCCAGTAAACGCGATCTCCCTGAGCTGTCGATAAGCGATTGCCCCGTTTGATTTGGCGATTCAGTGTGTCTCGGCTAATGCCAATCATCTGGCAAATTGTTCGGGTATTAGACCCCAATAGCTTGCTCAGTTTGACGACGATCTCAGGAGATACACCAGACACTATGTGCTGATGGGCGGCTAGCCAGTTACGTGGTAGACCGAGCGACTCCAGAACAGATAGATTGCTGGTTGGGGGAGATTGCTCTACATGAGTCATTATGAGTCTGCGCCTCCGTCTGGGGGTTGTTGATGGCAGCCCAATGCGAATCATCACTCAGGAGTTCATTGGGTCATCGTCTAGTTTGAGAGATCTGTACAGATCTATATTTTCTCAATTTCCCCTAAGTCCCTAGGTGACTCAAAGGAAGCCATTCCACCAACATATTCTTTGATCAGTTTGCCAACTAAAGTAACACGATTCCTGTCAGTTGTTATG
>OERK01000356.1_pt1 | contig 12472 bp, 13 predicted proteins | sample 1540001 | NCBI WGS metagenome assembly OERK01 (sample SAMEA3891246, study PRJEB23780) | metagenome | biome: terrestrial biome; feature: animal house; material: water of meat washing | place: Italy | collected 2015-05-12
AGAGAGGATTCAGCCTGCTGGAGGTGATGATCACCGCAGTCATCCTGTCGTTGGGGCTGCTTGGTCTGGTTGCTTTGCAAACCCATTCAAAATTTGCCAGTTATGAAGCTCGCCAGCGCACTATTGCCAGCTGGCTGGCTAACGATATGGTCGAACGAGTACGGATAAATCGCGATAGCTGGACCGCATCCGGTGCAGTGACCGTTAATCTTGCTGCTAACTTGCCACGCCCGACATGCGCAGCCGCAGATGGCACAATTAGCGCGTGCAGTGCTGCAGATTTACGTAACGCCGACCTTCACTACTGGCAACAAGCCTTGCTTGGGGCCAGTGTTTCGGGGGCGGCATCTTCCTTGAATTCACCGATAGGCTGCGTGGTGCGGCGGGCTAATAATGTATTGGCTGTCGGGATATTCTGGGCTGGCAAACAAGAGATATCTGATGGGGGGGCTGCTGCCGCCGCAGCAACGCTGATCAATGAGTGTCAACTCTCGACAGCAAATAATCTTTCGAGGCGCCAGTTTATTCTGACGACGACTTTATGAATTCTCGCGGTTTCACGCTGGTAGAGTGGCTGGTCGCTATGCTGCTCGGTCTATTTTTGTTGGCGGGGGTATTCACAGTTTTTGTGATGTCTCGCTCCAGCTCTGAAGATGCCTTTGATCAAAGTGAATTACAGGAAAATGGTCGATTGGCCATTCGGCTGATTAGCCAGGATATCAAATGGGCTGGCTTTTTTGGAGCTTATACCGGTCAGTCAACGCAAGTTGGCCCCTCTCTGACCCTCAGTGCTGGTAGCATTGTTCCTGCCAGTAGCGATTGTCTGGATGAGCGTTCTGTCGGTAGTTTGCCATCAAATGCTGGTCCCATCAGGGGGCTATGGGTAAGCCGGGTATCAACCACCAAAGGATTGGCTGGATTCGCTTGTATTCTCGCTGCTGATCGGGTGGCAAACTCCGATGTAATCAGTATCAAGCGACTGGTAGGGCGTCCTATACCAGCATCAGAGGGATTGGATACAAACCGCTTTTATATGGCAACCAATAGTCAGGAGGCGAGAGTCATCAAGGGAAGCGAAACCAGACCACTCTTTGGTGCCAATAATGAGAGCCAGATCTGGGAATACCAGCACTACATTTATTACCTATCACAAGAAGATGGTATTCCTGTTTTACGCAAGCGCTATTTGACCGTCAATGGTGGCTCTGCTCTGATTGGTGGCGCTATGGCTGAGGGCGTTGAACATATGGTGCTGATGTATGGTGTTGACGATTCCTTGATCCCTGATGGACGCATAGACAGATATATGTCAACGGACCAAATGACAACACAGCGCTGGAATGAGGGGCGAGTATTGGGGGCTCGGCTTTTCTTGCTGATTAGAGCCGCTCGGGAATCAAGTCGCTATAAGAATAACAATAGCTATCAACTCGGTAATATTACGGTTAATGGTGGTGGTGATGGTTATCGCCGTCTGCTCTTGGAAAGCAGTATTGCATTACGCAATCAACAAATAACCACCCGAGGTGGAACATGAGATTGGTTAAAAAAAACCAGGGTGTAGCATTGATTGTTGCACTGGTTATTCTGGTTCCCTTGACTCTGATTGCGGTAGTCGTCATGCAATCCAGTGGTATGAGTCTGAAGATGGCGGGTTCTAGTGCCAGTTTGCAACGAGCGGAGCACGAAGTTGAAGGTACTCTGGAGTCTGCATTGAGCGATACTTCTCTCTCAACACAAATTGCAACGCAGGCAATTGGTACTTCGGCGGCAATAGGCACTACCACTCCTGCTACTACTTTGACAGTCAATACAGAAAGTGTATGCAAACGAAAATTTGAAGCCAGTAGCCAGAATGTAACGCCAGCTTGTCGTTATGCTGAAGCCACCACATCCAGTGCTTATGGCAAGGTGAATAGCCAAATGACCTTTACTGCCGGGGTAGAACAACCCTTGCTCAGTGCCAATTAGGGAGCCAGTAATGAACATAAGGAACTGTTTGTTTACAAGCTTGCTGGTATTGTGTTGCGGAATATCAGGGGGATCTTTGGCGGTAGGTACTGGTTATTCCGATGATACCGAGTTGTTTATTTATGACTTTGCCAAGGCGGGGGACTTCCGCCCTAAGGTGCTCTTTATTTTCGATAACTCGGGGAGTATGAAAAATACAACCGAAGTTGCTAAAGAGCCTTATGACTCATCGATAAGTTATCCATCATTGGCTAATGATCCAGATGTTAATAATAGTAATCGCTTCATCTATTTCTCCAGTGATGGAAAAGTTCCCACTATCAACAGTACCAAACGTTTTAGTGAGAATTTAAATGCATGTGCGACATCTAAAGGCCCTCTAAATAATGTGGGCCGATTTCAGTCACGAGTTTGGGGATATGAAATATATGATAAAAATAGAAAGGGGCGTTGGCGTTCTCTAAATGATTTTGATATTTACAGTATAATAATTGCAGATTGCCAGCAAGATATTGATGAGCAAAACGCAAACAATCAATATTCAGGTCCATATTCAACATATATTGTTGATGGTTATCCCGTTGACAAGCCAAATCGCACAACGGGAAGCTGGTTTTACACATCAAATGTAGCCAATGCTCTTGCTAGTGGTAGTTCTACCCAGATCTCATTATTTACGGCAAATTATGTCCGTTGGTATTACGGTAGTACAGGTGTGTCAACACAAACTCGATTGAAAGTTGCTCAGGATGCAGTCAAAGAACTGGTTTTGGCTACGCCAGCTGTCGATTTTGGTCTGGCTGTTTTTAACTACAATGATGGCAATGAACCAGGTAGTAGAAATGGCGGAAGAATAATCCGCAATATTGTAGGTAACGATGCCATCCTCACCTCTGGTAAAAGCGGTGCGCAGGATTTGATTGACAAGGTAAATAGTTTGAGCTCTGACACTTGGACTCCCTTGTGTGAAACACTATATGAATCATATAGATACTTTGGCGGTTTGGGGGTGTACTTTGGTGACGATGATGTAAATCGTACTCCAAAGCGGGATAGCAATGCTGAAGTAACATCGGGTATATATAAAACCCCCTATGATAAATGTTCCAATAATGGTTATATCATCTATATGACAGATGGTGAACCAACCAATGATAAAGCAGCAGATTCCCTTGTCGCCAACCTGATCAGCACGTTATCTACAGAGGATAAGGTTGCTTATGGCGGCTTGGTTAGTTATGGGTCTTCTGGTGAAAAAAGCTATCTTGCTGCACTTGCCGGATATATGAAAAACAATGATGTAAACACCTCGGCTATTGGCAAACAAACAGTCACAACATTCACCGTGGGTTTTGGAGATGAAGCAATTAAGGGGGCCGGTGCATTATTGGCAGAGACCGCTCGTCGTGGTGGGGGTAAATACTATCCAGCAACCGATGCAACCCAACTTAACGAAGCATTAAAATCATCATTACTAGCTATCTTGAAAATGAATACCTCGTTGGTCTCTCCCGCCATTGCCACTAATAACTTTGACCGTACTCGCAGTCTGAATAATATTTATTATGCAATGTTTGAGCCTGGTTCTGGTCCACGATGGAAGGGCAATCTTAAAAAGCTGGTTCTGAATCCAGATAAGGGTTATGTAGTCGATCAGAGTGGCTTACCTGCGATATCCAGTGATGGAACAATTCTTGAGTCAGCAAGAACCTATTGGTCATCCACCAGTGATGGTAACAAGGTTGCCGAGGGTGGGGTACAAGAGATGCTGGCAGCTAAAACCAATCGCAATCTTTATATTATTCCCCCTTCCACTAATACATTAACTCCCTTTAGCAAGTCTGCTCTTGAGGGTATGGCAGGCGGGGCGACGCAGCTACGCACTGTCATGAAACTTGATAGTGCTGATAGCATGGATGACCTGCTTAATTGGACCAAGGGGATTGATGCGTTTGATGAGAATCAGGATGGTGATAGAACAGATAATCGGGAGCATATTCTTGGTGACCCGTTGCATTCACGGCCATTAGTGATCAACTACGGTTGTACAAAGTCGACAGGACAGACTACATGTACACCTGACTTGCGCATTGTGATGGGAAGTAATGCCGGCTTCTTGCATATGTTTAAAGACAGCGGCACCACGGTTGATGAAAGCTGGGCCGTTATGCCCTATCAATTTATTGCCAATCAGAAAGCGCTGCGAGAAAACCTGGATTCATCGGCTCATCTATATGGTGTAGATTCATCGCCCACTGTGCTGGTCAATGAGCAAGTCAAAGATGGTCATATCAAGTCGTCACAAGGTGACAAGGTGTGGTTATTTACCGGGCTGCGGGGTGGTGGCAAGGCCTATTATGCGTTGAATATATCCAATCCGGACTCCCCTTCGCTGATGTGGCGGTTGGATAAAAACAGCGCCGGTTTCAGCAAACTGGGCGAGACCTGGTCGATCCCCGAGGTTGCGTTTATTCCCGGTTATTACACAGAAACCAATGGTAAAAAAACCTATAAGCCAGTCCTGATATTCTCTGGAGGTTATGATCAGGCCAAGAGCTATTTGGGCCAGGGGGCTGAAGACAGTGAAGGGTTGGGTATTTATATCGTGGATGCTGAGGCCGGCACGCTGTTGTTCAGCTTTACCCCGGATGCGGCCAGTGCAACCAACAAACAGGTTGCAGGCATGGTTTATAGCATGCCAGGCGCTGTTTCTGTGCTGGACAGCGATGGAGATGGTGTATCTGACCGGGTTTATGCGGGTGATACCGGCGGTCAGATCTGGCGCATCGACATGAAGGGGACAGAAAAATCCAAATGGACGGCCATCAAGTTTGCCAGTTTGGGAAATGCACATTTAAGTGGAACTGCCAAGAAGCTGGAAGATGATCGCCGTTTCTTTACCCAGCCCGTATTGGTGCGCACCATCAATAAAGGTTGGAAGTATGATGGGACAAATTATCTTTACAGCGAGCGTCCGTTTGATGCCGTATTGATAGGCAGTGGTGATAGAAACCGCCCCTCCTCGGAGGCGACAACCCAAAATGTGTATGTGATGCTACGTGACTACAATGTTAATCCAACCTTGTTTGGGGCAACGTCTGAACCAGCGGTGCCATCAAGTATCACACTGAACGATCTCTACGATGTGACCAGCGATCCCTTTACGGGTTTGAATGAAGAGCAGATTGTAAACACCACCAAGGCGTTGACCAGCAAGTTGGGATGGAAATTCTGGCTCAATGAAAGCGGTGAAAAATCAATGGGGGCTGGTTTGGTGTTGCAAGGCAAGCTCTATTTCACCTCCTTCTTGCCTCAGGTACAGGACTTCCAACAATGTACGATTCAATCGATCGGTGCCATGCGCCAATATATGATTGATATGCACTATGGCACTTCGTTCAAATATGTGCTGGATAGCAACAATCAGGAAGTTATTCAGCGTTACGTAGAGGTGCAAAATAAGGTTGCTGATGATCTGGTTATTCATGGTGGGGATGATGGCCGGATCAGGATTATAGGTGGTGCTCCGGGCAAGGAGGTCATCCTCAAAGATGATGGGAAGGGAGAGCCTGAGCGCTGTACCGGTGAAGGAGAATGCTCACAAGGTGCGGAAGAGGCAAAAATGGATATGTCTCCCAAGAAAATCTATCTCTATGAAGGAGAACAGGGATGAAACGCATGCTGCTCTGGTGTGTGGGCTTACCCTTGTTGGTTCATGCTCAAACGGAAGACATGAAATGTTATGTCACTCTGGAAGGTGGCGTGCAGATGGTGTTGCAGCAACCGGTTGCTGATACGAGCAAGGCAAATCTGGTCAGGGTGTTTAAACAGAAAGGTTATGAGATTGATGGGGTGGTGCATCTTGTCACAGAGGTAATCGAGTGCGTTCCTTTGGCGGCCACCTTTTCGCTGGCTGATGCAAAAAAACAAGATGAAATCCAACCCAGATAACGTTGGTTATTGAGTAGGGTAAAGGGGCTAAGAACAACTCAGCCCCTTTTTTTCGCTTCTGCTTCTGCCGGATGGGGAAACGATGATATCGACTCGGGGTGCCTGGTCGATACAAAACCGGAGTGTCATGTTGGTGCCAATCGCAGTGCCATCTGGACTAAATCGCACAAATTGTCGATTGGCCGTCACGGTATGTTTTTCAAGAAAGGGTTCTGTTGCTGATAACAAGATATCGCCACTTGCAATATCGAATTGGCGATCCTGATTGATGTCGATAAAGACAAGCATGCGCTGGGCGCCGGTTTGATTTGCGAGTACACAGCCTTCTTTTGTGGAGTTTCTGACAGGCATGGCAAGACATGCTGTGACGGGTTGCTGCTGTGTGATGGCTTGCCGTTGGCCGAAGATCAGGTGGTCCTGCAGGTTTCTTGTGTAGATGTCGCTGTCGGTAGATGTCAGCAGATTTGCCAATGACGGCAGTCCCAAGGTCAGCAGGATGGTTGTCAGGCTTGCAGATATTAAAAACTCAAGCAGGGTAAATCCATTTCGTGCCATAGCGTATGAGTCCTTGTTCAAAGGAGACTCTAAGCATAGCTATTGGATTGAAATGGATCCTTTTGTGCTCGTGTGTGTTTCGCTGTAGTTAATGCTGGTCATGGACATACAGCACCACTTGCCTGGCTATGGGCACGTCCAGCATGCATTACATTAATCGTCACACTATTTTCACCGCTAATACAAAGCGAAAATATAACTTCAATATTGGCTTCATCAGGCGGGACTTCCGTTATGGTGCCGACCGGGTTGAAGCGCAGCGCCTGTGCATCGGCGGAAATGGTCAGTTCTGCAGGAAACTCTGGACTGGCAGCAATAGTTGCTTCGTTACCATTAAGCTTCAGGTCGCCATTACTATCGATAAAGGCGAGTAGCCGGTTAGTTCCACGCTGATTGGCAGGGATACAACCTTCGACTGCAATGTTATTACTCAGTGTCACGGTGGTCAGGCAAAGCGTGACGGTCTGCTGGTTGGAGATAGCCTGTTGTCTGGCATAGTTTAAGTGGTTGAGAAGGCTTTTTTCCTGGGTCGCCAAATTATTGCTGCCAAGCAGGTTAGAGAGGGAAGGAATACCAATCCCCAGCAGAATGACGCCCAGCGCAATGGCTATCATCAATTCCATAAGGGTAAATCCGGCGTTTTTCATATCTGCGAAGGCCTGTCGTTCCGTGACTATCTACAGCTTATCCTTCCCGCTGGTTGCTGTCACACGGTTACGCCTGTCTTGAACTGGCAGATTGCCCCCCTTTTCTTTATCATTCCCCATCATTTTCGAATTCAAGATGCATCGCCATGGCAAAAGCCCTCTCTCTGATGCTTGCCCAGTTGAATCTGACGGTAGGCGCCATCGAAGATAACACTGACAAAGTGCTCGCTGCGGCGGCTCAGGCCGAACAGCAAGGTGCCGATCTGCTGGTCTGCTCCGAGCTGGCCCTGACCGGTTATCCACCGGAAGATCTGCTGCTGCGCGCCGATCTGATGATCCGGGTCGAAGCCGCGTTGGCTCGTGTTGCCGAATGGCAGGGCAACTGTGCCATTTTGGTGGGGCATCCCTGGCGTGAAGGGGAGGCGCTCTACAACGCGGCTTCCCTCTATGAGCAGGGCAAGCTGATTGCCCGTTACTTCAAGCAGGATTTGCCCAACTACGGCGTGTTTGATGAGAAGCGCTACTTCACCGCGGCAACCGAGACCTGCGTGGTGCCGTTCCGTGGTCACCAGCTGGGGCTGCTCATCTGCGAAGACCTGTGGCAGCCGGGCCCGGCGCTGGCCGCCAAGGCGGCTGGGGCAGAGTTGCTGCTCACCATCAATGCGTCGCCATACGATCAGGAGAAACCCTGGATCCGCCGCGAGCTGATGGCTGAGCGCTGCGATCAGACCGGTCTGCCGCTGGTCTACCTCAATCAGGTCTGCGGTCAGGACGAGCTGATTTTCGACGGCTGCTCCAAGGTGTTCAGCAGCCAGGGCGAGTTGACTCACAAGCTGGCCCCGTTTGCCGAAGAGCTGGCGCTGGTACGTTTTGCTGATGGCCAGCCGGTGAAGGAGCGGGAACCCGCTGCGCCGCTGGAGCCGTTGGCCGAGACCTATCAGGCGCTGGTGCTGGCAGTGCGCGACTATGTCACCAAGAACGGCTTTCACGGCGCTGTGCTGGGTCTCTCCGGCGGCATCGACTCGGCGCTGACGTTGGCCATCGCGGCCGATGCCATCGGGGCCGACAAGGTGCAGGCGGTGATGATGCCGTTCCGCTACACCGCCCAGATGAGTGTGGAAGATGCCAAGGAGCAGGCCGAGCGGATGGGGGTTGAGTTCAACATCATCTCCATCGAGCCGATGTTCGAAGGGTTTATGACCCAGCTGGCGCCGCTTTTTGAAGGTACCGCCCGCGATACCACCGAAGAGAACCTGCAGGCCCGCTGCCGCGGCGTGCTGCTGATGGCGCTCTCTAACAAGCGTCGTCGTATCGTGCTGACCACCGGTAACAAGAGCGAGATGGCGGTCGGCTATGCCACGCTGTACGGTGACATGGCCGGTGGCTTCGACGTGCTGAAAGATGTGCCCAAGACGCTGGTATTCAAGTTGTGCGAATATCGCAACTCGGTCGACTACGTGATCCCGCAGCGGGTTATCGACCGTCCTCCTTCAGCGGAGCTGGCGCCGGATCAGGTGGATCAGGACAGCCTGCCGCCATACGACATCTTGGATGCCATCCTCAAGCGTTACGTGGAAGAGGATGCCTCGGTCGCCGACATGGTGGCAGAAGGCTTCGAGGAAGCGGTGGTGCGCAAGGTGATCCGGCTGGTGGATCTCAACGAATACAAGCGCCGTCAGGCGGCGGTCGGGCCCCGCATTACGGCTCGCAACTTTGGTAAGGATCGCCGTTACCCCATTACATCCGGGTTCGGCAAACAGAACTGGTAAGGAGTCACCATGAAGAAGATTGAAGCCATCATCAAACCGTTCAAGCTGGACGATGTGCGCGAGGCCCTGGCCGAGATCGGCATCAACGGCATGACCGTATCCGAAGTCAAAGGCTTCGGCCGCCAGAAGGGCCATACCGAGCTCTATCGCGGCGCCGAATATATGGTCGACTTCCTGCCGAAAGTGAAGGTGGAGCTGGTGGTGCAGGACGAGGATCTCGATGCCTGTCTGGAAGCGATCCAGAACACCGCCCGCACCGGCAAGATTGGTGATGGCAAGATCTTCGTCTGCGAGGTGGAGCGTGTCATTCGTATCCGTACCGGCGAAGAGAACGAAGACGCGATCTGACCTTGGCTATCTCTTTACCTGACCAGAGGCGTGAAGTGTGGCCTCATTTGATGGGGTGGATGCGCTTCGTGGTGGTCGCCAGCCTGTTGGCGGGCCTGACCGCCTGTAGTACCCGTCCACCGGCTCAGCCGGAGAATCTGTGCCAGATCTTTCGCGAGAAGCCGGAGTGGCACAAGGCCGCGCTCAAGATGAACGAGAAGTGGGGGACGCCGATCCATGTGGTGATGGCCATGATGTATCAGGAGTCCTCTTACGTACATGATGCCCAGCCGCCGATGCAGTATTTCCTCTTCATCCCGACCGGGCGGGCCAGTTCGGCTTATGGTTATGCTCAGGTCAAAGATGAAACCTGGGCGGATTACCAGCGGGAAACCGGCAACAGCTGGAGTGACCGCGATGACTTTGCCGACGCCATCGATTTTATGGGTTGGTACACTAACAAAGCCCAGCGGCTCAATGGCACCTCCAAGTGGGATGCCTATGGCCAGTACCTCAACTATCACGAAGGGTGGGGTGGCTACCGGCGTGGCAGCTATCGCAGCAAGGGGTGGTTGATGAAGACCTCTCGCAAGGTGGAAGCTCGCGCCCAGCGCTACGGCGCCCAGTACCGTCAATGCAAGGATCAGCTCTCCCGTGGGGGCTGGTTCTGGTAACCAAATCAGGAGTCAGAAATGCCGTTATTGGACAGTTTTACCGTTGACCACACCCGTATGGAAGCGCCAGCGGTGCGTGTGGCCAAGACCATGCAGACCCCGAACAAGGACACCATTACCGTGTTCGACCTGCGTTTCTGTGTGCCGAACCAGGAGATCCTCTCCGAGCGCGGTATCCATACGCTGGAGCACCTGTTCGCCGGTTTTATGCGTGATCACCTGAACGGCAACGGCGTGGAGATCATCGATATCTCCCCCATGGGTTGCCGTACCGGTTTCTACATGAGCCTGATCGGCGCGCCGGACGAAGCCCGTGTTGGCGCAGCCTGGCAGGCGGCCATGAGCGACGTGCTGACCGTGCAGGATCAGGCCAAGATCCCCGAGCTGAACGAGTATCAGTGCGGCACCTACAGCATGCACTCGCTGGAAGAGGCGCACGCCATCGCCCGTCATGTGCTGGAGCGCGGTATCGGCGTCAACCACAACGACGAGCTGGCCCTGCCGGAAGAGAAGCTGAAGAGTCTGTGAGGCTGATGAGCTGTCGCTCATCGGATAACCTCTTCAGGGAATGTTAAAAGAGCCGGTCAGCCATGCTGACCGGCTCTTTTTTATTCCGCCCGATCGCGGTTATGGGGATGACTTGCTCCCCTTGCCGACTCTGATTAGGATGGTTTTTGACCTGAACCTGTTGGCGGAGGTGTGACGATGAAAGGGGTATTGCTGCGTTGGCTGGCCCGTTATGACGCGTGGTGCGAGGAGTGGGGGCTCACTCAGGAGAACCGGCGCTGCTGCACGCCGGTTCGTTATGATGATGATTCAAGCAAAGAGCGAGCTTGCGCAGAAGAGGCTGAGCTCAATCAAAATTGCGGGTCACGGCACCGGTAACGCTGTTGTACTCGAAGCCGAGGCCGTTTTCATACTCTGAGTCAGCCGGGAAGCGGCCTATTGATTTTTGCAGAATATAACGGCAGTTAAAGTGTTCCAAACCACTTGGCTCGGTTTGGTCATCTGCAGAAATTAGCTTTGAGATATAAATTGTGTTTTCATCTTTTTTGTCCTCATCTTCCACAGATTGATCAGTATCAAGGAGCGCGGCGAACAGAAGAGCGCAGTCGGCTCTACTGTTCACAGAGATTTCGTTACTACCCCCACCTGTTGAGGGTTCATCGATTCCTTGACCCCCTTCTTTCGTCCCCACAGGCCAGCCGTAGTGGTTGATATCCAGATCTTTATTGCCCATCCCACTGAAGTTATACAGTGCGAGGTCTTGTCCCTGCACTTTCACCGCCCAGCCAGCATGAGCCAGCTGTACCGCACTGGCAAAGCTGCCAGCGGTCGCCGAGACCGTGCTTTTCAGGGCATCATCCTTGATATTGATAAAGCGGGGCAGGGCGGTGACGGCCAGGATCCCCAGCACTATGATCACCAGCACCAGTTCAATCAGGGTAAAGCCGTTGTTTCTGTTGTTCATCATGTTCAATGACCCATTAAATACCGCAAACAGGTGTGAGTGATATGCAGCTGATAGATACCCATTGCCATCTCGACTTTCCGGTGTTCGACCAGGACAGGGAGGCGCTGCTGGCCCGTTGTCGGGCATTAGGGGTGACGGAGTATATCATTCCTGCCATCGCAGAGGATAACTGGACTCGTGTGATGGCACTGGCAGATCAGCATGACGGCCTCTTTTATGGTCTGGGCATTCATCCCTGGTATGCCGGTGAGCAGCGGGAAGGGGTGATGGATCGGCTGCGAACGCTGGTGATGAGCCAGCCTGCCGGGCTGGTGGCCATAGGCGAGTGTGGGCTGGACCTCCGTTCTCACGTGCCGCAGGAGGGGCAGCTTGCGCTGTTTGAGGCTCAGATCCGGCTGGCTGCCGATGCCGGGCTCCCCCTGATGATCCACTCGGTGCGCGCCAATGACACTGTGGCCAAGCTGTTGCGCCGCTTCAAGCCGCCACGTGGCGGGGTGATCCATGCTTTCAGCGGTTCGTTGCAGCAGGCGGAGGCCTTCTGGCAACTGGGCTTTCGACTCGGGGTGGGCGGGGTGATCAGTTTTGAGCGGGCGAACAAGACGCGAGAGGTATTTCGGGCCATGCCGCTTGAGGCCCTGGTGCTGGAAACCGATTCGCCCGATATGCCGCTGCAAGGTGAACAAGGCACCCGAAATACCCCGGAAGCGCTGCCGAAAATAGCGGAAATATTGATGACATTGCGGGGGGAATCATCGGCGGATGTTGCAAAGGTGTTATTTGAAACTGCCCGGCATATTTTCCATCACGACCAATAGCCATGAAACAAATTCGCAACACCTGATTTAGTTGTCAGGAAAAAAAATGAGCGTAAAAATCGTTTGCTGTCTAATTTTGTGACACTTGGACATTTTGATAACGATAAAATGTGACCAGCATTCTATTTTATCGGACTTTAATTAGTATAATGCGCTCCCCTTGATTAGTTGGGTTTAATAACAACTCGCTAACAAGCCAGGTGCTACTAGAGGAAGATAATAATGAATTTGTTCATGGGTCTGGTAGGGATGGCGACGCTCGTCCTTATCGCGGTGCTGTTCTCCAGCA
>OERK01000357.1_pt1 | contig 12465 bp, 16 predicted proteins | sample 1540001 | NCBI WGS metagenome assembly OERK01 (sample SAMEA3891246, study PRJEB23780) | metagenome | biome: terrestrial biome; feature: animal house; material: water of meat washing | place: Italy | collected 2015-05-12
TTTGACGAGGGAGACAGGGAGGCTCTGGTGAGCCTCAACATCGACCACCTGATCGCCTCGAGTGCCACCCACATCTGTCTGCGTAAACATGCCCATTTGCGTGACTACATGTACGACTTTATCCACCTCTACGCCCCCCATATCAGCCGGGAGACGGTGCAGCTGCACCTTATCAACCAGCCGCCCGCCGCCAATATGGCGGAGTTGCCGTGGCTCTAACCGCGGGTTGTTTGTCGTACACAGAGCAAAAATACAGAGACAAAAAAAGAGAGGCCTTGGCCTCTCTTCTGGTTTTATCGGGATGCGGGATTAATCGCTGCGGGTCGCCAGATTGATAAAGATCTGGGCTCCGACCAGCAGGCAGTCGTCATCGAGGTAGTAGGGATTCGCATGCAGGTAGTTGCAGATCCCCTTGGCCTGACAGCCGCTGCCGAGGAAGAACATGGCCCCCTTGCGGCCACGGCAGGCGTTGACCATGTAGCTGAAATCTTCGCTGCCGGTCATCGGCTGACCCTGAGCGTTGATCCCCTCAGAGGGCAATACGTCGGCGGCCGCTTGCAGCAGACGGGCGCAGGCATCGGCGTGGTTCTCGACCGCCGGATACCCGGCATAGACCATCTTGGTCTTGAAGCCGCGCAGTTCGCTCTGGGCCACGATCTCCTTGAAGCTGTTCTTCAGGATCTGGTCGGTCTCGGCATCCATGGCACGGATGGTGCCGCGCGCCTGCACATGGTCGGCGATGGCGTTGGGGATGGTGCCGCCGTTGATCATGCCGCAGCCAAACACCGCCGGGCTGAACGGGCTGGTGCGCTTGGCGACGATGTAGTCCATATCCTCGATGATCCGCACCGCTTCGCGGATGGCATCCAGCCCCTTGTGGGGGGTGGAGCCGTGGGCGGAGATACCGTGCACATCCAGCGTCCAGGCGGAGCCCCAGGAGGACATGACACCGTGGTTGAACTTGATGGTGCCGGTCTCCATGGCGCCGTCGTTATGGAGGGCATAGACCTCGTCCACCCCCTTCATGCAGCCCAGCTCCACCATCTTCTCGGCGCCCGGCACCCGCATATCCTCTTCCGCCATCTGGAAGATAAAGCGGACGTTGTACTGCAGGCGATCGCGGTTGGCGGCCAGAAACTTGGCTGCGGTCAGGGCGATCGCCATATGGGAGTCGTGACCGCAGTTGTGAGCCATTCCCTCATGGGTTGACTTGAACGCAACGTCGCTCATGTCGTGCATCTCGAGGCCATCCATGTCGGCACGGAAGGCGATGGTCGGCAGCACAGGATCAACCACCAGATCGCCGTGGAAACCGGTGAAGCCCGGGTAGTCGGTGAGACGGTAGCCAAAGCCTGCCATCAGCTCGCGGCAGTAGGCCGAGGTCTTGAACTCGACGCCGGAGGCTTCCGGAATGGTGTGCAGGTGGTGGCGCACTTCCTGACTGAAGTCGCGCAGGGCCAGCAGGGCCGGTTCAATGTGGATGTTGTTCATCAGATGATCCCTTGCATGGAGAAGCCGATCTGGGCAACCAGCGAGGCGCCGAAGAAGCAGCAGGTGGAGACGATCATGAAGATCAGGATCACTTTCCAGGACATCTTCTTCAGCTCTTCCAGCTGACCGCCCACCGAGAGACCGGCAAAGGCCAGCAGCGGCACGCAGCAGGAGAGGAAGGAGATCTTGGCAACGGCATCGATAAAGAGGCCGCGCACCGGGGTCTCCGGCAGGCAGATGAGAATGCCGATGATGGTGGCATAGGCAAACGCCGGCAGGGAGGAGGGCAGATAGCGCTTGGCAATCAGCGAAGCGAACACCACCAGTGACATGGCGACGAAGCTGTCACCCATCAGCCAGAGCGGGGTGCCGGTGGTCAGGGTCTGGGTAAACATGGCCAGCAGGATCGCCAGAAAGACGAACCGCATATCCATTACGATGCTTTTCATGCTTTCTCTCCTTTGGCAGTCAGGGCATAGATTTTTTCAGCGAGCGGCAGACCCAGATAGGTGAGGGAGAGGGCGCCGAGGGCAGACGAGAGCAGGTTCGAGGCTGCCGCGATACTCAGCACCTGCTGAGCCAGCGCTTCGTCGAGACCGTTGATCAGGGCGCCGGAGGCGGCACTCAGCATGGAGCCTGAGCCCACGCCGGAACCGGCGGCCAGCGCCAGCGGGTGCAGACCGGTGAGCGGGGCGATACTGCCCAGCACGCTGAACCAGAGGGTGCCGATGACGGAGCCGCACAGGTAGATGGCCAGCACGCCGATGTACTCCTGGGAGCCGGTGCCGAACTTGCCCTGAATTACCGCAACGGACGGCTCACGGCTGATGGAGGAGCAGGCCCCGATGGCGCGGCGGCCAAAGCCGAACTTCACCGCCAGCGGAATGGCGATCAGGATCGGCAGCAGGTTGCCAATCTCCTGCAGGAACAGCGGCACGCCGACGCTCAGGATCATCTTCAGGTTGGGGATGATCATCCCCGCGTACTGGGTGCCCAGGATCAGCAGGCTGAAGCCCACCATCTTGCCGCAGAAGCCCTCTTCTTTTTCGGTGAAGAGCTGCTTCCAGCCGGGGATGCGATCCTTGACCGGTTTGGCGGAGACAATCATGCCGATGATGACGGCAAAGAGCATCGGCAGGATCGGGATGATGGCGATGCCGATCTTGATCTCCTGTTTGCCTATCAGGTACTGGGCCACAAAGATCAGCATGGCGGTTGCCAATATGCTGACCGTGACCGTCTTGAGGGGGCTGGTTTGCTGCATAGTCTTTTCTCTTGTTATTCCCATGTGTGGCCATCGTCAGGATTGTCCAGACCGATGATGGGGGCATGATAGGGAGGGTCGCGGGGGAGGAATGTGACCTTCATCAAGCTGGCCATATGGCATTTTTTCATGGGGTATGCCCTTTAACCCTCTGGATACCAAGGGTTAAAGGCCGTTAACAGAACGTCAGCATTGGCAGGACAAGATAAGCAAACAGGAGGGAAATGGTGACACCGCCCCGCAGGGCGGTGACGCGGATCAGACGGGCGTTTTGAGCCGTGCACTGCGCAGCAGCAGGGGAAGCTGGTAGAGCACCAGGGCGCCGAGCACCAGTCCGGCACCGGCCAGTTTGGCGCCGCCGAGGGGTTCGCTATAGAAGAGGGTGCTCAGCAGCAGAGTCCAGACCGGTTCCAGCAGCATCATCAGGGCGGCGTGGGCGGTGGTCATCTTGCTCAATGCATGGGTGAGCAGCCAGTAGCGCAATGTGGTGGCGATCAAGACGCTCGCCGCAAACCAGCCCCAGATGCCGTGGCTGACTCCAGCCTCGGGCCACTGTTCGGTCAGCAGGGAGAGCAGGGTGCCGAGCAGGCCGGTCATCGCCAGCTGGATGCAGGTGAGCCAGGTGGGGGCAATGGATTGGGCGAAGTGGCGATGGACGGCAAGCTGGATGCCGAGGGTGGTGGCCGCCGCCAGAAACCAGAACAGCGAGAGCGACACGCCCCAGTGGGTACTGCTGGAGAGCAGCAGCAAACCGGCGATGGCGATGGGCAGGGTGAGCCAGTAGTGGCGGCCGGGCTTGGCCCGAAAGGCTCCCCAGGCGGCCAGCGGGGCCATCAGGGTGGCGACGCTCATGATAAAGGCGCCGCTGCCCAGCGCATCGCTCTGGCTGATGGCGGTGACCCACAGCAGCAGGCTGGCACCGAGCAATGTGCCGCATCCTGCAGCGCGCAGCAGTTGAGCGCGGGTGGGCGGTGGTTCACGCAACCAAGCCAAGGGGAGCAACAGCAGGGCGGCCAGCAGAAAGCGGCTGCCGATAAAGGCGGCGGGGGGCAGTTCGCGGATCGCCTCTTTCGAGAAGAGCCAGCCAGCGGCGGCCAGCAGGGTGACCAGTACCATCAGCAGCAGGGGAGTGCGGTTCATCGGGGTCGTCATGGTGAAATGGAGGGGAGAGCATAAAGGAAAGGCGCCAGGTATTGCTACCTGGCGCCTTTCGCATCTGCCTTGAACCGCCGTCGCGGCTCGCGGCCAGCAATCAGTTCATGCCGTATTATCACACTGCGTGTCTAATGCTGTTTGGTTATGTCTATAGGTTGCATCTATATTGTTGATTTATATCGTCTAAATTTCCATGGTTGTCTAAAGTCATCTTAGGGGATATAAGACAAGTGTGGGTTCAAGTGTGGGTTCAAAATGGCAATCTCAGATTCAAAACTCAAAGCAATGCTGCGTGGTCACGATGATGATACGCCCAGAAAGGTTGCGGACAGGGATGGGCTATCTGTTCTGTGGAGGAATAGCGGAAAAGTCAGCTTCGTGTACCGTTATCGAATTGTAGGCAAGGCAAAAAACCTGACTCTGGGATCCTATACCGGTCAGGAGGGGGGATTGTCGCTTTCCGAAGCAAGGAAAAAGGCGGCGCAATGTCGAGCTTGGTTGGAAGAGGGCAACGATCCCGCCTTGATGACGCGGATCGGGAAAGATGAAAGGCTGAAGCCTGTCACGGTTAAAGATGCACTCGAGTATTGGCTCTGCCATCACGCCGATAAGAAAAGGTCGAACAGTGAGAAGCATCGCCAGCAATTTGCTAAGTGGGTCTATCCCCGTATCGGAGATCTTCCTTTGTCAGATTGTGATACTCGTCACTGGTTGAGCGTCTTTGACGAATACTCGAAGGTAGCACCTGTGGCTAGTGGGTATTGTTTCCAAAACTGTAAGCATGCTCTGAAGTTTTGCCGTGTCAGACAGTTTGCAGTGAGTAATGCATTGGATGACTTGACCGTCGCTGATGTTGGGCAAAAAGCAAGTAAGCGAGATAGGGTTCTGACGCTAGAAGAACTGCGAACACTATGGGATTGGGCTGAGAAGCTAGGTCCATATTGCTACTACGGAAATTTGGCCAAGATTCTATTGTCGTTCGGTGCAAGAACTCAAGAAGCTCGGCTATCAGCACCCGAAGAATGGAATCTAGCCGAAGGTACATGGACAGTACCTGCGTCTAACTCAAAAACAGGTAATAAAATCGTGAGACCAATACCTGATTTTATTCGGCCGACGATAGACGCCTTGCTGAAAGCCGCCGCCGCACAGTCATCCCCATACTTGCTAGGGGAACTCAAGCGACCAGAAGCGGTAAGTCAGTGGGGAAGGGGGATTTGGAAGCGGCTCGGGCATAGCGCCCCTTGGACATGGCACGATCTGCGAAGGAGCTTGGCGACCCGCCTAAACGAGGCTGGGATTGCCCCTCATGTCGTGGAACAAATTTTAGGCCATGCTCTACCTGGTGTAATGGCTCACTATGTTCATACGGTTCGGTTACCGGAACAAAAAATGGCGCTGGAGTTGTGGGGAGGGATTTTAAACCCATCAGAACAACCGCCAGACAATATTGTGCATCTACAAGTGGGGTAGGGGAGCACAGCACTTTCTTCAGTGATTTGTAGACTGTGCCTATGGAGGGTACACCGGGTTTACCCTCCATGTATTTTTACCCAGCCTGTACAGCTAGTGCCATCTTGTTGTCTGCTCCGTTATGCTACGCAGCCACCTGATGAGCACAAAGCTGATGCGGCGCCTTCCCTGGCCATTAGCCTTGCCTGTCAGGTGGTCTGCTGCCGGTGATCCTGATAGACCCTTTGCCACTTGGCATACTCGCCCTTATCGCCTCTGGCATGTCAGAAAGCACAGATTCGAGCAATACTTCGCTCAAGCCATGAAAGTATAACGCAAAAAGTTGCGAATTTTGTTTTTTTAGCTGGCGTGAGTAATCCACGGCTCAATTTTGTGGATTTATCTTAATCCTTAGGCTGTTGCGAAAATTTATATTTAAATCTATTCCTTACTGGCTTGTGTTGCGATCCCTTGCCAAAAGAACGTGCTTTTTTACCATTTGAACGGGTTGTGTCTACATGGGCTAAAATATCCTGCCTAAATAGAGCCTCTAACTCTTCATATAAAGCATGGCAACTATTGTCACCATCCATTAAATTAAACTCATACCTATCTCCAGGATAAGCAAAAACATCCCCTTTACCGTCCTTTATGATAGTGCTTTTCCAGAGTTGCCCCATCGTCTCTCTTATGTCAAGTTTATGCTCCCAGCCTCGACCTAAAAACAAAAAAACATGCATGTAGTATCCTCTGATAGAGCAATAGTCCAACTTCCAAATATATCCATCTACATGCCTAAACAATCGATTTCTCGAGCAGTTTATGAAAAGCTTGCGCCGTCCTTCTACTAACTCTTCTAGCTTATCTTTGAAGCCTTCGGTTTGGGAAGCAATTTTCAATGGTTCCTTATCCAAGCCTTTTGTTTCAGGCTGTGTAGCTACATTGCTTGACTCAATATGGATGTCATCATCTTTAGCATACATATTCTCTATTTTTTGTTTGAAACCCAAGCTAAACCTGACCACATAACGAGCTTTCCCTTCCTCTTTTTCTTTTACGTAGCCAAATATGGATTTAATATTTTGCTCAACATTAAACACTCTCACCCTTACACTTTCTTTATAGCTGTTCGAGTCAAAGACAACGTTAAGAAAGCTTACCAACCCACCAATAACATCATCTGAGTAATATTCATTGAAATCAATATCACCATCAATTGACAGTCTATGAAACTTTATAGCTTTAATAAAGTATGGCACTGCAGGATGCACATTGAAACGCCTCCCAAAGTCTTCATTTGAAATAAATGCATTAATATTTGAAAAAATTAGCTTTCTAAGTATCTTTCTAATCTCTTTCTTCTGTGCCGCACTATACACAGGCAATAAATCCTTTTGACTTACCATTCTATCTTTTATTAATTCGAATGCCTTGCTAACACTCTGCTCATCTTCCAAATTACTTATTTCAAAAATCCGCCGACCAATCATAGGTAAATGGTAGTAACTGTATTTTCGAATAGTCCCAATATATCTAAGCAACATAAAAATTCGTTCAAAGAAATCAGCGTCACCCGAAACAATCCGACTTCTTTTCAGGTAATGGCGCCGATTCACCCCAAAAGATTTTATAAAATGAAGTCTATAGTCATCAATTTCAGATGTTTTGAGCATAAGACCTCTACTTATCGTAGCTGCAATATGGGCATAAGTTCTATTTCTTTGAGCTGCTTTCAGTAGGGAATCGCTATACTCATAAATTGAAAACTTTTTAATTATTTCTTCTGTTTCTCCCTTATCTACCTTCCTCCTTTCTTCTTTTGCTATCACATCAATTTCGTCAGTCATGAGTATTCTCCTTTTACGTCACTAGCTATGATGATGAATTACTTGTCTATCAAATAACCATAACTCCGGCTGAATATCACGATAAAAATGCAAAGAAGTAAAATGGCGGACTTCTAGATGTCCGATTCGCACACTTAGCTACAAATCATGGTACATAACCATGATCACACTTAACATGGGAAGTCACTTTGCATGGCAAAGCGAAGCTCATCTGAATTTTCACTCATTCTCCATGGGCTATGTGCATGCTCCTACCTATGGCTACCACTCCGGCTATCGCTACCTATGTGCACCGAGAGGGTGACCATTCCAAACCATAGAAAGTTACCAATATGAAGGCACATACTTGTATTTGGCATCATGACCACTCAGCTCGCTGAACTACCATCTTTTTTTTCACTGGCCCGCTCTTCTGATGAAACAACCCACTACATCATCAGGAGTACACACCATGAACAACACCATCAAAGTCCTGCGCATTAAGGACCTCACCAACAAGATTGGCATGGCCAGGTCTACTATCTATGACTGGCTTAACCCCAAATCTCCTCGTTATGACGAGACATTCCCCAAACCCTTCAAGATAGGTCAGTCCTCTATTGGCTGGTTTGAGCACGATGTTGACAGCTGGCTTATTGGTAGAAGCCAGTCTTGAATGTTCTTTTCCATCCCTAGTGAGCTCCATAACTTCCAGTGTTATAAATCATGCCTTGATAGGCTCATGGGTTAGGGAAATAGCCATTCCTTCTTATATATGTTTTGGGTGTTTTCGTAGGTAAGGCATGCGTATCACGTTTAGGTATATTTATTATTTAATATCACTTCTATTCAATACTATTCCTACGCTATGTACAGCCACCCATAAACAACCAATAACCATTACCACTATCGCGTACCATTACACCACTCCCATGTGGTGGTCATGCTACCACCAGCATAGTTAGCCAATACCACTCCACTAATCGCCCCTATATGCGCGTGTGTCTATCACACAGCGTAGGGTTACTCCTGCCTAAGCGAGGCCATCATGTTTAATTCAATTAAGCTATTAGATATCCTTACACTTACCGATAAGCTCCAGCATATGACATTCCCGATTGTCAGGGCTGTTTATTCAGCCCCAGGTAAGTCATACATCACTTGCGTTGACCGTAGGCTATCAACCAAACTCTTTAATGTATTGGATACTGTGTGTGATTATTTTTATTGTCATGAGGAGGTATCGTCAGCGCATCCAACGGTAGCGCTATTCCTAACGCATATGCGAGAGGTTTATGGATTGCATCTCATCCATGAGCGATATCTCGATAGTGATGTCGGTGACGAATTAGCCAGGGATATCAATAACGCGCTGTATGCGTTTCTAAGAGAGTTCAAGAGTAAGGCGCACCGTAAGCGCCTCAATAACCTCAAACGCGCTAAGAACCGCAATCAGCTCAGTATAGCGACGTATGTTAATAGCCTATTCGACCAGCATGCCAAGCTATTAGTCATCCGATTGGATATCGGCTATCACGAAGACTACTACGACCAGCTCACGTTAGACCTCGTGACGGAAGATCGGAATTGTTACCTTCGTCGAGTACAGAACAAATATCCCGCTCTGTTAGGCTATATCTGGAAACTGGAGTTCGGTGTTGATAGACGTTTCCATACCCACATTACGTTCATTTTTAATGGGGCAGTTCACCAACGAGATATCTCGCTGGGTATAGCGCTGGGAGAGGGATGGGAAGATATGTCCGACAATAACGGGAGCTATTTCAATTGTCAGGTCAGGCGGGAGGAATATCGGGAATGGGGAACTGATGGTATTGGGATGGTCCACTACAGCGATACAACCAAGCGCATAAACCTGATTAATGCGCTGAGTTATCTGACCAAGCTGGATACGCAAATATTGGCGGTATTGCCAGCTGGTCGTCGGACCTTCGGGCGTATGGAGAGACCATCACGCCAACCTCGCCTTGGCAGACCTAGGTTATTGTTCTGTCGGTCTGATTGAAAAGGAACTCAGATAGATATTATCAAGGGAGAGTAAACAGATATCGCTGTGAAGCTGCTTGGGAGCGCCATTACGGCCTCCCAAGTTATTGACCCTGGCATCGGGTGTCAGTCAGTCACAGATGCGCACTGCGAGCTGTTAAGGCGCCAATCGTGCCACCAGCTTATCTACCACCTCCAGCACCAGCGCTCTGTCCTCTGTATCGAGCTTAGCCAACTGTTGGCTGAGCACAATGCCTTGTTCGGTGGGGCGGTTGCTGGTCTCACGCAGGAAGTCTGCAAGCTCACACTCAAACAGCTGGGCGAGCTCTGCCAACCGCACCACGGTAGGCACCACTTTTCCCCGCTCCATCCGAGAGACCGCTTCCATCCCGATATCCAGGTGCTCTGCGACTTGATCCTGGGTCAGTCCCGCTTGTTGGCGTTGCCGTCCAATCGCTTTACCGACGCTTTTGGCTAGATCGTCAAAGTTGATGTCTGTCATAAGTCCTCCAGTCAACCTGTATGGTTGGCCATGGACTCATTGACATTAAGGACTCTTTGGGGTGAGGATCACCTCATTAGATCTAATTTAGTGAAGTAGTCACCCCAACATCGAAAGGAGTTCGACACGATCTCACCTCTGGCCACTTTGTTGACTGAGTCTGGTTATCGATCCAGCACTCCCACTGACATTACTCGAATGTCTCGCCTACCCGATAGATTCGCCTTATCGGCCCGGCTTTCTTTTGCCATTTACACATTACAGGAGACTCCTCATGCCATTAGTCCTGATCTGGGTTGGACTTGCTTTATTACTGGGATTTGTTGCGGCTGGTAACGGACGCTCATTCTGGGGCTGGTTCATTCTCGGACTTATAATTGACCCGATTTTAGCCGGATTACTTTACTGGTTGATTTGCAGAGATAGTTGATTATCGGATGCACATGTTAATGGTCAAAATTGAATCATGAAGGTTGGTAATATGGGACTTTGGAAAACGCTTACAACTATAAATGGCAATAGCTTGGGTGGCCTTATCATCAAGCTCATTTATAACGTACCTAAGATGAGCGACAGGACGATTATTGATATTGTTACGGGAAGGAAGTGGGCCCCTGAATTCATCAAAATGTTAGCCGCCAAAGAAGGGGCGCTGCGCTCTCTCAAAATGTGACGAGCCTCGCTTTCACCAAGGAAATTGTATAGCCCCCTCTGACTGCCGGGTGATGCTGCGCAATGACATCGGTGGTCAGCTTGGGGGGACCCATTTCCCACTCAAGCTCAATTACACCGAAAGCTGGCGGCTGGTCATGACCGAGCCGTGCCGATTGAGGGAGGTGACCCTCTTCACCAATCTGGGCAATGCCTCTTACACCATTGAATAAGTCGTCTGGAGAGTGACATGACAGAAAAAATCAAACTGGCACTGTGGTGCACATGGTTGTCGTTGTTTGCCTTACCGACCTGGGCTGCGCCCCAGTTCACTGTGCCAACGGTCACTAAACGGGTTCCGGCCAACGTTGAGGGCACCCTCAATTTCGCCAGCATGCAGTTTTGGATAGAGACCTCGAAAGGGGAACGCATCATGCTGATGCCGCTGGATGAAGATGAGCCAAGGCTCATCCCCAGTGTCAGCCAGCCGGTTTCACTGAACGGCATGATGCTGACCTACTCGGATGGTAGCCGTTACTTCGAACCCTCCTTTGCACCCTCGTCAGCCGCATCAAGTACCGCGTCATTTACCATCGTGAAAAATGACGATTACAACATCGAGATCCGGCATGGGGGTGAGGTGCTGCTGCGCACCGATGAATATGACGCCATCAAGCTCACGCACCGATTGCCGCTCGTCAACGGTCAGGCGGTCTTGTTTGAGCTGCACAGTGGCGGTGTGGCATGCCCGGTGCTCTACCAGTTGGCTGTCGCCCAGACGGGGGTACTGACCATGCTTTCACAGCCCTTTGGTACCTGCAGCGATGAAGGCAAGCTGACCCGCGAACCCAACGGTTTCACCCTCGACCTGCCCGGCAATCCTCGTCAGCGCTGGGTATGGGATGCCAACAGCTTGACGCTGCGCAAGCAGTCCTGACCACCAGCCGCCACACATTCACCACCATCAGGGCACCTTCGGGTGCCCTCTGTTTTATGCCGCATTTTATTTAAGGAACGGTTCATGTCATTACCGCAATCAGGGGACCACCTCGTTTCCCCCCGCACCGGTTACCAGCACCACGGTCTCTATCTGGGGGACCATCTGGTCATCCACTACCAGGGGGTCAGTGCCGGTATACATTCCGGTCAGATAGCTATCGCCACCCTTGCCGAGTTTAGCCAAGGGCGGGGCTATCGCATCCAGCACCATAGTGCACGAGCTTTCAACCGGGAGGAGAGTATCGACCGTGCTTACTCCCGTCTTGGAGAGGCGCACTACAGCACGCTCTTTAACAACTGCGAGCACTTCGTGCTCTGGTGTATCGAGGGCTTTCACTACAGCAAGCAGATTAACCAGCTGATTGCCACGGGGTGTATCGCACATCAGGTGCTTCACTCTGTGGCTCGGCAGCCTACCCTTGCGGCCCTGCCTAGCATGGCCACCAGCACGGCACTGAATCCATCAGCAACGACTGTGGTGACCGCTGCAGTCGGTACGTTGCTGAGTAGCTCGGCCACCTCGCTGGCGGCACCCTTGGCTGCCACCTACGGCCTCTACCGCGCCTGGCGCTGGTTCAGGGATTGATGCGCCTCACACTCGATACCAAAAGGACACACCATGATGACCATGCCATTTCACTTGGCAGGGATGGCCCTGCCGATTTCCCCCGAGCTGCCTGACTTACTGCGCAAAGTCGTGCGGGAACAACAGCGCGACCTCACCGACCTCTCGACCCTGACCTTCAACTTTCGCAGCCCCGGCTACAGTGCCGAGACGGGTGGCGTCCATCCGGTAGAGCTGCGGCTTATTCGGGGATTGCACGGCTGGGTCTTCGATTACATCACCGACTTCAGTTACCAGGGGCTGGGCCAGGATGCCGAGCTCTGCAAAGAGCTCGACTTCAACCTCTCCTGCGACGAACACTATCTGCAGGGCTGGGGACCACTGCCCGGCGTGGAAGCACGCGAACTGTTCGCCCTGTGGCAGAGCAATTTCATTAGCTACGCCCAGTTGGGGTATTTCACCGTCACGGTCAGCGGGGAGTAGGAGGTGTGTGATGACTAACGAACTGCCGCTCTCCCATTACTCACATCAGTGGCTGGGATTGGTCGCGGCC
>OERK01000358.1_pt1 | contig 12453 bp, 12 predicted proteins | sample 1540001 | NCBI WGS metagenome assembly OERK01 (sample SAMEA3891246, study PRJEB23780) | metagenome | biome: terrestrial biome; feature: animal house; material: water of meat washing | place: Italy | collected 2015-05-12
CGCCACCTGCATCCATGGCGGCTGCGTCCCGCCCCCTCTTCAATATTTCCCTGCCACCAACAATCCCAGTGAACCCCACCAACCATGATCCCGATCATCCCTGGTGCTTGCCGTGTCCGGTAGCGGCGCGCCGTCATCTACGCTTGAAGTGCGCCGTTCAGGATGACGGCCACTCCTCATCCGTTTGAGAAAAAAGAAGGACATCATGGCTAGCAAAAAAAAATCCAAAGCTGAACAGCCGGTACCGGTCGCCGAGCCCAAGCCCCTTGGCAACAAGGCATACGAGAAGGAGTTGCGACGCCTGCATGTCGAGCTGGTGAAACTGCAGCAGTGGGTGGTACACAAGGGGCTCAAGGTCTGCATCGTCTTTGAGGGCCGTGATGGCGCAGGCAAGGGGGGAACCATCAAGGCGATCACCGAACGGGTCAGCCCCAGGGTGTTCCGGGTGATCGCGCTGCCTGCCCCCACCGAGCGGGAGAAGAGCCAGCTCTATTTTCAGCGTTACATTCCCCATCTGCCGGCTGCGGGGGAGATCGTGATCTTCGATCGCAGCTGGTACAACCGGGCCGGTGTTGAGCGCGTGATGGGATTCTGCAGCCCGGAAGCCAGCGACAAGTTCCTGGCAGGCACCCCGCTGGTCGAGCGAGCCATGGTCGATTCGGGCATCATTTTGCTCAAATACTGGCTGGAGGTCAGCCCTGCCGAACAGGAGCGTCGCCTGCGAGACCGGATCGATGATGGACGCAAGATCTGGAAACTCTCCCCCATGGACATCAAGTCCTTCGATCGCTGGGATGACTACACCCGGGCGCGGGATGCCATGTTCACCGCCACCGATACCGCCTGGGCCCCCTGGTTCCTGGCCCGCTCCGAGGACAAGAAGCGGGTGCGGCTCAATATCATTTCTCACCTGCTCGCCCACGTCCCTTATGAGGCGTTGCCAAGCGCGCCCATCAAGCTGCCAAAGCGCAAGATCGGCAAGATAAAACCGGCCGATCATCCATTTCGCTATATCCCGGAACTATTCTGAGCCCGTCGGGGGAGCTAACGCTCCCCCTGCTCCCCTGACCATTGTTGCTGATACTGACGGATCGCCGCTCTGGCATTAAATAACAGACGCGTCTCCCCCAACTGCCGGGCCAGACCACAGCGGCGGACATTTTCCAGCACCTCGGGATTGAGCCCAGCCAGCCAGAGCTCACCCCCCTTGAGCCGCGCATGCTGATCTCCCTCCACCAGCATCATCAGTGCCGAATACTCCACATCAGTGACGCGGCTCATGTCCAGTACCACCACCCGGGGCTGATACTGTGCGATCAACTGCCGGATCCGGGCCGCGACATGCTGCACATTGATGAAAAAGAGGCGCCCCTCCGGACGAAGGATGAGCAGCCCCGTAAAGGTCTCATCATCGGGATGACGCTCCGACAAGGGGCGCAAGACATCCTCTCCGGGTTTGCGCCCGATCACATAGACCCGGGGCTGGGCCGTCTGACTCGCCAAGCCCAGCAGCGAGGCCAGGATGGCTACCACAATGCCCTGCAAGGTGCCAAAAATCAGCACCCCCAGGCAGGCGATGATCGCCCAGCGAAACTCCATCATTCTGATCTGGCCGATCTTGCGAAATTCACCCGGCTGGATCAGCCCCACCGAATAGACGATCACCACCACGGCCAGCGTGGCGTGCGGCAGCCAGGAGAGCAGCGGCGCCAGAAACAGCATGGTTGCCAATGCCATCGTCGCCGTCACGACAGACGCCCGCTGGCTGACACCGCCCACAGAGCGCACCACGGCCGGCTGGGACGTCCCCCCTCCGGCTGGCATACTGCCACAAAATGCGCCGCCCAGATTGGCAAGCCCGGTGGCAACCAGCTCCCGGTTCGGGTTGAGCTCCGGCTCTCCCTCCCCGACAAAGGCTCGGCCAGCAGCAATGGTTTCGGTAAAGCTCATCAAGGCTATCCCGGCGGCGCCGGGCAACAGTTGCAGTACCAGCGCCAGATCAGGCAATTGCAACGCGGGCAGGCCGGTAGGAATAGTGCCGACAATCGACACCCCCTGCTCGTTCAAGCCCAATCCCCATACCAGCGCGATACCGATGGCAACCCCCAGCAAGGGCGCGGGTGAGTGCGGGAAACGCCACTCCATGAACACCAGCAGCGCCAACGTCACCAGGGCGATGGCCAGCGTCAACCATGAGGTCTGGGGCAAGGCCTGCAACAGATGATAAACATCGGCAAAAAAATTCTCTTTATGGATATGCACGCCGAACAATTTGGGCAACTGATCCAGAATGATCACCAACCCAATCCCCCCCTTGAAACCGACCAGCACAGGCAAAGAGATAAAGTTGGCGACAAACCCCAACCGCAACACCGCCGCCAGCATCAGCAATATCCCGACCAGCATGGTCAGGGTTGCCGTGACGGTCAGCAGCCGGTCGGGATCACCATCCGGCACCACGATTCCCAACTGGGTCGCGGTGAGGATGGCCAGCGTACTGGTCGAGCTGACGCTGAGTACTCTGGAAGAGCCCAGCAGCGCATAAAGCACCATGGGAACAAACGCCGTATACAGACCAATCGCCACCGGCAACCCCGCCACGGTGGCATAGGCCATCGCCTTGGGTAGGACCACGGCAGCAGCGGTGATCCCGGCCAGTAAATCGGCAGTGGCACCCGGCTTGGCAGACATGAATGATGACATGTTACCTCCATGAACAATTTCAGCCCCCGGTGCGCTCAACCCGGGCGGTCAGGCCTCCCTTGCACCGTGCCGACAGCACATGGCGCGAAATAATAGACGGTGCTTGCTCTAACTATCTGTTAAAACGCGATGGGTCATGCCGGTAGTTGCCAAATAAAGCTGGGGCGGTCACAAAACCAGCACAAACAGCTGGAGGCTCTCTTTGCATGTACACCACTGAAACGGGGCCACACACTCGGCGCCAGACACCTGTGGTCATAGTACGCAAGGGGTTGTTAATCAGGGGCCACATTCCAGTAGAGATCTGTGAGACCCGCGGCACTCATCGCCCCATCGCTGTGGTAAGGTGGACCGAAATGGAGCTTTGTTTGAGGAATATCATGCCGATTGCACCACCCCCCTCCACTTTTCGCTGCCCAGAGTGCGGCTGGCACAAGACGGTTGCTCCCAAGAGCGACGTGATGGTGCGTGGCCACAGCTGGTTTGAGTCCTGTCCCGAGTGTCATCATGCGCCACTTGAACGCTCGCCAGCGTCGGTGTTGGAACTGGCCATGGCAAAGATCAGAGATGTGATTGGCAAGTGACCATCACCACGACCAGAACGCCATGCTGATATCCCGATCACCTATCGCAGATGACCTTGATGTCACAGGTGCAAACTATTCATCCGATCCTGATTGAGAAGGAGTCCATCGTTGAATTTTGAACAGTTGAAAAACCATCACCGGACGCTGCGTGAATACTCTCCCAGCAACCTCAACCTACGAGTTCATCGTGCATTAAGCTGGCTGCAACGCGCCGAAATGGCCGAGGATGAAGATGGCCGCTTTATCTTTCTCTGGATTGCGTTCAATGCGGCTTATGCCACTGAAATCGATGACAATCGTCGCCTCTCGGAACAGGAGACCTTCAAAGGCTTTCTGGAGAAACTGTGCGATCTGGATGAACACAAAAAGATCGAGCATCTGGTTTGGCAGGAGTTCTCTGGCAGTATCCGCATACTGCTGGACACCCCGTTTGTGCTGCAAAGCTTCTGGGATTATCACAGCGGCAAGATAAGCGAAGCCCAGTGGAAGGAGCGGCTGGCACAGGGCAAGAAGATGGCGACCCTGGCACTCGCCAGCGGCAACACCCCGCAGTTGCTGGGGGTGGTGTTTAACCGCCTCTATACCCTGCGCAACCAGCTAATTCATGGCGGTGCGACCTGGAACAGCTCGGTCAATCGCAAACAACTGAAGGATTGTGCCAACCTGCTCGGCAAACTGGTGCCGGTGATCATCGAGTTGATGATGGCCCATCCCGATACCCTGTGGGGAGATGCCTGTTATCCGGTGGTTGAGCTGGCTGGTTAATCAGCCGCAAGATTGAAGCTGCGACGGCCCCGCGGCTTCAATCCGTCCGATCTGACAGATAGAAAGCCCCGGCTAACAGACCATAGACCAACCGCACCCGCTCATCCCTGCCCAGCAGCACACCGAGTAGCACTTCGCCGCTTGCCAAATCGTCACCATGCCAGAAGCACCAGAGGGCTGCCTCCACTACATCCAGCCAGCTGGCATGGCCCAGCTGATTGCGTGACTTGCGCCGCCAGCTGCCGCGGACCACAGCGCCGCTATTCGGGGAGCGGGCAGCCAGCGCCCGCTGCTCCATCACGCTTGGCGTGAGTCCATCCAGCTTGGCCTGACGGCTGCCACGCCCTCCTCGCAGCAATTTGTCGAGTAGCAGCGCCAACAGACGAAACGCATCCTGTTCTTCAAAGCTGGCATCCTCCCCCAGCAAATCGGCTGCACCGGTCATCAGTTGCTCACGCCCCAGATAGATGGGCTGTGACGTGCAATCCAGCCGATGTTGCTCGACATGGATAGCCAATGCCGTCACCACCGCCAGCGGTGAAGTCTCACCCTCTTGGTGACACGCGCCTTTGGCAAGCAGAGCGGTCAGCTCCCTAGCTCGCTCGGCTGACAGCAGGCAATAGATCCCCTTGATCAGGGGCATGGCCGCCTGACCTGATAACAGACTTGAGTTCATAGCGCCTCAGTGACGATCGCGTTTGAAGTGAGTGGTTTTATGACCGACGGTGACAATCTCGCCGTCTTGCAGGACCAGATAGTGACGGCGCAGCCGCTGGCAGCATTCCGCTGGCACTCCGTACTCGGCTTGCAGCATCGTCACGCCTTTGCGATCGAGATAAACCAGTTCGCGCCCCTGGTGATAAGAAGAACGTCCGATGCTCAGCAGCAGCTCTACCAGCTCGGGAGCAATACCGCGCTGCTGCATCCGGCACGCGGCGTGATGGCTGTACGCACTATCCAGCTTCCCGTTCATGACATGCTCCTTTGGCGCTCATTTCGATGGACTCATTATATGTAGCCTGTATACTCATGCCGATACTGGTTACATAAACATGTCGCATTTTGGAGCACGTATGGCACCCAAAGAGCTCACCTGGGATCAAACCCTGCGTTTTCGTCTGCTGGAGATCGTCTTGCAGTGGGAAGGACGGCTGACCACCAATCATTTGATGACCGCCTTCAATATCGGTCGCCAACAGGCGTCACGGGATATCAACCACTACCTGACCCACTACTCACCGGAGGGGCTGGTCTATGACAGAAGCCTGAAGGGATACAAACCCACAGAGCACTTTGTCCCGCGCTTTAGTGAGGGAAAAGTGGATGAGTACCTGATGCTGCTACACCGTGAAAAGCAGCACCAGCGCCAACATGAAGCGGGCCTGTTGACACTGCCGCTGATGGATTTGCGCTACGGCCATATCGAGATCCTGGATGTGCCGAACCGCCATATCGACCCCAAGATTGTGCGGGGTTTGGTGCAGGCGGCGCGCGGCCAACTGCGGGTCGATGTCGATTACGTATCCCTCAGTTCAGAGGAGCAGAGTGGCCGCAATATCGTGCCTCACACTCTGGTCTATGACGGGATCCGCTGGCACGTACGTGCCTACTGCGAGAAGAAAGGGGAATATCTGGACTTTGTGATGAGTCGTTTTCGGGGCGAACCGGATCTGCTGGATGCCTCCCCTCACGGCCGGGATCAAGATCTGGAGTGGAACACCCAAGTGACCGCTGTAGTCGTTCCGAATCCAGGCCTGAGCGAGGGACAGCAGGCCATCATTGCCAGAGACTATGCCATGACCGGGAACCAGCTATTGATCAGCCAACGGATCCCCTTAGTACATTACGCATTGGAACGGATGCAGGTGAGCTATAACGGCGAACACCAACAACATCCCCTGCTCTACCCGCTGGTGCTGGCAAATCGGGAGGAGCTCATCCAGCAAGGCTGTACCTTCAAGCTCAAGAGTGCAGACCTACAAATACGACCAAGTTAACCCTGCGCCATGATGTCCGACTTCTCCGCACATCCGGCAAAGAGAGATAGAAATAAGAAAGGCTCCCGACATGGTGGGAGCCTTGACTGTAATAAATCGTTTAATCGGAATTCGTGTTTTGGGGACGCCCGTAATGATTCTCGGCAACACTCATAACATCTGGGTGCTTTGGCGACCTACCATGCCAACGCAGCTTGACTACCTTGCCATAATGATGAAAAAAGGTATTGGTACAAGGCTTATCAACACATTTTAAGCCGGCGAACCAACCCGCAGATAACCAAAGTCAGCAATGAGATCGGTCCTGTCGAACCACCGCCACCGTTGTCACCACCATCGTTGCGACCATCATCAGTGTTGGCACCTTGCACAGTGATAACGATTGGCTGGGTAATCACATTACCGCCAGTACCGCTACGCAGGCCTAGGGTAAAGCTCTTGGCACCGACGAACGCCAGGTCACGCGCTGTCACGCGCACTGTGTAGGTCGGGTTGCCCGTAGCATCCAGAGCAGTCTGTCCAGTCGTCGGGTCAAAGCGCACCAGTTGCGAGATACCATCGTTGTAGTGCTGGCCCACAACCGCGCTGCCAGACTCGCTATACAGCTCTACAGAGAGACGCTTACCGGCAGCATCAGTGCCAGAGGCAGTGATGGTAACATCGATGTACGGCTTCGCATTAGTCAGGGTAGTGCTGTCTACTTTCATTGTGAAAGTGCGATCAGCAACGTCTGCACTCGGCATGACGCCTGCACCAGTGCCTTTTGTCCATCCGTAGTAAGCGCGGAGGTTGCCATCAGGCATCGTCAACAGGCGAGCGGCATCAGGGCTGTCAGGGTTGTTGTAGAAGTTTTGGAGTAAATACCTCTCGCTTGGACCGTAAGGGTAAATATCCCCTTGATCAATGGCAGAAGGACTGCCACCGAACATGTTGTTCTTGGTCAGATCACCGTAACCACACATCAGACGACCAGCCCAGATGCCTCCTTGGTCGCAGAATCCTTCTGCACCTTTACGGTTGTAAAGATCTTCTGCGCCGAACAGGTGGAAGGCTTCATGTGCGTAGGTATCAGGGGTGGTGTCATAACGACTCACCATAAAATCAGCGCCGGAAGTAGCCATCCCATCAAACTTGCCATCTGGGCCGCCCTTTGTGGTGATCCACATATCGGCACCAGAGCTGTGCGCAGCGAAGGTCAGGTCTTGAATGTCCTGCTCGTTGGTGCATACACCGTCCCACAGCGGAGGCGCCATGATGCCGAAGTTCGGGCCATAAGAGCTACGAACACCGATCACCTTTTCGTTGAGCAGGACAACACCGGCTGAATATCCTGTTTTACAGGTGGGGGTCAGCACGGTATCGCTCATAACGAGGATCTGCTTCACCTCGAAATGCAGGTTCTCAGGATTGCCATTTTTGACGATGCCGGTGCGCTGACTGGTGTAATACTCGTCCATAGCCGCTACACGCTGGTGAATGGTGTTAAACACTTTTTCGGCACCATCTTGATCAACGATGGATTTAGGAACCATTACGTTTACATCAATAACCGTAGTGGCCATCACCGCATTGCTTGCAACCAAGGTTGCAGCCATAAGGAGTAGCTTTGACATCAATAGTTTCTCCGGAACTAGTATAACCATATGAAACCGAAAACAATACTCCAACGAATCCAATTTGCAATGCGTGACATGATGTTTTTAAAAAAACGTCATGATTTGTGAACGGATTCACAATCCCATGAAACACAAAGACTTTATTAACTCTCTGCTTAACCCCCACTTTTATTACCCCCTCGTGGCTAACCTATTCAATCGCTTTTTCAACTCTACCAATAATGAATAGAGCCACCCGTTGACTTAACAACACGAACACACTCTATACCCAACTATCGAGAGCTAAAACGAGCCATAATTGTTATTGAAATTTACATATCATGACCATAAGCCATATTGTTCCATAGCTATTTCCATTGCTTTTATAATACACAAAAACAATTATTGAATTGATTTTCGCAGTATGAAAATGACTACTTGTTTTTCTATATCATAAAAGCAAGCCGTCTAAAAATATGGTAAATTGACACATATACCAATCATGTTTAACCTCCTAAAAAAATAGGAGGCTATATGAACAACAATGAACCAGCACTAATAAGGACAAAAACACTATTAAAAAAACTTGGCATATCCAGATCGACGCTGTACAGATGGATTAAAGAAGACAAATTTCCACCACCTATCAATAAGGGCTTTTATTCTGTCGCAGCGATAAATAATTGGATATCAAGGGAAAATCACTCATCTTAGATGATGAATTACATCAACTTTGGTTCGGTTATATTTAGAGTTCCCGCAATGATTTTACTGCCTCCATTAATTTTTTATCCCATAATTCATATGCCTCACGTTGCTCATCAATCCAGTCATGTAGATTGTATATAGCCATGACACCCGCCATCCTGTGACCAAGCATTTTTTCTGTGACCTGTGGTAGAACTCGCTCTTCCGATAAACGCGTACTCAACGTTCGACGCATGTCGTGCATACGCCAATACGGCAGATCCAGTTTATCTCGAACACGCTCTGCTAACTGGATCAGAGACGCACTGCTCAACGATCTTTTTGGATTCACTGGCGAGCGACATACTGGCCCTCCCCTTAGCCGAGATCTCGCGGCCGCTTCTTGCAACAACGTCATTACTCTCGTAGGAATAGGCCTACGTATTGGCGCCCCACATTTGGCGCGAGCAGCGGGAACCGTCCAAATTTGCTCCTCCATATTGAACTCACTCCACTGCGCACCCAATGCCTCGCCGCTGCGACAGCCAAGCAGGATCACCAATTTGGCTGCCAATTTTAATCCGCGGCTGGCCCTGCTCTGTTCAAATGCAATCCAAATCTGAGCGAGTTCACGCATGGTCAACACACGAAAGCCTCTCTCAGGTTGAGAGCCCACATCTTCGGTGCGTAATTGCAGCACCGGGGAGCCGCCAATGAGATTACGCCGAATACAAAAACTAAGAATGGATTTTAACCTGCGCAATAAATGCCCTGCGTTTTTCGGCTTTTTCTTGCCAATCTTATCAAACCACTCCAGCCAGCTCGAAAACGGGATCTGTTCCACCGGAATACCAATAAACAGAGGTTCGAAATAGCGCTGCATGGTATGCTCATAGAGCATGACCGTACGAGGCCGCAGCTTGGGCAGATGGTGTTCACGAAAATGCTCGCAGCACTGTTTAAGTGTGACATCATGCTTCTGGTGGAGCTTATCCCAGAAAACTCTGGGATGTTCATTACGCTCAAGTGCACCACGGATAGCAGGGATCAACGCCCTGGCATCAGCGAGTTTAAGGTCGGGATAGCGTCCAATTTTGAGTCTCGCTGCTTTTCCTTGCCAGCGATAGCGATATTGCCACGAGATGGTGCCTCGCTCGGTGACCCGAGCTGACAATCCATCACGGTCTGACAATTCCGTCTTGCCAAAGTAGGGCTTACCATAGAGGGCCCGTAGCTTCGTATCAGTAAGTGGCATATGACTCTCCTGTGACTGGTCATCTGATTTTTCACTGACACATTAACGCGTCCTAACGTGTACACAGATATGTACCAAACTGGTCTGAAACGGACTGAATCAAGATCGGACAAAGTGAGACAATCTGAGATAACACTCCGTATAACGACTTGTTTTTCAAGCATATAGACACAATTCAGAACCACGAAATGAACCAGCAGACAAATCCTACCTTCTATTTCCACGACTACGAGACCTTCGGCATCAGCCCCGCCAAGGACAGGCCGTCGCAGTTTGCCGGTATTCGTACCGATGCGGATTTCAACATCATTGGCGAGCCGCTGGTCATCTACTGCAAGCCTCCGGCAGACTACCTGCCGGATCCGGAGGCGTGCCTGATTACCGGTATCACGCCGCAAAAGGCGATGAAGGATGGGCTGTGCGAGGCGGATTTCATTCGCCAGATCCACGAGCAATTCGCCACGCCGAATACCTGTGTGCTTGGCTACAACAGCATCCGCTTCGATGATGAAGTGACCCGCTACACCCTCTATCGCAACTTCTATGACCCCTATGCCTACAGCTGGCAGAACGGCAACTCCCGCTGGGATATTCTCGACATGCTGCGGGCCTGCTATGCCCTGCGCCCGGAGGGGATCGAGTGGGCGTTTGACGATGAGGGCAAGCCGAGTTTCCGGCTGGAGAAGCTGACGGTCGCCAACGGCGTCGCCCACGCCAATGCTCACGATGCACTCTCGGACGTGCTGGCCACCATCGAGATGGCCAAGCTGGTGAAAAAAGCCCAACCCAAGCTGTTTGGTTATCTCTTTGATCTGCGTAACAAAAACAAGGTGAAGGCGCTGATTGACGTGGTGACCATGAAGCCGCTGGTGCACGTCTCCGGCATGTTCTCCCCCTGGCAGGGTTGTGCAAGCTGGGTCTCGCCACTTGCCTGGCACCCCACCAACCAGAACGCGGTGATCATGGTGGATCTGACCCGTGACCCCACCCCGCTTATCGAGCTCACCAGCGAGGAGATCCGCGAGCGCCTCTATACCAAAAAAGAGGAGCTGGGGGATCTGGCGGGCATTCCGGTCAAACTGGTGCACATCAACAAGTGCCCGGTGCTGGCACCGGCCGCCACCCTGACACCAGAGCGGGCCGACGAGCTCGGCATCAATCGGGAGCAGTGCCGCAAGAGCCTGGATCTGCTGCGCGCCCACCCCGAGGTGCGGGAAAAACTGGTGGAAGTGTTCAATCAGGAGTTTGCCGGCAGCAATGACAGCGACCCCGATACCCAGCTCTACGCCGGATTCTTTGGCCATGGCGACAAGTCCACCATGGATCTGGTGCGTGCCACCCCCGCGGATCTGCTGGGTGAGCGGGAGTTCGCCTTTACCGACGCCCGGCTGCCGGAGATGCTGTTCCGCTACCGCGCCCGCAACTGGCCACACACCTTGAGCGAAGCGGAGCAGAAGCGCTGGCGCCTGCACTGCAGCGACTACTTCAGCCGCCGTCTGCCGGACTACGTGCCCCGTCTCGAGGCGCTGGCAGAGCAGAACCAGAGTAACGAACGGAACTTTGCGATTCTAAAGAGTCTCTACCACTATCTGGAAGATTTATGAGTTGTGAGTAGTTTCACAATAAATCCTTCCCGCCCATCCCCTTCTTCAGGTCATAATGACGAAGGGGATTTCCCCAAAAACCAATATCTTGCAACATCCTGAGCGGATGTCTCCCAAGCAAGAGATCTCTTTGGCCGAACGGAAGCCATTTGCTGATGCCTCGTCACCACGCACTGCTCGGATTACTGGCCCTGCTGCCGCTGGCAGCCAACGCCGCATACCGGTTCGATGTGCCGGATTATCTTGCTCGCCTGCCCGAGCAGACCTATCGCATCGTAGAACAGAACTTCAACACCCTTTATCAGCAGACTGATTTCACTCCCCTGATCACCAACAGCTACTTCAACGGCTCCCATCTCTACAAGTTTGTCGGGGTACCGCTGGCCATCAGCGCCCAGTCAGGTTTCCAGCTGGAGGTGTTTGGTCAGGTCTATAACCGCGCTTCGCAAGCCTATATGCACCTGAGCGAGGATATGTCCCTCTATCGGGTGATGCGGGTCGATCTGATGGGGAACCCCAATGATCAACTGGCCATCGGTTTTGGTCTGGGGGTGCCCATCACCCCGTTGCTGACCCTCAAGGCGATCGCCTCCGGCAGTGATATCCCGGGCTATGGCTCCGCCAAATACGCCGTCGGTTTTGAGTGGCGTTACTGAAAAACGTGACTGATAACCGCTGATTGAAACAATTCAGGCTCCGTGATGGAGCCTGAATTGTTTATGGTGAGGCTGTGATCAGGTGTAGTGGATCACCCGCCCCTCGCCCCCTTGCAGGGTCACGGCCGTGCCGACAGCCTGCCCTTGCCAAAAATCGGTTCCCCCTTCCGGCAGCAGAAACTCCTGTGGTTGCCCCTCCCAGTTGAACAGGCAGAGCAGAGTGCCGCCCTCTGGCAGGCTTACTTCGCCGCAGGCAAAGTCCATCGACTCGAAACGGGCAGAGGGTGCCCGGGCCGCACAGAGCTCAAGCAGCTTGCGCAGTTGCGCCGCCTGCTCCTCATCGAGATCTTGCAGTCGATCACCGGCCAGCATCATGCCGCCGCTCGCCACCAGCGCTGCCAGATGGAAGCTGTAATCCGCCTTGCTGGCCTGCTGGGTCGGCAGATCCCGCAGGCAGATGCAGTCGGGGTCGAGGGCCCAGAGCTTGTCATTCTGCCAGGCGCGGCAGAAGGCCTCGCGGGCGATCTGGCGATAGCGGTGGCCGTTGCGCTCCACGTCATCGCTCACCCGCATACCATGCACCAACCCGAGGCTTGGCCAGATG
>OERK01000361.1_pt1 | contig 12386 bp, 7 predicted proteins | sample 1540001 | NCBI WGS metagenome assembly OERK01 (sample SAMEA3891246, study PRJEB23780) | metagenome | biome: terrestrial biome; feature: animal house; material: water of meat washing | place: Italy | collected 2015-05-12
TGTCAACGTCACCGAACAGGCCCGTCAGGGAACCCTGGATCCGGTGCTCTGCCGGGATCACGAGATCGATCTGATGATCGACATCCTCTCCCGTCGCCGCAAAAACAACCCGATTCTGGTGGGAGAACCGGGGGTGGGCAAAACCGCACTGGTGGAAGGGCTGGCGCTGCGTATCGCCGAAGGCAACGTGCCCGACAGCCTGAAAACGGTGCATATCCGCACGCTGGACCTCGGTCTGTTACAGGCTGGCGCGGGTGTTAAAGGTGAATTTGAGCAGCGACTGAAAAACGTGATTGATGCAGCACAGAAATCGCCGGAGCCGGTACTGCTGTTTATTGATGAAGCCCATACCATTATCGGCGCGGGTAACCAGGCTGGCGGCGCGGATGCGGCGAACCTGCTGAAACCGGCACTGGCAAGGGGCGAACTGCGCACCATCGCGGCGACCACGTGGAGCGAATACAAACAGTATTTTGAGCGCGACGCCGCGCTGGAGCGCCGCTTCCAGATGGTTAAGGTTGACGAGCCGGATGATGACACCGCCTGTCTGATGCTGCGGGGACTGAAGGCCCGTTATGCACAGCACCACGGCGTGCATATGCTGGACAGCGCCATTCAGACCGCCGTGCGCCTGTCGCGCCGCTATCTGACCGGACGCCAGCTGCCGGACAAGGCGGTTGATTTGCTGGATACCGCCGGAGCAAGAGTCCGCATGAGCCTCGACACCCTGCCGGAGCCGCTGACGCAGCTTCATGCGCGACTGGCGGCGCTAGATATCGAGCGGGAGGCGATTGAGCAGGACAGCGTGTTTTATCCCGAAACCAGCCCGGAGCGGCTGGCAGAACTGACCGATTTGCGTGATGAGCTGCAGGCAGAAGCCGGGCATCTGGAAGCGCAGTATCAGCAGGAAAAGGCACTGGTGCAGCAGATTATGACGTTGCGTCAGGAAGGAACAGACAGCTCTGAACTGCAACAGCAACTGCGGACGCATCAGGGCTTTGCACCGCTGCTGGCGCTGGATGTGGACGCCCGCGCCGTCGCCACGGTGGTGGCGGACTGGACTGGCATCCCGCTCTCTTCCCTGCTCAAGGACGAGCAGAGCTACCTGCTCAGTATGGAACAGAGCCTTGAAAACCGCGTTGTCGGGCAACGCCCGGCGCTCTGCGCCATCGCACAGCGGTTGCGGGCGGCTAAAACCGGCCTCACGCCGGAGAACGGCCCACAGGGGGTATTCCTGCTGACCGGCCCCAGCGGCACCGGTAAAACCGAAACTGCGCTCACACTGGCCGACACCCTGTTTGGCGGTGAAAAATCTCTTATCACCATCAACCTCTCCGAATATCAGGAGCCGCATACCGTCTCCCAGCTTAAGGGGTCTCCTCCGGGCTACGTTGGCTACGGTCAGGGCGGCGTACTTACCGAAGCCGTTCGCAAACGCCCGTACAGCGTGGTGTTGCTCGACGAAGTGGAAAAGGCGCACCGCGACGTAATGAACCTGTTCTATCAGGTATTTGACCGGGGTTTTATGCGCGACGGCGAAGGCCGGGAAATTGACTTCCGCAACACCGTGATTCTGATGACGGCTAATCTGGGCAGCGACCACATCATGCAACTGCTGGAGGAAAAACCGGACGCCACGGACGCAGACCTGCATGAACTGCTGTATCCCCTTCTGCGAGACCATTTTCAGCCTGCACTGATGGCGCGTTTTCAGACGGTGATTTACCGCCCGCTGGGACAGGAAGCGATGCGCGCCATTGTGGAAATGAAACTGGCGCAGGTGGTTCGTCGTCTTCGTCAGCACTATGGGCTGGAAACGGAAATCAACGACAGCCTGTACGACGCCCTGACCGCCGCCTGCCTGCTGCCGGACACTGGGGCGCGTAATATCGACAGCCTGCTGAACCAGCAAATCCTGCCGGTATTAAGCCAGCAGTTGCTGGCGCAGCAGGCCGTGCATCATAAGCCTGCCCGACTGCGGCTTGGCTGGGATAAGGAAGACGGCATTGTGCTGGAATTTGATGAGAAATAATGGAGGCTCTTATGAACGTACAGTTCTTCGACCACGCACACCACAAGCTCAAAATTCGCGGCCTGCAAAGTCCGGTGGATGTGCTGACCTTTGAAGGCCGCGAGCAACTGAGTACCCCGTTCCGCTACGACATTCAGTTTACCAGCAGCGATAAAGCCATCGCGCCGGAGTCGGTGCTGATGCAGGATGGCGCATTCAGCCTGACGGCACCGCCGGTACAGGGAATGCCGGTACAGACTGCCCTGCGCACCCTGCACGGCGTCATTACCGGCTTTAAACATCTCTCATCGTCACAGGACGAAGCCCGTTACGAAGTGCGCCTTGAACCCCGTATGGCGCTGCTTACCCGCAGCCGCCAGAACGCCATCTACCAGAACCAGACGGTGCCGCAAATCGTCGAAAAAATCCTGCGCGAGCGGCACCAGATGCGCGGTCAGGACTTCGTGTTTAACCTCAAAAGCGAATACCCGGCCCGCGAACAGGTGATGCAGTACGGTGAGGACGACCTGACGTTTATTTCACGCCTGCTGTCGGAAGTGGGCATCTGGTTCCGCTTCGCCACCGACGCCCGGCTGAAAATTGAGGTTGTCGAGTTTTATGACGACCAGAGCGGCTATGAGCGCGGGCTGACGCTGCCGCTTCGCCATCCTTCAGGGCTGTTTGATGGTGAAACGGAAGCCGTATGGGGGCTGAACACCGCGTACAGCGTGGTGGAAAAAAGCGTCACCACGCGGGACTACAACTACCGCACCGCCACAGCGGAGATGATGACAGAGCAGCATGACGCCACCGGGGGCGATAACACCACCTACGGCGAAGCCTATCACTACGCCGACAACTTCCTGCAAAAAGGCGATAAAGAGGCAGCGGAAAGCGGCGCGTTTTATGCCCGTATCCGCCACGAACGCTACCTGAATGAACAGGCCATTCTCAAAGGCCAGAGCACCAGTTCACTGCTGATGCCGGGGCTGGAAATCAGGGTTCAGGGCGACGACGCGCCTGCGGTGTTCCGCAAGGGCGTGCTGATTACCGGCGTGACGGCCAGCGCGGCGCGTGACCGCAGCTATGAACTGACGTTTACTGCCATCCCGTACTCAGAACGCTACGGCTACCGCCCGGCGCTTATCCCCCGCCCCGTAATGGCAGGAACGCTCCCGGCGCGGGTTACCAGCACGGTGAAGAACGATATTTATGCCCATATCGACAAGGACGGGCGCTACCGGGTCAACCTCGACTTTGACCGCGATACGTGGAAACCGGGTTATGAAAGCCTGTGGGTACGCCAGTCGCGCCCGTATGCGGGAGACACCTACGGCCTGCACCTGCCGCTGCTGGCGGGAACGGAAGTCAGTATCGCCTTTGAGGAAGGCAACCCGGACCGACCTTATATTGCAGGCGTAAAACACGACTCGGCACACACTGACCATGTGACCATTCAGAACTATAAGCGTAACGTCCTCAGAACCCCGGCGAACAACAAAATCCGCCTCGACGATGAGCGCGGGAAAGAGCATATCAAGGTCAGCACCGAATATGGCGGCAAGAGCCAGCTAAACCTCGGTCATCTGGTGGATGCCGGGAAACAGCAGCGCGGTGAAGGCTTTGAACTGCGTACCGATATGTGGGGCGTGGTGCGGGCAAAGAAAGGCATCTTTATCAGCGCCGATGCGCAGGATAATGCGCAGGGGCAGGTGCGCGAAATGGCTCCTGCAATGGCGATACTGAATGGCGCACAGTCACAGATGAAGTCTCTGTCCACTGATGCGCAGACGGCGAATGCCGATCCGGCAGATCTGTCATCGCAGATTGCGTTGTTGCAACAGAGCGTAAAAGATCTGAACCAGGCTGCGATCCTGCTAAGCGCACCCAAGGGCGTGGCGATCGCCAGCGGCGAGCACCTGCAACTGGCGGCGGCAAAGAATGTGATAGCCAACGCAGGCAACAACGCCGATGTCGGCGTGGTGAAAAATATGTTTATCGGCGTGGGACAGGCGCTAAGCGTGTTTGTGCGTAAAGCGGGCATCAAGCTGTTTGCCAACAAGGGGGCGATCTCGGTACAGGCACAGAACGATCTGATGGAACTGTTGGCACAGAAATCGATAGAGATCACCAGTACGGAAGATGAGATCAAGATCACCGCGAAGAAGAAAATCACCCTTAACGGCGGTGGCAGCTACATCCGGCTGGATGCCTGTGGGATAGAAGCGGGAACGCAGGGAGAATATAACGTTAAGGCCGGATATTACGGGCGTAAACCAAAGGCGAAGCTGACGCCGGAGCTGATGGCGTTTCCTGTAATATCTGCGAAATTTGATGAGCAAGTTAGAGTAATTGATGATGACGGAAAATTCATTGCTAATGTACCTTACTATATAGAAGACAGCATAGGGAATATCTATAAGGGGTTTACTGATTCTGCCGGGTGCTGTGAAAGAATTTTCACGGAAGAAGCTGATAACCTAAACGTACTTCTTGGTATTAAGGCGCTGGAAAAATGGTGATATCTGAGAATACAGTAGGAACAAATGATATACCTGATTCAAATCACGATATATTAGGACCCTTAATGCCTGCAAGAGGTTTCTTTTTTATAGTTATCGATGAGCCGGGAAAAGATGGCTTTCTTGTCAGAAAAATATATGCTTCACCAAATAGCCCCTACCTGACAAAGATGAATCTGGATCCTCTTAGATTATTATCAGAAACAGAGCCTGAACGCTATGGGTTGATGCCAAAAGATTATTCAGCACCCACTACTGTAGCAGAACATGTTATGGGGAACAACAAATCCTCGTTGATTTCTACAAGCTCTATATTTCCTGATGGCTCTCCGAGATTTGAGGGGAAAACCATATTTATTGATGTTCACAAAGCAAAAAATGCCGGGTTGAAGTTAATCTCGACCGCAGAGATTATTACTGCTCTTGAGGAGTATAAGAAACAATACCCTCATTTGGCTAAGCGTGTTGAAAAAATTTCAGGCTATGTTGATGATATTGATAAAGAGGTCTTGATCGAAGGTAGAAAAGTACCAGCACAAACAATTTTTACACCAGAGTCTCTAAAAACGACTCAAAACATTGTTAAGGCCGGGCGTGTCGTACAAGTTTTTAGTATTTTTTTCACTGCATATGATTTAGAACAGGCAACTGAAAAATCGTTTGAAACAAAAAGCATAAAACCTATAGGTGCAGAAGCAATAAGGCAAATTGGAGGATGGGGAGGAGCAGTAGCTGGTGCTAAAATTGGAACAGTGATAGGCGCGTCCCTGGGTGTTACTACTGGGCCAGGAGCAGTGGCTACCGGGATTATTGGCGGGATTGTTTTTGGTGCAGCTGGTTATTTTGGTGCAGATTGGGTAGCGGATTATATAGATGAAAACTAATTGGATAGAGCACATGAAGAATTTGCTCGTTAAAAAACCTGAAGTTAAAGATTTTTTTTCAAAAGATAAATTCCCACTCAATTTAGTTGATGGGTCTTATCCAATATTTATTTCACTGAAAGATCGAGGGATATACGCTGCGCACTCAATATTTATTTGCTCGGATGATGAGCTTCATGCAATAAAGGAACATTTATCTAATATATTTAATGTAAATAAAGATACTATCGGAAATGAAGGGGTCATTTACGATAGTGGCATTGTACACCACCCCCTCTTTAGAGATGCTATTGAGATACAAAAAACATACTCTTTAATTTACACATTCACTAAATCATTCAAAGGGAATTTGATTGATTTAGTGACGAACTCTTCTTTTTTTGTTGAAACTATTAAATCTGCTGGAATAAAAGAACCTGTACCATGGGATGTTTTTCCTGAGTTGGAACCCGATACTTTCGGTAGCTTACAAGGAGAACTTGAGTTCTGGTGGGAGAGTATCTGGTCTCCGTTCTGGCACAGTCTATCACCTGATGAAAGAAACGATTTCTTAGTGAAAAATAATGCGACACCACAATGGCGAGAGTTCATTGAGTTTCATTGTTGATTTATTTTTAATGACGAAAATATTTCTATCTATACAGGGAAATAATGATGAATATTCCTGCCCTAAACTTTGACCACTCGCACCACAAGCTCAAAATTCGCGGCCTGAAAAGCCCGGTGGACGTGCTGACTTTTACAGGCCGCGAACAGCTCAGCACCCCGTTTCGCTACGATATCCAGTTTACCAGTACCGATAAAGCCATCGAGCCGGAGTCGGTGCTGATGCAGGACGGCGCATTCAGCCTGACGGCACCGCCGGTACAGGGAATGCCGGTACAGACTGCCCTGCGCACCCTGCACGGCGTCATTACCGGCTTTAAACATCTCTCATCGTCACAGGACGAAGCCCGTTACGAAGTGCGCCTTGAACCCCGTATGGCGCTGCTTACCCGCAGCCGCCAGAACGCCATCTACCAGAACCAGACGGTGCCGCAAATCGTCGAAAAAATCCTGCGCGAGCGGCACCAGATGCGCGGTCAGGACTTCGTGTTTAACCTCAAAAGCGAATACCCGGCCCGCGAACAGGTGATGCAGTACGGTGAGGACGACCTGACGTTTATTTCACGCCTGCTGTCGGAAGTGGGCATCTGGTTCCGCTTCGCCACCGACGCCCGGCTGAAAATTGAGGTTGTCGAGTTTTATGACGACCAGAGCGGCTATGAGCGCGGGCTGACGCTGCCGCTTCGCCATCCTTCAGGGCTGTTTGATGGTGAAACGGAAGCCGTATGGGGGCTGAACACCGCGTACAGCGTGGTGGAAAAAAGCGTCACCACGCGGGACTACAACTACCGCACCGCCACAGCGGAGATGATGACAGAGCAGCATGACGCCACCGGGGGCGATAACACCACCTACGGCGAAGCCTATCACTACGCCGACAACTTCCTGCAAAAAGGCGATAAAGAGGCAGCGGAAAGCGGCGCGTTTTATGCCCGTATCCGCCACGAACGCTACCTGAATGAACAGGCCATTCTCAAAGGCCAGAGCACCAGTTCACTGCTGATGCCGGGGCTGGAAATCAGGGTTCAGGGCGACGACGCGCCTGCGGTGTTCCGCAAGGGCGTGCTGATTACCGGCGTGACGGCCAGCGCGGCGCGTGACCGCAGCTATGAACTGACGTTTACTGCCATCCCGTACTCAGAACGCTACGGCTACCGCCCGGCGCTTATCCCCCGCCCCGTAATGGCAGGAACGCTCCCGGCGCGGGTTACCAGCACGGTGAAGAACGATATTTATGCCCATATCGACAAGGACGGGCGCTACCGGGTCAACCTCGACTTTGACCGCGATACGTGGAAACCGGGTTATGAAAGCCTGTGGGTACGCCAGTCGCGCCCGTATGCGGGAGACACCTACGGCCTGCACCTGCCGCTGCTGGCGGGAACGGAAGTCAGTATCGCCTTTGAGGAAGGCAACCCGGACCGACCTTATATTGCAGGCGTAAAACACGACTCGGCACACACTGACCATGTGACCATTCAGAACTATAAGCGTAACGTCCTCAGAACCCCGGCGAACAACAAAATCCGCCTCGACGATGAGCGCGGGAAAGAGCATATCAAGGTCAGCACCGAATATGGCGGCAAGAGCCAGCTAAACCTCGGTCATCTGGTGGATGCCGGGAAACAGCAGCGCGGTGAAGGCTTTGAACTGCGTACCGATATGTGGGGTGCGGTGCGGGCAAAGAAAGGCATCTTTATCAGCGCCGACGCACAGGACAAGGCGCAGGGTCAGGTCAGAGAGATGGCCGACATTATCAGCGAACTGAACGGTCTGAGCGATAAAATCCAGAAACTGTCCGATGACGCGACGACGGCGAACGCCGACCCGGCGGATATGGCCGCGCAGATAGCATTGATAACCAGCCGGATAAATGACCTGACCGCCTCGGTGATTTTGATGCACGCACCGAAAGGCGTGGCGGTCGCCAGCGGCGAGCACCTGCAACTGGCCGCAGTGAAAAACCTCCAGATAAATGCGGGAAACAACGCCGATATCGGCGTGGTGAAGAATATGTTTATCGGCGTGGGGCGGGCGCTGAGCGTGTTTGTGCGCAAGGCGGGCATCAGGCTGATTGCCAATAAGGGCGCAGTATCGGTACAGGCGCAGCACGATTTGATGGAGTTACTGGCGAAGAAGTCGATAGAGATCGTCAGTACCGAAGATGAGATCAGGATTTCGGCGAAGAAAAAAATCACGATTAATGGCGGCGGGAGTTATATACGGATTGATAGCAGCGGCATTGAGCCGGGAACGCCGGGGGATTATAACGTCAAAGCGGTGCATTACGGGCGCCAGCCGAAAGCCTCGGAGAAGGTTCCTATGCCAGAATTTCCTATCCTTTCAGCCGTGGACTCATCCGATTTTTGTCTTGAATGCCTGCTGAATGCCATCAAAAACGATGATGCTGTTGTTGAAGGAGCGTAATCATGACTTCAGAACAACAACTGGCAGACCACTGGCTTAAGCGAAACGAAACGTTAAACGCCTTTATTTTATTTGAAGGTGGAGCGCTCTCTCAGGAAATGCTTCAGATCATGATGGAGCATTATAAATACCGACGAATTTCCCTGTATCAACTGCCCGATCTTAAAAAGGTAGCTGCTTACGGTCCCTGGTTGGTTCGTATTGAAAGTGAAAAGGATCTGGCGATGGTGCTTGTCGGGAAACTACCTGTCGCAGGCATTACTTTCTCTGAATTGCAGCTGGAGCCACTGGCGTCCCGGCTTGCTGTGGGATGTATGGCAAAAACGCCGGATGGTCGTGAAGTTCTGCTGAGGTACTACATGCCCCGAGTGCTGAAACAACTGGCAGCCCGGCCTGATATGGAGTGGCATCCGGTGATGTTCTCTCAGATAGAATCATGGTGGATGCTGGAAGATACGCGGTGGCAAAGGCTGAACATGCCGCTTACTGCGGCAAATAACAGCGATGAGACAGTGGAAATTATAACGCTTGATGAACCGCTCTGGCAGAAAATAGCGGATCGGGAAGATGTATCTGCGCTTTTAAGAGAGTGGCGCACCATGAAAACGAGTGAGCACTTCCCGCCCTGTATTCAGCGAAATATGGTGGAGAAGGCATTGAATAAGGCTCAGGCGGTCGGATTGACAAAGCCACTGGATCAGAAAATTTATGCGTTGAGCTATCTGAATGGAAAGAAAGCGTATCTTGAGTCAGCCGAATTTCAGGTCATGCTGGAAAAGGTGAAACGAAATGAAATATCGCTGTCTGACCTTGGTCGCCAGTGACATACATCTTTGCCAACCAATTGATAAAAGGGAATAAAATCTGATGGGGCTATTTACCCGACTGGAAAAATTTGACCAAAAGCTTACGCGTGGTTATGCCCGCTGGGGGCGTTGGGTGTGGCGGATGCTGATCGCCGTGCCAGTACTGGTCGTATTGTGGAATATAGGGCAGGCAGTATGGGGAGGTCCAAGAGGTGGAGTGATTCTGGAAATCCACAGTGAAATTGACCGTCCGATACTGGGATTCAGTGTTAACGGCGTGGCGGGCGCGAATGCTTTTGCAAATGGTGGCGGTTCAACAACCTGTTGTGGTGATGTTAGTGGGGATACGGCAGAGGTTATCTGGACATTAAGTACTACTCGTACACAGTATAATGCTGGAATGCGTCTGGAGAAACGGAATATGACGTTACCTCTCCCCAAAAGAGAATGGGGAGAAGATTTTCTGCATGTGCATTTTATGCCTGGCGATAAAGTGCTGCTGGGGTGGAGTAAAGATTCTTTTTCTCCGTATGAAGATCTTCACAACGGGGGGTACAAGACCCGCGTTCGGCAGGATGTGAAAGATAAACTTTATGGCACAGGGAAAATGAATTGATAGATTTCTGTAAAAATCACGTTCAGCAGGAGGCGTAATAATGTGGGGAATGTTAGATACCGGTGGTGGAATTCGGGCACAACTCGCGGAAGACAACAAAGTAGGAAACTGTGGGCGGGAGTGGCACGTTGGTTTTTTCTTTGATGGCGTGGGGCGCAATATTGATCAGGATGCTTCAGAACAACGCTTAAGTAATGTGGCTCGTTTATTTCGAGCTTATCCTGATGAAGATTCCAATACTGATTTTGTTTGTCACAATAAATTTTATTTTTCCGGTATGGGAACACCCTATAACGAAGAATTGATCTCAAAATTATATACAATCATGGATCAGTCTCTGGAAAGTATGAAGGAGGATTTAAACGATTTCGCAAAAGAGACACATGAAGAAATCAGCAAGGAAATCCGTAACAGAAGGGGATCGTGGAATGAAACCTTAAAGAAAATCCAGGATAAACTTCTGGACCCTAAAGAACTTAGAAAAAAAAGAAATGATATCTTTAAAAACATGGCTAAAAAATCCATTGTTGAGTCAACGCAATGGATCCGCGACAATGAAATTATTAGTGCTTTCTTCTTAACGGGGGAGGTCACGAGAATTAATGCAGCAAAGGTGTTGTTTGCGAATGCTTTTGTTGAAAACAGCACGAATAAAAATGATTCAACTGCGATTAAAATAAAATCAATATCTGTTTCGTTGTATGGCTATGACACCGGAGCTGCACTGGCACGAAAATTTCTGGATGAGTTACTCGAAGAGTTTTGTGAAAAAGAAGGTGAGGATAAATACCTGTTTAAAAAGGTACCAGTAAATATCGTCTTTGCCGGCTTCTTTGACTGTTCACGTCATTCACCAGCCAGTAATAATAATGGGCTGGACTATTTTTTAAGTCTTCCGGGGGAAATTACCAAGAATAATAAGCTGAAAACAGCTGGCAAAATCGCCAAAGTCGCATTTGGCGAGAAGGCCATCGAACTGGATACCATCTTACCCGGTACAGTTAAGAACGCGTTACATCTGGTAGCGGCTTATGAGCGACGTCTATGGCGCAGTCTTTACCAGTTGGGGGGTATGAATGCGGAACATAAGGAAATTTTACTGCCTGGTTGTAGCGAGGATGTGGGCGGTGGTCTGAAGCCAGATGAACAGAAACCAAGCGCAGAGTTATGTCGTGTGGCCCTGCAAAAGATGTATGAAGCGGCATATGATGCTGGGGTACCTTATACTGATTTCTCTGTTCTGGATGAGAACGATAGTAAAGTGTCTCGCTATTTCCTCATGAATGATGCTGTAGAAGGCAAATCCGTTAAAGAGTGGATGAAAAGCTATGAAATGGAAGTGGGACAGTGCCAAAAAGAAACGCAAAGCGCCTCTGAAAGTAAAGTAAATGATACGGATAATAAAAATGACCTGCCCTTTGATTTTTATCTTGATATATATTTCAAATGGTTGGCAAATCAATACTATCTTTACTGTACTGAACTTTATCAATTGGATGAAAAACTATCACTTGCACATCGCAAACAAATAAGCGGGCATGGCCCTCTTGCCGGAACGAGAATTAACCCTAATCCTGAAGCTGATGAAATCAATGCACAGATCGCAGAACTTAAATCTCACTGGGGATGGCTGGATGATGTAAGGCGTGTCGCTACAGGATTATCGAATGATTTTAATTACGGAAGGCCAATGGATACCCGCATGCTAAATCATGAAGATATTTTTCGCCCGGCATGGAAGCGAGCTGAACTGTTTCTTGACTATTATCATAAAGCATGGAACGGAGAAGAACTCACGGAGATATCATGGCTAGGCATAGATACTATTCATTCTTATTTTACTCATGATTTACAAACTGTTGATACCGGGGCTTCTATTAACGAAAGTTTTTTCCTTCGTCGTATGGCTGAATATCCCAAAGCAAAAGAAAAACCAGAAGAAAAGTCAGAAGAACAGTCACCATCTCCAGATTTGTCAGGTGATGATTAAATCAGGTGATGTCTCTCTACAATAAAATAAATTTAAATGATGAATCTGAGGTGTTTATGATACTTAAAATAATTTCAAGGTTATTCTTTTTTATTATAGTAGTAGTTTATTTTTTAGTATTTATACTTTCTCTTGATGGCGGTGGACGACTTAGTATTCTTAATATATTAGCCGCCATTGGTGGTAACACGTTCTGGTGTGTGCTGGTGGTGATATCCCTGGCAGGGAGCGCAGGAATATGCGTTTATATGCTCAAGAAAAACTGTCTGACTAATTCTGCGGTGACAATATTGTCTACTTCATTTATCTTTACAACAAGTATATTTGTCATCCTTTTTCTTAAGGCAGAGTTTGTACTGGACTGGTTGTATTGCATATATATTGAGATATTTTTTAATGGGGATTTTTATTCAGGTCAAGAAAGATTATTACAGACAGTTCCGTTTATGATTAGAACATATTTCATTTTTCTAATGGCTAACCTTTTTTTATTCTGGCTATCCTTCTTTTTTCTTATTAAAAAT
>OERK01000363.1_pt1 | contig 12275 bp, 10 predicted proteins | sample 1540001 | NCBI WGS metagenome assembly OERK01 (sample SAMEA3891246, study PRJEB23780) | metagenome | biome: terrestrial biome; feature: animal house; material: water of meat washing | place: Italy | collected 2015-05-12
CTGTGGCGGCAATGAGCAAGTGGTGTGCCGGTCTGCTGTTGTTGCTCTCGCTGGGGGCGACGGCGACCGAGGTATTTGCCCCTTCCGATATTCCGCTGCTGGATAACCGCTTTCGCATCGATTACGGCGTGAAGGAGATCACCTTCATCATCAAGCGCAAGCCGGGCACCCCGTCCGTGATCCTGGTTCGCCCCGATGGCAGCAAGCTTTACGTGGGCAAGGTCAAACCCGCAGATGTGGGTTGGCTGGCGCTGCCGGAGCATGATCTCATTACCCTGCGCAATCCCATGCCGGGCCCCTGGCAGGCGATTGGCGAGGTGGATCCCGACAACCGGGTGCGCATTCTCTCCGATATCCGGCTCGATATCGCCGCCCTGCCGATGCAGCTCTATCAGGGGGAGGTGGTCAAGCTCAAGGCGTGGTTGCTGATCAATGGTCAGCCGCCGAAAGATAAATACTATCTCTCTGACCTTGGCATGACCGTCAAGCTGCAATCGTTCAGCGATGCCGATAAGAAAGAGGTCGTGCTGGATCAAGTACTTGGCCACTATCGCGATGATGGCAAGGGGCTAGATGAGGTGCCGGGCGATGGCATCATGACGGCGGAAGTGACGCTGCAGGATATTCCCGGTGGCAAGTACCGCGCCATGTTCAGCACGGGCAATCAGGTGTTTGTCCGTGCCCGTTATCAGGATGTGCTGCTTTACCCCTATCCGTTCAGCTATAACTTGTCGCCGCCTTCGGATGAGCTGGGTGCCAAGCTCTCACTGCTAATCGACCGTGATGAGCTGGATCCCGCTTCCGTGGTGGTCAAGGGGAGTGTGACCAGCAATGTGGGCGGCCTCTACGAGTTCAGCGAGACCGCCAGCGACCCCAAGCTTGATATCGATCTCTCCAACATCAAGGAGGTCGGTCAGCATGAGGTGAAAGCAACCCTCTATGGCACCACTCGCCTCGGCCGTGAGCTGAAAATCGAGTTGCCGGTGAAAACCTTCAATGTCTTCCCGCCACCGCCGCCTCCTGTAGAGGTGGTGTCGGCCGCCGCACCGGCCTCCAGTGCCGAGGCGACCCATGAAGCTCCGGCAGAGGAGGAAATGGGCTGGCTGATCTGGGCATTGGCGGGTGGTGGTGTGCTGCTGGCGGTATTGGGTGGGGTCGGGTTTGTGGTGATACAAAAACGGCGTGCCCTGAAGCGTGCTCTGGCCGCTGCGCAGGCCGAGAATCAGCAAGCCGGACAACCTGCTGCCAAGCTGGATCTCAATCTGCCAGAGCAGTAACCCTCGTACTTCTCGCTCTGAAGTGACGTGATGCCAGATATAGAAAACCGCCCTGATAAGCAGGGCGGTTTTTTTGAGTTCATAAACAGAACAAGCTGGCTATCAGTGTTCGCCGATATAGACATCCTTGTTCTGCTCGCGGATCTCGAGGAACTTGTCCAGATTGGCCATCATCAGCTCGACCAGCTGGGGGTCGAAATGCTGCCCCTTCTCCTCTTCAATCAGGGCCAGCACCTTGTCCAGCGGCCACGCCTTCTTGTAGCAGCGATCCGAACCCAGGGCATCGAACACGTCAGCCAGCGCCACAATCCGCCCCTCCAGCGGAATATCGGCCCCCTTCAAACCGCGGGGATAGCCACTGCCATTCCACTTCTCATGGTGATTGCCAGCGATGGTGGCACCAATCTGAAACAGCGCCAGATCGCTGCCGGAGAGCATATCCTGCCCGAGCTGGGCGTGGGTTTTCATGATCTCCCACTCCTCCGGTGTCAGCTTGCCCGGCTTGTGCAAGATGGCATCGGGAATTCCCACCTTGCCAATGTCATGGAGCGGCGAGGCACGTTTCACCAGCTCGCTCTGCTCTTCGCTCATGCCCATCAGGTGGCAGAACTGTTCGGTATAGAGCGCGACCCGTTTGACGTGCAGCCCTGACTCTTTTGAACGGGTTTCGACCAGTTCGCCGATGCGATAGATGATCTCCCGCTGGTTGTCGGCGATCACCTCATTGAGCCGGATATTCTCCAGCGCCACTATGATGTTTTCGGTAAACAGGGTCAGCAGACTGGTATCGATCTGGCTGAGCTGGCGGGTGGTCTCGATGTGGAACAGCAGGTGGTGGCGCGGATTCTGGCAGTAGAGCACCATCTGGGTGGCGTTATAGACATTGCTGCGCTTGCTCATAGCCTGGCGCAGGATCTCCGGCGCGTCCGTGAGGAGCATGGCGGGATGGCCGGGGAGCAGGGGCTCCAATACTTGATCCTTCACCTCATAGGCGTATTGCTTGACGTCGTATATCTGGGTTTCCCCCAGATGGAGCAGGGCGCTGAGCTGCTCCTGGGCGCCTTCGACAAACTGGCGCAAGGCCCGTTTCTCAAAGATCCCCTTGGAGGCTTCGATGACTTTTTCCAGCCCCTGACGGTTACTCTCCAGGGTGCGGATATCCCGATAGGAGCGCAGGCTGGCCCGCAGCAGGGTGCGCAGCTTCTGGGAGGTGAGCTCGGTTTTATCCTTGTAGTCGTTGATGTCGTAGTTGGTGACCACGTCATCTTCCGGCGCCTGGCCGGGTTGGCCGGTACGCAACACGATGCGTACCATCTTGTTTTGCAGATCTTCACGGACGTATTTGACGACATCGAGGCCGGCGTGGTCGACCTCCATCACCACGTCCAGCAGCAACAGAGCAACGTCCGGGGTGGTGGCCAGCAACTCTTTGGCCTGTGCCGCGGAATAGGCATGCAGAAAATCGATGGGGCGATTGTCAAACTCGAATTTGTTCAAGGTGATTTTGGTGATGCGATGCACTTCAGGCTCATCGTCAACAATCATCACCTTCCAGCCCGCTTGCTGTGCGTCGGGGAGGGAGAGATCGTCATCATCAATAATCAGGATCTGGTCATCCATCATACAATCCTGTTTGGCATCCTGTGCTTACATTAACTGCTTCACTAAGGATAGGAAACTTATTGGGAAATAAAATTTGATCTCGAAAAACTATGGTCGAAATAAGCAAATGGAACCCTTTGTAACTGTGGCGTTGTCCGGCTGCTTTCTTTGCCCAATCATGGAGCTAGCGTGCATAAAGCCTATGTCTGGATTGGGGTGTGGACGCCAGTGGTTGGGGATGTTTGAATCCAGCTTGTAGCTATTAGACGAGAAATAATCTTATTTGATAGTGATTCCTATTTGCGTGTAGCATGGGCGACACACTCAACGAGGAGCCCCATCGTGTCCCCATCTCTGCCTCCCAATCGCCCCCGTCTGCTGACTGTCAAAGCCATTACCCAGATCACCCCCCATTTGCGTCGCATCACCTTTGGTGGCAGCGAACTGGCTGACTATCCCTTTACCTGCGGTGGGGCCCATATCAAGGTGATGCTGGCCCAGCCCCATCAGGTAGAGCCGGTGCTGCCTGCCATGACCCCGAGCGGCCCGCGCTGGAGTGACCCGGCTGACAAGCCGGTGATCCGCACCTACACCATCCGCGCGTTTCGCCGTGATGAGCAGGAAATTGATATCGACTTCGTGCTGCACGGTGACGGCGGGCCCGCCAGCGCCTTTGCTACCCATGCCAAGCCGGGAGAGAAGGTGATCCTCTCCGGGCCGGGTGGTCCCAACCCCATGCTGCAACCGGCCGATCACTACTGCCTGGTGGGGGATCTCACCGCCTTGCCCGCCATCATGGCGATGTGTGAGGTGATGCCTGCCGATGCCAGAGGGGAAATTGCGATTCTGGTGCCGGATCAGGCCGATGCTCAGCCGTTGACGCTGCCGGTCGGGGTGCGCTGTCACTGGTTTGTCGGCGAGCCCGAGTCCAGCGGCCTGCTGGAGCATGTGATTGCTCTGCCGCTGGTGCGCGATGGTGGCTTCTTCTGGCTGGGTGGGGAAGAGGCGCTGGTGCTGCCGCTGCGCCGCCATTTTCGTTCCGTGCTCGAGGTGGATCGCCAGTCGCTCTACGCCGTGCCGTACTGGCGCCGGGGCAAGAGTGAAGAGGCCTATCACCAGACCCGTCACGATGTGATGGATAATTAAGCGGATGCGAAAGAATACCTGATTCACGCTTGCAAATAAAAATGATTTGCATTTAGTATTGCGCCGTCCCGATGTCAGTCGGTACGGCGCTTTTGTTATTGATGGCTGCGAGTGGCATAGCACAACGCAGGCCCTGCCGTAATGCACTGATGTTCGGGGTAATGGGGCATGGACGACAGTTCATGCCGATGAACTCCATCACTTTGCACCGGGTCTGGCGAGGTCAGACAGGGATGTCGGTGGTGTTGGCCTTGGTTGTTTTATGTGGAGTGTTGATGATGCGTACATCATCCCGACGATTTGCAGTGCATCCGCTGGTGTTGTCCCTTTTTGCCCTGCCAGTTCTGGCCCAAGGGACTGCGCCTGTCACCGCTCATGAAACTATGGTGGTGACGGCGAGTAAAACCCGGCACAGCGAGCTGACCGCCCCGGCCAGCGTCTCTGTGGTGACCCGGGCCGAGCTCGACAAGCTCAATGTCAATGATCTGACCGGCGCTCTGAAACAGTTGCCGGGGGTCAATATCAGCCCTGCTACCAGCTACGGCCGCAGCGAGATCAAGTTGCGCGGGCTGGAGGGGGATTACACCCTGTTGCTGGTCAATGGCCGGCGCATCAGCTCCCGCGACGCCCTTACCTCCGGTTATGGCAATGATTTCGATCTCTCCGCCATCCCCATGGCGGCCATCGAGCGTATCGAAGTGATCCGTGGCCCCATCTCCTCCCTCTACGGTGCAGATGCGCTGGGTGGGGTGGTCAACGTCATCTTGCGCCAACCCGGGGAGAAGACCGAAGCGGCGGCCACCTATACCTTCAGCGACCCCACCGACGGTCACGGCGGGGATATCAACAAGGCGAGCGCCTATGTGGGCGGGGCGCTGATCGACAACAAGCTGCTGGCCAACCTGGTGGTGGAAGGGAACCACCGGGACGCCTGGCAGAGCGAGCAGAGCATCAACCCCAAGGCCGATGCCATCGAGCAGCGTGAAAAGCTGGGGATCCTCTCCAACGTCAAATGGCTGATCGATGATCGTCAGGATCTGGATGTGGGGATGAACTACGCCAAAGACGATCGGGAGGCCCACTGGAACAACTACGGCCAGACGCCGCGCAATATCCAGCAGATGGAGCGACTGGGGCTCAATGCCACCCACGTCGGCCGTTGGGATCAGTTCGACAGCCGGGTCGGCTATGCCTTCGAGCAGGTTGACCTGTTTGACGACTCCGAACTGATGACGGCGCTGAGCAAGACCAGCGGCGATGTGAGCCAGACCAACCACACCTTCGATGGCCAGCTGAGCGGCAATCTGGGCAGCCACCTGCTGACCAGCGGTGCCGAGTACCGCATCACCGAACTCAAGCATAACGTCAACCTCAAGGGGGGCGATGTCAGCGTCAACCAGAGCGCGCTCTATCTGCAGGATGAGTTTGGCTTTGGCGATCTGGCGTTGACCCTGAGTGGCCGGGTCGATCACCACGAGACCTATGGCACCGAGTTCAGCCCCCGTGGTTATGCCCTCTACAGCCTGACTGACAACTGGGTGGTCAAGGGCGGCATTGGCAAGGCGTTCAAGGCGCCGACCATTGCCCAGTCCAACCCGGATTATGCGGTAGCCGCCTGTCGCGGTCGCTGCGCCGTGGTGGGCAACCCGGATCTGAAGCCGGAAACCGCCGTCAGCTACGAGCTGGGCACCGCCTACGATGGTTCGTTCTGGGGCGCCGGGGTTACCGCCTTCCACAACGATATCAAGGACAAGATCCAGAGCGAGGCATGGACCTCCACCTGGCGTCCGGCGGTGATGACCTATCAGAACGTCAGCAAGGCCCGCATCAAGGGGGTGGAGCTGAGCGGCTGGTTTGATCTCACCGATAACCTAACCCTCTCCAGCAACGTCACCCTGATCGACGGGGAGGACAAGACCAGCGGCAAGGATCTCTATCGGACGCCGGAGCATACCGCCAACGCCAAGCTGGAGTGGCAGGTCATCGAGAGCCTGAGTACCCAGCTCGGCTGGAACTACACCGGCAGCCAGATCCTGCCGGTTCCGCGCATGAGCGGCACCACCTATGAGACCACCGCCGGATTCCACACCCTGGATGTCGGGGCAGTCTGGAACGCCACCCGGGCACTGGATCTGAAGTTCGGACTCAACAACCTGACCAATACCAAGCGTGACTGGGTTGCCACCGAGGCCGATCAGATCCTCGACGGGCGCACTGTCTATGCCGGTGTGGCCTACAAGCTGTAATGGCTGAACGGGAGCCCGCATTGGCGGGCTTCCGTTGTTGCCACGGTATCACCTCGGATGACGGCTTTTGTGTCAACAAGATGGCATTGCAATCATAAGGAGTTAAAGGGTGTTTAGAGACCAGACCTCGCTGTTCTGGCTGGGATTGTTCCTCCTGTTCATACTGCTTTCTCTTTCGCTCGCCACCGGTGCGGGCGTCTATGGTGCCCGCGAGGTGCTCGGCTACCTGATGGGGGATGCCCGCTGGGCTGGCGACGAGAAGCTCGCCATGGTGCTCAATACCTTGCGACTGCCGCGCACCCTCTGCGCCATGGTGGTCGGCGCCTCTTTATCTCTGGCGGCCTCCTTGTTGCAGAGCGCGACCCGCAACCCGCTGGCGGAGCCCGGTCTGCTCGGGGTCAACGCCGGGGCCGTCTTTGCGCTGGTGGTGGGGCTCACCTGGTTCGGGGTGGAGTCCGCCTACGGCTATCTGCTCTGGGCCGGACTCGGCGCGCTGCTCGGCAACGTGATTGTGCTGGGGCTCGGCATGATGATTGGCCGCTCCAACCCCCTCAAGCTCATTCTGGTCGGGGTGGCGCTCTCCGCCACCTTCGGCGGTCTCTCCAGCTTTCTGCTGCTCTCCAACAAGATGGTGCTGGAGCAGTACCGCTTCTGGAACCTCGGCTCCCTGTCGGCGGCCAATCTCGATGCCATCATCGCCGTGCTGCCCTTCGTGCTGGCGGCGTTTGTCATCACCCTGCTGCTCTGTCGCCAGCTGACCCTGATGCAGATGGGGGACAGTCAGGCCCAGGCGCTCGGGATCCGCCCCAACCGGGTGCGAATTGGCGTGCTGCTGGCCGCCACCCTGTTTACCGCCAGTGCCATCGCCATCGCCGGCCCCATCGGCTTTGTCGGCTTTCTGGCCGCCTACTGTGGCCGACTGGTAGAGCCGGTGAAGCTGTCGGTGCAGGTCTGTTTCTCCGCCCTGTTCGGCATGCTGTTTCTGCTGTTGGCCGACATTCTGGCGCGCTGGCTGATCCAGCCGTTCGAGCTGCCCAACGGGGTCATTCTGGCCCTGATCGGTGCACCTGTGCTGATCGCCATTGTTCATCGCGGGGGCTTTCGTACCCTGCTGACCGTCAAGTGAGGGGCTGATGCGCACACCTACCGATATGCTCTGCCTGCGGGCCGGCAACCGCTCTTTGCTGATCCATCTGCCGAGCTGGCGCTGGCTTGCTCTGCTGGCCATGGCGCTGCTGGCGCTTGCTCTGCTGGCCCTGAGCGTTGGCGGCGGCAAGCTCGGCTTTGCCGGGGTGGTCAACACCCTGCTGGGGGAGGGGACGCGGCTTGAGCAGCTCACCCTGTTCAAGATCCGGCTGCCGCGCATCCTTGGGGTGGTGGTGGCGGGGGCGGCCATGGGGCTCTCCGGCTGTCTGGTGCAGACGCTGGTGCGCAACCGGCTGGCCACACCCGACATGGTGGGGGTCAACAACGGGGCCTCTCTGGCCATCATCGTCTTCTCCCTCTACCTGACGGTAGGCAGCTGGCCCTGGTGGGCGGCCCCCATCGGCGCCATCTTCGCGGCGCTGGTGCTCTATGCCCTCTGCCGCAAACCGGGTGAGCAGGGCTATCTGTTCGTGGTGATCGGTATCGGCCTCTCCGAGCTGTTCGAGGCGCTCGGCCAGTTTGTGATGTCCACCCAGGCCCTGCTGCACCTGAGCTCCCTCTATCTGTGGAATATGGGCAGCTTTATCGCCGTGGGTTACAGCACCATCACCCCCATCGCCATCCTGTTGCTGCTGCTCTGCCCGTGGATCGTCTATCTCTCCCGCTCGCTGGCGGTGCTGCGCTTTGGCCCCGAGATGGCCAGAGGGCTTGGCGTCAACGGCGATCGGGTGCAACTGGGCATTCTGGCGCAGGCCATTCTGGTGGCGGCGCTCGGCACCGCCATCGGCGGCCCCGTGGTCTTTATCGCCATGGCGGCCCCCATTCTTGCCTCCTGGCTGGTGAAAGACCGGGTGGTGCCGCTCTGGCTGGCGGCACTCAGCGGCGCCCTGTTGCTGCTTGCCAGCGATACCCTGGTCCGGGTGCTGGCCAGCCCCCACGAGGTGGCGACCGGCATCATGACCCGCATTCTCGGCGGCCTGTTGCTGCTGTTTCTTCTCGTTAACGATCGCCAGAGGGCTGACTGATGACGCTCACCGTAAATCGCCTCCACTTCGCCTATCAGCAGACCCCCATTTTGCGGGACATCTCTTTCAGCGTGCCGAGGGGCAAGCTGGTGGGGATCGTCGGCCCCAACGGCTGCGGCAAATCGACCCTGCTCAAGCTGCTATCCGGCCAGATGAAAGCCCAACGCGGCGAGATCCTGCTCAAGGGCAAGCCGCTTGCCAGCTACCCCATGAAGGGGCTGGCGCGGGAGCTCGCCTATCTGCCCCAGCGGCCGACCCTGCCTGCCGGCATTCTGGTGGAGCAGCTGGTGCAGTATGGCCGCCACCCCCATCAGGGCTGGTTCAATCAGTGGGGCGAGGAGGATGCCCGCATGGTGCGTATTGCCTGCGAGCGGATGCAGCTTGAAAGCATCTGGCAGCAGAGCGCCGCGTCCCTCTCCGGCGGGCAGGCACAGCGGGCGTGGCTGGCGATGATCCTGGCGCAGGACAGCGACATGGTGCTGCTCGACGAGCCCACCAGTGCCCTCGATATCGGTCACCAGACCGAGGTGATGGAGGCGATCCATCGCATCACCGCCGAGGGCAAAACCGTGCTGCTGGTGATCCACGATCTGGCGATGGCGGCCCGCTACTGTGACGAGCTGATCGCCATCGGCGAGGGGACCATTGCCGCCATGGGCCCGGCCCGGGAGGTGGTGACCAAGGATCTAATCGACCGGCTCTACCAGACCAGTGTCGACATTCTGCATGCCCCCGGCGACGGGGCGCCCATTATCGTGCCCCGTCGCCACGAACATGGCCGCACCCTGCGTTCGGCGAGTTGAGTCATATGGGCCTGCTCTGTGGGCCCACCGAGTGTATTCACGCGGCCGATTATCCGGGCCGTGCAACGAGAAGGAGTGAGATGATGAAGCGTTTTGCCGCCCTGGCAGCAGCCATCCTGATGCTGGCCGCGCCGCTGGTTCAGGCGCAGGAGATGCGTGAAGTGACCGATGCGTTTGGCCAGAAGGTGCAGGTGCCAGTCCAGCCAACGCGGGTGGTGGTGCTGAGCGAGCTCGAACTCGACAGCACCCTGACCCTGGGGCTGACCCCCATCGGCGCCGTCAATGGCCGTGGTCAACCCACCTTGCCCCGCTATTTGCTGAACAAGGCGGGCATGGGGATCCAGGTGATCGGCGATCTCGACAGCCCCAATCTGGAGTCGCTGATTGCGCTGGAGCCCGACCTTATCCTGACCGGCCAGACCCGTCCCGAGCTGCTGACCTTGCTGGGGGAGATCGCGCCGACCGTGGTGACCAGCAAGTGGGGTGAGCCGTGGCAGGATAGCTTCCGCCGCACCGCCCACACCCTCAACCGCGACCAGCAAGGGGATACTTTCTTGCTGCAGTATGCCGAGCGGTTGACTCAGGCCCGCAGCAAGCTGGCCAAGCATCAGGGGGAGAGCATCAGCATAGTGCGCTGGAACCCCAAGGGGCCGAGCTTTATGTATCAGGGCACCTTTGCCAGCAGCGTAGTGGAGTCGATGGGGCTGGTGCGCCCAAGCAAGCAGCAGGGTACCGGCGCGCCCCACTCACCGGCGCTGAGTCTGGAGTCCCTCAACCTGCTGGATGCTGACTGGCTGGTGGTCGGCACCCTGAGCGCCACCGGTGATGCGGTGGATGCCATGCGTCAGGCGGAGCAGACCCCGGCGTTCCAGCAGCTGCCGGTGATCAAGGCCAAGCGCTTTGGCGCCGTGGACGGGTCGCTCTGGACCTCCAGCGGCGGCCCGCAGGCGGCCCTCAAGGTGATCGAGGATGTGGAGCAGTTGCTGGCAACCCGCAGCTGAGTGCCATCGCGTGCCAGAGGTTGACCACATGAACAGGTTGACCAAAGAAGAGGGAGGCTGATGCCTCCCTCTTGCGTTGTCACTGTCTATCGTGACCTCTTCGGCGAGCCAGAGCCGTTTATTGCGGCTGGATGGCTGTCACTGTGAGCTTGCCGCTCTGGCTTTCGGCATGAAAGTGGATGGCATCCCCCACCTTGAGCCCCTTGAGCTGGGCCGGATCTGCCACTCGAAAGACCATGGTCATGGCGGGCATCTTGAGATTCTCGATCGCCTCGTGCTTGATGCCGACCTTGCCGCTCCCCTCATCGAGGCGGGTAATGACCCCCTTGGTCATCACCATTGCGCCCTGTTCGCTCATCTCACCCGTCTGGCTCATCTCGTGCCCTTCATGGTGCATCATCTCTTCGGCTTGCAGGTTGGTCTGGGTGGCAAGGCCAAGCAGCAATGTCAGGGTCAGCGTCTTGTAGTTCATGATGGTTTCCTCATCGTTCAGTCAATATGGATCGTGAAATCGGGTTATTCGGATTGCGGGTTCGCGCCCTTGCCAAGGCTGCGGCTGCGCCACAGGTAATAGGCCGCTGGCAGCACCAAGAGGGTCAGCACCAGCGCGCTCACCATGCCGCCGATCATGGGGGCGGCGATGCGCTGCATCACCTCGGAGCCGGTGCCGTGGCTCCACATGATGGGCAAGAGGCCGGCGATGATGGTCACCACCGTCATCATCTTGGGGCGCAGGCGCAGGGCGGCGCCGTGGATCACCGCCCGATGCAGCCCCGCCTTGTCCGGCTTGCCGCTGGCCACCAGGTCATCCCAGGCGTGGTTGAGGTAGACCAGCATCAAGACGCCGGTCTCCACCGCCACCCCCGCCAGGGCGATAATACCAATCGGATTAAACATTAGGTCAGTTTTATCCAATCTCGGCTACAAAGTGACATCACCCGCTCCACATCGGCAATAAAGTGCTTCCAGGCCGATGTGCAGGCATCAAGGATGTCGTCGTAATCCTTGAAGCTGCGATTAGCCAACACATGCTGACGAAGCCAGCTCCATACCTGTTCAATGGGATTGAGTTCGGGAGAATAGGGAGGGAGCTTGATCAGGCTGAGATTGGGGAAGTCATCCGCACATTCCATGGTATGCCATCCGGCGCCGTCCATGATCACCACCGCATGACGACCCGGCTTTGTTCGTGCTGCAATCAGTGCCAAGTGCTGCTTCATCACCTCCCGGTTTACCAGAGGACTGAGCAAGGCTTCCGTTGTCCCGGTTGCAGGGCAGACGGCACCGAAGAGATAGACGTACTCGAATTGTTGTTGCTGAATAGCTCGGGGGCGACTGCCACGCCTGGCCCACAGTCGGGTAGTCGTATTTTGTTGACCAAACCGGGCTTCGTCCTGAAACCAGACATCGACATTGGCAAGCGCAACATGACCCGGGATGTTAAGGATCGTTTCCAGCTGGAAGTTTTTTAAAAGCTTCCTGCACCTGCCCATCCTGCTTCGGATGTCGTGAGCGACTGGTTATCCAGGAAAACCCCAGCTCTCTGAGGAGGCGGTAGACATTGGAGAGTTCATAGGCCACACCAAACTCTCGTTCGATATACGTTTGAATATCAGTACCTTGCAGTCGTCCCCCGATGGCCAGCCGGCTTTGTTGGTCGATATATTCGCTAAGCTGGGATAGCTGTTCGGCGCCGAGCTTGGCGGGTCGGCCTGGTGGACGGACACTATCCAGCCCCGCCACGCCGTGTAGCAAGAAGTTGCTCACCCATTTGTTGACACTTGTGCGGCTGACTTTGAGAAAGCGGGCAATGTCAGTTCTGGAATGACCTTCTTGAAAGTGTGCTAACGCCAGGAATCGCATGCGTTTCCTGGCGTTGGTTTCTGCCTTGGCGAGGGCCAAGAAATCGATTGGATCGGACATACTGAGTACAGTGAAACCAGAATAGAGCAATTAGATCACATCTTTAATCTGATTGGTATCAGCCCGCCAACGACTATGTGCGTGCCTTCTTCCGTGGCGTGGATCT
>OERK01000365.1_pt1 | contig 12197 bp, 14 predicted proteins | sample 1540001 | NCBI WGS metagenome assembly OERK01 (sample SAMEA3891246, study PRJEB23780) | metagenome | biome: terrestrial biome; feature: animal house; material: water of meat washing | place: Italy | collected 2015-05-12
AGGGGCTAAGGGCGGGCGCATTGGTGGCAAGGTGTCAAAGGGCGGGGGACGGCCTCGTAATAGCGGCAGGGCTGCCGAGTTGTTGCCAGAGGTACTCAGGCTCAAGGCTATGGGTTACAGCAACCGCGATATTGCCGAGGATCTGAAAATTTCGGCTGGCAGTGTGTCCAACTACCTCCGCCGTGATCGTGAGTGATCAAGAAACAAAGCCTTATCAGATAACAGCGCCCTAAGGGCGTTCCTTGAGCCTTAAAGCATTTGAGAGAGAGGATCTTGGCGAGGGGGGTAACTGCGATCCCGTAGGGCTGTCCATCAGGCCATGTGTTTGGCCTGTGGGCAGTAGCTGTTATCCCCGGAGCTGCTTGGTTTCTGCCGTTCGCAGTGCCCGCAGGATCTCCCCGGCCTGTTCCGGTGTCAGCACTAGTGCCGAACCTCCGTCCCGGATTGCTTGCATCTGGGCATCCAACCCTTCAATCAGCGCCCTATTTATCGTCACCGTGACGTTATTGTCTTGCTGTTTTGCCCGGTAGGCCGCTTGCCGTTCAGCCCCGGATTTGGCTGCTCCTGTCTTTGGTCTACCCCGCCCACGCTTCTCGCCAAACATATCCCCTGTTCCCTGATCTGTGCCGTCCTTCATAGCTCCATTTCCTGTCACTGTAACGATAAATAATTATGTGTCACAGTGACGATAATTGGCAAGTTGCCGACCTCCTCTTTTTTTGCTGTACTAGTTATTAGCCAGCGTACCCGTATTACTTTTCGCCCGCTTCGCGGCCTCCAGTAATACGGGGCTGGTGAGGGGCCTAGCCCCTTCAATCCCCCACACAAAACAGCCGGAGGCACCGTGTCCAGAGTCCCGAAAACGACCACCATCAGCCTACGGATCGACAAGCCCACTGCCGCCGAATGGCGGGAGCGAGCAGCAGCCTCTGGGCTCAGCGTGTCGGACTGGATCAGGGGGGCGGTGGATGCTGGCCAGCAGACGAACTTGCCGACGCCACAGCGCCGCCCCGTCCGTGTCCGTGACACCAGCAACGATGCCGATCCGGCGCTGATGCGCCAGCTGGCCGCGTTGGGATCGAACCTCAACCAGATCGCCCGTAGCCTGAATGAGTGCCGGCTAGTCGGTGCACCGGTCCGACTGGTGGAGGTGCTGGCCCTGCTGCGCAGCATCGAGGCGGAGGCGGCCCACCTGCTGCCCCAGTTGCCTCCGCCCCCCAAGCCGACCACCAAGGAGAGCAGCAGCGATGCACGTTAAATTCCTAGCCCACGGTACGGGCAGCGGCGCCCGCGCCTCGGCCTACCTGCTTGGGGCGCACGACCACACAGGAGCGGAGCGGGCCGGGGTGACGGTACTGCGGGGGGATCCGGCGCTGTTCGCGGCGGTGGCCGACTCACTGCCGTTCCAGCAGCGGTACTCCAGCGCGGTGATTTCGTGGGCCGCCGAGGAGGCACCGACCGCTGCCGAGATCGACGAGGTGCTGGCCGATTTCGAGGCGCTGGCATTTGCCGGACTGGAGCCGGAGGACTACCACATGACCGTCGTCCAGCACGACGAACCGGATGGCGGGGCGCATGTGCACATCCTGATCCCCCGTGTTCACCTGGGCAGCGGAAAATCGTTCAACCCGGCCCCACCAGGTCAACGCGACGACTTCTATGCGGTCAGGGATAAACACAATCATGCCAAGGGCTGGGCGCGGCCAGACGACCCGCTCCGGGCACGGCTGCTGCGGCCGGATTTCGAGGCATACAAGGGCGACCACCCGGCCATCAAAAAACAAATCACCGACCACCTAATCGGGGCCACCGCGCAGGGGGTGATCACAAACGCCGCCGAGCTGCGGGCCTACCTGCAAGAATCGCTCGGGTGCGAAATCACGCGAACGGGCATGGATTACATCAGCATCAAGCCGGAGGGCTACCCCAAAGCCGTCCGGTTAAGGGGAGAGTTATATGGAGCATCTTGGACCGCAAAAGGCGCAATTGAGCGAGAGGCTCAAGTTGCAGCACGAGCAGGCATTGGGCGAGGTGGAGAAGTTAGCGAAAGCGGTGCTCGACGAGCTCAAGAAAGACTTAAAAAAGCGTGTGAACGACGAGCTGAATACAACTGTGGGCGCTATCCGGGACGGGATCGAGGGATTGCCCCAACAGATCACCGACTCGGCCGACCCATTGAGGGAGGTCTTGGAGCAGGCACGGAGCGAGGCCAACACCCTCAAGCTGATCTCCAGCGTCTGGCTCAAAGCCTTGCTGGTCGGGGTATGCACCTCCGTGGGACTCGGGTTGGGGAGCTGGGGGATATTGAGCTGGATGGGCAGCGAGGTTCAGCGGTTGAACAGCGAGATCAGCAGCGCGAAAGCTACGCTGGCCCAACTCCCCAAGGGGGTGAGTTACGCCAAGGGCAAGGATGGCAAGGACTACATCCTCGCCCCCAGCATGGGGAAACCGTTCAAGGTGAAGGACAGCGACAAAATGGCCGTGGAGGTGAACTGAATGACCGAACTGGAGCGGATACTGATCGAGCGGCTGGAGCAGATGGAGCAGCGGCACCACAACGAGACGATGGACTTGCGGCAGCAGCTCTACGCGCAACAGATGTCTTTGGAGAACTTGCAAAGGCAGTGGGGGAGCACCTTGAAAGGGTACGAGACGCACTGCGCCAGCTTACACACAGCATTCGTGGCACTCGAGAAGAGCACCAAGAGCGAATTGAACAGCATGGGCCGGAGTTTGGACCAGACCAACCTGGCTACCGGAGCAGCACTTGGCTCATTGAACAGCAGTGTGGCCGGAGTCAAGAGCTCGCTGGAGAGCTTGAGCAAGGCGCAGCGTTGATCGCCGACAGAGCGGCAGAACTGCGCAGGGAGCAGCGCCGGGGCTTGAGGATGTGATATATCGTCACTGTGACATTAATTTTATAGATTGAAGTGCGATTGAATGATCAGATTGAGGAGTAATGCACTGGCATACTGGTCGCTGAAATTAACCTTCAACGTAAGGAACATAAAATGAGAATGAATTTGACGGGGTTGTTATGTTGCGTGGCTTTAACTGGTTGCGCAACAGCCTATCAGCCCTACAGCTATTTCGGTGGCGGTGGGTACTCTGACGTGCAGCTTGCAGAAAATGTATTCCAGGTGACCGTAGAAGCAAATGGATTTACGACCAGCACCGAGGCCGCCGACCTTGCTTTGTTGCGATCAGCTGACCTAACGCTTGAAAGAGGGTTCAAATATTTCATTATTGGTTCTGCAGCTGATCACTCGTACTCGGCAGGATATACAACACCATCAACAACCACATTAAATGCCACTAGCTACGGCAATACTATTTACGGAACAGCAAAAACAACAGGTGGGCAAACCTATGTATTTAATTTCCCTACGCCGTCTATGACAATCACCTGTTTTTCTGAACAACCAGCATTAAATGGAACCGTTTATGATGCTGCAATCACATCAAGATCCCTGCGAGCAAAGCTAGGAATATAATTTGGCGGCCCCGATCCTGTGGCGACAGACTGCGTCAGTCGCCGCTGTTCTAGTGCTAGACGCGCCCCATTTTAGGGCCAGATTTCAAAAAGCAACGCTCTTTATGGGTTGCCAAATGAGATTCGCTCGTTCTGTGTGAGGACTTTGTAGAACGAGGTAAAGGTGAGATGCATCCCAGTAGGGTAATTGTTGTGCTGGATGGAGTATTTATGAAACGGATTATACCGCTGGCGGTGATATTAGCGTTGTTGAACGGCTGTGCTAGCCATCAGGATGATGTACAGAACAACGTTAAGCCTGTGGCTGATGCTGAGCCTACGGTGATTACAGTAAGTTCCGATAACTACAAATTCGTATGGTCAGGGACTGATGCTGTTATCAAATGGAATAATGGCACCTCGAAGAGATGTCATTTATTCGACGTTAGACGCGGTGTGGATTACGCGGCCGTCCCTTATGTTGGGACAACGTTCAAATGTGATAATGGTAAGAGCGTTGGGCTGAGACAGATTGAAGGCTCCGATTACGCAGAGATGCTATTTCTTGATGAAAAGGGCGGTCTCGTTATACGCGAAAGAGTATGGGTTTATAAGAACTAAGAAAAATATGGTTCGAGAGCACATAAGGGGCGCTACGGTAAGCTGGAGCCCCTTATGTGCGGTGCTGGCTAGTCTGTGGCCTATCTCTCTTCAATGACCAAGTCAGGGCTTTTTTCTATTCCAGGGCGAGTATATTCGCTGTCGTTTTCATTTAAGCAACGGAAGTAAATGGTTACCGTTGTGTCTATATCCATTCTGGTTTTCGCAGTGTTTTCATTCAAAAACATAAATTTTTTACCAAGGCTATTACACTTTTCTGCCCCTGAGTTAAAAGCACTTTGACGGGCTGACGCAGCATCACGGAAACCATCTGCAGTGGCTGAGACCGAATATGTGTCTTTGCCAACCTCAAGAACGTTACTCGTAGAGACGCAACCACCCAAGGCTAGAGTAAGTAGTACTGCTGTTGCTTTGTAATTCATTGATTTTATTGTCCTTGTTCTTATCTGAATGGGTGATTATGCATCATCCAACTCTATCTTTTTTTTTATATAAAAATCAAAGCATTCAGTGATTATTCAATTACCAGTGGTGGCTGTAACTGGTACTGGTTTGGATTTTGGGGTGGTTATATAAATCCAGCATCTCATTGGTGGCTAACGGCCAAGATCAAGATGGCTTCTAGTAGCATCATCATGAGTAGCCCACTTCGCGTTGATGGCGGACAGCGAGCACCACGATAACGTCCGGTTCAATGCGATAGCGGGCTAAATAGCCGCTGTCTCCAAAGGGGATCACCCACTCACGAAACGCCTCTGGCAGTCCTTCAATGGGGCGACCCATAGAAGGTTGGGCTGCGAGCTGGCGTAGGGACAATTGGATTGTTGTTGCGGCCCTCTGTGCGACCAGCTGGCTCTTAGGGCGCAGGAATTCACGTAGGCGTTGCAGGTCTCGCAGGGCGGCAGGGGCAAAGATCACTGGTGGCATGCCGGAGGCGCTCCTTCGGCATCAGTGCCCCAAGAGGTTAGCCACTGATCCACATCTTGAGCGGTGGCATAACGGCCAGTCTCCTGGAACTCCTGCCAGGCCTCCAGAGTGTCACGGTGGAAGGTCTCGCGCAGTTCTTCGCGCTCGACATACTGGCTGATGGCTTCGCGCATGAGCCAATGGGCAGAGCGTTCGCGGGAGGTTGCCAAGCGTTTGATGCGTTCCTGGGTGTCGGCGTCGAGTTTTATTGAGACCGGTTTGGATTGTGTGGGCATATCGGTACTCCAAGGTAATACCAGTAATTACCCATAGCATACCATTGAGCTCATTTTCTGGATCAGGTTTTTGGGCTGTGAGGGCTTCCGGTATCCAGCCAGGGCAACAAGGGGCGGCAACTCTTCACACAGTGTTCTTGCACTTAAAACTCATTTGATGTTTTACTCTTTTACTCATTCACTCTATTGAGTTAAGAGGTGGGCATGCTGGTTATATCGGTATTGAACCAGAAAGGAGGGAGCGGCAAAACCACGATTGCCACTCATCTGGCGCGAGCCTTTCAGTTGGCTGGTCGCGATGTGCTATTGATCGACAGCGATCCTCAGGGAAGTGCAAGGGACTGGTCCGCTGTCCGTGATGAGCAACCGGTGCCAGTGGTAGGGATAGATAGGCCAACCATCGAGCGCGACATTAAGGCTGTTTCTCACAAAGATTTGATCGTGATTGACGGTGCCCCGCAGGCTGCGGATCTGGCTATATCCGCCATCAAGTCCAGTCATTTGGTGCTGATCCCCGTCCAACCATCCCCTTATGACATTTGGGCTGCCTCCGATCTGGTCGAGCTGGTGAAGCAGCGGATCGAGATGACTGATGGGAGGTTAAAGGCGGCGTTCGTTGTGAGTCGCGCCATCAAAAACACCAAGATCGGAGCTGAGATTCAGACCGCTTTGGAAGGGTATGGCCTCCCTGTGCTGGCGTCCCGTATTACCCAGAGCGTAGCCTATCCGAGCACGGCAGCTACCGGGACAACCGTTCTGGATGCCGAGCCAAACAGCAACGCAGCCCAGGAAATCCGTGACCTTGCCGCTGAGGTGTTGGAAATGCTCAATTGAGTTAATGAGGGTATGAGTAAATGAGTATTTTGAAAGCTGGCCGTCCCAGCAGCGAAAAACGGGCGATGACGATGGGTGACATATCCGGCGCAGACAAGATGAAACGGGTGAATTTCGACTTGCCGGAGGCGCTTCATACGCGACTAAAAACCTATGCGGCATCCCAAGGGAAGTCGATCAAGGAGGTATTGACCGAGTTCGTCGAGGGGTTGGTTTGATCGCCGAGAGCTCGGCATGGTTTTGGTAACAGTTACCAACCATCTGAAAAATCAGGTGTTGTTTTTGCGTATGATCAGGATCCACCTCTTGCACTGATCTTGATCTGGCGCGTATGCTTTCGGCCAGAAACGAAAAAACCGCCTTGGCGGGCGGTTTTTCGAAGGTACTCGGAGTTGGCGCTCTTTGTACCTGGTAACGGCTCCGTAGAGGGAAGCAGCTACCCAAAGTCCCAATAAGTTTAGCGGCACTTTGCCGTATCTTTCAAGCTAATTCCCTCTTTACACCCGTTACCGAAGGCCACCACCTTTGGCGCTTTGTCGTACCCGCACGGATTGGAAGCATGAGTTTGTTGCCGTGTGTGGGTGTGGTTGGTCGGGCAGAACGGGGAATCCTCACACACTGCCCAGCGTGCGACCGCGCACCATAGCCTCCCTGGACTCGCAATCCAGGGGCACCTGCCACCAGAGCGTAACGGGGAACCAACCACGGCCAGCTCTTTAAAAACGGCGCGGCAGTCCGGCCTACAGGCGGGGGCTAAAGCAGGTGCAGCAAGGACGGGGTGTGTCTCTGGAGCGCGTGAGGGGGAGCCGCCGCAAGCGGCCTCGATAGTCCAGAGCAAGGCGAGTCTATCTTGTGTAACTACGTCATTTTTAACGTAGCCAAGCAGGAGGGCTCTCCTATCTTGAAGCGCAGCGGAAAGATAGGAGAGCCCGCTAACTGGGGAGCTCTGCGACATCCTTTTTCGCGCGGCCTTTAGGCCGTTGTCTTTGAGCTCTTCATCATCGAGAGAGGATCTTGGCGAGGTGGTTAAGCCCGTTCCCGAAGGGCTGTCCATCAGGCCGTGTTTTTGGCCTGTGGGCAGTAGGGCTTATCCACGGAGCGGGGTTGGTTTTTTCGTACGTACGAAATTTGAGGTGCTAGGGCAGGATTCGCAATTTGGTACCGGCTGCCGCCGCTCTTGTTCCAAAACGGCTTTAGCCCATTCTCCGGCCGCCCTCATTTCCTCCCGTAGCTCGGTGAGTTCTTGTTTCGTCAGCCTCTGATATGTCACTGGGTGCCCCTTTTCTTCGTACGTACGAAATTCTTGACTGCTCTATGGCTAGGGCAGGATTCGCGTTTTGCTAGCATGTTGCACCGTCTCGATTTGGCGGATGTCCTCCATGACGGCAGCGAGAAGGGCCGGATCGTTTTCCTCCTTGGCGGCTTTGAGGTAGGCCGCAACGTCTGTGCTGTTCGTCAGGTACTCTGCAACGTGGTATTGACTGAATTGCTCCTCTGGAATGCCCTTCAAATTACCTTTTTGATTCATCAAATTTTCCATCCGATTTTGTGGTTTTTTTTGTGGGCCAATGTGTGGGTCGCTTGGGTGGTGTGTGGGTTATCTTGTGGGTCTTTTTGTGGGCTTGTCACCTGCCATCTGCTTTTTAATCCATTTTGTAGGTATTCCGTAGGTATGCAGTAGGTGTTCTGTGGGTGAACAGTAGGGCTTTAGTAGGGTTTCTGTAGGGGATCTGTAGGGTTTAGTTGTTGCTTGTTAGTGCAGACAGGCACGACACCGACTGTATACAGGCACGAGACCGAGCGTATACAAACTGCGTTTGTACCGTCGGCGTGCCTGCATCCTATCGGCGTGCCAAAGGGTCGCCCCTTTGAAACCCGAGTGCGGTTCTACGAACCTGAGTAACGCCAATCAAAATAAGAATTTGATGGTTCGTAATTATAATTTGATGTTTGGCTGCGCTGGTGTCATAACGTAGATATGAATCATCAAAACAGGTTTTTGATATGGAAGAGATCAAGGCGAAGTGGGTATTTGAACAAGGGGGCTTTGCCAAGGCGGTGATCGCCCCGACCCCGATGGGTGCCGGCTACCATCTTCACCTGGTGAAGTTTGGCCGCAATGCAGAAACGGAAGTGCTGGAACGCCAGCGCGGAGGCTGGCGGGTCTTTAAGACCATCGATGCAGGGGTTAACACGGCGCACACCATCGGTTTTCGCCGCATCGAGGTGGATCTAAGCAGTCGTTAAGGCTGCCGCGCTGCGCTTGCCGACTCCCGAACGGGGCGCGACAGACTGCGCTAGTCGCTCCCGTTCAGGAGTGCTGCACTGATCTCCACAGAGCGGGACCACTGCCCCCACCTTGATGGACTTCGCTCAACAACGCAGTGAGACAAGTCCCTCCCCTATTACTAATGGCGAAGCCTCAGCCCTTCCGCTTCAGGAAATCAACCTGGCGGCCCCGAAGGAGTTCGCTGGACACGCTCGGAGGGCAGCCGAGGCTAATGCGCGATAGGCTGTTAAAACGCGCTGAAACCATACCCCGCAGGATCCGGCCCTCAAACCGCCTCAGAAGCGTTGCAAACTTTCAGGCAGTAAATGCCCTATCTTGGGCGTAGCAATGCGCCAAAACGCGATACAGGCGGCCACATCCTGACGGAGTGGCCGTTTTGCCATGTGAAATCGGCAATTGAACATAAAAGGCGTTATGCGCAGAGTAGCGGATCCACTCTCGCGTAATGGCACTTAGGGATTGTGAGGCATAACGTTTGGTTAAGGGGTGGGCTTTAGCCCGAGCCTGTGAGCACAGCGAACTATTTGAACTACTAGTTAGGGAAGGTGCGAACAAGTGGATCGCACCTTCCCTAAAGCCAATGCCTTTAACCAAAATAAATAACGATAGACACGCTCACGAAACAAGCGAATAACAAATAAAAGTCATCAATGGCTAACATTACTGTTTTTTTGTGATTCCAAGCGAAAACTAGTAATTAACATTTCAATCAAAATCAGTGCGGAGAGTATTTTAAATATCACTACAATTCATTTTAGCACGGAATTAACAATCATGAATTTATCTAAACTAATGGCTCCACCACCGCCAAAGCCGTTGTTACCAAAAGAGCAAATAGACAAGGTATATAAAGCCAGTCGTTACAGGGTTTTCTCTAGTATTTTCATTGGCTACATGGGGTACTACCTTGTAAGAAACTCTACGAGCGTTCTATCTGGCATACTGGACATGTCAGCCACGGAGATAGGAATCATATCCTGCGCAGGTTTTTTGGCTTATGGTATATCTAAATTTGTGTCTGGATTGATTTCCGACAGAAGCAATTCAAAAATATTTTTATCGCTTGGATTATTTTTGTCTGGATTGGTAAACTTACTGATTGGTGCAATCCCAGGCATTGTTACATCCGTCATGCTATTTACAATAATGTACTTGATTAACGGATGGATTCAAGGGATGGGGTACCCTCCAGGAGCGAGAACGCTTGTTTTTTGGTATGATCGGAAAGAACGCATATCATGGGCTACCGCATGGAATCTATCGCATAACTTTGGTGGGGCGCTAGCACCAATATTAATTGGACTTAGCTTTGCTTTTGCTGGTGATAGTGCGGTTGAGCAAGCTCAAATGGGATTTATCATTCCTGGCATAGTCTGCATGGCAATGAGCGTCCTAATCTATTTCTTGCAATTGGACACGCCTGCATCGGTAGGTTTACCCAGCGTTGAAGAATGGAGATCTGGTGAAAAAACAAAAGAAGTAATTTCAGAACACCCATCAGTTAAAAGCATAATTTCAGAACATATTGTCGGCAATACAAAACTACTTTATTGCTGTATACATGGCGCATTCATTTACATTTTGCGTTACGGTATTGTAGCGTGGGCACCAAAATTTTTAAGCGCTCCTGTGGAAATTGGAGGGAAAGGGCTGGGCAAGCTATCTTCGATGGGGGGGTTTTCTGTTTTTGAAATCGGCGGGATAGCGGGCATGATGCTTGCTGGACTTATCTCTGTTAAAATCTTCAAAAATTCAAAGCCATTAACAAACGTGCTATTTTTACTGGTAACAATAATACTTTTGTGGGCTTATTGGATGATTCCAGCAGGGGCTGAATATCAATCACTTGATTATTTTATATTGATTTGTCTTGGCCTCTCCATTTATGGCCCTGTAATGTTTATTGGGTTGTACTCCATGGAGTTGGTACCCAAGCATGTCGCTGGTGCGGCATCTGGTCTTACTGGCACCTTTTCATATCTGTTCGGATCTATTGTAGCTACATTAGGCATGGGAGTTATCGTTGATAACTACGGTTGGGATGCAACATTTATGTTGCTAATTGGCTCAGCTGTTATGGCTATTGTAACCACAGTTCTGAGCAGGGATAAAAGTTTAGAACTCTAATTTTTTAACAAATCGGTCATTCCCTCCCCCCATCAATAGACTCAAGAGAGATACAATGACCGATTAAGCCACAACATATTTTCCACCAACGAGCACATCTATCAACGCAGCCTAAACGGCCATTCACATACCGTGCATCAGCATCCAACCATCATAACGGCTCATAGGGGGCTATATGGGGGCGCTTCAGAATTCGGAAAAAATCGTACGGTAAGCCGCTGGCATGGCCTTACCTCTCGCAAACGACCTTTTTTGAGATGCGCAGTCAAGCCCACGGCTTACCGTGCTTTAATTTCCGAATTCTGAGGTGACCCCCACTTGCGCAGGCATGTTTCACTTATCTCCATCGACCGACAGGCTTCGGGTATGGAGTAATGCTGGTCGGTCACCAAGCTGGCAGCCTGGAGTTTGAACTCAGGGGTAAAGGAACGACGGCTCTTTTTGGTCATGAATACCTCGGTCAGCGGTAACGCATTCTACCGCCTTAATGACTGTCCAGATTCATTGAACCACTACACCGCAGCCAGAACCTGTGCGGATGGACAGACCTAGAGGGCCACGCATGTGACCCTGCAAAACCGCCCGCGTAGCGGGCCTATCTCAGTGGATAACTGCTGCCGCCCACAGGCCAAATACACGGCCTATGGACGGACTGACGCAGTTAACCACCTCGCCAAGATCCTCTCTCTAAATGCCAGTTATAGGCCAAAAACAGGTTGAAACCATACCCCGCAGTATCCGGCCCTAAAACCGCCTCAGAAGCGTTGCAAACTTTCAGGCGGTAAACGCCCTGCCTTGTGGGTTGGAATGCCCCAAAACGCGATACAGGAGGTTAGTTTTTACTGGAGTGGCCGTTTTACCATGTGAAATGGGCGATTGAACATAATGGCGATTATACGCAGTGACAAGCACTTGGAAGAGCTCTCCGCCACTTCACATTAACTTTGTGTCTTCCACGATGTGGGGGGTAGGGGTAAAAACTAAAATACAATAACTCGTGCTATCAACCCCACCTCCTTGATATAATAAAAACAAGAAGGAGATTTAATAAATATTTGTTTTTAGATGCAAAAACAAATTGCCTTCTTGGTGATTAAATTCAATCATTTTTATATTAGGAGATATATAATGGAAAGATTATTCATTTGTTAGATGAAGTTTGTCGTAACCATATTGATATTGCTCATCCTTGACTCCATTCTATTTATATAGAGCGGAATATACTTTGATTTAATTAACAGTAACCTTGCTATTTACTTTATAAACAAAGTCATAGTAAATCCGTTATTTGCTTTTTTAGCACGAAAAACCAAATAAAATCAAAGCCTCTAGGTTTTATCTAGGGAGGGTGCGAATAAGTACCCTCCGCAACGAAAATGAAACTTTTAGTCAATTAAATTCAATCACTTACATAGGCGTTTTTTTGCGTTTGGTGACTTATTCGCACCTTCCCTTGTTTATTAATTTTGAGGGCAGTCGCCTTTACACAAATATGTAATCTCATCTAATAAAATTGAGTTGCCGTTTCCATTCCAAGACCCACCTGAACACATCATCCCAACATCATACTTTCCGTTTAAATAAGCATAGTTAAACTCTTTTTCTCCTACATATCCACCATATGAATTTTTGGCATTGTATCTAATGGTGG
>OERK01000366.1_pt1 | contig 12187 bp, 14 predicted proteins | sample 1540001 | NCBI WGS metagenome assembly OERK01 (sample SAMEA3891246, study PRJEB23780) | metagenome | biome: terrestrial biome; feature: animal house; material: water of meat washing | place: Italy | collected 2015-05-12
TTGAGCGCCGGAGGCGTAACCGATATGAGCAGTGCCCAAGACAAGGACGATATCTTGCTGGACGACGACATCATCGAACTCGATGATGAGGAGGTCGTGGTCCCCAAGGCACTCAACCCATGGCAAGTGCTGATCGTGGATGATGAGCCGGATATCCATCATGCCACCCGCCTGGCCCTCTCCAACATTCACTACAAATCCCGTCCGCTGGAGCTGCTCAATGCCTACAGCGGCGCCGAAGCTGGCCGCATGCTGGAGGCCAATCCCAGGATTGCACTGATCCTGCTCGATGTGGTGATGGAGACCGAAGACGCAGGTCTGCGGCTGGTGCACCGGATCCGCAACGAAATGCACAACTCGCTGGTGCGGATCGTGCTGCGTACCGGCCAACCCGGCCAAGCCCCCGAGCAGCGGGTGATCCTCGATTACGACATCAATGACTACAAGACCAAGACCGAGCTGACGGTACAAAAGCTCTACACTACTGTCATCGCATCCCTGCGTTCATACGAAACCCTCAGTGCCATCGACAAGAGCCGGCAGGGGCTCGGCAAAATTCTGGAAGGGGCGGGCGATCTCTACCATCTTCATTCACTCAAGGAGTTTGCCTCCGGCGTGCTGAAACAGATCAGCGCCATTCTCGATGTGGGCACCGAAGGGGCTATCTGCGCCGAGCGCCGTCCCGGCGAACAGGGGCTGGAGATCCTCGCCGCCACCGGCGACTACGAGACTCTGCTGGATGATGGCAAGATCACCGACTTTCCCACCCTCAATGACTCGGTCATGAAGGCACTGGCGGCGCGCTGCAACCGCTTTGAACACCCGCAGGACTCCCTCTATATCGCCGCCCAGAATGGTCGCGAGTTCGTGTTGAGTTTTACCCCGACCCAGCCTCTCGATCCCCTCGAGTGCGATCTGCTGGATGTCTTCTGCCAGCGCATCTCGGCGGCCTACGACAACCTCTATCTCTACAACCAGTTGCTGCGCGCCCAGGAGGCCACCGTGGTGGCGCTGGCGGCGCTGGCGGAGTTTCGCGACTCCGATACCGGCGAGCATGTCTTGCGGGTGCAGAAGCTCTCGGATGCCATCGTGGCCGAATTGAAGCAGATGGCGGCCTATCCCGAGCAGCTGACCCCGGAGTTTGTCGAGATGATCGGCATGGCCTCCATCCTGCACGATGTGGGCAAGGTGGGCACCCCGGACCATATCCTGCACAAGCCCGGCCGTTTCGACCCGGAAGAGCGGGCCATCATGGAGCAGCACGCCGGTATCGGCGCCAATATCCTGCACAAGGCGGGCGAAATGGTGGAGGGAACCAGCTACCTCTCTCTCGGCGCCGAAATCGCCCGGGGCCACCATGAGCACTTCGATGGCAAGGGCTACCCGCAGCAGCTGGCTGGTCAGCAGATCCCGCTGTCGGCGCGGATTGTGGCGGTAGTCGATGTATTCGATGCCCTGCTCAGCAAGCGCCCCTACAAGGAGCCCTGGACGCTGGCGCAGACCATGGAGTATATCCAGTCCCGCTCCGGCACCCAGTTTGACCCTCATGTAGTGACAGCCCTGTCGCGACTGGTCAACGAGTCGAGACTCCCCTACTCGCTCTGACCCTCTTTGCTCGCAACTCCACATGCCCTGCCGGTGACCAAGGTCAGCGGCAGGGCATCAAAACAGCCGTTTTGTTGCATCCCGCACACATCAAAGCGCCGCAAAGCGGAAACATCCCCCTTCTTTGTTAGCGATAGCCGCTGAAATATGGTCATTTAACATCACATCGCTATAATATCGGCCTGCAAACCTGATACTAACAACGAAGGAATTATCATGAGCCTGAACCTGGTACCGGCCGGCAAGAGCCTGCCCGACGATATCTATGTCATCATCGAAATCCCGCAGAATGCCGACCCGATCAAATACGAAGTCGACAAGGACAGCGGTGCTATTTTCGTCGATCGCTTCATGTCTACCCCGATGTTCTATCCGTGCAACTACGGCTACGTGAACGCGACTCTCTCTCTGGATGGTGACCCCGTCGACGTACTGGTTCCGACCCCCTACCCGCTGCTGGCCGGTTCCGTCATTCGCTGCCGCCCGGTTGGCGTGCTGAAGATGACCGACGAATCTGGCGAAGATGCCAAGATCGTTGCCGTACCGCACTCCAAGCTGACCAAGCAGTACGACCACATCCAGGATGTGAACGATCTGCCGGAACTGCTGAAAGCCCAGATCCAGCACTTCTTCGAGCGCTACAAAGAGCTGGAAGCGGGCAAATGGGTCAAGGTGGAAGGTTGGGGCGACAAGGCCGCTGCCGAAGCCGAGATCAAGACCTCTGCCGAGCGTTACGCTGCCAAGTAAGCGTTATCCGGTATGAAAAAAGGCGCCTTATGGCGCCTTTTTTGTCGGTGTTTGCGGCAGCTGACCGGCTGCATCTCCGGCAGGATTGCCCTGAATGTATATTTCACGGCCATCTTTCTGGTAGGGACGATAGTAATCACCGCCACAGCGATAGCCGCCGCCCGGCTGGCTCATCAGCTCGCAGTTGACCGGCAACACCTCCAGCCACTTGATGGCCTGCTGGTAGCGCAGCCACTCCTGCCATTCGTGCTCGCGTGCCAGCTGATCACGCAGGGCAAAGGTATCCGCAATGGACATCCCCTTGTTGACGATCACCTGACCCGCCATGGCTGGCAGGCTGAGCAGCCCAAACAGCACTATGATCCAAGGCTTCATAACCCCTCCAGAGTGACTTAATTTCACAATTAAATTAAAAGTCACATCAATCTGTTATCCAGATCACAAAACGAAACATCACCAAAGTGGTGCCGGCTCACCTAGTTGTTAATTATCGTCCACGGCAGGAAGCACCACCATGAAGCTGACCCCCGCGCTGTTGCTCAGCCTCACTCTCTGCACCACCCTTGGCGCCACAAGCAACGCCAGCGAAATCAACATGAGCTGGCAGTGGCAATCCACCGATGGCCAGCGCAAGCACTTCCAGCTGACCACCGACGATCAGGTGATGGCCGCCAGTCGCCACGAGATGAGCCTGCTGAAGGCCTCTCTCACCAATCCGCTGGAGACCCTTTACGCCTATATCAGCCCACGGCTCTACAACAGCATCAACCTGATCAACCAGAGCAGCCCCGAGACCGCTACCAAATTTCGCAATCTGGAGCAGGCCTTCACCCTGCGGGACGACAGCATGGAGTCGATGCTGTTCTGGCAAGCCTACCAGCAGTATCAGGAGGATGCCTTCTACCAGATGAGGGTGATCCCCTGCGTCCATCCGGCCAATCGCAAGCTGCCTTGCGTGCGACCCGATTACTCCCAGCTCTTCTACCACTTCAAGGGGCACCTCAAGCCACTGGCGCAGCAGTTTGCGGCCAAGGATCTCGCCACCAGCGTCAGCCTGCTGCAGGAGTGGCTGAACGCCATCCCCACCCAGCCGGAGCAGCTGGATCACTTCGCGCCGCCGCTGCAGGCACTGCAGGATAACAAGGCCGACAGCGACGAGAAGGCGCTGTTGATGGCCAGCCTGCTGGCGGAGCTGGCCCCGCAATATGTGCTCAGCATCATCTATCCGGATATCAGCATCGGCAGCGTCTCCCCTGCCTGGCTGGCCATTACGGCAGACAGTGGCGTACCCGGTGATGTGGTGGTGATCAACAATCAGCGCCATGTGCTGCTGACCGGCTCGTCCCTGCTGGCCCAGCAGATGACCATGGCCAAGATCCCCCTCATCAGCGAGTCGCTCTACTGACGCAGACAGCTCAGACCAGCAGCCAATTCATTGATTTTTATCGATGTCATGCCATCCTAGCCGCCCTTGCCAGCCAACCACCTGACTGGCGGGGCGCCGACGCTTCTGAATTGCGATCTTATTTAACACTTTTTAAACAGATCCGATCAGTTTAGGATGAAGCTCGCCCATTCCCTCAATCCGAAACTCGTTATAACATAACAAATGGAGTGTCATCAGGATGAAACATCTCGTACTTACTTTGGCGCTGCTGCCATCTCTGGTCTTTGCTCACAACTTCAAGGATGGCAACCCGGTGCCGCTGGTCAATGTCAGCGACAAGGGTGAGCTGGTACTGAACGGCAAGGATATCGGCTACCAGCCGTGGCAGAGCACCTCGCTCACCGGCAAGGTGTTCCTGATCCAGCATATTGCCGGTCGCTCCAGTGCCAAGGAGCTGAACGCCCCGATGATCGAGGCGATCAAGGCCGCCAAGTTGCCGCAAGACAAGTACCAGACCGTTACCGTCATCAACAGCAATGACGCCATCTGGGGCACCTCCGGCTTCGTGAAGAGCAGTGCCGAGGACAGCAAGAAAGAGTTCCCCTGGTCCGCCATGGTGCTGGATGCCAAGGGCATGGCGCGCAACGCCTGGGATCTGACGCCGGAAAGCTCGGCGATCATCCTGCTGGATAAAGAGGGCAAGGTGCTGTTTGCCAAAGATGGCCAGCTCGATGCCAACAACATTGCTACCGTGATGGGGCTCATCAAGTCCCATCTCTAAGTCAGAGAGAAAGGGCGCTGATGGCGCCCTTTCCATAAGGGTCTATGGGTCGTATCAAGCTGAAAATCTGGATCTTGCTGCTGGGCTGGTTATGGCTGCAGCCTGCCCTTGCCCGGCACCAGTTTGAATCCGCCCTGCCCGGCCACGACGACCATCACTGCCTGGTTTGCGCCCTCCATCTGGATGGCAAGCAAGTCATCACCGCCACCCCCTATTGTTTCCCCAATGCGACGGCTGTTCTGCCCGCTGTTGCAACCATGCAACGCTCGGCGGATACCGCCACGCTTCACAGCTATGCCATCCGTGCGCCGCCCGCCTCTGCTTTTCTCTATCCCTTTGTTTAATTTCGCTATTTGTTTTGAAAAAGGATTAAAGATGAAAGCAGTTACTCTGTTGCTGGCCGCAGCGGCCTTTGGCGCACACGCAAATCACGACGAACACGAGAGCCACAGCCACGGCGCCCACGAGCATGGCCACGGCCACCTCAATCTGGTGGTCGATGGCGACCAGCTGATGATCGAGCTGCAGGCCCCCGCAGCCGATCTGGTGGGCTTCGAGCACGCCGCCAAGAGCGATGAAGAGAAGGCGCAGTATGCCAAGGCGGTCGCCCGCCTCCAGCAGCCTGACGCCCTGTTCCGCTTCGACCCGGCCGCTGGCTGCAAACTGACCCAGCAGGAGCTGCAGGCCGCCAAAGAAGAGCATGATCACGACCATGACCATGACCATGACCATGACCATGACAAGGCTGCCAGCGACAAACATGAAGACCACCATGATCATGACGAAGCGGGTCACGCCGATATGGGCGCCATGTACACCTACACCTGCGCCACGCCAGCCAAACTGACCGGCCTTGAGGCGACCCTGTTCAGCGTCTATCCGAGCCTTGAGAAGCTGAGCGTGCAGGGGATCCTGCCCACCGGCCAGACCGCTGGCGAGCTGACCCCGTCCGCCAACAAGCTGAGCTGGTAACGCCATGAAAAAAGCCGTGGTTGAGATCCGCGATCTGGCCTTTGCCTGGCCAGGTGGCGACGCTGTACTCGATCTGCCCGCCCTCACCATCCGCGAGGGTGAGCGGGTCTTTATCAAGGGCCCGTCGGGCTCCGGCAAATCGACCCTGCTCGGGTTGCTGGCCGGGATCCAGACCGCCAACCACGGCACCCTGGAGGTGCTGGGCCAACCATTGGCCCGGCTCTCTGGCCGTGCCCGTGACCACTTCCGGGCGGCCAATCTGGGTTATATCTTCCAGCAGTTCAATCTGCTGCCCTTTCTCTCGGTGCAGGACAACGTGACCGCTGCCCTCACCTTCTCGCCCGCCAAACGGGCCCGCCTGCAAGGGAGTCCGGAGCAGGAGGCGCGCCGTCTGCTGGCGGAGCTGCAACTGCCGGATGACGCGCTGCATCGCCCCGTCCATGCCCTCAGCATCGGCCAGCAGCAGCGGGTTGCCGCCGCACGGGCGCTGATCGGCTCGCCACCGCTGGTGATCGCCGACGAGCCCACCTCGGCCCTCGACACCGACAACCGGGCGGCCTTTATCAAGCTGTTGTTCGAGGAGTGCGACAAGCAGGGCTCGACCCTGATCTTCGTCAGTCACGACCCTTATCTCGAACCCCTGTTCCCGCGGGTCGAAAACCTGCAACAGCTCAACCGGAGGGCATCATGCTAAAGCTCGCCCTGCAAAGTCTCTGGGCCCGCCGCCTCACCGCCGGGCTCACCCTGCTGGCCGTCGCCATCAGCGTCACCCTGCTGCTCGGGGTGGAGCGGGTGCGCACCCAGGCCCGCGAAAGTTTCTCCAACACCGTCTCGGGGACCGATCTCATCGTCGGCGCCCGCTCCGGTCAGGTGAACCTGCTGCTCTACTCGGTGTTTCGCATCGGCAACCCCACCAACAACGTGGGGTGGGACTCCTATCAGGCCATCAAGCAGAAACCGGGCGTCGCCTGGACCATCCCGCTTTCCCTTGGTGACTCCCACAAGGGATTTCGGGTGCTCGGCACCAATGGCGACTACTTCACCCACCTGAAGTACGGTCAGCAGCAGTCGCTGCAACTGCGCGAGGGGCGGCCATTCGACACGCCGTTTGAAGCTGTGCTCGGCGCCCAGGTGGCCGAGAAGCTCGGCTATCACCTCGACCAATCCATCGTCATCGCCCACGGCGCTGGCAACACCTCGTTCAGCCAGCACGACAACCTGCCGTTCAAGGTGGTGGGCATTCTGGCGCCGACCGGCACGCCCATCGATCGCACCATCCATGTGCCGCTGGCGGGGATAGAGGCGATCCATCTGGGCTGGGATACCGGCCGCCACAGCAAGAACGTGACGCCGGAGCAGGCGCTGGCGCAGGATCTCACCCCGAAAACCATCACCGCCTTTATGGTGGGGCTGAGCAACCGGATCCTGGCGTTCCAGCTGCAACGCAGCGTCAACACCTATCCCAAAGAGCCGCTGATGGCGATCCTGCCGGGGGCCGCCCTGCAGGAGCTGTGGAGCCTGATGAGCGTGGCGGAAACCGCCCTCTCGGTCATCGCCGGTTTCGTGGTGGTGGCGGGCCTTATCGGCATGCTGACTACCCTGCTGGCGGGGCTTAACGAGCGGCGCCGGGAGCTCGCCATTTTGCGATCCCTCGGCGCGGGCCCTGCCCACCTGTTCCTGCTGCTGGCGCTGGAGGCCATGGCGCTGACCACGGTCGGCATCGCCCTCGGGGTCGCCGTGCTCTATCTGGGGCAGGGGCTTGCCTCGCCCTGGCTGCTCAGCCACTATGGCCTGCAACTGAGTCTGGGGCTGCCGAGCACCTACGAGTGGCAGTTGCTGGGGGTAGTGTGGCTGGCAGGCATGGTGATCGGCCTGCTCCCTGCTGCCCGCGCTTACCGCTACAGCCTGAGCGATGGCATGAGCATTCGCGTCTAGCGAGACGCCCAAAATAGAAACAGAAGGACAGATGATGAAGTGGAAAATTGTGGCGCTGCTCGCCAGCCTGCTGGTGCTGCCCGCCCTGGCCGCCGATTACAAGACCATCGACTGGGATGTGCTCATCCCGGAAGGGGAGAAACTGCTGCCACCGCCCCAGGTCAATCACGAAGATCCCATGTCGGTGCCGCAACCGGTGGGCGGGGTAAACAAGAAGCTGGACAACCAGGATGTGCGCATTCCGGGCTTCGTGGTGCCGCTGGAAGGGGATGCCAAGAAGATCACCGCCTTCCTGCTGGTGCCCTACTTCGGCGCCTGCATCCATGTGCCGCCGCCCCCCACCAATCAGGTGATCTATGTGAGCTACCCCAAGGGTGCGCCGGTGGATGATCTGTGGGATGCCATCTGGGTGAAGGGCAAGATGCGCACGGTCAGCTCCAGCCACGAGATGGCCACCGCCTCCTATTCGATGGAAGCGGTCGAGGTGAGCGTCTACGAGGAGTAATCCTCCCGTTGCAAAAAAAGCGGCCTCCACGGAGGCCGCTTTGTTATCTTGGCATCCCGGTTGGAGTAACATTCAGCTCCAGAACCTGTGCGAATGGAGTCAGCATGGCAGACCTCCCCCCCCCGAAAAAAGAGAGTTCGATCCTGAGCAGCCAGGAGCAGACCCTGCGTCTGGCCCGCAGTCGCGGCATCGACGGCATGCTCACCCGCAACAGCGACAGCACCTTCGAACAGCGCGCCACCTTTCGCCATCTGGCGGATCAGGCCGCCCGCCAGCGCAATCTGGAAGCCATCATGGTGATGGCCTCCCGCCACTGCGAAGAGACCGCGGCTGGCGGCGAGATGGACAGCGACTGGCTGACCCGCTTCCTGCAACTGGCGGAAGATATCAGCATGGTGCCGATGCAGCAGCTGTGGGGGCGGATCTTCGCGCTGGAAGTCGCCACGCCGGGCCGCTTCTCCATTCGGGCGCTCGCCACCCTCAAAGAGATGACCCAGCGCGAGGCCCAGCTGTTCCAGCGCATCTGTTCACTGACTTGCCACTACACCGGCAGCGACGAGCAACGGCTGCTGCTGGGGCTGCACAAGGGGGCCAGTTTGCTGAGCCGCGCCAAGGCGACGCGCCTCGGCCTTGGCAAATACCGGCTGCCCTACAACGCCCTGCTGCAACTGTTCGAGCTGGGGCTGCTGCACCGCGCGGAGCTGGAATCCGGCCCGCTGCCCGCCGACGGGGTCGAGCTGGAGTTCGGCAACCAGCGCTGGCGGCTGCAGTGCAAGCAGCACAATATCACCCTGCTCTACTACCGCCTCACCCCGGTGGGCAACGAGCTCGCCCAGCTGCTGCAAGAGTCGCCGCTGGAGGAGTACCTGCAGGATCTGAAAACCGTGCTGGTGCAGGGGATCCAGATTGAAGTGATGCAGCTCGTCAGCGCCCCCTCCTCACCCGCTCCCGACCCTCTCCCCTGATCTCTGGCGGGGCAGCGGATGCCCCGTCGGTTCATGGCTCCTTCGCATCAAGCTGCTGGCTCCAAGCTCATGGGCTTGTCCAGAATAGGTTGCAAATTGCAGATGCCGCAGAGGCACACCCCGTCTGCTCCGTTGCATATTGCAAACAGCAACGATCTTTTCCTGCCAAAACGGCACTAATAACACATCAATCATTAGCTTTTGCCAGCTGGCCCGCCCTTTGCACATGTCTTGATGCAGATCAAAATTTAACCACCACAGCTCGGGAGCAAGGCCATGAGAATCAATCAACCGGTTACCCAAAGAGAACGTCTCTATCCAGACCACCAGAGCCTGATCTCCACCACGGATCTGGAGAGCCGCATCACCTACGCCAACGATGAGTTCTGCGAGATAGCAGGCTTCCAGCTCGACGAGCTGATGGGGGAACACCACAATCTGGTGCGCCATCCTGACATGCCGAAACAGGCCTTTGCCGATCTGTGGAACCATATCCGCGAAGGCAAGAGCTGGATGGGGCCGGTGAAAAATCGCTGCAAGAGTGGCGATCACTACTGGGTCAGCGCCTTTGTCACCCCCATCAAGGATGCCAGCGGCCGGGTGGTGGAGTATCAGTCGGTGCGCACCGCCCCGAGCGAGGAGATCAAACAGCGGGCCGAGAAGGTCTATGCCGACCTTCGCAACAACAAGCTGCCGCTGGCGCTCAAGTTGCCCACCTTCTCCCATACCCTGGCCATCAACCTCTGTCTGCTGCTGAGCCTGCTCGCCATGTTTGCGCTGGGCTACAACCACGACATGAACTGGCAACTGGCGCTGGTCGCCCTGCCGCTGGCGATAGCGGCCATCACCCTGAATGCCCTCTCCCGCCGCCTCGGCAAGCTCAACAAGATGGCCCGCAGCCGCTTTGACAACCCGCTGATGCAGCTGCTCTACACCAACAAGGTGGACAACATCGCCGCCATCGAACTCTCGATGGTGATGAATCAGGCCGAGTTCAACGCCGTGCTGGCCCGCACCCAGCAGACTTGCAGCAAGATCCTGCAGGCCGCCGAGGGGGATCTGCGCAACGCCGAATCCATCACCGACAACCTGCAACAGCAGCAGGCCGAAACCAATCAGGTAGCCACTGCCGTGACCGAGATGTCGGAATCCATTCGCGAGGTGTCACAAAGCTCGACTGACTCCTCCAGCCTGCTGGATGAAACGGCCGTGCTGTTCAAGAGCGGCAACAGTAGCGTGGCCGAAACCGTGGCTGCCGTGGCGGGCATGAACAGCGAGCTGACCACCTCCAAGAGCGTGATCAGTGCGCTGGTCGGCCACTGCCGCGATATCGACGGCATCCTCGATGTGATCAACAACATCGCCAACCAGACCAACCTGCTGGCCCTCAACGCCGCCATCGAAGCGGCCCGGGCTGGCGAAGCGGGTCGCGGCTTCTCGGTGGTGGCCGACGAGATCCGCTCGCTCGCCATCAAGACCCAATCCTCGACCAGCGAGATCCAGAAGATGATCACCGAGCTGCAAACCAGCGCCGGGGATGCAGAACAGGCGATGGAGAAGGGCTGCCAACTTGCCGACAGTTGCCAGCAGAAGGCCACCGCGACCGGCACCATACTCCAGCAGATCAACAATATGCTGCAGCAGGTCGCCTCCGGCAGCAGCCAGATTGCCCAGGCGGTGCAGGAGCAGTTCCACGTCACCGCCGAGATCAACCGCAACGTGCTCAGCATCAAGACCCTGGCCGATGACTCCAGCGTTGGCAGCCAGCACGCCGTGCACGGCATCACCCAGCTGGTCAACCAGTTGAGCGATCTCGACCGGCTGGTACGCCAGTTCCAGAAAGGGGCTCCGGCAAGCCAGAGCCGCTACGAAGTGGCCACCACCCGCGCCGTGCCGGTTCGCCAAGCCAGATAACCACAACACAAACAATCACCGCAGAAAAACCCTATGGGCCTTTGGGCCCATAGGGTTTTTTAATGCCCGCCAACAAGAGGACGATACTCCCGCTTCACCTGAATCGCCCCCAGTTCCCTAGACACCTCACAGCCTTAAAATGAGGCAACTATTGGAGGTGTTATGACCCGTCAGCGTTATCCAGAAACATTCAAAATCGAAGCCGTTAAACAAATCACCGAGCGCGGACGGCCGGTGGCTGACGTTGCACGAGCCCTTGGGGTATCCAGCCACAGTCTGTATGCCTGGCTCAGGCAGTACGGTAAGCCTGCTGACCAGCAGCTCGAAGAGTCTGCCTTGCAAGCCGAGATACGCCGCCTGAAAGCCGAACTGCGCCAGGTCACCGAGGAGCGCAATATCCTAAAGGAGGCCGCCGCGTACTTTGCCAGCGAGTCAAGGAAAGGTACGCGTTCATAACCTCCCGACTCGACCGCTACAGTGTCGTTACCCTGTGCCAGACCCTGGGGGTTCACCGAAGTGGCTTCTACGCGTGGCTGAAACAGCCCGTATCGCCACGCCAGCAGGAGGACGAACGACTGACCGGATTGGTCAAGCAATCCTGGCTGGAAAGTGGTGCTGTCTACGGCTATCGCAAGATCCATCGCGACCTTCGTGACGCAGGGGAAGCCTGCGGCAAGCACCGTGTGGCCAAATTAATGAGGCGGGAAGGGCTGCGTTCGCAAACGGGCTATCAACGCCGCAAGGGGCATTATGGAGGCAAGAGCACGCAAGCTGCCCCAAACACGCTGGCACGTCAGTTTAAGGTGCCAGCCCCCAACATCTCCTGGGTGACTGACATTACCTACATCCGCACTCAAGAAGGGTGGCTGTACCTGGCGGTGGTGCTCGACCTGTTCTCTCGCCAGATCGTCGGCTGGGCGATGAAGTCACGCATGACGGCAGACTTGGCGGTTGATGCGTTATTGATGGCCGTCTGGCGGCGCAAGCCCAAGCAGCCGGTACTGGTGCATTCGGATCAGGGCAGCCAGTTTACCGGTGGTGAATGGCAGGACTTTCTGAAGGCCCACAACCTGAGTTGCAGCATGAGCCGACGTGGCAACTGTCACGACAACGCTGTCGCCGAGAGCTTCTTTCAGTTGCTCAAACGGGAGCGGATCAAGCGCAGGATTTACGCGACAAGAGACGAAGCCCGCAGCGATGTGTTTGATTATATCGAGATGTTTTACAACCCAATCAGGCGTCATGGTTCCAATGATGGGCTGTCGCCGGTAGAGTTTGAAAGGCAGTTTATTTTTCAGCAACAGAGTGTCTAGAAAACCAGGGGCGATTCAGCCCTGCTCGTTGAGCGTGGTGCTGCCAAGCGAGCGCAAACCATG
>OERK01000369.1_pt1 | contig 11990 bp, 11 predicted proteins | sample 1540001 | NCBI WGS metagenome assembly OERK01 (sample SAMEA3891246, study PRJEB23780) | metagenome | biome: terrestrial biome; feature: animal house; material: water of meat washing | place: Italy | collected 2015-05-12
ACATACTCCATGATAGAGTCATTTATTTGGCCGTCTGAAACATGACCAGCATTTATAAACGGTATTCCATAATCAACAAACTCATTGGCAGATGGATAATTTGAACTTCTGTCACCATTTTCAAATGAAACCAAGTTATTTAATGTATTAACCTCCCAATCCTCCGGAATGTCTCCCAGTTCGCTGAGTTTATAGCCCTTTTGAGTACCATCGGGGCGCAGGGCGAAGGCGGGCAGGCGGGTGCGGCCGGTCAGCAGTTGTTGCATGGTGGCGCTCTTGATGGCCTGCTTCTTGGCGATCAGCTGCTCCAACGCATCGATCAGCGCATCGCTATCCGACAACACATTGGCAATGGCGGTTTGTTCTACAACCGTAAGAGGTAATGCAAATTTCAACTGCCTTACTTGAGCAAAGTTCAATCCCTCTCTATTGCCACCAGCTTGAAAGCTATCGATTTGATTTTGACCAACACTTGAATTAATAAGCTCAACCAAAACAATTGGAACAAATTTTGAACCGTCGACTCTGATTATGCAGACGTGCTGGTTTACATTGCCACCGATGACTTGTTCATCTGCTTTTGCACAGCGCCCGATTGATGCACCAGTTATATTTAGTAGTACATCATCACGTTTGATTTCTGAACCAAGAAAAGTAGAGTGAACAGTCTCCGTTATATATGCAACATCAGATAAATCGAGTTTCCCCCATCCGACATTTTGGCTTCTAACAAATGGTCTTCCACTATCAACATATACAGAAGAACCTCCAGTTGGAGTTTTTCCACTGCCAACCTTTACCGCACAATTATCAATTAAAAAAACATCCCAATCCTCGGGAATAACCCCCACTTCGGTCTGCTTATAGCCTGCCGGGATCGCCTTGCCTGCTGCCTCTTGCATCATCTGCTCTGCCATTATGCCCACTCCAGCCCCATGCTCTTCAGATGCGCGGCCACCTTGGCCTCCAGATCTGCGACCTGCTGGGTCAGCTGCGGCAGGGTGGCGCTATAGCGCTCCTCCAACTCCTTGACGCGGTTGGCCAGCTGCTGGGTGATGCGCTCAATCTCCGCCTCGATGGCGGCCTGCAAGCTGGCGCGCCACTTATCCTCCACCAGCAGTTGCTTGATCTCACTCTCTGTCAGCTTGGGGTAACGGGCCACCACCGCCCGATCCAGCGCCTCTTGCGCTTCTTTTACCGCCTTTTTAGCCTGACTTTCGGCTTCGAACAGCTTGATGGCGGTTTTTAGCGCCGCCTTTTCCTCGGCATCGCTGGCTTGCTTGAGCCGCGCCTTCAGGCTGGCGGCGTTGATCTTGCCCGCATCGTTGGCGGCGTCACTCAGCAGCCCCTCCTCGCCGCCCTGCTCTTCCAGATAGCTTTCCAAGGATTGGCTTGCCTCATCCGCGGTGGCCTGCAGGGCATCAATAGCGGCCTGCTCATTGCTAAAGAAACGGGCCACCAGCAGCGCCGGTGGCAGCAGCTCGGCCTTGTATTTGGCGCGGCCAAGCACCAGATCCGGCGTCTCTTTAAGCTTTTCGCCCTTGTCGACTTTAAGCTCGCGCAGCACCTTGCCCGCCGCCCAGCCATCCTGGCAGAGCACATACACATCGTCCTGCATCACGGCATGCCAGTAGTCCAGCAGCAGTTGGTAGATATCGTAGTTATCCAGCAGCGGCAGCGGCGCATAGGCGGCGAGCAGCGATTCGCTGATCTCCTCGATCAATGCCTTGGGCGATTCGCCCGGCTTTATCTCCGCCAGATGGCACTCGGTAAACCAGCGCGAGAAGGGTTCGAGTGAAGCAGATGCAAAACGGACAAATTCGGGGTGCGCCAGTATGGTGCCCTTGACCTTGGCGGCCTCCACCAGACCATGGCTATAGCCAGCATGGGCCGGAGCAAACAGATCGGCCCGCAGGGTCGGGAACACCTGCCAGTAAGCGCCCAGGGCGTCGATATCCCGATTGGGAATGCCGCCTTTAAGGTGGGCGGCCAGATCGTGCAGATCTTCGGCCTCGCTGGCATCGATATAGCGCGGAATATTCAGGTTGTAGTCGTTGGCGGCGATCTCGGAGAGCGGCACGGCGCGGCTGTAACGGGGGATCAGCTGCTCACGGGTAAAGGTATCGACGATCTTGTGGATGTCCTGCTCGCGCAGCCGGTTCTTGTTGCCATCTTTGATAAAGCCTTTGCTGGCATCGATCATAAACAGGCTCTGGCTGGTATAGCCGTTGGCCTGGATGGCGCGCTGGTGCGCCGTCTCTTTGTCGATGACGATGATGCAGGCCGGAATGCCGGTGCCGTAGAAGAGGTTGGCAGGCAGGCCGATGATGCCCTTGATAAAGCCTTGTTTGAGCAGATTCTCGCGGATGCGCGCCTCGGCATTGCCACGAAACAGCACGCCGTGGGGCAGGATCACCGCCCCCTTGCCACGGCTGTTGAGGCTCTTGATGATGTGCAGCAAGAAGGCGTAATCGCCATTTTTCTCCGGCGGTACGCCCCAGACAAAGCGGCCAAACTCATCGTGCTCGGCATCCAGGCCGCTGGTCCAGTTCTTGTTGGAGAAGGGCGGGTTGGCCACGGCAAAGTCGAAGCACTTGAGCTGGTTGTTGCCCTCCTTCCACTGGGGCGCGGCCAGGGTATTGCCCTTCCAGATCTTGGCGGTCGGATTGTCGTGCAGGATCATGTTCATGCGCGCCAAGGCGCTGGTGGCGTTATCCATCTCCTGACCGTAGATGGTGAGCCCCTTGGGTCCCGCCTCGTCACTGGCCTTGAGCAGCAAGGAGCCGGAGCCGCAGGTGGGGTCGTAGACGGTGGCATCTTGCGGCGTCTGGCGACTGATGCCGATCACCTTGGCCAGAATGCGCGACACCTCGGCCGGGGTATAGAACTGCCCCTTGGACTTGCCTGATTCGGTGGCGAAGTGGCGCATCAGGTATTCGTAGGCATCACCTAGCAGATCATCTCCCTCGGTGCGGTTGGCGGAGAGATCCAGCCCCTCGAAGATGCCAATCAGCTTGGTCAGGCGGTCGATCATCTCCTTGCCCTTGCCCAGCTTGTCCTCATCGTTGAAGTCGGCGATGTCGATGACGCCCTTGAGATCATTAGCTTCGGCCAGCGCCGAGATGGTGAGGTTGATCGCCTCGCCGATATTCGCGGTCCCCTTGAGCGCCACCATGTCACTAAAACTCGCCCCGTGCGGCACCTCTATCATGGCGTAGGGGTTACCCTTGGCCTTGTCGGAAACGTACTTCACAAACAGCAGGGTGAGCACATAGTCCTTGTACTGGGAGGCGTCCATGCCACCGCGCAGTTCATCGCAACTGGCCCACAGGGAGGAGTAGAGTTCGTTTTTCTTGATAGCCATGGAAAGGGTTCCAATAAGAGTCAGTTTGCGCCAAGGGCGCATGGAAAACGAAAAGAGGCGATTGTTTGCACCCATACGGGTGAGCACGCCAGAGATTGCCAACGAGTTTACCCACTTGACCCCGTGGCAACCATGGTGGATATCACATCAGTGACGGATAGGCAGATCGTTTGCTGCAAAAGCCATCATTTGCCTTCCAGCAAGGCCGGCGGTGTGCTCTCGCCACGGCATTTGAGTTGCCCCAGCGCGTTGGTTCGACAGACGGTGCCATCAGATGCACGCAACTGACCAAGTGCATCTTCACGCCATGTCACCCGTTCACCGGTTTTGGCATTGCTGCCGCGAATATTGCCCAGCGCGTCTTGCCGATAGGTAGTGCCATCGCTCCTCTTAAGATTGCCGAGCGCGTCCTTACGCCAGGTCGTTCCGGTTCCCGAGTCTTTGATGTTGCCAAGCGCATCCTCACGTAAGGTGCCCTGCTTGCCATCGTCACATTGATAGCGGGTATGGCCCAATGCATCTTTTCGATAGGTGCAGTCGGCTGCAAACACGACTTGCGGCGTTAGGCTCAGCAGCAGTGCGGCCAGCGACCACTGGCGTGTCGCTAACCAAAAGCCGGGTTGGTGACTCATTGCATCTCTCCTCTGACGTGAACTCGATTGACTATACCGGGCCAGCCGCTCAGCCTCGATACTGAGGTTTTTAACATGTCGTGTTTTCAGGCGGATGCGTGATGGCAAGACGTCCACTGAGGCGCGTTCAGTCCAGCTTGAGATAATTAACCTCGTTTGTATTTACCCACTTGCTCAAGAAAGTAGCTGCCCAGCTCACCCTTATGCTGGCTTGCTTCGCTTTCTGCGCTGGCCAAGTGACCGTTGCGCTCCTTCCATACCGCATATGCGGCGGCCTTCTCGACCTCGACCCGTTCTTGCTGCTCTTTCGGTAGGGCACACAGATTGTGACTCATACTGACCTCTTTGTTATTTGTTGGCGCCATGGTACGCCATCACTGGCATGCGGGACTTGCGCTGGTTCAAAGGTGGTGCGCTATAATGGCTGTATATAAATACAGGTGTTTTGCCATGAAGCTGTTAACCCCAGACCCATCACCCGCCGAGGTGACCATCCCGCTGTTCTTGCACCGCGCCTCTTGCGGCTTTCCCAGCCCAGCCAGCGACTATCTGGAAGGGAAGTTGGACCTCAACACCCACTGCGTGGCGCACCCTGCAGCAACCTTCTATCTGCGTGCCGAGGGGGAGAGCATGACCGGGGTCGGCATCTTTCCCGGTGACTTGCTGGTGGTCGATAAGAGCCTCACCCCGCGCCATGGTGATGTGGTGATTGCACTACTCGATGGCGGCTTCACGGTAAAGACCTTGCAGCTCAAGCCGAGGTTGCGGCTGTTGCCAGCCAATCCGGCGTTCGCGCCTATCGACCCTTGTATGAGCCTCTCCCTGGAGTTGTTCGGAGTGGTCACCCATGTGATTGGCAATCTGAGGCAGCGTGATGGCTATAGCGCTCGTTGATGTAAACAACTTCTACGCCAGCTGTGAGCGGCTGTTTCGCCCTGAGCTGCGTGGCCGCCCGATCGTGGTGCTCTCCAACAACGATGGATGCGTGGTGTCGCGCAGCCCCGAAGCCAAGGCGATGGGTATCAAGATGGCCGGGCCCTACTTCAAGATCCGCGAGCAGTTCGAGGCGCATGGCGGTGTGGCATTCAGCTCCAACTACGCGCTCTATGGCGATATGTCTGGCAGGGTGATGAGCACGTTGGAGACCATGGCCCCCGAGCTGGAGGTCTACTCCATCGATGAAGCATTCCTGTCACTGTCGGAGTCGTTTGCCGGGGACCTGACAGCCTATGGGCAACAGATCCGGCAGCGAGTGTGGCAGTGGACCGGCCTAACGGTAGGGGTCGGGATCGGCCCCACCAAGACCCTCGCCAAGCTGGCCAACTATGCAGCCAAGAAGTGGCCTGCCACGGGCGGCGTCGTGGACTTGCGTGACGAGCTGCGCCGTGCCCGGCTGATGGCTATCACCCCGGTGGATGAGGTGTGGGGCATAGGACGGCGCTTGGGCGCTAAGTTGGTGGCACAAGGCATCAACACCGTGGCTGACCTGGTGGCTAGCGATGCCAAAGGGTTACGCGCCCAATACGGCGTGGTGGTCGAGCGGATCGTACAGGAGCTGCGTGGCCTGCCTTGCGCAGAGCTGACCGTTGAACCGGCGGCGAAGCAGCAGATCCTCTCGAGCCGTTCCTTTGGTGAGCGCGTGACTGACCGTGGAGAAATGGCCCAAGCGTTGTCAGGCTTTATGGCTCGCGCAGCCGAGAAGCTGCGGGCCGAGGGGATGTGTTGCCAGCGGGTGCACCTGTTCGTGCGAACCAGCCCCTTTGACGAACGAGCGCCTTACTACAGTGAGCAGGCTGGCGTCCGGCTGGTCTGCCCTAGCGATGATACCCGGTTGCTGCTGCAGCAAGTGAACGTGCTGCTACCGCAGATTTGGCGCGACGGTTACCGCTATCAGAAGGGGGGCGTCATGCTGAGTGAGTTCACCCCCAAGGGGCAGCAACAGGCCGATCTGTTTGCCCCGTCCTCCGCTCAATCAGATGCGCTGATGGCAGTGATGGACCAGATCAAAGCCAAGGGATTGGGGCGCGTAGGCTTTGCCAGCCAAGGCACGGGGTCGCCTGAGTGGATGATGCGACAAGAGCACCTGAGCCCCTGCTACACCACCCGCTGGGAGGACCTGCCGGTGGCGAGGTAGTCCTGAGTCGGTTAGTTGCGGGGCTGGATGGTTTACGCGTCAGGATCCAGTACCTCCCAACGTCCGCTCTTACGCGGCCCAACAAAGCGCAATCGCCCGTCTTTGACCAGCACGGCCACAGCTCTCTCCACTGTACTGGTCGACTTGCCAATCCGCTCTGCAACTTGCTTGAGCGTTATGGTCGGCTCAGCCGCCAGTTCCGCCAAGATGGCCTGGGGGGTTTTGACCCGTTTTTCTACCTGCGTTTCAACCTTCATTTCTACCCGCATTTTCTCCTGATGAGGTGATACTGCTGCTGGTTGAATCGCAATCGCTTGGGCCAGCGCATCGCGCAGCGCTTCCAGTAAAAAGAGGATGAACTCGGTACAATCACTGCGACTATCAGCCTGACTTAGCTGCTGATAGTAGTGATCTTGCCGTGCCTTAATGACCGTCTCCACGGGTAAGAAGGCCATTACAGGCTGCCAGCGGTTCAAGATCACCGTCTGCCATAAACGTCCCATCCGACCATTTCCATCCGCAAAGGGATGAATAAACTCCAACTCATAATGCAAGGCACAGGAAGCGATCAGCGGATGAGCCTCGGTCTCAGCCAGCCAAGTCAATAGCTGTCCCATCAGACGAGGGACCTGGTTCGCAGGGGGAGCCATATGCACTAACTGCTCGCCTCGATAGATACCTACACCACCGCTACGCCAGTGACCCGCATCATCACAGAGTCCACGCATCAGGAGTATGTGAGCACCGAGTAGATCATCAGCGGAAGCCGGATCCCAATCAGGCATTGCTTCATAGGCCGCAAACGCATTACCGACTTCTTGGATTTCCCGTGGAAGCCCAAGCACCGTCTTTCCCTCAATCACTGCCGTCACCTGTTCAACACTCAGTGTGTTGTGCTCAATCGCCAAGGAGGCTTGGATAGTGCGGATCCGGTTCTCTCGACGCAGCATCGGCACCTGGGAGCTCTGAGCAAACCGCCACTGCCCCACCAACTCGGCGATCTCCGCCACCCGACTCAACATGGCGTGGGTCAGGGTGAAGGGAGGGGAATAGGCTGCCATGGGTTACTCCAACTGATGCGATAACAAATGAGGGATTAGCTTAACAGATCCGGGAGCAGAAACTCCCGAATTGAATTTGAATGGCCGAGCGTCCCCGCTAGGGCCAGTGAATTAAGTGTAAACATTACCTTATCAGTTGACTACGCCCAAAATTACGGCTGCCTCTTACTTTTGAGCGTAACTTAAATAAATATGCTGTCCTCTCCAAGAATTTATAAAATTTCTCATTATGCAGGTCAGCATCTCGGCGATCAAATCGATACTCTGCATCATCAGGGAAATGCACCAAAGACGCATAATCAGGGTATGCGAGCCTCAATGCACTACACCAAGCTTTACGGATACGCGTAGCCATGTTATCTCCATCGAAATTAGAGTAATCCCCAAGATGACCGTAATCATCTCTGTTAAATAGTAGCACCACGTGATAATGAGGGTACTGGCTTGTTACTTGCTCCTTCACCCAGATAAATCCAAAGAAGAATGGTTTACCCGTCTTACCCTTACGGTGACGTGCCGCCTGTATTTGGCTTTTTAGTGAAGCTATAAAGCGCTTAATAACCTTTTCCTCCTCTACCTCCGGTGGGAAGCTTGTCGGCATATCCGGATCATCCATGATGGATATCAGGGGGAAGCGTAGGTCAACGCGCACTGCAAACACTCGTGGGTGTTTATTCAAGAAGTTAGCGATTACCTCCACGGATGTTTTCAACTGCTCAAAGGATATTGAACCATACTTGGCCTCAGCCACACCTCGTAAGTTTTCTAGCTCGTCGGCTATTAAATGATACCCGACTTTTGATTTCATATAAGTTCCTATAGCTCGCATGGAATACCTATACCCGTTGGTTAGATACTCAGGTGACTTCACTTATCATCATTAATGAGGATTGCTACGTAAAACTTTACGGACAACTGATACTGTTCTCTCTTATCAAACCACTAGGTTGATATACCAATCTGCATTTAGCACTCTGTGCATTACATATACTTTGCTATGCAGATCTATACAGCTAATGGCTTGTATCTGATGTACAAGCCTGATGTGCATCTGATTGGTATACACGAAGTGTATATATCACATGTTCTCGTTCACATACCCTGTGATACACTCTGATGGTGTATCACTCTCACCCTCGATATATCTCCTGCCCCCTCTGCCTTGTTATACACTTTGTGTGTATATGTAATACTATTACCGAACTAAGTAGCCGACTAAATCACCGAAAAGAATCGTAGGTATTTTCGATAAGGTCTCGATAATACCGAGCATTAGAATAAAAAACTTACTCTGAACTTAGCCTCAACGATCAAGCAATTATTCTATGCCATAAACTTAATCTGCACAGCAGATTGACAGCCTTCATTTACTGGCTCCAAATAGACCATAATGAAACCATTAAACTTAAAAAACAGCTCCCAAAAAAGGGAGCCAAGATATTATTAGTTATGATTTTTTCGCTCCATTACCAATTTGCGAATCCAGTCTTCTACTTCTGATTTTTCCCATGCTACCGTCTTTGGCGATGTTTGGAGTTGTGAAGGGAACTTCCCTGCCTTGATTAGCCGATAGATTGTTGGGCGAGATAGCTTAGTCATCGCGATCAATTCATTTATTTTAATGAGACCCATTTTACTCTCCTTAAGTTTTTTCATACCTAAGGTGCTCTGTGTTCATTTTTACATATCCCAGACTCCATCATCACAGCAGCTTCATTGCCCCACCATTTATACTCAATAATCCACAGCCAATACCAAATCACCAACGACTCATCGATGCTACTACAGGTCTTCACATACAAGCTCTCTGTAAAAAACAATGATGAACAGACTCACACCAATCACGAGCCCCCAGTGGCAGGGGAGTTGTCGCCTGATTTTTTCACTGGGGGACGAGAGGCTACACACAACACTCTCTAACTCATAAAAAATGCATACATATCAATGAAAATCGACAAAAAACTGGGCTGGGAGCCCATAAAAAACACTATTTACATACTAGAAAAACCCTATAATGACACTTGACTGACACTAGAAAAACACTAGTATCAAACCTAAACAATATTTAACGCGAGTGGATTTATATGAAATTACCAAGCCATGGGCTACCAATAAAAAATGACTCTAAATACCCATGGGGCGATCGCTTCAATAGACTGAAAGCTACGGAGGAAATGAGAAGATTTGCAGAATATATTCTGTATCAACTACATTTTGACACCATCAACACTGATTCCGACTCAATTTTATTAATTTTTAATGACTATTTCAAAACCAAACAAGATTATGTTGTCGCAAACTACATTCGGAAAATAGATAACGCCATCCAGTTAGAGAACACTGACGCAATCGCAGAATTTCTATTCAAACAGTTCAGTAGAAACTGTCTAGAAATGGAGCACTTTTGCTGGATACAGGTAACGAACCCAAGAGTGTGTAATTTTGCATTCGCTATAACCAATAATTGGAGTTATTTTTTTGATAAAGATAGTGACCTTTACAAAAAAAACCTCCCAAATCTTAGTCAACCAGGGCCAGCTTATTTTAGAAGCAATTCTTTTGAAGATGTAATATCATTAAGTCACATGCGTTTTACCAATAGCCACCCAAGAGCCAAAACCTCTCGTCAAAAAAAAGAAAGGGTGATTGAGTATTTTGATCGCTTAGACGATGGCATCGCTATAAAGTCCAAACACCTTCAGTTTATTGAATTGCTTTGGAGTAAAATAATTAAAAAACAAAAACCTAAAAGCTGGTTGAACTTTAAAGGATTAGATAATGAAGATTTGTTATGGATAAAAGACCAGATAGATCAAGATGACATTTTTTTAAAAATAATTGACGGCAATAGCAATGATGATATTTCTGAAGCCATTACAACTTACTTTGATTTACTCTTCATATTTAAAGAAAGTGACTGTATAGTTAAATTTGATAGACTTAAAAAATCCCTAACCCAAAAAAAATACAGAAAGAACAATCCAGACAGCAAACAATATAATTTCATCATGAGTGTAGACATTGAAAGAAAATTAAAAGAAATTACAAAGGCAAAGGGAATAAAAAGAAATGCAGTCATAGAAAAACTAATTAACGATGCGTACTGCAGCATCAATCCTGATGGGTAGTTGCATCAATGTTTCAGCTAGCTATAAAAATTGCATGTTACATGGGGGCACTTACGCCCCCACGGAAAACTATATTTAATCGAGGAAAATCATCTATATCGCAGTTAATCTGTCTAAATGATCCGCCCACTTTTGCAACCACTCTTTGCACTCATCATTGTATCTGTGGAGGTTGTATGTTCCTTCTATGCCCTTTGGGGCATGACCTAATATTGCTTCTGCAATATCACTTGGACATTTCAGCTTTGCAAGCCCTGTTCTAACGGTACGCCGAAGGTCATGTGGTGTCCACGAAGGTATATCAATCATTACATTGTCTTTGCGCAGTCGCCACGCAGTTTCAGTTAACAATTTTTGAGGTATCGGCTTTTTAGTCAAAAGCGATGGAAATAAACAATCACCTGTAATTAATTTCAGTGAATGAAGAAAGTCGATAGCTTGTCTTGGAAGCTGAACATATCGCTCGGTATCAGTTTTCGTTTCTTTTAAATGGAATGTGCCATTACTTAGATCAATATCTCGCCAATAAGCACCACAGATTTCTCCGGTACGACATCCTGTCCATAACGTCATTCTGAGCACGTTTTTCTGTGGAATAGTAAAACCAGAACTTGGTAACCAGAGAAGAAATTTTTTTAGCTCTTCATCACTAAGAATTCGAGTTCCTTTTTGACATGTTAAACGCACTTTCGCTAATTTTAATCTTTTCTTTGCGTTCGTAACTGGGTTTACAAAGTGCTCATCCAGTTTGCCCGTTCCAATTGCATAATCGAAAGCAGCTGACAGCTCACGCAGAACACTACCAGCTTGCACATTCGCTCCCCGCGCAACAATCTCCATGACCAAAGCCACGATATCGTTAGCTGGCACCTCTGTGGCTAACCTCTCTCCGAATGCACGCACAGGATCGTTATAGAGAGTCCTTCGTGTTTCTGCTTGCCCTTTGGGTTTACGGGCTCCAAGTAAAATTCCTCCTTCCTTGGCATGCCGATCTTCGATGTGCTCAGTCAGGTAAAGCTCGATCATGTCAGTGATGGTAAACGGTGCAACGACTTCAGATTCTTGGTCGCGCTTGACTTTAACTGCGCTCAGCTCTGTAGCCGGACAGACACCTTGATGCCTCATGAGCTTCAATTCCTTGAACTTGGTCCTGGCCTCCTCCAAGGACATGGCAGGAAAGACACCTAAGGTGACTTGCTTTTGCTTACGCGGATTCAAAGGGTCGTTGTAGCGATAGTAAAAGCTTTTCTTTCCCGTTTTTCCACACGCGACTCGCAATCCTCGGTAATCACCGACGTCGACTTTATCTTTGTCTCCTGGCTTCATCGACTCAATTGCCTTGTAAGAAAGCGGTTTGCTATTCTGGGGCGCGGCCATCACTTACATCCTTTCATATCGTTTTTTATGAGAGCAAAAGCGTAGGTTTTCATTTCAACCACGTTCATCATCACATAAACCTACGCTTTAACCTACGCTTTAAAGCAAGATTTAGTGAGCTTTGATGAGACAAACTGAACCATGCTGAGCCTTAACAATGAAAAAGATAAGTGCAATAACAGCAACTTAATGGCGAACAGACATTGATAACAATAGAAAATTTACACCAGCACACACCTATGATGCAGCAGTACCTTGGCCTCAAGGCCGAGAACCCGGAGATCCTGCTGTTCT
>OERK01000377.1_pt1 | contig 11693 bp, 11 predicted proteins | sample 1540001 | NCBI WGS metagenome assembly OERK01 (sample SAMEA3891246, study PRJEB23780) | metagenome | biome: terrestrial biome; feature: animal house; material: water of meat washing | place: Italy | collected 2015-05-12
ATACAAAAAGGCCCGCACCAGTTGGTGCGGGCCTTTGCTTGGCCGACTGCGCGCTCTTTGACGGCGCGCAGTTCGCAACGGGTTGTCGGCTTACTTGCTGCCGGTACCGGAGTTGCGGGTAGAGGCTTGCGGCTTGCGACGGGCGGTGGTGGCGCGAGCGCGCGGCTCTTTGCCCTGCATCTCTTTGTGACGCTGCACGGCGCGACGGATCTGGGCGGCCTGCTTGTGACGGCTGGTTTTGCCATCCTGCTGCAGATCGACCTTGGATTCGGTCTCCGGCGGCAGGTTGACCAGACCGCGCAGGTAGTTCACTTCCGGCAGTTTCAGCTCTTGCCAGCCGCCGCGCGGGATGCCGCGGTCCAGCTTGACGTCGCCGTAGCGGATACGCATCAGGCGGCTCACCTGCACTTCCTGGGATTCCCACAGGCGGCGCACTTCACGGTTGCGACCTTCGGTCAGGGTGACGTTGAACCACTGGTTCAGACCCTCACCGCCAGCCGGTTTGATCTTGTTGAACTTGGCGGTGCCATCTTCCAGCTGCACGCCCTTGCGCAGACGCTGCAGCATGGCTTCGGTGATTTCGCCAAAGACACGTACCGCGTATTCCCGCTCCACTTCGTGGCTCGGGTGCATCAGACGGTTGGCCAGCTCACCATCGGTGGTGAACAGCAGCAGACCGGAGGTGTTGACGTCGAGGCGGCCGACCGCGATCCAGCGGGCACCTTCCATCTTGGGCAGACGATCAAACACGGTGGGACGACCTTCCGGATCGTGACGGGTACACATCTCCCCTTCCGGCTTGTGGTAAGCCAGTACGCGGCAGATCACTTCCTCTGCGGCACGGGTCTTGACCTGGTGACCATCCACCCGGATCACGGCGTTCACTTCGACGCGATCCCCCAGTGTGGCGACCTTGCCATCCACACTGACCCGACCTGCGGTGATCAGGGCCTCCATCTCACGACGGGAGCCGTGACCCGCGCGGGCCAACACTTTTTGCAGTTTTTCACTCATCGGGGTTACCTGATTGTTGATCGCTGCCCACTGGTAAAAGGGGCAACGGGGTTAACTGTAACAAACGCCGGTTGGAGCACTCGCCACAGTTGAAAAATGTACATCTCGGTGAAATCGGCACGCTTGGGCGCCATTCACCGGGCATCGCTCTCCCCGTCCACCGCAGAGGGCAACAGGGGTTGCAGCTCCGGATCCAGCTCGGGGAGCTGCTCCAGACTCTGCAGATTAAAGTAATCCAGAAACTCTCTGGTGGTGGCGAGCAGCTCGGGGCGACCCGCCACCTCTTTGTGGCCGATGCTGCGCACCCAGCCACGCTCTTTCAGGGTATTCACTATCTGGCTCGACACCGCCACCCCGCGGATCGCTTCGATCTCGGCCCGGGTGATGGGTTGGCGATAGGCGATCAGGGTCAGCGTCTCCATCACGGCGCGCGAATAACGCGGCGCCCGCTCGCTCCAGAGCCGCGAGAGCTCCTCGGCATACTCCTGACGCGCCTGAAAGCGCCAGCCGGAGGCGACCTCTTTGAGCTCGACGCCTCGCGAGCTGTAATCTTGCCTGATCTCGGCCAACAGCAGCTGAACATAGCGACTGGTCACCGGATAATCGGCCAGCACGCTGCTTTTCAGCTCGCTGACATTGAGCGGACGACCGGCCACAAACAGCGCCGCTTCGATCAGGGTCTTGAGTCGTTCAGTGGGCAGCGCCACGGTTGCCCTCCTCGCTCTGCTCGGCCAATGCGAAATGGATTGGGCCGAGTGGTTCTGCCTGCAGGATCCAGATCAGTTGCTCCTTGCACAGCTCCAGCAGGGCCAGAAACGTCACCAGTACCCCCATGCGCCCCTCTTCGGCGCGCAGCACCTGCTCAAGGCGCAGGGTCTGCCCCAGCGTGAGCATGGCGAGGATCTCCGCCATGCGCACCCGGGTCGGGATCTGTTCGCGGCGGATCTGGTGATGTTCGAAATGAGTCGCGCGTTTTACCACACTTTGCATGTAAAGGGCGAGCTCAACCAGCGAAACATCGGGCGCCAGTGGCTTGAGGGCGCCAAAATCGGGGGGCAAGGCAGCGGCGATATAAATCTCCCGCTCCACCCGTGGCAGCTCATTGACCCTCTCTGCACCTACCTTGTAGCGCTCGTACTCCTGCAGGCGGCGAATAAGCGTCACCCGCGGGTCTTCTCCCTCATCTTCATCCTCCAGCTCCGGCGCCTTGGGCAGCAGCAGGCGGGATTTGATCTCCGCCAGCCAGGCCGCCATCAGCAGATATTCGGCCGCCAGCTCAAGGTTGAGCCCCTGCATCAGCTCCACGTACTCCATGTACTGGGCGGTGATCTGCAGGATCGGCAGGTTGAGGATATCGAGCTGCTGGCGCCGGATCAGATAGAGCAGCAGATCGAGCGGCCCCTCGAAGGTATCGAGGAACACCTCCAGCGCATCGGGCGGGATGAACAGGTCCTGGGGCAGCTCGTGATAGGGCTGCCCCAGGACTTTCGCGATGGGTAGCGCGGAGCCAGCCCCCGTCTCGGCGGAAGGGACTGTCACCGGTTCAGCGACATCACTCAAACGGGGTCGGGTCTCCGGCGCCGCGACGACGCAATACCGGCTCGTCGTCAGAGAAATCGACCACAGTGGTGGGCTGCTCGCCCAGATAACCGCCGTTGACCACCAGATCGATCTGCTTGCCCAGCTTGTCGAAGATCTCTTCCGGGTCGAACTCGGCCATCTCGGAGTCCGGCAGGATCAATGTGGTGGAGAGCAGCGGCTCGCCGAGGGCTTCCAAGAGCGCCTGGGCAATCTTGTTGTCCGGCACCCGGATGCCGATGCTCTTCTTCTTCTCGTTCATCAGGCGGCGCGGCACCTCTTTGGTCGCCTTGAAGATGAAGGTGTAGGCGCCCGGGGTGTTGTTCTTGATCAGGCGAAACGCGCTGTTGTCGACCTTGGCGTAGGTGGAGATCTCGGAGAGATCGCGGCACACCAGGGTGAAGTCGTGGTTGGCGTCGAGGCGACGGATGCGGCAGATGCGCTCCAGCGCGCCCTTGTCACCCATCTGGCAACCCAGCGCATAACCGGAGTCGGTCGGATAGACGATGACGCCGCCGTTCTGGATGATCTGTACCGCCTGACCGATCAGACGGGCCTGGGGGTTTTCCGGATGTACGTAAAAATGCTGACTCATAGCTTGTTCTCGCAATGGGGGCAGCAATACCTGCCCGCTCGTATGGTCACGGGTCAAAGACCCATGACACTACCTTAACCTGTTTGTGGCCGCTTCGCTGGCGCCGTTAGCGACTCGCCAGCAGCTCGGCATGTTGCTCGGTGGTGAGCCCAAAGTGACCGGGATAGGCCAGCCAGACGGGCATCCCCTCTTTGGGCAGCCAGAGGTGGCGGCCCAGCTCGGTCCAGTTGGAGGGGAAGTGAAAATCCGATCCCACCGAGATATAGAGGTCGTGATCCTTGGCCCACTGGCCCAGATTGGCCCGCTCCTGCGGGCTCTGCTGGGGCAATGAGACCTCCATGGCATCGCCACCGGCCGCCTTGAAGGCCACCAGCAGCCGCTTGATCCACTTGGCGGTGAGATCGTAACGGCTGGGGTGGGCCAGCACCGCCAGCCCACCGGCGGCGTGAATGGCAGCGATGGCTTCGCTCATCTCGGGCCACTCGGCCGGGGCATACCCTTTATTGCCACGGCTCAGGTACTTTTTGAATACCTTCTGCATGTTGTCGGCCACCCCGCGCGCCACCAGCACCCGGGCAAAGTGGGCGCGGGTCACGGCAGCATCACCGGCGAGCGCCTTGGCCTCTTCATAGGTGCCGGGGATGAGGCACTTCTCCAGACGACGCCCGATTTCCAGCGCGCGCGCCTCACGGCGTGCCAGCTGACCGGCCAGAAAGTCGGTCAGCTGCGGATTTTTTTCATCCACCCCCAGCGCCACGATATGAATTTCGTGATGCTCCCAGCCGGTGGAGATCTCGACCCCGCTCACCAGTCGCAGCGGCAGTTGCTCGGCGTCGATGGTGCGGCGCACCTCATCAAGCCCGGCGAGGGTGTCGTGGTCAGTAACTGCTAACACCTCGACCTGTTTTTCGGCGGCGCGGCGCACCAGTTCGGCCGGGCTCAGCACCCCGTCGGAGGCAGTGGTATGGCAGTGAAGATCGAATCTCATCAGGTTATTCCGCTCTCGTGGTCAGGTCACCATTCATGGCAAATCGGTGAAAGAAGGCTAAAAAGCGACTTGACTTGGCCGCGGCTTTATCGTTTTCTGTAGGCACTTCATTGCAAACATCTTTTTACAGGACTTTATCATGCAAACGACTTCCATCCTGACCATCTGGTGGTGGCACACTCCCTGACATGCGGGCGTGTGGTCGTTGCTGTACCTGTAATCTGACAGCAAATTAAGAACCCAAAGAAAAAGCCCGCTGACCCCAGCGGGCTTTTTTATTATCCGGCAAATGGACCTGTGATGAAACCGAGAATTCAGACAAGCAAGCTGACCTGGCGATGGCGCCCCTGAACCAGCCACCCCGGACCAATTAAATTTTCAAGGAATTCAACGTCATGAACATCGGTAACACGCATCACACGCAAGGGAACGCACTATGACAGCCACACATCGCCTTCCTCTGGGTGAATTCGATACCCTCAAACTCAACGCCCCCTATGTGGCCGATCCGCTGGCGCTCTATACCCGCCTCTGTCAGGGTCGCCCCAACAACCTGCTGCTGGAATCGGTGGAGATCGACTCCAAGGCGGGCAAACAGAGCCTGCTGCTGGTCGATGCCTGCCTGCGCATCGAGTGCCGTGGTCGCACCGTGCGGGTTCGCAGCCTGAACGACAACGGCGCCCAGTTGCAGAGCCTGCTGGCCGAGCGGCTGCCTGCGGTGGTGGCTCGTTCGCTGGTAGATGGCGAGCTGCAGCTCGACTTCCCGGCCTCCGATCGGGAGCTGGACGAAGATTCCCGCCTCAAGGGGAGCAGCGTGCTGGACGTGCTGCGCACCCTGCAGCGGGAGCTCGATTGCCAGTTGGGTAAAGAAGCCCTCTTTATGGCGGGCAGCTTCGCCTACGACCTCATCGCCTCTTTTGAAGATCTGCCTGAAGTGCCGGAGGGGAGCAACAACTGCCCCGACTACTGCTTCTATGTGGCCGAAACCCTGATCACCATCGACCATATCGAACGCACCACTCAACTGCTGGCCTGCATCTTTGGCGGCGACAGCGACGAGAGCCAGGTGGAAGACAGATACACCCGCCTGACCGAACGGCTCACCGACTTCAAACAGATTTGCCAGCAACCCCTCTGCGCCGAGCTGACCACCCAGCCCCTGACCGGTGGCATGAGCGTGGACAAGAGCGACAAGCAGTTCTGCGCCGAGGTGGAGAAGCTCAAGGGCTTTATCCGCCGTGGCGACATCTTCCAGGTGGTGCCGTCCCGCTGCTTCTCCCTGCCCTGCCCGAGCCCGCTGGCCGCCTATCGCCGCCTCAAGCAGACCAACCCCAGCCCCTACATGTTCTACGTGCAGGATGAGGGCTTCACCCTGTTTGGCGCCTCGCCGGAGAGCGCGGTGAAATTCTGCGCCGCCAGCCGCGATGTGGAGATGTACCCCATCGCCGGTACCCGCCGCCGCGGCTTCAACCCCGATGGCAGCATCAACCGGGATCTCGATGGCCGCATCGAGCTGGAGCTGCGTCAGGACGAAAAAGAGGTGGCCGAGCACCTGATGCTGGTGGATCTGGGCCGCAACGACATCGCCCGCATCTCGGAGCCCGGCACCCGCTACGTCAAGGAGCTGCTGAAAGTGGATCGCTACAGCCACGTGATGCATCTGGTCTCCAAGGTGGTCGGCACCTTGCGCTCCGACCTTGACGCCCTGCACGCCTATCAGGCCTGCATGAACATGGGCACCCTCACCGGCGCCCCCAAGATCCGCGCCAGCGAGCTTATTCGCATGGTGGAAGGCAAGCGCCGCGGCAGCTACGGCGGCGCGGTCGGCTACATCAACGGCGCCGGCGAGATGGATACCTGCATCGTCATCCGCTCCGCCTTTGTCAAAGATGGCGTGGCCCATGTGCAGGCCGGTGCCGGGGTGGTCTATGACTCCAAGCCGCAAGCCGAAGCGGACGAAACCCGCGCCAAGGCGGCCGCCGTGCTGGCCGCCATCGCTGCCAGCCATGGCACCTCCCTGCAAGCCCTGAGCGCCCAGCAGGAGCAACATAAGGACGTGAGCCATGACTAACATCTTCCTGCTCGACAACTTCGACTCCTTTACCTACAACCTCGTCGACCAGTTCCGCTCCCTCGGCTATCCGGTGCGGATCTACCGCAACAGCCTGCCGGCCAGCCGCATCATGAGCGAGATCGCCGCCTGCGAAGGGGACGCCGTGCTGGTGCTCTCGCCGGGCCCGGGCGCCCCCCACGAGGCGGGTTGCCTGATTGATCTGATCAAGCTGGCCCGCGGTCAGGTGCCCATCCTCGGCATCTGCCTCGGTCATCAGGCCCTGTGCGAAGCCTACGGCGGCACCGTCGGCGCGGCGGGCGAGATCGTCCACGGCAAGCGCTCCCTGATTGAGCACAACGGCCACGGCGCCTTCGCCGGTCTGCCGAGCCCGCTGCCGGTGGCCCGCTACCACTCGCTGGTCGCCACCTATGTACCGGAAGAGCTGACGGTGATTGCCCACTATCAGGGCATGCCCATGGCCATCGAGCAGCAGGATGAGCGGGTGCTGGGCTTCCAGTTCCACCCGGAATCCATCATGACCTCGGAAGGGGCCCGCCTGCTGACTCAGGCGCTCGCCCATATCACCCGTCCAGAAAGCAGCGTGCGTTAAGGTAAGGAGACCAACATGCATCAACATCTCAACACCCTCTATCAGGGTCAGTCTCTGAGCCGTGAAAGTACCCGCGACGCCTTCGGTCAGGTGGTACGTGGCGAAGTGGATCCCATCGTGCTCGCAAGCCTGCTGACTGCCCTCAAGATCAAGGGGGAGACCCCGGAGGAGATCGCCGGCGCCGCCGAGGCTCTCTTGGCGGAAGCGCGCGACTTCCCGCGTCCGGATTATGAGTTTTGCGACATCGTCGGCACCGGTGGCGATGGCCTCAACACCATCAACGTCTCCACCACCTCGGCGCTGGTCGCCGCCGCCTGCGGCCTGAAAGTGGCCAAGCACGGCAACCGCTCGGTCTCGAGCAAGTCGGGCTCAAGCGATCTGCTGGACAAAATGGGCATCAAGCTCGACATGAGCCCGGCGCAGGCGCGCCGCTGTCTGGATGAGCTCGGCATCTGCTTCCTGTTCGCCCCCCAGTACCACGCCGGGGTGCGCCACGCCATGCCGGTGCGTCAGGCCCTCAAGACCCGCACCCTGTTCAACGTGCTGGGGCCGCTTATCAACCCCGCTCGCCCCACCTATCAGCTGATGGGGGTCTATGCCCCCGAGCTGGTGCGCCCCATCGCAGAAACCCTGCTGGCACTGGGGCTGAAAACCGGTATGGTGGTTCACGGCGCCGGGCTCGACGAGATTGCCATCCACGGCCCGACCCAGGTGGCCCAGATCCGTGACGGCGAGATCCGCGAATTTATGATCACCCCGGCTGACTTTGGCCTCGAGACCTATCCGGTCAGCGCCATTCAGGGCGGTGAGCCTGAAGAGAACCGCGCCATCACCGCCGCCATTCTGGAAGGGCGTGGCACCCCGGCCCACAACGCCGCCATCGCCGCCAATGTGGCGCCGCTGCTGCTGATGGCGGGCAAGGCGAAAGATCTCAAGAGCGCGGCGGCCGAGGTGCTGGCGGTGCTGGCGAGCGGCAAGGCAGCTGAGCTCGCCGCCAAGTTGGCCACCCTGAGCCATCAGGAGGCATGATGTCAGCCACCACGTCGCACAGCAGTCATTCAGAACGCCCGCAGGGCAAGAGCCAGTTTCGCAAGGATAACGAGATGTCAGACCTTATTGCCCCCCATGCTTTTCTGAACATGGCCTCCATCAGCCAGACCATTCTCGGCAAGATCGTGGCGGCCAAGCAGGAGTGGGTTGCCGCCCGCAAGCTGGCCCAGCCGCTGGAGAGCTTCCAGAGCGCGCTGACCCCAAGCGATCGGGATTTCGTCGGGGCGCTCAAGGCGGGCTCCACCCGCTTTATTCTGGAGTGCAAGAAGGCCTCCCCCTCCAAGGGCTTGATCCGCGACGATTTCAGCCCGGAGGCCATCGCCGACATCTATGGCAAATACGCCACCGCCATCTCGGTGCTGACCGACGAGAAGTTCTTTCAGGGGGATTTCGCCTTTTTGCCGCGGGTGCGCAGCCGCGTCAGCCAGCCGGTGCTCTGCAAGGATTTCATGATTGACCCCTATCAGGTCTATCTGGCCCGCCACTATCAGGCGGACGCCATCCTCTTGATGCTCTCGGTGCTCACCGACGAGGGCTATCGCGCCCTGTTCGCGGTGGCCAAGGAGCTGGGTCTGGGCGTACTCACCGAGGTGAGCAACGAGGAGGAGCTGACCCGCGCCATCGCGCTGGGTGCGCCGGTCATCGGCATCAACAACCGGGATCTGCGCGATTTGAGCGTCGATCTGAACCGCACCAAACAGCTGGCTAAAGATATTCCGAGCGATCGGGTGGTGATCAGCGAGTCCGGCATCAACCACCGCGCTCAGGTGGCGGATCTGCGCCACCACGCCAAGGGCTTTCTGGTGGGCTCATCCCTGATGGCCGAGCCGGATCTGGAGGCTGCGGTGCGCAAGCTGGTACTGGGCCAGAACAAGGTGTGCGGCCTGACCCGCGCCGAGGATGCCGCCGCCGCCCATCAGGCGGGCGCGGTGTTTGGCGGTCTTATCTTTGTGGCCAAAAGCCCGCGCTATGTGGACATCCCCGCCGCCCGCGCCGTGATGGCGGGTGCGCCGCTCTCTTACGTCGGGGTATTTCGCAACGCCCAGCCCGCCACCATCGCCAAGACGGTGGATGCGCTGGGGCTCGCCGCGGTGCAGCTGCACGGCGATGAAGATGCCGCCTATATCGAGATCCTGCGCCCACTGCTGCCAGCGGGCTGCCAGATCTGGAAAGCAATTGGCATCACAAGTGGCGAGCCGCTGCCCGCCCTCGACTATCCGGCCGATCGCCTGCTGCTGGATACGAAAGTCGGCAGCCAGAGCGGCGGCACCGGTCAGGCGTTCGACTGGGCCATGCTGGCCACGCTCGACAAGAGCAAACTGATGCTGGCGGGCGGCCTCAATCCCGACAACGCCCTGCAGGCGGCGCAAGTGGGCTGCCTCGGCCTTGATTTCAACTCCGGGGTAGAGAGTGCCCCGGGCCAGAAGGATGCGCACAAGATTGCAGCCGCCTTCGGCGCACTGCGCAACCTGTAACGCAACCCTTTTTGATGTTTCGATTTAGCTAATACAAGGAAGAAGCCATGACCCTGCTCAACCCGTTTTTCGGTGAATTTGGCGGTATGTATGTACCCCAAATCCTTATCCCGGCCCTGCTCCAGCTGGAGAAAGCCTTCGTCGATGCCAAGGATGATCCGGCCTTTATCGCCGAGTTTCAGTCCCTGCTGACCGAGTATGCCGGTCGCCCGACCCCGCTCACCCTGACCCGCAATCTGACCAAGGGCACCAAGACCCGCCTCTATCTGAAGCGTGAAGATCTGCTGCACGGCGGCGCCCACAAGACCAACCAGGTGCTGGGTCAGGCGCTGCTGGCCAAGCGGATGGGCAAGAGCGAGATCATCGCCGAGACCGGCGCCGGTCAGCACGGCGTCGCCACTGCGCTGGCCTGCGCCCTGCTCGGCCTCAAGTGCCGGGTCTATATGGGTGCCAAGGATTGCGAGCGCCAGAAGCCCAACGTATTTCGCATGAAGCTGATGGGCGCCACCGTCATTCCGGTGCACTCCGGCTCCAGCACCCTGAAAGATGCCTGCAACGAGGCGCTGCGCGACTGGGCTGCCAACTACGAGTCGGCCCACTACCTGCTCGGCACCGCCGCCGGCCCGCACCCCTTCCCCACTATCGTGCGGGAGTTCCAGAAGATGATCGGCGAAGAGGCCAAGGCCCAGTGCTTCGAGAAGGAGGAGCGGCTGCCCGATGCGGTGATCGCCTGCGTCGGCGGCGGCTCGAACGCCATCGGCATGTTTGCCGACTTTATCGATGAGCCGTCGGTGCGCCTTATCGGCGTCGAGCCGGGTGGTCACGGCATCGAGAGCGGCGAGCACGGTGCGCCGCTCGGTCACGGCAGCAAGGGGGTCTTCTTTGGCATGCACTCCTACCTGATGCAGGACAATCAGGGCCAAATTCAGGAGTCCTACTCCGTCTCGGCGGGGCTCGACTTCCCCTCCGTCGGCCCGCAGCACGCCCATCTGGCCGCCATCGGCCGCGCCGAGTACCCCTCGGTGACCGACAAGGAGGCGCTGGACGCCTTCCAGGAGCTGGCCAAATCCGAAGGCATCATACCGGCGCTGGAGTCCTCCCACGCGCTGGCCCACGCCCTCAAGATGGCCCGCAGTGAACCGGAAAAAGAGCAGGTGCTCATCGTCAACCTCTCCGGCCGTGGCGACAAAGATATCTTCACCGTCGCTGACATTTTCGAGAAAGAAGGAACCTTGTCATGAACCGTTACGCACAACTCTTCTCCCGTCTGGATGCGGCCAATCAGGGCGCCTTTGTGCCGTTCGTGATGCTGGGTGACCCCACCCCCGAATTGTCGCTGGCCATCGTCGATGCGCTGGTCGCAGGGGGCGCCGATGCCCTCGAGCTCGGCATTCCCTTCTCCGATCCGGTAGCGGACGGCCCCACCATTCAGGGCGCCGCCCTGCGGGCCTTTGCCAGCCACACCACCCCGGACGACTGCTTCGAGCTGCTCGGCCGCATCCGCGCCAAGTACCCGCAGCTGCCCATTGGCCTGCTGGTCTACGCCAACCTGGTCTATGTGCGCAAAATTGACGGCTTCTACGAGAAGTGCCAGCAGGCGGGCGTGGATTCGGTGCTGGTCGCCGACGTGCCGGTGCAGATGTGCGCCCCCTACAAGGCGGCCGCCGACAAGTTCGGCATCGACAGCATCTTTATCGCCCCGCCCAATGGCGACGCCGAGACCCTGAAACAGGTGGCGGAGCTCGGCAATGGTTACACCTATCTGGTGAGCCGCGCCGGCGTCACCGGTGCCGAGACCAAGGCCGGCATGCCGGTGGAGGGGCTGATCAATACCCTGCGCGAGTTCAACGCCCCCCCCGCCCTGCTCGGCTTTGGCATCAGCGAACCGGCTCAGGTGCGTGAAGCCATCGCCGCTGGCGCCGCCGGTGCCATCTCCGGCTCCGCCGTGGTGAAGATCATCGAGACCCACCACCAGAACCCGGAACATATGCTCACTCGTCTGAAAGAGTTTGTGGAAGGGATGAAGGCCGCGACCAATCGATAAGGGGCGGCATTGGTCAAATGCCATTGGCCGTGAGTGATCCGGCTGCGTATCTACCTTACGCATAGCAGCCATCGTTGCATCACCACATCAAAGGGAGCCTGACCGGCTCCCTTTCTTTTTATCGCTTCTCCCCGCTTGCAGCTCCCGGCTGTTTGCCCCCTCTCCCTCCGGGAGAGGGCTGGGGTGAGGGCCGCTTTGCATTCCCTGCCAAATGAGTTGCTCTCTCAACGCCCGCCTCAATGACTAATTTATTGAACCAACACAGATTCCCTCCAAAGCCCCCTTC
>OERK01000386.1_pt1 | contig 11088 bp, 16 predicted proteins | sample 1540001 | NCBI WGS metagenome assembly OERK01 (sample SAMEA3891246, study PRJEB23780) | metagenome | biome: terrestrial biome; feature: animal house; material: water of meat washing | place: Italy | collected 2015-05-12
TGTACGTCATATTGCTGTCATCGCCATGGTGCATCAACCACGGATGGATTGGATGGGATTCGATGAACATGTATGCATCAATACCGCTGATGATATCGAGATCTCCGATCTCCGATTTGATATGATACGCGTTCTCGAATTGAATGACTCCACCAGTTACTGGATTCACTTCCAATACGTAGAACGGTTGAATTACCATCTGGAGAACTGCTGCGTTATCTTCGCAGCTTTCTGCGAACTCATCTGCACGCTTAACGTCCAGATTGTACCAATGTCCCACTTTGAATTTCATACGATCCCTTATCTGAATGTGTTGGTTTTCTTGACGATAACGTTTTTGCCATTAACGTGAGCAACTACGTGGTTTTGGTAGACCATCCGGATCACCGCTTTGTACGAGTATCCATCAATGACTACATGGCACTTGTTTATTCCATCGAAATCTTTGATTCCGTGGTGGAGACTATACACGAATTTTCCTCCAAGGTTCTCGGGCCCACGACTGAGATCTGGTGCAGCTCAGCTTACGTTGGACGAGGTATACGTCATGCCCGATAATGCATCCTACTATAGCATGGCCTCGTTGGCTAGCGATTTTCTTCGCTCCCTTCTCCGTTTTAATGCCGGAACGGACGAGATCTCCGTTCCGCTTGAATATGGCCCACATCAGAGGTGTTCGCCAACCGCAGCACATATAACCTGAGCTTGCTTGTACAACAGGACGTCGCGATTGTCATCAAAGTGGTAACGTCTGTCGTATGAGCGACAACGGAGCTGAACCACAAACTTCCGGTTCTCAACGATCTTGTTGTTGATTTTCATCAGCCGTTCGAACCCGACATCGCTAATCTGATCCTTCATTGTAGCTTCTTCATTCGAAGCGGACAGAATATCGTCCTGCAGATCGTTGAAAGATTCCTTGATCTGTTCGACGTATACCGCCTCCGGATCATACTTCTCGCCACCAGCATCGCGATATGTCTCGTCTGCAGGTTTGTACTGACGATGATCTGTGACTTGGATAGGAGTCTCTTGGATCCTGACTACATCAACGCAATTCATTCCCAGAACGAACGCGCCAGAAGCTATAACGCCACCTAGGATCAACGCTTGATAGTTTTTCATGATAACTCCAATTAGATGTGGTTGTTGTCAGCCAGGAACTTCAGAACTGCTTTCAATTCAGATTGTTTGATAGCACGTTGTGACAGAGCACCAGTCGAAGTAAAACCATTCTTACGACCGGTCGGCTTGCCATACACATCGAAAATCCGAGTATATGCGCCATCGATGGTGACTGCGATCTCAACTTCGTTTTCGTTGAGCAGATTGGTGTGTTTGGAGTTCTGTACGAGTTCGATGTTCATGGTTGTGTCCTTCTGCTGTTTGGTTGGTCTGTCGACCCAATGACGTTAGTATCCGATAACGCGTGATGCTGCACAACGAAAAATCCCGCCGAAGCGGGATTTATTTTAGCGGAGCTTGATGGAGCTAGTCTCACCAGTCTCGAAAGCGTTGTTGGTCTCTTTGTCGAGGACGATAGCGCACATCTTGTCGATATCTTTCTTCGGGAAACCTGCCATTGTAACGAAGAACCCACTCATTACGAAGTTCCGATGGTTCTCATAACCACCACACACATCCAATTTCTTGGTCTGGGACAGCTTGAACTCATTGCGACCTGCTTCCATTGCGACCTGCAGACTCTTGTACATGCTGGAGTCAAACTGCAGATTGTTTTCAGCCATGAACTGAGTTATGGCCTTGGATCCATCCTTACCGTAACGGCCTTGGAACGTAGCATCGATCACCTTTTTCAGGTCAGCTGTGTACATGTCCGGAATCTGAGCCATATCGCGGATCTTGTTGGTGTACGCGCTCAGGGTGTTCTGAGAGTCCTTGTGGAACTTCTCGATGTTGGTCTCGAACCGAGTCGCGGTATTCGCGTTGGACACATACATCCCGATGAACCCACCAATGGGCAGAATGAACAGGCCAAGCACGAGTACCAGTACGAGAACGATAGTTTTATTCACAGTAGTTTCCTTTATCATCATTAGCGTTATAACGAAGGCCCAACCGAGTTATCTAACACGATTAATCCTTAGCGAAAATGTATGCCACACCCAGACTGGATCCAAGTCCAACGATCAGGGCCATTATCAGAACCCACATAGGAGGTTCCACTTGGTCTTTCAGGTATTCAAACTGTTCCATCGGAAGACGATTAAACTTGGCGTTGATGATGCCGACCTGAGACTTCAACAACTCCAAGTCGACAGCTTTCCCGATCGATTCATTTCGGAGAGTAATGTGCAGTTCCTGGTTATTCATCCCATTACCAACGGATGTACTTTGGAACCACTCGACTACCCCTTCTTTCACGCCGTATACCATCACGACGTCATTCTTCTTACCACCTGCCCAACTATAGAACAGTGCATCTGCAAAGTCTACCGGCTTGTCGGTTAAAATCGCGATGATATTAACCTGCTTTTCCTTACCCATCGATTTCAGAGAGTTGCTGAGGTAGTCACTCCATTCTCTGGTATCTGCGCCTGAGAAGTTCATGACCCTGTTGATCTTGAAGTAGTCGTAGATCTCGGGATATTTCGGGATCTGATCCTTGTACTTGTCCATGATATTCTGGTTGTACGCGAACAGACTATCCGGAACTGCCTTGATGTAGTTGGTGTACATGTGGGCATTGGCGGCTGGCTCTCCTACAGTCACTTCGGTCCAACGAGGAGGCTCTATTGACCCACGACGATCCACTCGGTTGATAGTATGGTTGCCGACAGTAGTCTTGACGTCCCAATCCCAGTCATTGGAGTGCTCGTAACAGGTATCACATTCCTCGTGATATGAGCAACTCTTGCTCTTGCCGGATCCTGAACAGCTCCGGACTTGGCGACATCGACACTCGTAGCTATGTTCGCAGCTCGTCCATTCTCGAGTCTTCTCGGTAACGAACCCACTAAGCACTTCAGTATCGTACATGCTTTTGTACACACCAGCAAAGTAGACAACGGAAGTTAGCGCGATAGCAACAGCACAGTTGATACCCATCTCTTGATACGTGTAAGTCCGTTTGAAGACATACTTCGCGATAAACGGAACCATTAGCGGTAGAACGAGTAGTAACCAATACATGATTTATTCCTCTGATTAAGGGATAGGAATCATCTCATCCTATCCCGCGAAAGGCAACCGTTATTTTACAATGACGTGGGTGAAAGCGCGATCCTTGCACAATTCGAATACAGCTTGTACTGCCTCAATACGAGCTTCGCGAATGGCGTTACCGAGATCTCGGTTTTCCAGTTCTGGGAACTGAGCTGCCTTCACTTTGAAGTACGCAGTCTTGGACTTGATCAAGACAGCCACATTCGTATTCAGAGCGTCCAGGTAGTCCAGAGCCAGATCGAAGAACGTTGGAGTGGTCTGCACTCTACAGTCGGTCAAGAACCGGACCATGAAGTCGGCACGCGGACACATTAACATGATCCCGTAGTTCCGCATCAGATTTGCGCCGAACTTGTAGTCGTGCGAGATCTTGACCTTAGTCAGGAACCGGTTGTATTCGGATTTCTCGAGCAGCATGAGGAAAGATACCATAGACAGCAGTTTGTCACGTTCTTTGCCAGATATTCCAGAATCTGGCGCTTGGCGATAGAACTCTATGAATCCTTCGATCTTCTGGTTGAAGTCGATCCCTAACTGAGTCAGAGCTCCAACGCGTTGCATCCAACCGATGAACTCCGCAAACTTACGATCGTCCAGAGCTTTCTCGAACTCTTTCCATACGCGTTCCTTAGTCAAGTGCTGCATGCGGCCTTGACGAATACACTCTGCGATAGAATTGATAACGTCTTTGTGCAGACTGAACCCATAGCGGGCTGCAAACCGACAAGCTCGGATCACACGAACTGGATCTTCGTGGAACGCGTCAGAGTTAACCAGACGAATGACTTTGTTCTCGATGTCGCGTTGACCGTTATACGGATCGATGATAACTCCATCGGTGCTCATCGCCATCGCGTTCATAGTGAAGTCGCGACGAAGGAGATCTTCTTCCAGAGTCACTGCTGGAGAAGCATCTACTTCATATGAGCTGTATCCCAGACCGATAGATTTCTCGCTACGAGCGAGAGCATACTCGCAACCATTATGGCCGATGAACACAGGGAATCCCATGCCTACCAACTCAAACCCGAGATCGTCCATCTCATCGATGCTGGATCCGACCACGACGTAGTCTACATCTTTTGGATCCCGACCCATGACCCGATCTCGAACAGCACCGCCAACGAGATATACGCTAGCTACCTGACACAATTGGTCATGTTGATTCATTTGACTGTCTCCATTGCTGTACGGATGACGTTAAGGGTTGGCATGTCTACATTGAAGCTGCAGCCAAACGGAATTTCCAGGATGTTGTCAACAGTTGCGAGGAACTGGTTCATCTCATCGACAATACCTTCGATGGTGTACGCACGATGTGACCCCAACTGAACTTCGATAGCTTGAGCGTTACGCTCAGCCCACTCAGCGATCTGACGAACAGCCGGTTGAGACAATGATACATTTGACATGATTAACCTCTTGTGATCTTTTTGAAGTGTGTAGCACCGTACAGACAAGCAACTGCACCGAAGGACGTCCAAACGGCATTCCAATCGCGATCGACGTAGATCAGAACCATAGTTACTGCCATCATGATCATACACAGGAAACACAGGATGACTTCGATTCGAGTTTGCTTGGCTTTCATGGTGAACTCCTTTTGTTTGGATATAGGGATCATCCGGTAGAACGATCCCTGGGTCAACCGATTAAATTTCCCATTTACCGGTTTTGAAGTTGCTGATGTAAGTGCTAGCACCAGCAGCAGTCAAACCAGCTTCGGAAACCATCAGAGCAATCAGATCCTTACGGGAAGTAACTACGCAATGTTCGGTGTACAGTTTAGCAGCCAGGTCACGTTTGGAGGAAGCAGCATTCTTGGAGGTCTTCGGAGCCTTCTCAGCTTCGATCATCTGACGAGCTTCAACATCGAACGCTTCGATCCAACGACCCAGAGTACGAGTACTGATGTTGTGCTCAGCGGCGAACTGGCTCTTAACAACGGTACCGTTTACGTTAGCTTTCAGGAAGGTAGCAACTACTTGGATTTTGGTGGTGTTCATGATTCATTCCTCAGTGTTTGGTTGGTTGGACTTGTTTCGTCCCAATGAAGATAGTATCTGATGGACTGGAGTTTGGGACAACCGCCATTTGAAAAATAATCCAAAAATAAAGCCACCCGAAGGTGGCTTGGATTTAGGCGGAGTATCCTGCAGGCAGGAACTTCTCTGGATACTTCTTGATGACATCAACGATCTTCTGCACCAGACCATCTGGACCATCTTGATACATCTGCATCGCGATGGAGAACCAGTGCTTGTTCGGTCCAAATATCCGACTCATTGCGATGGCGTAGTCTTTGCGGATCAACGCTTTGTTCTGGTTATAGTTCTGGATAATCTCCGCGAACGTCTCGCCCACTACATCCGAGAAATGCTTATCGAATGTGCGGATCTTCTGCAGGGAGATTTCATCGTCCTTGAACATTTGCAGGAGATCGTCAGTGCAGTTCTCTGCGCAGCATACGATCAACCGCTTGTTGTTGTTAATCGAATCCTTGGTATGGTGCAGAGCCACGTACCAGTCGGTCTTCACCTTGATCAGCATATTGCCACAGGAGATGACGAACCCCTCGATGCCAGTCATCCCACCAATGCTACTTACCCAAGCTGGATCGGATGGAGCTTCGAACAGATCGACGGCGTACTTGACGAATACTGGATCGCGTAGCAGAACTTGAACGTCGACGTATTCGCCAGTCTCGCGGTTGCGAACGTTCAGGATGCGCAGCTCAGGTTCGCTGTAGCCAAGCACGATCTGGTTCTTCGGACTTGTCCACTCAAAGTTGACGGTGCAGCCTGCATCTTCCATATCCCGAGTGAAGTCCAGCAGATCTTCGCGATCGTACAACCACACGCTTGCATCATTGGCTTGCTCGGAACGGATCGACGTCTTGCTCTTCAACAGAACGTTGGACGTACCATCAGTTTTGTCGGTATCAGTGAATGAGCTGATCAGACTACCATCACGCTTGTCCATATAGAAGTTGATCTTGGTCAGGTCAGGCAGTACCATCCCTTCTCGGAGGTCAGCCAAACCGACCCAACCTTGCAGTTCGGACAAGTTGAAGAACTTGGCCATTGGACGAGAAGCAATACGGACTGGAATCTCACCATCCATCTCGAACATGATCCCACGAGCTTCCAACGCATCTGGCATCAGCCAGTCAGAGTAGTTCGCGATGTGGTAGCTGAACACGCGCATCTTGTTTCCAAGAGAGGTGATGTGATCAGAGAAAAAGAATTTGGTGTCGTTATCGACGCACAGATTTACGAGATTTTGATACAGGGTTCGCATAGTGTACATTCCACTCCGGATTGAATACAGAAATTATGTGCGGCTCTTCGTCGTGCATCGTAGTGATTAACGTTGCTCCCGATTTCCGGCCAATGTAAAGACTCGGGCACCTCCTGATATACAGGGATGCTAGTCCGTGCTCGATAGATTTCTCTATCAGCTTCGTTTTAGTCACGTTCGATTGGAACGCGTTACTCCAATTGACGCAGTTCCGATAAGTATCGAACCGCTTCCACAAACAAGATGCCTTGCCGATGTACTTGATATCGCTATTCACGACTATCGCATACAGTACATTGGTAAACTCATTAGGTCTAGCGAAATTGCGAGAAATCTTCCCGCATTCGTCTAGCTCCATCGTGGTTAGTTTGTAGAACCCATACCTATCGATGAGTTTGGATAGCTCCATATCTACATAGGGCCGAGAATCCTCACAGCTTTATTAGCAAGCTCTTCGGTCAGTCCACTCCCAGTTGGTTGTACGTGATGATCATCTAACCCCACGTTATCTGTGGTAAAGTTTGGAATGTCATCGAGAATGACGAAGCTCTCGTATTCGTGACTTTTCAGATACCGAAGTACCGAACGCACTCGAGAACTACCGCCGCCAGTATTGTCCACCACGTCAGAAATTGGGATGTCCAATACCATGCCGATCTCGTCCTTATCTTCTGGATGCGAGAACCAGCTGCTGATGCCAACGACTGTACAGTTCGTTCGCTGAATGATGTCTTGGAGACGGCCCACAAACGTGGTGTGGGCCAACTCTAATAGACCACGCTTTCTCCAAACGATGACGTTCGGATCCTTGCGCATATATTGGTCCATGATATCTCGATCATTGAGCACTGCATCTATGTCAAGGAACAAGAATTTGGGTTTCATTACACCGCCATCGGAGCTTTGATTGCTGGATGGGGATCGTACCCGACTAATTCGAAGTCGTCAACGGTCAGATTCTCGATATCGCTCAGAGACGCATAGTCTTTGTGGATGACCAACTCTGGCAGATCTTTAGGCTGACGATTGATCATCTCTTCGACTTGATCAAAGTGATTGCTGTAGATGTGGACATCGTCGAGCAAGCCAGTCAGGATGCCTGGAGAGTAACCTGTAATGTTCGCTACCATAGTCAACAGGATCGCGTAGCTTGCAATATTAAATGGTTCGCCAAGGAAAATATCGCAGCTGCGCTGATACCAGGTCAGATTCAGACGCCCGCCCTTCACACTAAACCGGAACAGAACATGACATGGCTCGAGTGCCATAGTATCGATGTCGGAAGCGTTCCAAGCACTGACGATCATCTTCCGGCTATTTGGAGTGTCCTTGATCTGCTGGATGACGCGAGCGAGCTGATCTACGCCATTGAAGTTTCTCCACTGGTGGCCGTAAATCTTTCCAAGGTAACCATTTGAATAACCAAGAGCCTTTGCTTGGTTCTCGTAGTTATCGTCCCAGATGGTCTTCTTGTCAGAACCCTTGCCATACGTGATCTCGCGGAGATCGTTGACGTTGTTACCGCCACGGATAAACCATAACAGCTCACCTACAACAGCTCGGAACGCTAGTCTCTTGGTGGTGACAGCAGGGAATCCGTCAGCTAAGTCGAATTGGACCTTAGCTCCAAGAATGGATCGAGTACCTACTCCAGTTCGATCCATCTCATCGCCACCATCCCACAGAATCTCGCGCATTAGATCTTGAAGTTGCTTCATAGCAGCAGGATCCCACCTTCGGATTGTTTGCCAAATTGTTCGGAGACGCCCTTCATGACATCCAGCTGCTTGCGGAGCTCTTGAATAGCATCTTGCAGTTCGCCAATGCACTGCTCGTGCGCCTTGACGGAATCTTGCAACTGAACGATGCACTGCTCGTGGAGAGTCAGACTCTCGGACTGAGCTGTCACGCGATCGGTCAGGATACCGATCATGTAGATCTGGAAGAGATTGGTTTCTTCCTGAGTCATTTGGTCTGGATCTTTGGCCAGAATTGCTTGAATGTCGAGTTGTTCAGTTGTCATTGGATCTCGCTGTATTGATATTTGTTAATGCCATTATCGGCTAGCTCAGCATACACATATTTTCCGGTCTTTTCAAGAACGAAGTCGATCTCGATGAACTTGTTCTGAATGTCCGGAACGATGTACCCACAAGCCATTGTCTCGAGAAGGGATGCAATGGCACCCATACTGAACTGGATGCTGAATCCTGGAATCTCGTACAGATTCATCTGCATTGAGACGGAAGTCCCACAGTATACTGGATATGCAACTCGGAACTTTGCGCGATAGACGAAGTGTCCACCGTGACCAGAACATTTGTTGGGGTCGGATTCGCCAGTCTCGGGAACTCCTTTGAATACAATTGGCTTCCACTTGCGCAGCTTGTAATCGGACCGAAGTCCGACTACTTGGATGAGCGGATGAATGAGATCTGTACTGTTGTGCAGCAGGATATCGTTATGCATTTGCGAAGTCCTCGATGAGGATGTGATCAGTTGGGTTTACGTACACAGGCTCTGCGTACACATTGGCACCCTTCTTCTCGACTACGAATGATACCTCGAAGTATCCGTTGCCTTTGAGATTGATGTGGCCATTAGCGAACATCTTCATGAGCATATCGACGCCAGTTGCACCAAACTGGATAGTCTGACCGTGTGGCAGTTCGAGGTACATATAGTACGCGCTCTGTCCGCGACCGTGACCTTGGATCTTCATGTCCGCCCGATAGACGAAGTGACCGCTTTCCTGGTTGTCGTACGACTCCGGATGATATCCAGTTCGGATCATGCCATTATGGTCGGTGCGCGGACACCACTTACGTTTCTTGTGGTCTTTGCGAACTGCAACAACTTGAATACAGTTCGGCTTGTTACGCTCATTGAAATCTGACCAATCGCGAAGAGTCAGGTCTACTGAGCTGTTGTATCGAGACATTAGTTGGTTACCTTATAGCGATTAACGAGTAAGCCGTCATACCAGTCTTGACCGACCAAATGGAACGATCGGATCTTAGCAAGTACGTCAGCATCAAAAGATACGTCATGTTCGTATGAACCGGCAATGGAAGTCAACACAATTTCGTCAGCCAGATGCAGACAATCGGCAATAACCTTCGGTCCGCCAATTACGCATACCGTATCATACACGTCTGAGAGCTCTGCTAACAGGTTGTCGATGTCGCCGAATGAGATGATGTCGGGGCGGCATCCATCTCGTGTTAGAACGCGATCAAACCCGACTCTCGAGGAGATTACAGCGTGGGTTCTCCCTGGCAAAAGATGCGGAAGGCTGATGAATGTATTGGCACCCATTACAACTACACTATCCTTCGTTTCGCGAGCGAAGTTCAGCATGTCTTGTTTGTTGTGCGGCCATGGCAATCGGTTCTGGAACCCAAAGCTGTTATCCTCGCCTACTGCAAATACGATCTTGATCATGATTTCACCTTAAAATGTAAACTTTGTTGCCACTATCCCAGATTCGTCTGTATCCATTCGCGTACATGTTGTCGACCTCGGACATATCAGGATCGAACGTCTCTAACTTGTCCTTCAGTTTATGCTTCATGAAACTGCTTCTGTGGAACATAGTTGCATCATCGGTCTTGAAATACCAATAGCACGGATCGGAGTCGTGTAAGTATTCGAACCCCAGAGCATCATACAAGTTCCCAATAGACCAGCGTTTGTTGGCATAAGATACTATGGAACCCGGATGGTTCTTTCTGAAGTGCTTGATGATCTTACTAGCTCCGCCAACTACAGTCAATCCTAGTTTATTGCAGAATCTCAACAACTCGTACTTGGCATCGGAGTATCTCGCTGGACCAAACGTCATTAGGCTAACGAGCACTGTGTTGTGGTACAGTCCATAAGCTATCGAGCTATTGGATCCTCCTTGCAAGTGGTTAGCATCGCAGAACGCTCGGGCAGTCTTGGAATCTACAGCTCCAATTTCACACTTCCTCGCGTATACCTTCGAACTTTGTCCATAAGCATTTCGAATGACACTCTTCCAGATCTCCGGTTTCTCGTTCCACTCGTTTTCGAAAACGTGGAACAACTGGATCCCAAGTTTATTGCATTCGTCGGTCTTGTGAACGTGCTTCTTCCGACTCTCAGCGTCATTTTCCTTGGACCCACTGGAGTGCCAGTACAGACCATCAAACTCGATAGCAATCTTAGAATCTGGATCGTAGATGTCTAGTTCCTTAGGTTTCAGGACTGTGCGATCGGACTGCACAGCTGTTTGTGATAAAGTTTTGATGTAGGTGTACACCTCAGTCTCCTGTATAGATGGACCCCAACCGGCGCATTTTGGACATCTAGTTCCGGACCCATGACTAGATGGAGTTTGTTCAAATGGGCCATGAACTGGACAAACAATAGTAACCTTCTCATGGGCGCTAATATATTCAACTCGAGAGTAATCGTACAGCTTGCCGTGGATAGATTCCACCTTCTCGATGAACGACTGCGTTGTATGCTTCTGTCCATCAAATTTACAATCTAGGCACGTTGAGCCCATCAAGTGTTTGTTCGGAGTTTGTTCAAATGGGCCATGAACTGGACAAACAATAGTAACCTTCTCATGGG
>OERK01000396.1_pt1 | contig 10461 bp, 7 predicted proteins | sample 1540001 | NCBI WGS metagenome assembly OERK01 (sample SAMEA3891246, study PRJEB23780) | metagenome | biome: terrestrial biome; feature: animal house; material: water of meat washing | place: Italy | collected 2015-05-12
CGGAGGTGTAGCCAATCGCAAAAGAGGGGGGTATAGGTTGCATGATGTTGGGCCCATTGTTGGGCCAATCCACAAAAAAGCACAAAAGGTTAGCCTCAGTGAGAAGCTAACCCTTTGTTTTATATGGTGCCGATAAGGGGAATCGAACTCCTGACCTTCGCATTACGAATGCGCTGCTCTACCAACTGAGCTATACCGGCTTGTTGCTCTCCACATTCATAAAAAATGACCGGCAAGTCAATTGAGCCAACTCGATTTTATGAGTTGGCTCATGGTGTTAGCAGTCTTAGAGATCGACGAACTCGGGGATGTGGGCGCGGCCGCGGCTTTCGAGGAAATCGAGCAGGGCGCGGGGGGAGCGCACCAGGATCCGCTCTTGCGGGAAGCCCGCTTCGGTCACCAGACGGTGGCAATGGTCAAAATCGCCAAGAGTAAATGCCACGTGGGAATCGGAGCCGAAAGTGAGATAGGCCCCCAGATCTCGCGCGGCTTCGACTATGGCACGGCAGTTGCCTTCGCTCCCCGGGCGGGAATGAATGAAGGAGGAGTTGTTGATCTCCAGCGCTACCCGATAGTCAGCGGCCGCCTTGACCACCGCCTGAATGTCGATGGGAAATGAGGGGTTGCCCGGGTGGCTGATCATGTCGACCCGGCCGCTCTTGATGGCGTTGATCATCGCCTGGGTGTGGGTTGCCTGATCGCAGGGAGGGAATACCTGCTCATGAAAGCCCGCCATGATCATGTCGAGGCGCGACTCGTAACGCTCGGGAAAATCGATCTCCCCCTCCAGGTTTTTGATGTTGGCCTCGATACCCCGCAGGATCCCTACCCCATCCACCACTCTTGGCAATATCGGCAAGTTGGCAAAGTGCCAGACATGAGGGGCATCGGCCATCTCGGGGCCATGATCCGTGGTGGCGAACAGCTTGATCCCCTTGGCCCTGGCTATCGGCAGATAGTCGTGGATGGTGCTGTAGGCATGGGTGCTGGCAATGGTGTGAGTGTGGGTATCGACCGGGTACTTCATCTTCTCTCCCCTCATATTTTGAAAGGGCAGCATAGCAAAGAGCGGCAGCTTGGGCCACGCCAGTGCTTGCCACACTTTGTCACAAAATACCGCGAAGCTGACATAGTCTGAGGGGCTCTGGCTGGCATACTGCCCCCGTCGATACATGCCTGAACTCGCATCGACAGTTTGCCGTCAGGATGACGCGAACTCACTTTCCCCACCGTCGCGCCCTGCGGCGGTTTTTTTTGCCTGCAAACCGCAAACCGGTAACAAACGCGCAAAAAAAGGCCCAACTAGCATGGTGCAGGTTGGGCGAGACTTAATGTTTAATTGCAGTGGCATAGATATAGAGTCCTGCTTTTTGACTAAGTTCCGCCCACTTTGCTTTTTTCATCGAAAAACATTCCGCTAACACTCATTCACATTCTCTTGACACTTCACGTTATGAAACGTACTTTTTAAACATTCGTTTAAGTGAGGTGTCCAGTGAGTAAAATCGATACCAAAAACCGTATTCTCGACGCCGCTGAAGTGCTGTTTGCCGAGCGGGGATTCGCCGATACCTCTTTGCGTCTGATCACCAGCGAGGCCGACGTCAATCTGGCGTCGGTGAACTATCACTTCGGCTCCAAGAAGGAGCTGATCCAGGCGGTGCTCGACCGCTATCTGAGCCTGTTTATGCCCGATCTCGATGCCCGCCTGCGGGTACTGATGGAGCAGGAGCAGCTGACCCTGCTGCAACTGTTTGAAAGCTTCGTCGAGCCGCTGATGAAGCTCTCGGCGGTGCGGGCCAACGGCCCGGCCATCTTCATGCAGCTGCTGGGGCGCGGCTATATCGACAGCCAGGGCCACCTGCGCCGCTTTATCACCGCCCACTACGGCCCCATTCTGATGCGGATCACCCAGGCGATCTCCAAGGCCAATCCGGCCCTGTCGCCAGCGGATCTCTTCTGGCGCCTGCACTTCACCCTGGGCACCGTCGTATTCACCATGGCCTCCGCCGATGCCCTGCGCGACATCGCCCTGGCCGACTTTGGCCAGCAGCTCGATGTGGAAGGGCTGGTGCGCAACGTTATTCCTTATCTGGCGTCCGGAGTCGGGGCGCCCGTGGAGTCGACCAGGCTCTCCCTGGCCGTGTAACAACCAACAATAAATCAACGGAAACAGTGAAATAGAAGGAACTTCGGTATGATCACATTGCTTGTCCTGCTGGTGCTGGCGATAGCCGTTGTGCTCGGCGTACCCTCCATCCGTAAAAAGGTGGTAACCCGTCCGGTGTTCGGCATCTTCAAAAAGATACTGCCGCCCTTGTCAGCTACCGAGCGGGAGGCCATGGAAGCCGGCTCCGTCTGGTGGGATGGCGAGTTGTTTCGCGGCAACCCCGACTGGAAAAAACTGCACGGCTACGGCAAGGCCGAGCTGACCGCAGAGGAGCAGGCCTTTATCGACAATCAGGTCGAAACCCTGCTCGCCATGGTTGATGACTTCAAGATCGTCAACGAAACCAAAGACCTGCCGGAGCCGGTGTGGGACTATCTGAAGAAGGAAGGCTTCTTCTCCCTGATCATCCCGAAATCCTATGGCGGCCGCGAGTTCTCGGCGATTGCCAACTCCACCATCGTCACCCGCATTGCCACCAAGAGCCTGAGCGTGGCGGTCACCGTCATGGTGCCGAACTCCCTCGGCCCGGGCGAGCTGCTGATGCACTACGGCACCCAGGCCCAGAAAGATTTCTGGCTGCCGGGGCTGGCCAATGGCAAAGAGGTGCCCTGCTTCGCCCTGACCGGGCCGGAAGCGGGCTCCGATGCAGGCGCCATTCCTGACAAGGGGATCGTCTGCAAAGGGATGCACAAGGGTGAAGAGGTGCTGGGTATTCGCCTCAACTGGAACAAGCGCTACATCACCCTGGCGCCGCGCGCCACCGTGCTGGGGCTGGCGTTCAAACTCTATGACCCGGAAAAACTGCTGGGTGACAAGGAAGAGCTCGGCATCACCTGCGCCCTCATCCCCACCAGCCACCCGGGCGTGCGTGTCGGCGATCGCCACTACCCCATGGGTCTGGCGTTCCTGAACGGCCCGACCTTCGGCAAGGATGTGTTCATTCCGCTCGACTGGATCATCGGCGGCCCGGATTACGCCGGTCGCGGCTGGCGCATGCTGGTCGAATGCCTCTCCGCCGGTCGCGGCATCTCGCTGCCTGCCCTGGGCACCGCTTGCGGTCACATGGCGAGCCGCACCGTGGGCGCCTACTCCTATGTGCGCAAGCAGTTCGGCATGTCCATCGGCAAGTTTGAAGGGGTGCAGGAAGCGCTGGCCCGCATCGGCGGCCTCACCTATCAGCTGGAAGGGGCCCGTCGCATGACCGCAGGTTCGCTGGACTTGGGTCAGGCACCGGCCATCGTCACCGCGATTTCCAAGTACCACATGACCGAAATGGCGCGCCAGATCATGGATGACTCCATGGACATCCACGCCGGTCGTGCCATCCAGCTGGGCCCGAAAAACTACACCGGCTACGCCTACATGGGCATTCCGGTCGCCATCACGGTGGAAGGGGCCAACATCCTGACCCGCAACCTGATGATCTTCGGGCAAGGGGCTACCCGCTGCCACCCGTACGTCTTTGCCGAGCTGGAAGCGGCGGCCGATACCGACGTGGAACGCGGTCTCGAGAAGTTTGACGCCCTGCTGATGAAGCACATCGCCTTCGGCGCCGGCAACTTCTTCGGTTCCCTGTTCCAGGGGCTGACTCTGGGTCAGTTCAACAGCGCGCCGGTAGCCGGTGAAACCGCCCGCTACTACAAGCAGCTCTCCCGCATGAGTAAAGGGCTGGCCCTGTGCGCCGACGTCTCCATGCTGATGCTGGGTGGCGATCTCAAGCGCAAGGAGATGATCTCCGCCCGTCTGGGTGACGTGCTGAGCCACCTCTACCTGGCCTCCGCCACCCTCAAGCATTACGAGGATCAGGGCCGCATGGTCTCCGATCTGCCGTTCGTGCAGTACGCGGTGGAGCGCAACCTCTACCTGATTGGCAAGGCGTTCGAGGGCTTCTTCCAGAACTTCCCGAACAAGGTGGTGGGTGCCGTACTCAAGCGCGTGGTGTTCCCGTTCGGCGTCGGTTACAAGATGCCGGCCGACGATCGCTGCCACGCCATCTGTCTGGCCATGATGAAGCCGGGCGAGTTCCGCGACCGTCTGACCGCCCTCTGCTATGTGGGCAAAGACGAGGCGGATCCGGTCGGTCTGATGGAGCGTGCCTTCCAGGCCATGGTCGCTGTGCAGCCCTACGAGAAGAAGCTGGTGCAGGCCCAGAAAGAGGGCAAACTGCCCCGCAAACTGGCCCTGCCGGAGCTGGTTGCCGCCGCGCTGGCCGGTTCCATCCTGAGCAAGGACGAAGCGGACAAACTGCTGGCCGCCGATGCCCTGCGCTACGAAGCGATTCAGGTAGACAACTTCGCCCCGGGCGAGCTGGAAGGCTTCTCCCAGCAAGCAAACAAGCAGCCAAACAAGGTCGAGCACGCCGCCTGATCCCCTGGCAAACCTGCACCAAACCGGCCCTCGTGGCCGGTTTTTTTGTTTGTTAACCATGCATTTACAAGCCGGGAGAATTCCAGTTAAATGCTTGAGTCCCTGTTGCAGGGGCTTTGGAAGCAAGGCCAGCGGAATGGCCGATAACAACAACTCAGGAAGAGTGAATGAACCTCGCCAAAACGGCGATCGAACGCCCCATCTGGGTGGCGGTCTCGATCGTGCTGATTTTCCTGCTGGGCCTGCTCAGCATCCGGGGACTGCCGATCCAGCTGTTCCCCGACATCGACCGTCCACACCTCAACATCTCGGTGAGCTGGCGTTCAGCCTCGCCCCAAGAGATGGAGTCGGAGATCACCGACCCCATCGAGCAGGAGATGCAGGGGGTGCAGGGGCTCAAGAGCCTTGTCAGCAACAGCTATCCCGGCTTTACCGAAATCGACATGGAGTTTGCCCTCGGCACCGACATGCAGCGGGCCCAACTCGATGTGATTTCGCGACTGAACCGGGTCTCGGGATTGCCGGACAAGATCGGCGGCCCCTACGTCAACAACTACAGCAGCAACGATACCCTCACCTTCTTCTTCATCCAGCAGCTGCCCGGCGCCAAAGGGGTGATCGATGATCATCAGGCGTTGATCGAGGCGCGGGTCAAACCCGAGCTGGAGCGCATCGAAGGGGTCTCGACGGTCGCAGTCGAGGGGATCAACGAGCGCCAGATCCAGATCCGCTTCGACCCCTACCGCGCCGCCGAGCTGGGGGTGGAGATCCCGGTGCTGGCCAGCCGGGCCACCACCGGCTGGGACGTGTCGGCCGGTACCCTCGACATCGGTCGCTGGGAGTACAAGCTGCGCTTCGCCGGTCGCTACGATGTCGAGACGCTGGGGGACAAGGTGGTGGACTGGCGCGATGGCCTGCCCATCTATCTGCGGGATGTGGCGGAAGTAAGGGTGGCCAGGGAAGAGAACCCGGTGCTGCGGATCCAGAACGGCAATACCGCCATCGCCGCCCAGATCTTCAAGGAGAGCGGCGCCAATGCCCTGGCATCCCTTGAGGCGATCAAGGCCCGGGTGAACGAGCTCAACCGCGAGGTGCTGGAGCCGGTCGGGCTGCACATGGAGCAGTCGTTCGATGCCTCCCTCTACATCAATCGCGCCGTCAGCATGGTCACCGCCAACCTGGGGCTCGGGGTGCTGCTCTCCTGCGCCATCCTCTGGCTCTTCCTGCGCCAGCTCAAGGCGACCCTGATGATTGCCCTCGCCATCCCCATCAGCATCATGCTCACCTTCTGCCTGCTCAAGGTGATGGATCGCACCCTCAACATCATCTCGCTGGCGGGCATCGCCTTTGCCGTCGGCATGGTGCTCGACGCCGCCATCGTGGTGCTGGAGAGCATCTACCGGCGCCACGAGCGGGGGGATTTGAGCAAGGCGGAGGCGGCGCTCGAAGGCACCCGTCAGGTGTGGACGGCGCTGGTCGCCTCCACCCTCACCACGGTCGCCATCTTCCTGCCGGTGCTGCTGCTCAACGATGTGGAGGGTCAGCTGTTTGCCGATCTGGCGCTCACCATCGCCTGCGCCGTGACGGTCTCCATGCTGGTCGCCGTCATCGTGCTGCCCGCGGTGGCGGCGCGCTGGATGGGGCGTGAAACGCTGACCGATCCCTATGAGTCGCTGTGGCAGCGCACTACCCGTCACGTGATCCGCTGGACCTCGACCTCACGCCAGCGCTGGACGGTCATCACCCTGATGATGAGTCTGCCGGCACTGGCCACCTGGGCGCTGCTGCCCAAGATGGACTATCTGCCGGACGTGAAACGGGACGCGGTGGATGTCTGGATGAACTTCACCCCCGGGGTCAACCTCAAGGCCCAGCGCGAAGAGGTGATCGATACCCTGATCGCCCGCCTCGCCCCCTACATGAAGGGGGAGAAAGAGCCTGCCCTCAAGAACTACTACATCTTGCGCTACCCGGGGGGCGCCCAGATTGGCGTGCGCCCCAAGGACGAGACCCGCATCAAGGAGCTGGAGAGCCTGTTGATGAAACAGCTGCTGGTGGGTATTCCCGACACCCGGGTGTTCGGCGGTCAGGGGTCGCTGTTTGGCGGCTTTGACAGCGAGAACGGCGTCTCCCTGCTGCTGCAGGGGGGCAACCTGCCCGAGCTCTATCAGGCGGCCCGTGCCAGCATGGGGATCCTCAGCAAGGACCTGCCGGGAGCACAGATCCGGCCCGAGCCGAGTCTCGACTTCACCGCCCCCGAGCTCAAACTGGTGCCGCAAGATCGGCGTCTCGCCGAAGTGGGTTGGGATCGCACGCCCCTGCCCACCATCATCCAGACCTTTGGCGACGGCTTGCGGGTTGGCGAGTATTTCGACGGCGAGGATCGGCTCGACATCATGCTGATGGGGCAGAGCTCCGCCAATCCGGACGAACTGAAGGCAGTGCCGCTGGCCACCCCCTCCGGGCGCATCGTCCCCCTTGGCGAGCTGCTGCGGGTGGAGCATGACATGGGCCCGGCCAGCATCTTCCGGGCCGATGGGCGGCGCAGCATCATCCTGCAGATAGCCCCCCCGGCGGGCATGACCATGGAGCAGGTGATCGACACCCTGAAAAACCGCAGTTTTGCTGCCATCCGGCCCCTGCTACCCGCCGGTGGCGAGCTGCAGATCGCAGGCAACGCCGACAGCCTGCAACAGGCGCTCGACAATCTGGGGACCATCTTCCTGTTCGCCGTGGTGATCCTGCTGGTGCTGCTGTGGGGGGTGTTTGCCTCCCTCAAGGATGCCCTGCTGGTGCTGCTCACCCTGCCCCTTGCCTCGGTTGGCGGCGTGCTGGCGCTGCAACTGAGCGGGCTGCTGGTGCCGCTGCCGATGGATCTGCTCACCATCATCGGCTTTGTCATCCTGCTGGGACTGGTGGTCAACAACGCCATCCTGCTGGTGCATCAGACCCGCACCGCCGAGCGGGACGGCATGAGCCGCCAGCTGGCGGTGGCCGATGCCCTGCAAAGCCGGATGCGCCCCATCGCCATGACCAGCCTCACCAGCATCTTCGGCATGCTGCCGCTGATGCTGAGCCCGAGCGAAGGGAGCGAAATTTACCGCGGGCTCGCCACCGTCATTGTCGGCGGCATGAGCTGCAGCACCCTGTTTACCCTGATCCTGTTGCCTGCCTTCCTGCGTCTCGGGGAGCAGGTGGCGATCCCACAACCCCTGCGCCAGCGGGCCTGAGCAAGGAGCTCATCGATGACACATATGATTACCCGAATGTTGGCTGGCGCTGTGCTGATTGCAGGCAGTGCGCTACCGGTATTGGCCGATCAGGGCAAGATGGTGACCCTGGCGGATGTGACCCAAGGGGATGCGGCCGCCAATATCTGGGTCAGCGGCACGGTGGCGAGTCGCCAGCAGGCGGCGCTCAGCGCCGAAGTGAGCGGCCGGGTGGAGTGGATCGCCGAATTTGGCAGCCGGGTCAAAAAAGGGGACGAGCTGCTGCGCCTCGACAGCGCGGCACTGCGCCTCTCGCTGGAGCAGGCTCGCGCCGAGCAGGCGAAATGGCAGAGCAACCTGCGCTTCGCTCGCGCCGAATCCCAGCGGATCACCCGGCTGCACCAGCAAAAGAGCGCCTCCCAGAGCCAGTACGACAAGGCCAGCTACGATGTGGAGCAGGCCGCGCTGGCCGAGCGACTGGCCGCCATACAGGTGAACCAGATTGAAGAACAGCTGCGCCGCAGCCACATCTATGCCCCGTTCGACGGGGTGGTGAACAACCACTTCATCCAGCCCGGCGAGCATGTGGACGCGGGCGAGCAGGCGCTGGAGCTGGTCAACCCGGATCAGCCGGATATCCGCCTGCAGGCCCCCATTCTCTGGGCCCAGCAGCTGGCGCCGCAAACCCGGCTGCGGGTGGAGGGGGAGCAGCTGAGCGGTCACGGCGTCTATTACCAGCGAGCCGCCAGCGCCGATCCCAAGTCGCGCCTCATCGAGCTGCGCCTCAAACCGGAAGCGGGCACCTTCATCATCGGCTCGCCGGTACGGGTTGCCCTGCCACTGGGGGATCAGCAGAGCATGCTGCTGCCCCGGGATGCTCTGGTGCTCGGCACCGATGGCAGCGTGGTCTATCAGGTGGCGCGAAGCGGCAAGGCGCTCAAGGTGAATCGGGTGCCGGTCACCGTGCTGTTTGGCGACAGCCAGCAGGTGGCGGTGAGCGGCGCCCTCAAGCAGGGGGATCGGGTGGTGGTGCGCGGCGCGGGCAGCCTGCAGGATGGCGACACCATAGCGCTGTTCAAGGGCTAACCACGCCCGACGCAGGCTGGCCAATCTTTGCCCGCTTGACCCGGGACATACAGCCAAACGGGCCACAGTTTGCTATCTTGGCGGCCATCACTCGCGTTTAGAGCAATCAACACCCATGAGCATTATTTTGGGCATCGATCCGGGTTCGCGGATCACCGGATACGGGGTTATCCGGGTCGTGGGCGGCAAGGCCGAATACTTGGGCTCTGGCTGCATCCGCACCGATTGCGGCGAGCTGCCGGAGCGCCTCAAGCAGGTCTATGACGGGGTATGCGAGATCATCACCCAGTTCAAACCCACCGAGTTTGCCATCGAGCGGGTCTTTATGGCCCGCAACGCCGACTCGGCCCTGAAACTGGGGCAGGCCCGGGGCAGCGCCATCGTCGCCGCGGTCAACGCCTATCTGCCGGTGAGCGAATACTCTGCCACCCAGATCAAGCAGGCAGTGGTGGGCACCGGCGGCGCCGCCAAGGAGCAGGTGCAGCATATGGTGACCCATCTGCTGAAACTCTCCGCCACCCCGCAGGCGGATGCAGCAGATGCCCTCGGCGTCGCGCTCTGCCACCTGCACACCCGCCAGAGCCTGATCAAGATGGCCGGCCGCGCCAGCAGCTCGGTACGTGGCCGCTATCGCTGAGCCCTTATGTCGCCCACGGCTCGTCTCTGTGTCAGCAAATAAAAAACCGCCCCGGATATCCGGGGCGGTTTTGTTTTGGGCGCGGAATAGAGAGCAATCCGGAGAGCAAGGTCATGCACGCCAGCTCCATCAAAAGTTGCAATCGAGCGACACGTGCGCCGACGTGACGAGCAACTCGATTATCATCGTAAACCCGTACCGTATTGCCATCAGACACAACGCGAAAGAGGCTTATAAATCACACTCTTGGCAATAGATACTTGCTTTCAATTAGTCGTGTCCGCAAACAATACAACCTCGAGTTACAAACTGATATGAATCACGCCAAGGAAGAATTAGATATGGAAAAAATCGGACTTTCCGCTAACGCACTTCTGCTATGTGGTTGTTCTGCTGCTGGCGTCGTAATAAGCAACGACCCTTGGCAAAATCTGTCCCAAGCAGATGTGCTGATTGAACATGGGCGGGCAACCGCTGCAGAAAAACTTATCGTCGAAGCCAGAAACCTTTGCAAGGAAGACGCGGTTTGCCATGCCATGGCAGATAGAGAATATGCCCTGCTACTCCTATCTTCTTCCGTTGGTTCTACTTGGACAGAACACTATAAAGAACAAGGATTTATAGATCAGACAGTCAACCTGCAAAACAGGACAATCAAGGCAGCAGCATATCTGGAGCAGGCCGCCACTCAGCTAAATACAACAACCGCTTACGACAAGCTGAGCAATGTGCAGCTACTAAAAGCCTCTGTCTATCAGGAACTGCAGGATCAAAAAAGTACCTGTTCATCCCTGGCTCAAGCGCTGACAGCCTACCAAGATAATCTGCGCCATAACCCAGGCGCAGCCCCGCAGGGGGTGGATGGTTACGCCTCGCTGGGAGACTATATCATCGCACGGCAGAAAGCCGTTCGCTGTATGTAAACAGGTATCTTATGGTTCAGTGCCCCTTGCCAGCATTGGCAAGGGGCACTGTGTTAAACCACCTCCCCC
>OERK01000402.1_pt1 | contig 10297 bp, 7 predicted proteins | sample 1540001 | NCBI WGS metagenome assembly OERK01 (sample SAMEA3891246, study PRJEB23780) | metagenome | biome: terrestrial biome; feature: animal house; material: water of meat washing | place: Italy | collected 2015-05-12
AAGACTATAATTTGTGGTTGCGTGTGATCGGTAACAACCATAAGGTGGCTAACTTGCCAGATGTTCTGCTATATGCTCGTGTTGGCAATGGTATGCATGCACGTCGTAAAGGTTACGAATATATTAAAAGTGAAAAACAATTACTAAAATTAAAAAAAGAACTCAAAATTCAGAGCCCAATACATGCTAATATTCTCTTCCTAATAAGGTCTGCTTTTAGGCTGATGCCTAGTTCATTGCTAGGTAAAATTTATAATACTTTTCTTCGAAAAAAAGTTCATAAATAAGAGTGGTAATTTTAGTAATGAAACGTTTAGTTGATGTTGTCATCTCACTAATAGCCTTAATCCTTTTGTCACCAATTTTTTGCTTGGTTGCTTTTAAGGTCCGTAAAAACTTAGGTTCTCCAATATTTTTTCTGCAAGAACGTCCTGGTAAAGATGGTAAACTCTTTAAAATGATCAAGTTTCGCTCTATGAAAGATGCAGTGGATAAAGACGGCAATCCATTACCAGATGAAAAGCGTATTACGCCTTTTGGACAAAAATTGCGTTCTACAAGTTTAGATGAAATGCCACAACTCATAAACGTCTTAAAAGGGGATATGAGTATTGTTGGACCACGTCCTATGCTTAAAGACTTTGTAGCATTATATTCACCAGAACAAGCTCGTCGTCTGGAAGTTAAACCCGGTATGACTGGCCTAGCTCAGGTAAGTGGTCGAAATGAACTTGATTATGAAGAACGTTTTAAATGCGACGTATGGTATGTAGATAACCATAATACTTTGGTTGACTTTAAAATCATGTTCAAAACAGTCGCTGTGATGACCAAACGAGAAGGTATTAATGCACCGGGTCATGTTGGCCCTTCTTTATTTCAAGGAAATGATCCTGAAAAAATTAAAGATGAAATCAAGTCATAATTTTTTATTAGTGAACTATTTGTAATGATCAAAAAAGCCATTCTCCCAGTCGCAGGCCTTGGTACACGTTTTTTACCTGCGAGCAAGTCTATTCCCAAAGAAATGGTCACAGTAGTTGACCGACCAGCGATTGAATATGTTGTAAAAGAAGCAGTTGCTGCTGGCATTGAACAGATTATTCTTGTTACCCATTCTTCAAAAGCTTCGATTGAAAATTACTTTGATCGAAATTTTGAGCTAGAAACCACTCTAGAATATAAAAAGAAATTTGATTTACTCAAAGAAATCACTGAAATTTTACCGCCACATGTGAGTGTAATCAGTGTGCGTCAACCACAGCCACTTGGTTTAGGTCATGCTGTACTGTGTGCAAAAGCTGTAGTAGGTGATGATGATTTTGCTGTGCTATTGCCAGATGTTCTTGTAAAAGATTCATCAGAAACCAATGATTTGAGTTTAATGATTCAACGTTTTGATGAAACCCATGCATCACAAATTATGGTGGAAGCTGTACCAGATCACATGGTAGATCAATACGGTATTGTGGATGTTGCCTCTATACCTGCCGAAGGGCATAGCATTCAAATGCAAGGTATCGTGGAAAAACCTGCTGTCGACGCTGCGCCATCAAATTTATCGGTAGTGGGTCGCTATATTTTACCTGCCAAAATTATGCAATTACTTGAGAACACGCCTAAAGGGGCAGGTAATGAGATTCAGTTGACCGATGCAATTGCAGCTTTGCAAGCGACCGATACGGTGGAAGCCTATCGCATGAAAGGTCAAACTTTTGATTGCGGCAGTAAATTGGGCTATCTCAAAGCAGTTTTACATTATGGCGTAGACCATCCAAAATTAGGTGAAGAATTTAAAGCGCTGATCAAAGAACTAAAACTATAAAAAGAGATTGATATGAAGGTTGCAGTATTTGGACAAACACTCTTTACAGGTGTATTTGCTGCTTTGCTAGCAGAATGCGGTCATCACGTTTTTTGGTATGAACCACTGAAAACGTATGAAAGCGAACAAATGTATATGCAAGATGAAGCTGTAAAAAATCTACTCAACAAACAACAAAGTAGTTTTTTAAAATACTGCGATTTTAATGATATTCCATTAGATGCAGATGCCTATTTCTTCAGTTTTAACCCAGCTGAAGAAACTCAAGCGATTGAGATATTAAAACAATTAAAGTCTCGTCCCATTATTCACCCTAAACTGATGATCAATGCGTCTACTTTAGGACTGCATGGGACAGAAAAATTTGTAAAAATTTTGCATGAAGATGAGTGGGTCTACTTACCCGACATGATTCAGGAAGGAAACGCTTTACAAAGTTTTGCCCAAGCCAAGCAGTTGATTGTTGGGTCTGCATCAGATGCTGCTCAAATTAAAATTAAGGAACTCTTACGTCCTTTATTTCCACGTCAGCAGCAATATTTATTTATGCCCATTGTAGATGCCGAATTTACCAAGTTGAGTATCTCCGGCATGTTGGCGACACGAATTAGTTATATCAATGACTTGGCAGTGGTTGCTGAGAAATTAGGCATTGATATTGAGTCAGTTCGTCAGGGGATGGCTGCGGATAATCGTATTGGAGGATCTTATCTCTATCCGGGGGCAGGTTTTGGTGGAGAAAACTTTTCACATGATATTCAGACCCTAACGCATACGGTGTCAGGTGTGGGTGCAAATAGCCAACTCCTTGCACAAGTTTGGGACATTAATGAGCAGCAAAAAGAAGTTTTATTCCGTAAATTATGGAATTATTATCATGGTGATTTAAAAGGGAAAACTGTTGCGATATGGGGCGCTGCATTTAAAGAAAAAACGTCCAGTACGCGACAATCTCCTATTCATGCCATGTTGGCAGCACTATGGGCTCAAGGTGTAAAAGTTAAATTACACGACCCTCAAGCCTTGGATGAAATTAAAAAAATATATGGTGAGCGACCTGATCTTATATATTGCACAGAGCAATATGAGGCAGTGCAAGATGCGCATGCTTTGTGTTTATTGACTGCATGGAAACAATATTGGAGTCCTGATTATACCGAATTGCTTAAAACCATGCAGCACCCACTTATTTTGGATGGGCGCAATATTTATGATCCAGCGTATGTGAAGTCTCAAGGTTTTGCATATATGGGGGTAGGACGCTAATGGCTATTAAAACTCAACCCTATACGGTCGAACATGTAGATTCAGTTGTAGGCGGACTTCATGGTTTAAAAGCTGAATTTGAAAATAGGCATTTAACAGAACTCTTTGCTGAGGACCCTCAGCGATTCGAAAAATTCTCTGTGACTTTAGAGCCGGTGGTTTTTGATTTTAGTAAACATAGAGTCAATCAGCCCGTTGTCAAAAATCTAGTCCAGTGGGCACAGACACAAGATTTAACGTCGTGGATAAAGCGTTTATTTTCTACTGAAGAAATTAACTATACCGAACAGCGTGCAGCCATGCATTGGGCGCTACGGTTACCTAAAGATGATCAGTCTCATCCTGAATTAGCAAAACAAGTGCATACACAACTTGAGCGTATGTATGCTTTGGTAGAAAAAATTCATGCGGGTCAGTGCCGCGGCGCAACTGGCGAAGTCATTCAAGATGTGGTGAATATTGGTGTTGGAGGGTCAGATTTAGGACCACTGATGGTGAGTCATGCCTTATCTGATTTCAAAAAATCCACATATAAGCCACTCAATGTACATTTTGTTTCGACCATTGATGGTAGTCAGCTTTCAGATTTATTGCATCAACTTCGCCCCGAAACCACGCTGTTTATTATTTCTTCAAAATCGTTCGGGACCATTGATACCTTATCTAATGCGCAAACAGTTCGTTTATGGCTTGAAAAAGCACTTGGGCAAGAATCACAAATTTTAAAGCATCATTTTATTGGCGTATCTACCAAAGCAGATAAAATGACAGAATGGGGTATTGCAGCCGAAAACCAATTTTTGCTCTGGGATTGGGTAGGCGGTCGCTATTCACTTTGGTCATGTATTGGTTTACCGATTGCACTGACGATCGGAGTTGATGGCTTTAAACAACTGTTAGCTGGCGCATATGCAGTAGACCAGCATTTTCAGACGGCACCTTTCGAACAAAATATTCCTGTATTAATGGGCTTATTGGGTGCGTGGAATAATAATTTCCTTGATATTCATACTCATGCAGTACTGCCCTATGATGGACGTTTGAAATATTTCGCCTCTTATTTGCAGCAGTTGGAAATGGAATCCAATGGTAAATCGATTCAGCGTAATGGTCGAAAAGTGGACTGGGATACTTGCCCGATTATATGGGGGGAAGTGGGACCAAATGCACAGCATGCTTTTTACCAATTGCTGCATCAAGGCAGTCAAGCAGTGAGTTGTGATTTCATTGCGCCAGTGCAGCGCTATCAGGCCCAACAATTTACCTATGTCGATAATGCAGAGGCGCTGGTGGAACAGCATCATTTGGCCTTATCCAATTGTTTGGCTCAATCGCGCTTACTGGCATTTGGTAATCAAGCTTTAAATCAACATGAAGTACAAGATTTGCCGGAATATAAACAATATGAAGGTAATCAACCAAGTTCAACCATTTTATTGCAAGAGCTAAATCCATATAGTTTGGGCATGTTGATCGCAATGTATGAACATAAAGTTTTTGTACAGTCGGTGCTTTGGAACATTAACCCGTTTGATCAATGGGGTGTAGAAAAAGGCAAAGAAATTGCCAATCAGCTACTTCCAATATTAAATGGTGATCGAAAGGATATTTCGGATTTAGATGGTTCAACGCAAGGCTTACTACAAATATTATTAGGAAAAACCAATGGCTAAAATTTTAGTAACAGGTGGTGCAGGTTATATTGGTTCACATACTTGTATTCAACTTTTGAGCGCAGGGCATGAGGTTGTTGTACTGGATAATTTGTCCAACAGTTCTGTCGAATCTTTAGCACGTGTTCAAGCGTTGGCAGCTAAAAAATTAGATTTTGTTGAAGGTGATATTCTCGATCAGCAAATTTTAGATCAAATTTTTCAGCATCATTCTATTGATGCAGTGATTCACTTTGCAGGTTTAAAAGCTGTGGGTGAAAGCCAAAAAGAGCCACTAAAATATTTTGAAAATAATATCTCGGGTTCTATTAGCTTAGTTAAAGCGATGGAGCGTGCTCAAGTTTTTAAGTTGGTCTTTAGTTCATCTGCAACAGTTTATGATGAAGCCAATATTTCACCCTTGAATGAAACCATGCCTACAGGTATGCCAAGTAATAACTATGGCTATACCAAACTGATTGTCGAGCAATTGCTTGAGAAATTGGCATTAGCAGATGAGCGTTGGTCAATCGCATTGCTGCGTTATTTTAACCCTGTAGGCGCACATCAAAGTGGTCAAATTGGTGAAGACCCACAAGGGATACCCAATAATTTGATGCCTTATGTCACACAGGTGGCAGTCGGCCGTCGTGATAAGTTGTCAATTTTTGGCAATGATTATGACACGGTAGATGGTACAGGTGTGCGTGATTATATTCATGTGGTTGATTTGGCCAATGCACATTTATGCGCATTGAATCATCGTTTAAAAACGCAAGGATGCCGCGCTTGGAATATTGGTACAGGCAATGGGATTTCAGTAAAACAGATTCGAGATACTTTTGAAAAAGTGAATGGAGTTGAGATACCTTTTGAATATGTACCTCGTCGAGAAGGTGATGTTGCAACCTCATTTGCTGACAATGCCCGTGCTGTTGCAGAATTAGATTGGCAGCCTCAATATGGTTTAGAAGATATGTTGAAAGATAGCTGGAACTGGCAAAAGCAAAATCCGAATGGATACAACTAAGATTTAAATTTAGTGTGTAAATTCATTAAAGACAGTGTGGCGAATTTTGTATTTGCCATACTTCTAACTATTTTACTTAAATATTGAGTCGTGTATTGATTGTGCAAAAATAATAATAGATCTTATCTTTTATTTGAAAAAAATCGTTATCATATGTGAAAGATAAATTGATTGAAATAATATATGAAATATCAAACCCTTAGAGTTCTATCACTTGCGATTTTTTCTTCTCTAGCTCTGCCAGTTTATGCTCAGGGGGTCATTTTGAATAATAATGATCTACGTACAGATCTAAATTGGCTAAACCAACAAGGTGTGATCCAAATTAGCACTTCGACTTGGCCATTGAGTGGTGAAGAAATTCAGCGTGCATTATCTACTGCCAAAATTGAAAATAATGCTCAGCAGAAAGTTATCAATTCGGTTATGGCAAATTTAGAAGCAGAAAATACCTCTATTAAGCTCGCTTTATTTGCTGAAACAGATCCACAAAATATCCCGCAAAAATTTGCAGATGAGCAAAAATCGCAATATCAAGCGGCGCTTGAATTGAATGCAGGTGGAAAGCAGTGGGATGCAAGACTGCGAGTCAATGCTGAAAAAGATCCAATCATTGATCATGGGCAAGATGTAAATGTAGAAGGTTCGTATATTGCGGGTAAATTATGGAATCAATGGTTGATTGCTGGTCAAATCCCTACCTATTGGGGTCCTGGACATGAGGGTAGCTTAATCCGTGGTGATGCAAGCCGTCCAGTGTATGGATTGACCATGCAGCGTGCTGAACAACAAGCATTTGAAACAAAGTGGCTGTCATGGATTGGTCCTTGGCAATATCAAGCCTTTGCAGGTCAATTAGATGATTACCATGCAATTCCAGACGCCAAACTATTAGGATTTCGTTTAACTGCACAGCCATTGCCGTACTTGGAGCTTGGTGCTTCTCGAATTCTTCAATGGGGAGGTGAAGGGCGGTCAGAAAGTTTTGACTCATTATGGAATGCGATTAAAGGTAATGACAACTTTGATGATGGTGCTCTAGATAAGTCTAATCAAATCGCAGGTTTTGATGCACGCCTTAATTTAAACCGCTGGAGTGGTGTGCCGATTAGCCTTTATGGGCAATATGTAGGTGAAGATGAAGCTGGGCTTCTTCCTTCAAAAAAAATGTATTTAGCAGGTGTCGATTATTCTTCACAATTCAATAATATGCCATTTCAATTATATACGGAATGGGCAGATTCTCGAACCAATCGTGATGTGCTTGGTATTTCTTATGAACATCGTAACTATAAGGATGGTTATTACCAACACGGCTTCCCGTTAGGGCATGCCATGGGTGGGGATGGTCAAATGCTAAGTCTCGGTGGAGACATTCGCTTTGATGTTATGAATCGCTTAAATGGGCGAGCAATGGTGGCAAAAGTTAATCAATCAAATTCGATAAATAATCAGGCATTTACTCAAAAAGATGAAATTAAAGCTTTAGATCTTACTTGGACACATTACTTAAAACCAAATGCGCCATTGAAACTGAATGGATGGGTGAGTGATTCTGATGTCTATGGTCAAGATGCGGGAGTTTCAATAGGTGTGGAAATTCCTTTAGACCGCTCATTATTTTAATTATTGTCGGTTTTAAGATATTTAAATTAAAAAGACCATTCAACGCTTTACGGGTTGAATGGTTTTTTATTTAGGTCAAAAGAAAATTAACCTTGAATGAGTTGTGTGAGTTCATCCACGTAGGCTTGCATTGGTTTTGGGTTTTGATCGGCGCGACTTTCAATGTTTAAGCGTAAGAGCGGTTCAGTATTTGAAGCACGTACATTTAAACGCCAGCTTTCAAAGTTTAGGCTTACACCATCAGTACGGTCAATAGAAGGATTTTGATCTGCAAAATGATCAAAAATCTTTTGAATTGTGACTTGGGTATCTTGAACTTTAAAATTGATTTCGCCAGAGCAAGGGAATTTAGTGATCATCTCTTCAACCAATGAGGACAAAGATTGTCCAGTTTCAGACATTACAGAAACAACCAACAACCATGGAATCATTCCACTATCGCAATAAGAAAAATCGCGGAAATAATGGTGTGCAGACATTTCACCGCCATAAACAGCATTGTGCTCACGCATTGTGTCTTTAATAAAGGAATGTCCTGATTTCGACTGAACAGGGATGCCTTGATATTTCTCTACAACATCAAAAGTGTTCCAAATCAGACGTGGGTCGTGGACAATTTTTTCGCCTGATTGTTTCAGTAAGAAGGCTTGTGCTAAAAGGCCAACAATATAATAACCTTCAATGAACTGTCCTTTTTCATCAAACAGGAAACAGCGGTCGAAGTCACCATCCCAAGCGATACCCATATCTGCATGATGTTCAATCACCGCATTACGGGTACTGTCACGGTTTTCAACTAAAATCGGGTTGGGAATACCATTCGGGAAAGTACCATCAGCATCGTTATGAATTTTGATAAATTCCACAGGGATATTAAGCTGTTTAAACTTGGTTTCAATTGCATCAATCACATGACCAGCTGCTCCATTGCCCGCATTCATAACCAATTTGAGTGGGCGAATTTTGGCAGGATCAATATACGACATTAAATGATCGATATATTCAGGCAGAATATTGTATTTTTCAGTTTTGCCTTTGGCTGTAACTTCATTAAAGTTGCCTGATTCAGCCAATAAACGAATTTCTTTTAACCCTGAATCCGCTCCAATCGGACGTGCATTTTCGCGGACCAATTTCATGCCGTTATAGTCCATCGGGTTGTGACTTGCCGTGATTTCGATCCCACCTTGAACATCTAGATGAAAGGCACCGAAATAGACTTCTTCAGTCCCCGTCATACCTAAATCTAAAACATCAACACCCGCATCATTCAGACCTTTGATGGTGGCTTGTTTTAAATCTTCACTGCTGAGACGGATGTCGCAGCCCACCACAATTTTTTTTGGTTGATAAATTTGCCCATAAGCACGACCGATTTTATAAGCAATTTCTTCGTTCAGTTCTGTACCGAGTTTGCCGCGGATGTCATAGGCTTTAAAACAAGTAAGTTGTGTCATTTAAATTCTCGAAATAATTCCTGCGAAGTAAGGAAAGTATGATTATAGAAGGAAAATAGTTCCTATATGCCAAGTTACTGGTTAACTTTTATATCTTCTTTAAAAATAGATGTTTAAGTGTATAGAGTGCTCTTTCATCTAATTTTTAAAGTTTGGTACTTCAGCATGCTATTCTATATGTTAGCTCTTTATGAAATTTATATCGATTTTGCCTTTGCCAAGATCCGCTCCGCCCAGTCAGTGTAATAATTTACATCTTCTATTTCTTCCTTTTTGGAAGGATGATTAATTGTAGTTATTGCAGTAATACCTCTCACTTCAGATAGAAACTTTTTAGGCCAACTGAGTGATTGAGACAGTATTGAATTATTTAATATTTCCAAATCTATCTCAATTAATCGTTGAGTTTCTTTTTCATATGGGAGTAATAAGGTAGAGATATTTTTTTTACCATCTGAAGTATCAATTTCACACAAATAAAATTGATGGTTATTTTCTATATTAAAAATTTTATAGACATAAAAGTAGCGTAATTGATTGTTTGCAAACTTATGGCCTCTGAAACGTTTATATATTTTAAAAGGTGAGTTCTTGATTTCTTTGGTTTTATATCCCTTTTCTTCAATTTGCTCCAATAGTTTAATCAAGTCTTTATAAGTGACTCGCTCTAGTTGAATTTCTGATTCTGTTGTAAATCCAGACACTGTACCCTCTATATCTCCTTCTCCACCAGCAAATCCTTCTTCTTGATTTTGATCTTTATCCATTTGCTTTCGTCTTTTACGTACTACAGTTTTAGCAGGAGGTGTCTCTAAAGAAATTTTTAATTCTTCAATTGTATAAATTTCTCCAGGTAGGTTTCTTAGCTTGGCCAGTAGTTTATCGATATCTGCCTCAGCATTTTTATTCAATTTCTCTTTAGGTTGACTCGCTGGTTTTGGTTTGTTTGAACCTTGCCCTTGAGCATTTTTGACCTGTTGTATGATTTTTTTTGAAGTGAAATGAAATTGAATAGGGCGGTTGATAGCTGTATCAAGATTTTTGAAAGATGTAATGCGCTCAATTCTGTAAATACCTGTTTCTTTATCATAAATTCCATCTACTGTTAGATCAATATTTTTAAGATCAGGTACTTCCATGTCAAAATTAAAACTTTTAGCGCCTTTTTGATCAATAATTGTTTTCTGATAAATACTAAGGAAGGCTTTCTTTAAATCAGGCTGTAATAAAATTAAAGCGAGCTTCTTCAAAAAATGTGGATCAGAGACATCTGCGTTCATAATTTTTTTGTTTTTTGCTATATTAATATGAATAGCCTTTTCATCATTTCTATCCACTAAAACATCGGTTGAATAATTTTCTGCAAAAAGTGCCGCCCGAATTAAATAAGGATGAGAGAAAAATAAATCGCGGGCCAAGATAAGCTTAGGTATTTGAATAG
>OERK01000404.1_pt1 | contig 10212 bp, 10 predicted proteins | sample 1540001 | NCBI WGS metagenome assembly OERK01 (sample SAMEA3891246, study PRJEB23780) | metagenome | biome: terrestrial biome; feature: animal house; material: water of meat washing | place: Italy | collected 2015-05-12
TGGCGCAAACCTGTAGCGGGATTTCTGATTTGCAGGTGCCGCTGCGTGACTTGTGGAATCCGACTACCTGTCCGGTCAGTTTCCTGCCTTATCTCGCCTGGGCGTTCTCTGTGGATCGCTGGGACGAGGACTGGATGGAAAGCGTCAAACGCCAGGTGGTGAAGGATGCTTTTTATATTCATCAACACAAAGGAACCACCAGTGCCGTGCGGCGGGTGGTGGAACCGTTCGGATTCCTGATCCGCATTATTGAGTGGTGGCAGACCGGAGAAACACCGGGCACGTTTCGTCTGGATATCGGCGTGCAGGACCAGGGCATCACTGAAGATACCTATCTGGAACTTGAGCGACTGATAAGCGATGCCAAACCATGTAGCCGTCACATGATCGGCATGTCCATCAACCTGCAGACCAGCGGCCCGCATTGGGTGGGAGCCGCCAGCTATCTTGGCGAAGAAATCACAATCTATCCGTATATCAACGAAACGATTATTTCCGGTGGCACCGCTCATGAAGGCGGGGCGGTCCATGTTATTGACACAATGAGAGTGAATCCATGAGCACAAAATTTTATACCCTGCTGACGGATATTGGCGCGGCGAAACTTGCCAGCGCCGCCGCGCTCGGTGTGCCGCTAAAAATTACCCATATGGCGGTGGGCGATGGCGGCGGAGTATTGCCAACGCCGGACGCAAAGCAGACGGCACTGGTAAATGAGAAACGCCGGGCTGCGCTGAATATGCTCTATATCGACCCGCAGAACAGCAGCCAGATTATTGCTGAACAGGTGATCCCTGAAAACGAGGGCGGTTGGTGGATACGTGAAGTGGGCCTGTTTGATGAGTCCGGAGCATTGATTGCCGTGGGAAACTGCCCGGAAAGCTATAAGCCGCAACTGGCTGAAGGCAGCGGGCGTACCCAGACCGTGCGCATGGTGCTGATTACCAGCAGCACGGACAATATCACCCTGAAAATCGACCCTGCTGTAGTGCTGGCAACCCGTAAGTATGTGGATGACAAAGCACTGGAGTTGAAGGTGTACGTGGATGACCTGATGGCAAAACATCTTGCCGCACCGGACCCGCATTCACAGTATGCACCCAAAGAAAGTCCGACGTTTACCGGAACCCCCAAAGCGCCAACGCCAGCGGCGGGGAATAATACCACGCAGCTTGCGACCACCGCATTTGTTCAGGCGGCACTGACGGCTCTTATTAATGGTGCGCCAGCCACGCTGGACACACTGAAAGAAATTGCCGCAGCCATTAACAATGACCCGAAATTCAGTACCACCATTAACAATGCGCTGGCACTAAAAGCCCCGCTGTCGAGTCCGGAACTCACCGGAACGCCAACAGCACCTACTGCGGCACAGTCGGTCAACAATACACAGATTGCCACTACAGCTTTTGTGAAATCAGCGATTGCAGCAATGGTGGGTTCTGCACCTGCGGCACTGGATACACTGAACGAACTGGCGGCGGCACTGGGGAATGATCCGAACTTTGCCACGACAATGCTTAATGCGCTGGCAGGTAAACAACCGCTGGACAATACGCTTACCAATTTGAGTGGAAAGGATGTAGCTGGTCTTCTCACATACCTTGGTTTGGGAGAGGCGGCAAAACGGGATGTGGGAACACGTTCAGGCCAGATACCGGATATGAGTAGCTTTGCATCAGCACTCTCTTCGAGTGGCTACCAGAAATTACCTTCTGGACTAATTATTCAGTGGGGGGCGGCTGTTGCTGGAATTGGCAGCACTGGGGGTACAGGAAATGTAGTCTCATTCCCTGTTGCATTCCCCAGATATTGCGCCCAAATAATTACATCTTACGATAATGGAAGTTCGTCAATCATTGCTGGCGCAGCCGGAAACAAAACTACCACTCAATTTCTTTTACGTTGTGATGCAACCGGTGGTAGTTATAACTTCCGCTGGTTAGCCGTGGGGTATTAATTATGGATAACTACTATTTTTCACCTTCGACTTTGGCATTTTATCCTGAAGATCTCATGTTGTTATATGAAGCAGCAGGAACTTTACCTGATGATATTATTTCTGTGCCACATGAAATATTTGCTACTTATTCAGGAGAGACACCACGAGGGAAAAAGCGTGGTACTACAGAAGATGGGCAGCCCACCTGGATTAATCTACCGCCTTTAAGTCATGAGGAAGAAGTTGAGGTTGCGGACGCCCAAAGACAGTTTCGTATTGATGAGGCGAACGACTACATGAACAGTAAGCAATGGCCCGGTAAAGCAGCTATTGGTCGTCTGAACGGTGACGAACTGGCGCAATATAATTTGTGGCTGGATTACCTGGACGCACTGGAACAGGTCAATACTTCCAGTGCGCCAGATATTGAATGGCCTACGCCTCCGGTAACTCAGGCCAGCTAATCTCAGGAGCCGTCGAAGTGTCGACGGCTTTTACTTCTTTTTTGTAGTTCATCCAGGCGGATAGTTTTTCTTTATCTGTACTGCTGATATCACCAAGCATTAATTCCACTCGCCAGTCAGCTGTGACATTATCGGCATGAGCAAGTAACTGCATTCGCTGATTTTCCGCACGTGCGACATAATCAATCACCGGGGATTTCAGTACCGGTAAACCATTTTCATCTGACGTAATTAATTTACACCCTTCCTGCTGTCCGGCAATTAATTCATTGTATAAGTCTGTACTTACTCGAGTCCGGAGAATCAAGACAGCGTATTGCACTGATTTTTGATGTGGGTGTTTCCACAATTTATAGAAAATTTCCTGCAAATAAGAGCAATGAATCTCCCTGAATCAGCATTATTTTGATTATTCCTGCAAGCGGACAAATACCGTCATTTTGTGTGAATAACGGTACAACTGCGCTTAGCTGTTTGTCGGACACAATCACTTCAACATAGGGCGAAGCCTAATCCAATCAGGAGGTTCGCCGCTATGGCTCAGGATTACCACCACGGGGTGCGCGTTGTTGAAGTCAACGAAGGCACCCGATCCATTACCACGGTGAGCACCGCCATCGTGGGTATGGTCTGCACGGGCGATGATGCCGATGCAAAAATGTTTCCTCTTAATAAACCCGTGCTGATCACTGATGTGCTGACTGCCAGCGGTAAAGCGGGTGAGTCCGGCACGCTGGCCCGTTCGCTGGATGCCATCGCTGACCAGGCAAAACCCGTGACCGTTGTTGTGCGTGTGCCGCAGGGTGAAACGGAAGAAGAAACCACGACCAATATCATCGGCGCAGTGACTGCTGAAGGTAAAAAAACAGGCATGAAAGCTCTGTTATCTGCTCAGTCACAGCTCGGCGTTAAACCGCGCATTCTGGGTATACCAGGTCACGACACCAAGGCGGTAGCTACTGAGTTGCTGAGTGTGGCGCAAAGCCTGCGTGGGTTTGCTTACCTGTCAGCGTATGGCTGCAAGACTGTGCAGGAGGCAATCACTTACCGTGAAAACTTCAGCCAGCGCGAAGGGATGCTGATCTGGCCCGACTTTACTGGCTGGGACACGGTGCTGAATGCCGAAGCAACGGCATATGCCACCGCCCGTGCGCTTGGTCTGCGTGCCAAAATTGATGAGCAGACCGGGTGGCACAAAAGCCTGTCCAACGTGGGCGTGAACGGTGTCACCGGAATTTCTGCTGATGTGTTCTGGGATCTGCAGGACCCGGCAACCGATGCGGGACTGCTTAACCAGAACGACGTCACCACGCTTGTGCGCAAGGATGGTTTCCGCTTCTGGGGTTCCCGCTGTCTGAGCGATGATCCGCTTTTTGCCTTCGAAAACTACACCCGCACAGCGCAGGTACTGATGGACACAATGGCTGAAGCACATATGTGGGCGGTGGACAAACCGCTGAACCCGTCGCTGGCCCGCGACATTATCGAAGGTATCCGCGCCAAAATGCGCAACCTGGTCAGTCAGGGCTATCTCATTGGTGGTGATTGCTGGCTGGATGAGTCGGTGAACGACAAAGACACGCTTAAAGCCGGAAAACTCACCATCGACTACGACTACACGCCAGTGCCGCCACTTGAAAATCTGATGCTGCGCCAGCGCATCACCGATCAGTACCTGGTGAATTTCGCCAGCCAGGTCAGCGCGTAAGGGGACAACATGGCTTTACCACGCAAATTAAAACATCTGAACCTGTTTAACGACGGGAACAACTGGCAGGGAATCGTTGAGTCGCTGACGCTGCCGAAATTCACCCGCAAATATGAGAAGTATCGCGGCGGCGGTATGCCGGGGGCGGTGGATGTGGATCTGGGACTGGATGACAGTGCACTGGATACAGAATTTTCCATTGGTGGTACTGAACTGCTGCTGTTTAAACAGATGGGCAAAGCCACGGTGGATGGCATCCAGCTGCGCTTTACCGGCTCTATCCAGCGTGACGATACCGGGGAAGTGCAGCCCGTGGAGCTTGTGGTGCGTGGACGTCACAAAGAAGTGGATTCCGGTGAGTGGAAGACGGGCGAAAGCAACACCACCAAAGTGACCAGTACCAACAGCTACGCAAAGCTGACCATCAATGGTGAGGTGCTCTATGAAGTGGACCTTATCAACATGGTGGAAATTGTGGACGGTGTGGACCTGATGGAAGCGCACCGCAATGCCCTCGGCCTCTGATGTATCTGAACGGCGCGGGATTCCGCGCCAGAACCCAATTCACAGGACAACAAAATGAGCGATAAGCAGACTGAAAAGACCATTCAACTGGATACCCCTATCAAGCGCGGTAAAACAGAAATTACCGAAATTGTGCTGCGTAAACCGCAGTCCGGTGCGCTGCGCGGTACACGCCTGCAGGCCATTATGGATATGGATGTAAACGCGATGATGACCGTGATCCCCCGCATCTCCAGTCCGGCACTGACTGCACAGGAAATTGCAGAGATGGACCCGGCAGATCTCACTGCCATGTCGGTTGAGGTTGTCACTTTTTTGTTGAAGAAGTCGGTGCTTGCCGGTTTACCGACAGCCTGACGGTTGACGATCTGGTGGCAGATATCGCCACCATTTTTCACTGGCCGCCATCCGTTACTGACGTTATGCCGCTGACCGAAGTGCTGGAATGGCGGTATAAAGCGATTCAGAGAAGCGGGGCCAACGATGAGTGATAACAACCTGCGTCTGCAGGTCATTCTTAATGCGGTTGACAAGCTCACCCGCCCATTTCGATCTGCGCAGGCCAGTTCAAGAGAACTGGCTGCTGCTGTCAAAAAATCCCGCGATGCAATAAAGCAGCTTGATCAGGCCGGGAGCAGTCTGGACAGCTTCCGAAAGCTGCAGGCAGAAAATCAGAAATTAGGCGACAGGCTGAACTATGCCCGCCAGCGTGCAAATTTGCTCAGTCAGGAACTGGGAGCGATGGGGCCGCCTTCGCAACGTCAAGTTGTTGCTCTGGGCCGTCAACGGCTGGCTGTTCAGCGCCTGGAAGAACGCCAGAAAAAGCTGCAGCAGCAGACGGCGCTTGTGCGTGCTGAACTGTACCGGGCGGGAATTTCTGCGAAAGACGATGCGGGAGCAACTGCCCGTTTAGCCCGTGAAACATCACGTTATAACCAGGAACTTTCGAAACAGGAGGCGCGGCTGAAGCGACTGGGGGAAGCTCAGCGCAGGATGAATGCAGCGCGTGCCAGTTATGCCCGTTCGCTGGAGGTGCGTGATCGTATTGCAGGTGCCGGAGCCACCACCACGGCTGCAGGGCTGGCAATGGGTGCGCCAGTGATGGCGGCAGTAAAAAGCTATACCAGCATGGAAGATGCCATGAAAGGTGTGGCAAAGCAGGTCAATGGTCTGCGTGACGATAATGGCAACCGCACTGCACGTTTTTATGAAATGCAGGATGCCATCAAGGCTGCCAGCGAACAGTTGCCGATGGAAAACGGTGCGCTGGACTTCGCTGCACTGGTTGAAGGTGGTGCGCGCATGAACGTCGCAAACCCTGACGACAGCTGGGAAGATCAGAAACGTGACCTGCTGGCCTTCGCCAGTACGGCAGCAAAGGCGGCAACAGCCTTTGAGCTGCCAGCGGATGAACTGTCAGAAAGTCTGGGGAAAATCGCCCAGCTCTACAAAATCCCCACCCGCAATATTGAACAGCTCGGTGATGCGCTGAACTATCTGGATGATAACGCCATGTCGAAAGGGGCAGACATCATTGATGTGATGCAACGTCTGGGCGGTGTGGCTGACCGTCTGGATTATCGTAAAGCGGCGGCGCTGGGTTCCACCTTCCTGACACTGGGCGCTGCGCCAGAGGTTGCAGCCAGTGCAGCAAACGCGATGGTGCGTGAATTGTCCATTGCCACCATGCAGAGCAAGAGTTTCTTTGAAGGGATGAATCTGCTGAAACTCAATCCTGAAGTGATTGAAAAGCAGATGACGAAGGATGCGATGGGAACCATCCAGCGCGTGCTGGAGAAGGTAAACGCGCTGCCGCAGGACAAGCGCCTGTCTGCCATGACTATGTTGTTTGGTAAAGAGTTTGGCGATGACGCAGCGAAACTGGCAAACAACCTGCCGGAACTGCAGCGTCAGTTAAAACTGACAGCGGGCAATGATGCGCTCGGCTCCATGCAGAAAGAATCCGACATTAACAAGGATTCACTTTCTGCGCAGTGGTTGCTGGTCAAAACCGGAGCGCAGAACACCTTCAGCAGCCTGGGCGAAACGCTGCGCCAGCCGCTGATGGATATTCTGTACACGGTGAAAAGCGTCACGGGGGCGTTGCGTCGCTGGGTGGAAGCTAACCCGGAACTGACAGGCACACTGATGAAAGCATCGGCTGTTGTGGCTGCGGTTACCGTCGGCCTCGGCACCTTAGCGGTGGCGCTGGCTGCAGTGCTGGGGCCGCTGGCAGTGATCCGTCTGGGATTCTCTGTGTTGGGTATCAAAACGTTATCTTCCGTTACGGCAGCAGTAACTCGAACCAGCAGCGCGTTGTCCTGGCTGACTGGCGCACCACTGGCACTGCTGCGACGCGGGCTTGCTTCATCGGGCAACGCCGCAGGTTTACTTACTGCGCCGTTGTCGTCTTTGCGCCGCACGGCATCACTGACGGGAAATGTCCTGAAAACTGTAGCAGGTGCGCCGGTTGCACTTTTGCGGTCTGGATTATCCGGTTTACGTGCTGTTGCTGTGATGTTTATGAATCCTCTGGCGGTACTGCGCGGTGGACTGGCCGCCGCAGGCACGGTGCTGCGAGTACTGGCATCTGGTCCACTGGCGATGCTGCGCGTTGCCCTGTATGCCATATCTGGTCTGTTAGGTGCTCTGCTCAGTCCGATAGGTCTTGTGGTTACTGCACTGGCGGGCGTGGCGCTGGTTGTCTGGAAATACTGGCAACCCATCACCGCATTTCTCGGTGGCGTGGTGGAAGGATTCAAAGCGGCGGCAGGTCCCATCAGTGCTGCATTCGAACCACTTAAGCCTGTGTTTCAGTGGATTGGCGACAAAGTGCAGGCGCTGTGGGGCTGGTTTACTGATCTGCTGACGCCCGTTAAGTCGACCTCTGCCGAACTGCAGAGCGCAGCGGCAATGGGGCGACGATTCGGAGAGGCACTGGCGGAAGGGCTGAATATGGTCATGCATCCGCTGGACTCCCTGAAATCCGGCGTTTCCTGGTTGCTGGAGAAACTCGGCATTGTCAGTAAAGAGGCTGCAAAGGCGAAACTGCCGGAAAGCGTGACGCGTCAGCAACCTGCGACGGTGAATGCAGACGGTAAAGTGATGATGCCATCGGGTGGTTTTCCGTCATGGGGATATGGCTTTGCGGGGATGTATGACAGCGGCGGCTATATCCCGCGCGGGCAGTTTGGCATCGTCGGTGAAAACGGGCCGGAAATTGTTAACGGCCCGGCAAATGTGACCAGCCGGAGAAATACAGCTGCACTGGCTGCCGTTGTTGCCGGAATGATGGGCGTTGCTGCCGCGCCTGCAGAGCTTCCACCGTTGCATCCTTTGGCACTTCCCGCGAAAGGCGGCGAAGCGATGGTGAGTCGTGCAGCCACTGTGCCGCCCGTTCAACGGATTGAGGCACCGATGCAGATCATCATTCAGACGCAGCCAGGACAAAGTGCGCAGGATATTGCGCGGGAGGTGGCCCGCCAGCTTGATGAACGTGAACGCAGGCTGAAGGCAAAAGCCAGGAGTAACTACAGCGATCAGGGGGGATACGACGCATGATGATGGTGCTGGGATTGTACGTGTTTATGCTGCGCACCGTGCCGTATCAGGAGCTGCAGTATCAACGCAGCTGGCGACATGCGGCAAACAGCCGGGTAAACCGACGTCCGTCCACGCAGTTTCTGGGACCGGACAACGACATGCTGACGCTTTCCGGTGTTCTTATGCCGGAGATAACAGGTGGCAGGCTGTCGTTGCTGGCACTGGAGCAGATGGCAGAACAGGGGAAAGCATGGCCCCTGATTGAAGGCAGCGGCACGATTTATGGCATGTATGTGATTGAGGGACTGAATCAGACTAAAACGGAGTTTTTCCGCGACGGTATGCCGCGCCGGATTGAGTTCACCCTGTCGCTCAAAAGGGTGGATGAATCATTGTCCGATATGTTCGGTGATCTCAGTGCGCAACTGAATAATCTGCAGGACACGGCAACGTCTGCCTTAAGCGATATCAGTAAAACGGTGGGAGGGCTGCTGTCGTGAATTTCAGCTCTGAACTGCTTAACAAAGGCAACAAAACTCCCGCATTCAGCATCAGTATTGAGGGTAGGGATATCACCACTGTGCTGGATAACCGCCTGATGAGTCTGACGCTGACGGACAATCGGGGCTTTGAAGCGGACCAGCTTGATCTGGAGCTGGACGACGCCGATGGAAAAATAGCGCTGCCGCGCCGTGGTGCGGTCATTACGCTGGCGCTGGGCTGGAAGGAGCAGCCGCTTTTCCCGAAAGGGGCATTCACGGTGGACGAGATTGAACACACTGGCGCACCGGACCGCCTGACTATCCGGGCGCGAAGTGCTGATTTTCGGGAAACGCTGAATACCCGCCGTGAAAAGTCGTGGCACAAGACCACTGTCGGGGAAGTGGTGAAGGAAATAGCTGTGCGGCACAAACTGAAGATGGCACTGGGTAAAGACCTGTCAGATAAACCCGTGGAACATATAGACCAGACCAATGAGAGTGACGGCAGTTTTCTGATGCGGCTGGCGCGCCAGTACGGTGCTATTGCGTCGGTGAAAAATGGCAATCTGTTATTCATCCGGCAGGGACAGGGTAAAAGCGCCAGCGGTAAACCACTACCGGTGATCACTATCACACGTAAGGACGGCGACAGTCACCGCTTTACCCTGGCAGATCGCGGAGCCTATACGGGCGTAATTGCCAGTTGGTTGCATACCCGCGAACCCGCGAAGAAAGAAAGCACCACGGTGAAGCGTAAGCGCAGGACTAAGAAGCAGAAGAAAGAGCCGGAAGCGAAGCAGGGCGATTACCTGGTGGGTACGGATGAAAACGTGCTGGTACTTAATCGCACCTATGCCAACCGGAGCAACGCCGAACGGGCGGCAAAAATGCAGTGGGAACGCCTGCAACGCGGCGTTGCGTCATTCTCGCTACAACTGGCAGAAGGTCGGGCAGATCTCTACACGGAAATGCCAGTGAAAGTCAGTGGCTTTAAACAGCCGATAGATGATGCGGAATGGACCATTACGACTCTGACGCATACCGTCAGCCCCGATAACGGTTTTACAACCAGTCTGGAGCTTGAAGTGAGGATTGATGATTTCGAAATGGAATGATTCTTCGCAATGGAGAACTTTTAAGTTTGCAAAATGGAATAATGCGGTATCATTATTGTGAATTTAGCAAAAATGGGGAGAACTCGAAAAATGATGATTTGCCCACTGTGTGGAAGTGCCGCCCATACTCGCAGCAGTTTTCAGGTATCTTCATTGACCAAAGAGCGTTACAACCAGTGCCAGAACATTAACTGCAGCCATACTTTTGTTACCCATGAAACTTTTGTTCGTTCGATTGCAACGCCAAAAGAGTCAAATCCGGTTCAGCCGCATCCAATGAAATCAGGACAGGTGGCGCTCTCTCTTTGACGCTGCCGCCATTTTGTCGCCATCGTTAAAAAACAGTGCTTCTAACATCATGATTTTAAACAGCTTAAATTTCAGGCAACAAAAAACCCATCAACCTTGAACCGAAATGGCGGGGTTGATGGGC
>OERK01000412.1_pt1 | contig 10022 bp, 11 predicted proteins | sample 1540001 | NCBI WGS metagenome assembly OERK01 (sample SAMEA3891246, study PRJEB23780) | metagenome | biome: terrestrial biome; feature: animal house; material: water of meat washing | place: Italy | collected 2015-05-12
GCGCAAGTACCAGTGCTGAGGTAGAAAATGCCGGTGCTGGGGTAGAAAGTGCCGGTACTCAGGTAGAGAGTGCCGGAACTGAGGGTGAGCGCGCACCGGCTGAGCCGATGCAAAGCGATGCAGCCAGCAGTGAGCAACCACTTGCCGTCACTGCCGCGCCTGAAGCGAGCGCCCCTGCGGCTGATGCCCCGGTTGATCCGAAAAAAGCGGCCATTGCAGCCGCGGTGGCCCGCGCCAAGGCGAAGAAGCTGGCGGCCGAGGCAGCCAGAGCCGCAGAGACCGCCGCTGAAGATGCCCCGTCAGCCGACCGAACAACCACAAGGTAATCGACAGACTCATGTTCAATATTGCGACTGCGCCGTTTGCCCATAACCGCAAACAGACCCGAACCCTGATGCTGCTGGTGATCCTGGCCTGCGTGCCGGGCTTGCTGGCCCAGACCTGGTTCTTCGGCTGGGGCTCCTTTATCCAGATCCTGCTGGCGCTGGTCACTGCGCTGCTGTGCGAGGCGCTGGTGCTCAAGCTCCGTGGCCGCGCCATCAAGCCTGCCCTGATGGATGGCAGTGCGGCGCTCACCGCCGTGCTGATCGGTCTCTCCCTGCCGCCGCTGCTGCCGTGGTGGATGCTGGTGGTGGGCACGGCCTTTGCCATCATTGTCGCCAAACACCTTTACGGCGGACTGGGTCAGAACCTGTTCAACCCGGCCATGGTCGCCTATGTGCTGCTGCTGGTCTCCTTCCCGGTGCAGATGACCAGCTGGCTGCCGCCGGAGAGCGTGCGCGCCTACAGCCTCGGCTTTGGTGATGCGGCGTCGGTGATCTTCACCGGCTTTAGCCTCGACGGCTACAGCATGGCCCAGCTCAAGCAGGGGGTGGATGGTCTCACCATGGCGACCCCCCTCGATACCCTGAAAACCGGCCTGACTCAGGGGCTCACCACCGGCGAGATCCTGAGCGGCCCGCTGTTCGAGGGTTGGGGCGGCATCGGCTGGAGCTGGGTCAACCTCGGCTACCTGCTGGGCGGCCTGTTCCTGCTGCAACAGAAGGTGATCAACTGGCGCATTCCCACCGCGATTCTCGGTGCCCTGCTGGCGGCCTCCACCATCGGCTATCTGGTGAGCCCGGATGCGACTGCCACGCCCATGTTCCATCTCTTTAGCGGCGCCACCATGCTGGGGGCCTTCTTTATCGCCACCGATCCGGTCAGCGCCTGCACCACGCCGCGCGGCCGACTGGTCTATGGCGTGCTGATCGGGGTGCTGGTCTACATCATTCGCCGCTTTGGCGGCTATCCGGATGCGTTCGCCTTCGCCGTGCTGCTGGCCAACCTCTGCGTACCCTTTATTGACAGCCTGACTCGCCCGAAAGTGTATGGAGCCCGTCGCCAATGATGTTTCTGCCCTTTTCCCCCATCACAGCTGACGGAGCCCGGACATGTTAAAGAGCATGCGCAAGAACGGCCTTATTCTGGCGATGTTCGCGCTCGGCTGTACCGCGCTGGTGGTACTGACCAACGAACTGACCAAGGATAAAATCGCCCACCAGCAACAGCTGGAGAAGCAGCAGACCCTCTCGGTATTGCTGCCGGAGGGGAGCTATGACAACGATCTGGTGGCCAGCTGCAAGCAGGTGACCAGCAGGAAGTATCTGGGCAGCGATCAGCCGCAGGCCCTCTATACCGCCAGCAAGAATGGCGTGGTGACCGGCTATGCGCTGGAGGCGATCGCGCCGGATGGCTACAGCGGGGCGATCCGCATCGTGGCGGGCTTTGATGCCAAGGGCACCATCACCGCCGTGCGCGTGCTCGCTCACAACGAGACCCCGGGCCTCGGTGACAAGATCGAGCTGAAGAAATCGGACTGGATCAACAGCTTTGCCGGAAAATTCCTGACCCATGACAACGAGCCCCAGTGGGCGGTGAAGAAGGATGGCGGCGAGTTCGATGCCTTTACCGGCGCCACCATCACCCCGCGAGCCGTGGTCAAGGCGGTGAAGAACCTGCTGAAACTGCAGCAGGAGCAACCCGAACTGCTCAGCAACGCCCCGGCTTGTCCGGCGGCGAACTAACGGAGTCGAGCCATCATGAACCAGATGGAACAGATTGAAACGGGCGCAGCCCCGATTGCCGAGCTGGAAAGCCGCAAGGGCGAGCTCAAGGAGCTGATGAGTCAGGGGCTGTGGAAGAACAACCCCTCGCTGGTGCAGGTGCTGGGGCTCTGCCCGACCCTCGCCGTCTCCTCCACCTTTACCAATGCGCTGGGGCTGGGCCTTGCCACCATGGCGGTGCTGGTCTGCTCCAACCTCGCCGTCTCGCTGGTGCGCAACTGGGTGCCGAAGGATATTCGCATCCCGGTCTATGTGATGATCATCGCCTCGCTGGTGACCAGCGTGCAGCTGCTGATGAACGCCTACACCTATGGCCTCTATCAGGCGCTCGGCATCTTTATCGCCCTCATCGTCACCAACTGCGTCATCATCGGCCGCGCCGAGGCCTATGCCTCCAAGAACCCGCCGCTGCTGGCGGCCCTCGACGGCCTGATGATGGGCCTTGGCTTTACTCTGGTGCTGCTGGTACTGGGCGGCATGCGCGAGATCATCGGCATGGGCACCCTGTTTGATGGCGCCGAGCTGCTGCTGGGCGAGTGGGCCAAATCCCTGCGCATCGAGCTGTTCCACGCCGATGCCAGCCTGCTGCTGGCGATTTTGCCGCCGGGCGGCTTTATCGGGCTGGGGCTGTTGATCGCTGCCAAGAACGCCATCAACGACTGGCGTGATCGCAAACAGGCCGCTACCGTGGCCCACTGCAACGTTGCCCCGGCTCGCGTCCGGGCGACCGAACTATGATCGGACGCAAGGCATGAACAACCAGAAACGCAGAGAGATCCTCGAGCGACTGCGGGCAAACAACCCCCACCCCACCACAGAGCTCAACTTCAACTCGCCATTCGAGCTGTTGATCGCCGTGCTGCTCTCGGCGCAGGCGACCGATGTCAGCGTCAACAAGGCGACCGACAAGCTCTATCCGGTGGCCAACACCCCGCAAGCGATGCTGGATCTCGGGGTGGACGGGCTCAAGGAGTACATCAAGACCATTGGCCTGTTCAACACCAAGGCCGAGAACGTCATCAAGACCTGCGCCATCTTGCTGGAGCGCCACGGCGGCGAGGTGCCGGAGAACCGCGAAGCGCTGGAAGCCCTGCCCGGCGTCGGCCGCAAGACCGCCAACGTGGTGCTCAACACCGCCTTTGGCTGGCCCACCATCGCCGTCGATACCCATATCTTCCGGGTATCGAACCGCACCGGCTTTGCGGTGGGCAAGAACGTGGATCAGGTGGAGGAGAAGCTGCTCAAGGTAGTGCCCGCCGAGTTCAAGCTGGATGTCCACCACTGGCTGATCCTGCACGGGCGTTACACCTGTCTGGCTCGCAAGCCCCGTTGTGGTTCCTGTATCATCGAGGACTTGTGCGAGTACAAAGAGAAGGTCTATCCAGAAAGCTGATAGCCTCGCAACCGAGATTGAAAGCAGTACACATCACCAACCCGGAGAACTGAGCAATGAGAATTCTGCATACCATGCTGCGTGTCGGCGATCTGCAACGCTCCATCGACTTCTACACCCGCGTCCTCGGCATGAAGCTGCTGCGCAAGAGCGAGAACAGCGAGTACAAGTACACCCTGGCCTTCGTCGGTTACGGTGACGAGAAGGATGAAGCGGTGATCGAGCTGACCTACAACTGGGGGGTGAGCGAGTACGAACTGGGCTCTGCCTACGGCCACATCGCGCTGGAAGCGGACGACATCTATGCCACCTGCGACGCCCTGCGCGCCGCCGGTGCCAAGATCACCCGCGAGCCGGGCCCGGTCAAGGGTGGCACCACCGTCATCGCCTTCGTCGAAGATCCGGACGGTTACAAGATTGAACTGATCGCCAAGAAAGATGCCGGTACTGGCCTCGGTGACAGCTTCTAAGCTACCCGACTCCCGCTGCCGGATGGCAGGATCAAAAAAGAGCGCAGATGCGCTCTTTTTTATGCTTCTCTGACCGGGCCGCAAAGCTAGATCTCGCCATTGCGCCCCATGCTGATCACCACCCGCCGGTTCTTGGCACGTCCCTGTTCGGTTTCGTTGGAGGCGACGTGCTGCTTCTCGCCATGCCCCTCCACCGAGATCTTGCCGGGATCGATCCCCAGATCGACAAACACCTTCTTGATGGCATCGGCCCGCTTCTCGGAGAGTTTCAGGTTCGGCCAGCGGCCGCCATAGCTGTCGCTGTAGGCATCGATCACCACCACGTCGATGCTCTTGTCCGCCTTGATAAACTCGCTGATCATCGCCAGCCGCCGCTTGGAGGGGATGGAGAGCTGATCGCTGTTCTTGTCGTAGGTGAGCACGCTAAAGGCGATATCGTTGAAGCTGTAGGGCAAGAGCCCGCTCAGACAGTCGATAAAGGCCTGATATTTGACCCGAAAGTTGACTGACGAGAGCGACACCCGCACCGCGCGGTTCTGGCGATACCAGTCCCGATACTGGAAGGTCGGCATCCGCCCCCCCTCCAGCTCGTCGAGCATGGTCCAGGCGGTTTGCCCCTCCACCAGACCATCGAACTGCTGATAGAAGCGCAGCTGGCTCACTTCTCGCCCGGCGATCCCCGGGCGCCATACCGGCGGCATGATGCCAAGGCTCACCGTCTGGGTCTGGGCCTGTGGCCGCTTGCCCTTGAGCTCGAAGTCGAGGTTGATCTTGCGCCCGGCGCGGCTGACAAAAGCCCCCGTTCCCCAGTTGGGAATAGGGTGCTCGAGGCGACACTCAATCTGGGTATCGGAGGTCAAACGCCAGACGGATTGATCCAGACCGGCACCAAATTCGGTGACCCCAGCCTGTAACTGCATACTCACGGATATGCTGACCAACCCCAACACCCAAGCGTTCAATTGCTTGTCCTCCACACGATCTCACAAGAGATATCGGCGGCAAGAGGCCAAGCTTTAGCGACAAACTGCAAAGGCGTGCCGTTGGTGTGGCAAAGGCTTGCCCCTCAGCGGCAACCGACCGCAAGCGGCGCTTATTCCCCCCTCTTAGCTCCGTGCCAACCGGCAGGAAGCTCGCTACAGTAAAACCAGGGCAACCAGACGCCGCTTATCGGGAACCACACTCATGCACCGCTCTTGCTCCTCTTTATTGCAGATGTTGTTGCCAATGCTGCTGGCGCTATCCGGCAGCGCCGTCAAGGCCGCAACACAGGATCAGGAGTGGGCACAGGAGCGCGCCAATGCGGTGCTCTCGCTGATGACCTTCACCGTGGTGCCCGACATCACCGCCAGCAACCTCGATATCGGCAGCGGCACCAATCAATCTGCCGCCCTCAACATGACCCAGATCGGCGGCGGCGCCACCATGAGCGAAGCCGTGCCCATCTATCTGGAAGGGGCGATCGGCTTTAGCCGCTACGATCCCCAGTTTGTGGTGAGCAACGGCACCGAGAGCCGCACCCTCCCGACCAAATGGAACAGCCTGACCGCCTCTGGCGGGATCGGCTGGGATATCGCCCTCCATGAAGACCCGCGCGGTGGCCACTGGGTGCTGCGCCCCATCGCCAACGTCTCGCTCGGTACCATGGCCAGCGATCTGCGGATCGGCAACTGGCTGCTGGAGCGCACCAAGGGCTACTCGCTGGATTTTCTCGATGGTGGACAGCTCAATATGTACGGACTGGGCGGCTCGCTGATGCTCGACTACGAGCTCTTTTCAAAGGCGCAGGATATCGATATCGAAGTGCGCTACTCCTACCAGCACCTGCAGAGCTTTGGCGGTACCTCGACCAGCGTCCGTGGTCACGCCGAGGCGGAGAACCTCGGTCTCTATCTGCGCCGCCGGGCCCCGCTATTCCACTGGACACTGCTCGACAGACCGGTGCGCTATGTACTGGAGGGGGCCCATACCGCATATCTGGGGGAGCAGCGGGGGTTGCTTGGCTTTGACTCCCTCAACTCTATCGGCGCCGGTCTGGAGCTGGACAGCAGCAAATACGACATCATAGTCACCCGTACCCGGCTGGTTGCCCGCTATATGTTCAGCCACAACACCAGCGGTTATTCCATCGGGTTGGCCATGAGTTTCTAAGTCGTTATATTTTCCTGCCACGAGTGGGCAATCCTCAGGGAAAGCACAGTAACACTCCAGATAATCACGCCCTATTGACGGAGGGTTTATTTATCCTGACCCTTTCATATGCCTCACCACCCAGTCATATCAGGTAAAAATATCCACCTGCTGGTAGGCTAATTCCCCCCTCGCACACCGAATATTGGAGTTTTTTGTCTGTGTATTTACGGCGCGCAATGGCTGATTGGTCCTGTGATGTCGCCAGCCTGTGCCCGCTTGCAACAGAGAAAATACTCAACTCCAGATATTGCAGCCCTATGGCCAACTTTATCGACACCCATAAGGAACCATCCCGGATGGTCCCCCATCTTTTGCACAGTGACTTGAACTGCACCTAACCCATTGTTTTAAATGATTTATAGTTTTTCATATTTTATGAATCCAATTAATCCTGTTTTATTTTACTTACATCACCCGACTGCTAAATTTGGCGTCATCCCGGCAGGACGAGGCGCACTGAAACGACTGACTGCGGGCTACCGATAACAGGTGTGCAATGAGCACAGAAATAACGTTCAGGCATAGCAACCGTTATTTTGACGACATCACACTTGCTGATCCTTGTTGATTTGAGGTTATCTGATGAAAAAAACGCTGCTTGCTCTCTCTGTATTGGTCATGACCGGAACCGCATATGCAGGGGTGCCTGATTTATCCGCCAGCTGTCCTGGACATATTAATCTTCGCGTCGAAGATGGCACGGCTTATATCAATAACCAGCAAGTTCCACTTAAAAAAGTGAATTCAAATTTCTACGAGGCGAGCAAGGGGCGCACCACCCTCTCCATGGTGAAAAATGGCGACTGGGGCATCACCTATTTTGTCAAAAATGGCGACAGCGGCGCCTGCCAGCTCAATGACGATGAGAACGATGACGACGGCGATGATGAGAGCGCCAGCAGCAGTGCCTACAACGGCAGCACTGCGCAAACCAAGGTTGCCGAGAACGCCTGCATGAACGCCGTCGCCAGAAAAGCGGGCGTCAGCCGCAGCAAACTGACCCTCGACTATGTGGCCGACTCCCAGGCGGGGATGATGATTGATATCAAAGGGCCCCATGACCGGCTCTGGCACTGCCTCACCGACGCCCGCGGCCATATTTCTGGCATCAATCAGGACTGATTTCGAGCCACGGCTCAGCGGGGCCCACACCGACCGTGGGGGCTCCACCCCTTATCCATTGCAATTATTTGATACAGGTAAATGAAGATGAAATCCAAACAGACTCTGCTCAATGTCGCCCTCGGTTGCCTGCTGGCGGTCGGTATCTCCGGCTGCGCCGTGGCCAAAACCCATCACGGCCACAAGACCCATGCCCAAGCGCACGCTCAGGAAGGGGCCGTGCAGTATGGCGACGAGAGCCCGTGGGCTGGCAACTATAAGGCGGTCACTGACGATGGCCGCACCGTGGCCGAAATTCACGTCGATACCACAGGGGAGACCTATATCGATGGCAATCAGGTAAAACCAAGCCACAGCGGCAGCGACTACCTGAAATTCAAGCAGGAGACCATCACTTACACCCTGCGCAAAAGCGGCGCCAGCTGGAAAGACAGCGATGCCGGCACCAGCGGCCGCATCCTGTTCGATTGATAATCCCGACACCGGCCTTGCCAGACACCAAGCCCCGCCAAGGGGCTTTTTTGCACCTGCGATTTACCATCAACCACAGCCCGCCCCGAAAAATCCAGCCTTGTCACAGAGTTAGTGCAATCTGTCACATATTCCTTTTGATGAAATTGTTAGGATGGTTCAGTTCGGCGCCCAATTATCCGCATGAAACCATGATGTCGATTGCCAGCCGCACTTGCTGGGTGATCACGGCGCCCGGAATGGAGATGGCCTGCCGAGCGCCAGCCAAGTATTTGCGCCACCAGTTACACCACAGGGATAGAGATTTTTGCCATGGCCAAGTTTTTGAATACCAGCGCAACCAACTATTTTCTTGAAGAACTTATCAAAGATGCCAAAGAGCGTCTGATCCTGATCAGCCCCTTCCTCAAGCTCAACGACAGGATCAAGGAGCTGCTCACCGACAAGAACCGCCTCAAGATCGATGTGCGGATCGTCTATGGCAAAAGCGAGCTGCAACCGGAAGAGATCAGCTGGCTCAAAGAGCTCACCTATATCCGCACCAGCTTTTGCAAAAACCTCCATGCCAAGTGCTATCTCAATGAAGAGATGTGCATTGTCACCAGCCTCAATCTCTACGAGTTCAGTCAGGTCAATAACAACGAGATGGGGGTATTGATCCAGCGCTCGGAAGATCATGACCTTTACCGTGATGCCTATGATGAGGCCCAACGAATTATTCGGGTCAGTGATGAAGTCCGCATATCACTTGAACGGGTTGTCAGTGAAGCCGAAACCCAACAGCCTTCTGCTAACGAAAATGAGTCAGCCACTGAAAAACTGACCTCATCCAAACTGGCGCAAAAGTGGGGGATCAAAACCAATGAGTTGTTGGAAAAAATGGTGACTCACGGCTTGCTTGAGCTGCGTGACAGCAAGCATTACCTCACAGCGAAAGGCAAAGAGGAAGGAGGGGAGTTTAGAATGAGCCCCAAATTTGGCCCCTATTTCCTCTGGCCAGAGGCCATGAATCCCCTCTAATTCACTGACTGGATAAATGTGAAATGGACTTCACTCCCGTTATTGCGGTTCTGCTGGGCCAGTTCTGGTATCTGCTGCCCCTGTTGTTGATTGCCACCCTGATCAAAACGCCCAAGTTCAAAGGGATGGTTGGGGAAGCATTTATCAACTTGGGCATCCGGCTTTTTCTCGACAAGCGGGAGTACCACCTGCTCAAGAATGTGACGCTGCCAACCCCGCAGGGCACTACCCAGATCGATCATGTGATCGTCTCGCGCTTCGGGCTGTTTGTGATCGAGACCAAGAACATCAAGGGGTGGATATTTGGCAATCCGGCCCACAAGAGCTGGACCCAGCAGCTCTATCGCCGCAGACATACCTTTCAAAATCCCCTGCGCCAAAACTATCTGCACCTGATGACGCTCAAATCCTTGCTGGGTCTTGCTGATCATCAGCTCCATTCGATTATCTACTTTATTGGCGACTGCACCTTTAAAACCCCCATGCCGGATAACGTGATGAACCGCGGGCTTATTCGCTATATCAAGAGTAAAACCGCGCAGGTGCTGACCCCTGCCGAAGTCACCAGAGTGATCGACACCATCCAGCGGGGACGACTGGCCGCCAATTGGCAGACCCATAAACAGCATGTGGCGCAGTTGAAAGCACGTCACAGCGAGGTTCCCCGCCCGCCTTTATCCGTAGCTGCAATGCCTGTCGTCAATCAGGTGGTGAACGCCGCGCCAACCATCACCGAATCGCGCCCCCAAGAAAATCCACTATGCCCCAGATGCGGCAACCTGATGGTATTACGTACGGCCAAACGGGGGGATAACAAAGGCAATCAGTTTTGGGGATGCAGTGGATATCCAACATGTCGGGGAATTACACCACACCAATAAACATGCCGACCTAAAGTACGGCCCAAACCATAAAAGGTTCACCCATATTCACAAACCAAAACACATCTATTCAAAGGGAGTTGATTAATGAACATCAAGAAAATGTCGGTATTAGCAGCAGTGGCCAGCATCAGCATGCTAATGACATCGTGTGCGTCACCACCACAACCGACATGGAAAAAAGAAGGCGTTACAGATGACGATACCCTCACTGCATTATCTCAATGCAAATATGAGATACGTCTTAACGATATTTCTGCTGAAGAAAAAAACGAAGTCATCACGGATTGCATGCAAGCTAAAGGCTTCCGTTGGAGAGTCTATTAAGCATGTCTGCGGGTTGTCATTAACAATGGCAACCCGCTTT
>OERK01000420.1_pt1 | contig 9739 bp, 7 predicted proteins | sample 1540001 | NCBI WGS metagenome assembly OERK01 (sample SAMEA3891246, study PRJEB23780) | metagenome | biome: terrestrial biome; feature: animal house; material: water of meat washing | place: Italy | collected 2015-05-12
ATAAAGATCTCGATTGAGAACCTTATAACAAGAGGTGTGATTTTTTGAGCCAAAGAGCACCTAAAAATACCATGCTACATGGCTACCGCACGGGGTTACAGCTCCCCGAGTGCTGCTTTTAACCAGATTGAAAATGGGTAAATCATGGGCTTACCTCGGCTGCTTTTGGGGCTGTGAGGGCCGGATGAGTAAGGTATCAAACTCCGACTAAAAAAAGTGAGTAAAAAGTTAGTTATCGCTCGGATTTTGAAAGGTTTTTTGACGAGGATCAGACTTGAGCCAAGTTGGCTGCGGGTTGAGTGGGTGAGGGTGTTTGATAAATAAACAGATAAGGCATCCTTGGCTACTGGCGCCAAGTGACAGAAGTGGCTGGGCAATATCACGGTTATGCCCTGTTATCAGGGCTATGGGTTTCGGGTCATCGAGCAGACCGGCCACGTTTGTCGAGGGTGTTCAGTAGCCGGTCATCTCCAGATAGCCGACCCCCTTGGCATCCCCCGAGACAGAGACAGCTCCCTCCCAGTAGTCAAAGCGACCTGTCATGGCCTGATTGGGCTGACGGGCTTTGATGGTGAGGCTCATTCCGGCGGCGTTTAGCTGCCACTCGACGGGGTAATTCTGCCCCTTGGGGCCGCGCCAGGTGTTGCCCGGCGTAAGGCGAATCGCGTCGGGGGCGAGCACCCGGCTGCTGCCATCCCGCTCAATCAAGATGCCGTAGCGGTTTTCGGGCTGGTTTTCGGGATTAGCGCGGCCCGATTTGGTGCGCAGGCGAAACAGCATCAGCTCGCGGCCATCGGCCAGTTGCAGCGAAAACCAGTCCCAGCCCGATTGCCACTCGGCCAATACCGAGCTGCTCCACTCGTGATCAAACCACCCTTGTCCGGTGACGGTGCGGGTCTCGCCATCGCGAGTCAGGGTGCCGCGAAGAGTGAGGCGCGGGTAGGAGTAGTAAAAGGAGGCGTTGCCCGGGCTCTTCTCGCTGTAACCGGCCTTGCCTTGCAGCACCAGCGGCTTGGCGGCAGTGACGGTGAGGTTCAGCTCGCCAATCTTGCTCTGCACCTTGAGGGTGGCGGGGAACAGCGCAGCCCCTTGCGAGGCAAGCCGCCACTCCCTGAGCCAATATTGGCCGCCGCTGGCCCCCGCCAGTCCCGGCCCCTGCCGACTGGCCCGTTCATCTTGCTGGTGGCTGCCACGGTCGAGATCCGTGATGGCAAACTGGGCCAGCCAGAGCTGGGGGGTGAGCCAGGGGTTGCTGGTGCGGAGTTCTTGCTCGATCCCTTGGCGAAACAGGGTCCACTGCATGCCATATTCGCGCCCCTGTTCATCCTTGAGGTTGCCGGTGAGATACCACCACTCGGAGCGGTAATCGGGGTGGGCGGCGTGATCCTCCGGCAGCTGGATGGTTTGCCCCGGCAGCACCTTTTTAAAGCTGTCGTTGCCGCCGCCGAGCAGGGCGCCCAGATCGCTGGCAGCGATAGCCCCGCTATAGAGCGTCCAGAGCATACCCAGCGCCAGCGGCCACCCTTTGATCTGTTTCATACCACTCTCCTTGCCGCATACCAGGAGGCCAATGCGCCACGTATCAGGTGTGAGAGCCAGCATGCTGGCGTATCTCGCGGTTGTTGGCTCATACCACTCTCCTTGCTGCATACCAGGAGGCCAATGCGCCACAGACCGGCGCCAGCAACAGGGCGGTGACCGCATGAAGGGGGGCGGCCTCGAAGGCGAGGCGCCAGCCAAAGGCGCGGGGGTTGACCACCTCGATCAGCACCCAGGCGAGGCCATACCCCACCGGCAGGGCCAGCAGGGCGGTGAGCAGCCCCAATCCCGCCCCTTGCCACACCAGCAGCTGGCGGCAGTGGCGGGGGCTCAAGCCCAGACTCTGCAAGGTCTGCAGCTCGCCACGGCGCGCCAGCCCCAGCACCATAAAGGCCGAGCCAATGCCGACAAAGGCGATGCCGAGGATCAGCAGTTTCAATAGCTCGGTCACCACAAAGGTCTGGTCAAACACCTTGAGCGCCGCGCTGTGGATGGCGGGGGCGGAGAGCAGATTGAGCTGCTCGCCAAAGCGCTCGCGCAGGCGGTCGGCCAGCTGCTCGGGGTCGTTGCTAAAGAGGGCGAGGGATTGCACCGCCCCCGCCTCGAAGGCGTGCAGGATCTGCCCCTTGTCGCTGCCGTAGTCCTGATAGACGCCGGTGACGGTGAACTGCCTTGGCCCCTGCTCGCCGCTGATCGCCAATGTCTGGCCCACCTTGACCCCGAGGCGCACCGTCAGCGGTTCGCTCGCCAGCACTTCGTCGGGACGGGTCGGCCAGCGTCCGGCCAGCAGCGGATAGGCCGCTTTAAGCTGGGGGATAAAGTCCATCTGCGCCCACTCGATGGGCTGCCCCTGCCAGCGGGCGGGGTGCACCGAGCGGCGCGAGGCGGCGCTCACCAGCGGATTGGCGAGCAGGGTCTTAAGGGTCGCTTCGCTCAAGGTGCCCTTGCTGCCCGCCACCCCCTTGGGGGCGGTGACATAGAGATCGGCGGCCAGACGCTGGCCGAGCCAGATCTCCACGCTGGAGCGAAAACTCGACACCATGACCCCGATGCCGATGGCCGCCGCGATGGCCAGCTGCAACGCCATCACCGCGATGGCGGTGCGATCGAGGTGATAGAGGGTCTCGGCCACCCCGAGCCGGGCGGTGAGGGGGCCGCCCGCGCGCCGTCGCAACCAGCCAAGCAGGCCGCGCAGGGCATCGGGCAGCCAGAGCGCCATGGCCAGCAGCCAGCCGCCGGCGATAAAGAGGGCGCCGGTCAAACCGGTTTGCGGCAACCACAGGCACAGAGCGCACAGCAGCAAGATGGCGATGGCCAGCACGCGCCGTCGCCACGGGTGAGCGGGGGGACGGCTGCTTCCGGCACGCAGTTCGAGGGGGGATTGGCGCAGCAGTTGCCACCAGCCGGGCAGGTTGGCGGCCAGCGTGCCGAGCAGCCCGATCAACAGCGCCTTGAGCAGGCTCACAGGGGAGAGGCGCAACAGATCGATGGGGTTGGGCCCATAGAGATCGGCCAGCGCCTGGGTCAGTTGCCCCATCAGTGCCAGCGCCAACAGGCTGCCGAGCAGCACCCCGAGCAGGGTGCCGATGGTGGCGAGAATAAGCAGCTCCAGAATGAGCCAGCGCAGCACCCGGCTCGGCCCCATCCCCAGAATGATCAACTGGGCCAGCTGGGGGCGGCGCACGCTCTGGACAAATCGCTGGGCGTTGAACACCAGAAACAATCCCACCGCCATGGCGAGCAATGACAGCGCCGTCAGGTTAAGGGCCAGCGCATCGCCAAGCTGGCTGGCATCGAGCGCCGGGCTGATGGGCTCAAGCCACAAGGGCTGGTTCGGGTAATCGGTTTGCAGGGTGGCCTGCAGGGTGCGAGCCTCGGCGTCACTTAGCTTGAAGACGATGCGATCGAGCCGACCCGCTTTATCCAGCAGCGGTTGGGCGAGGCCGATGTCGGTTATCAGCAGCCGCTCCATGGGCACGGCGCCCGGTTCAAACGTGCCTGCCAGCGTCAGGGTCAGGGGGCGGGCGCTGGCGCCATCGCTGCCGCCCAATACAAAGCGGCGGCTCTGGCCCGCTTGCCAGCCAAGGCGCTCCGCTTCGGGGGCCGCCAGCCAGATGCTGTCGGCACGGTTGAGGGAAAAGGCGGGTTCGCTCGCGGGTTGGGCGCCAAACAGCTGGCGCAGGGGGCCGGGGTTGAAGAGATCCATTCCCAGCAGTTGAAAGCTGCGCCCCTCTTCATCCTTGAGCCAGCCATGGAGCTGGGGCATGGCATCGAGGGCGGGCTGGCTGGTCACCAGCTGCACGTAAAGCTGCTCATCCAGCCCGCCAGCGGGGGCCAGCCGGTAGTTGGCTTCCCCTGCCAGCTGGCTGCGGGCGGCGACAAAATTGGTGCGGGCACTGTGATTGAGCAGCTCGATGGCCACCACCAGCGACACCCCCAATACCAGCCCGGCCAGACTCATCAGCAGCAACCAGGGGTGGCTGCGATAGAGGCGCAGCAGCGCTTTGAGTGGCAGCATCAGCGTGCCCCCGACAGACGCAGTCGCTGTTTAGTCATGACGGGGCCCCTTGAGCTCGATAAGTTGCCCCCCTTCGAGGCGCAGCACCCTGTCGGCCAGCGCAGCATAGGCGGGGTTGTGGCTCACCAGCAGCAAGCCTGCGCCGGTATCGCGCACCGCCGCCACCATCAGCGCCATCACCTGTTCGGCATTGTGCTCATCGAGGCTGCCGGTGGGTTCGTCGGCGAGCAGCCAACTGGGTTGATGGATAAGGGCGCGGGCCAGCGCCACCCGCTGACGCTGACCGCCGGAGAGCTGCTCCGGCCAGGCATGGCGCTTGTGGCTCATATCGAGCCGATGCAGCAACTGGTCAATCTTTGTCTCATCCGGTGGCAGCCCGTTGATGGCCAGCGGCAGGGCCAGATTCTCGGCCACGTTCAGGGTCGGCAGCAGGTTGAAATCCTGATAGACGATACCGAAATGGCGGCCCCGCAGGCGCGCCCGCTCGTCGGGGGAGCGGGTGTCGATCCGGGTCTCCCCCAGCCAGATCTCCCCTTCGTCCGGTGCAATCAGCCCGGCGATCAGATTGAGCAGGGTGGACTTGCCGCAGCCGCTTTGGCCCAGCAGCAGGGTGATCTCGCCAGCGGGGAGGGCGAGATCGAGATGGTGGAACAGCGGCAGTCGTTCACTGCCGTTATCGAAGCTCTTGCAGAGGTTGCGCAGGGTCAGCATGGGATAACCGTTTGATGGTCAATGGCTTTCATCATGCTTGGTACGCTAGCACGGCCGGTAATGATCAACACCCCTTACGGTTGATCAAGAGTGCCAGTTAGTGATCAAGGCGGCAAAAGAGCAGTGGATCCTCGCTGGATCCCGCTTGCCCGAGGTGGTTAGAATAGGGGCTTCCATGGGTCACAGGATGAGCAAGGATGTTACACAAGCAAGTCAGTTTTATCATCGATAGCAAGGGCAACAAGCAGGCTGCCGTCGTCCCCATCGAGATCTACAACGAGCTGATGACCCTGCAAAAGGCACTCTCCGACAACCGGCCGGGGGAGCGCGAGCTCTACCACTTCAACGGCAAAGGGGCCGAGGCCCACGGTTATCCGGTGGGCAAGCGGCAAAATCCGGGCTTTATGGTGCTGGCCGGTTCCACCGCCAATGGCGAGGATGCCGCCTCTTTGCGTGAAGCGGTGATCGAGCTGCGTCACGAACTGCTGGAGAAGGGGGTCATAGTGCCCCGCAGTCAGGGCGGCTTTGTCTTTACCGCCGATCAGCTGTTCAACAGCCCGAGTCTGGCCGCCAGTCTGGTGGCGGGCAATAACCGCAGCGGTCTGGATGCCTGGCAAAACAGCGCAGGCTATACCCTCAAGCAGTCGGGTTTCGGCAAGAAATAATCCCGCGTTTCGACAGCAAACCAATTAAGCGTTAATTGACCTGGATGAATTTTTCTTTTCATCCAGGTGCTAGCATCATTGCCAGACGGTTCTAAAAGGAAGAGACCATGTCTGCGCTCACCCCTGTTATTTTGCTGCTTTCCCTGTTTATCCCTCCCGCCCATGCCAGTAGTGGCCCTGTTCTGTTGACATCCTCCTCAATCGGACTTTTTTGTGTCGGATTGTTTGTGTTGGCCTACGCCCTGGTGATGGCTGAAGAGTATCTGCAACTGCGCAAGTCCAAACCCGTGCTGGTGGCCGCCGGGGTGATCTGGATCCTGATCGGTATCGCCTATGCACAGCAGGGGATGAGCCCTGTCGCCGAGCAGGCATTTCGCCATACCCTGCTGGAATATGCCGAGCTGATGCTGTTCCTGCTGGTGGCGATGACCTATATCAACGCCATGGAGGATCGGCGGCTGTTCGATGCCCTGCGCGCCTGGCTGGTGCGATCCGGCTTTCACTTGCGCACCCTGTTCTGGTTGACCGGCGGGCTTGCTTTTTGTATTTCGCCGGTGGCAGACAACCTGACCACTGCGCTCTTGATGTGCGCCGTGGTGTTGAAGGTGGCCAACGGTGATCGGCGTTTTGTCAATCTTGCCTGCATCAACATAGTGATCGCCGCCAACGCCGGAGGGGCGTTCAGTCCCTTTGGCGATATCACCACCCTGATGGTGTGGCAGGCGGGCAAGGTGCAATTTGGCCAGTTCTTCACCCTGCTTATTCCCTCTCTGCTCAATTTTCTGGTGCCGGCCATCCTGATGAGCCTGATGGTGCCGCGCCATGTGCCGGAGGCTGATAACGAGGTGGTCGATCTCAAGCGGGGGGCCCGCCGCATCGTCGCGCTGTTCTTGCTGACCATCATCACGGCGGTGCTATGCCACAGTTTCCTCCATCTGCCACCCGTACTGGGCATGATGCTGGGGCTCGGTTATCTGCAGTTTTTCGGCTTCTATTTGCGCAAGTCGCTGCCGCGATCCCTTGCCCGCAAGCGTGCGCTCTATGAACGCAATGGTGATGAGGTGCGGTTGCGCAGTCTGGGTTCTGTGGTGCCATTTGATGTGTTCAACAAGGTGGCCAAGGCGGAGTGGGATACCCTGCTCTTCTTCTACGGGGTGGTGATGTGTGTCGGTGGGCTGGGCTTTATGGGGTATCTGGAGCTGGTATCACACTGGTTGTATGACGCTGGGGATCCCACCATGGCCAACATCTTCATCGGGGTCTTGTCCTCCGTCATCGACAACATTCCCGTGATGTTTGCCGTGCTGTCGATGAACCCGGATATGGCGCTGGGGCAGTGGCTGCTGGTGACCCTGACCGCCGGAGTGGGGGGCAGCCTGCTCTCCATCGGCTCTGCGGCCGGGGTGGCCCTGATGGGACAGGCCCACGGCATGTATACCTTCTTTGGCCACCTGAAGTGGCTGCCTGCCATCTTGCTCGGTTATCTGGTGAGCATAGGGGCGCACCTCTGGCTCAACAGTGCCCAGTTCTGAACGTCTGGCCGCCAGTACGAGCCAGTACGAAAAGAGGCTTCCGTTGACGGAAGCCTCTTTCGTTTTCCTGACAGGGGGGGGGATCAATCGCCTCGCTTGCCGGTCAGCAGCCAGTAACTCAGGGTGGAGCCCACGCCGCAGCAGGCGATGGCGATGGCCATGGGCAGCGGCGAGTGGGGCGGATTGAGGTTGACCAGAATGCCGACCAGGGCGCCGATGCCAAAGCGCAGGGTGCCCGCCAGTGCCGAGGCGGTGCCCGCAGATTGCGGGAAGTGGCCCATCAGGCCGGTCATGGCGTTGGCGCCCACCAGACTGATATGGCCGACAAACAGTACCACCGGAATGACGATGCCCCACAGGCCGCCGGTCTGGCTCCAGGCGTTGTAGACCAGCAGGGCGCCCGCGCAGGGCAGCACCAGCAGGCCGTATTGCAGCATCCGCTCGGCGCCCACCCCTTTCACCAGTCGGCTGTTGACGAAGGTGACCACCATCATCAGCAGGATATTGAGGCCAAACAGCCAGCCGTAGTGCTCGGTCGGCACCTTGAAGTACTCGATATAGACGTAAGGGGAGCCGCTTAAGAAAGCGAACATGCCGGAGCTGGAGAGGGAGCCGCACAGCACATAACCCATGGCGCCGCGATGGGAGAGCACCCCCCAGTAGTTCTTGAGGATCTGGCCCAGATTAAGGGGCTGACGGTGCTCGGGCTTGAGGGTCTCCTGAATTTTCCACTGCATCACCAGACAGATCAGCAGGCTGATCCCCACCAGCAGCCAGAAGATCACCCGCCAGTCGGCGTGGGCACTGATATAGCCGCCCACCACAGGCGCCACCAGCGGCGCCAGGGTCATCACCAGAATGACGAACGACATGGCGCGAGAAAACGCATCCTTCTCGAACAGATCGCGCAGCAGGGCATTGACCACCACAGAGCCCGCCGCGCCGCCCGCCGCCTGCAACATCCGATAGGCCAGCAATTCGGGCAGGGAGTCCGCCATGGCGCAGCCCACCGAGGCGATGGCAAACATCACCAGCCCCGCCAGGATCACCGGCTTGCGGCCATAGCTGTCGGCCAGCGGGCCGTAGAAGAGCTGACCGATGGCAAAGCCGCCCAAAAAGGCGCTGATGGTGAGCTGGGCGCCGTCGATGCTGGTGGCCAGATCCCGGGCAATGGCCGGAATGGCGGGCAGATACATATCCACCGCCAGCGGGGTCAGGCCCGCCAGGGCGCCCAGCAGGATAAACAGGAAACGGGGGGAGAGGGCGGCAGCCTGAGCTGTTGGCGATTGGGGCATAGGGTGTCCAGTTGATGCGAAACGTCGGGTTGAAAAGCGCGAAAAAAGCAGTCTATCAGTTTTGTCGCGGCTATGGATCCGGTATGGCGAGCCAGAGTCCGGGCTCGGCGGCAAAGCGCGGGGCAAACCAGTGCTGGCGCACCGCAGTGGGCATCTCGCTCGCGGCGATGGGGCGGCGACTGAGGCGGCAGGCTCCTTGAGAGAGTGCCAGCGCCGCATCCCCCTTGTACCAGCCATCGGTCACCGGCAGTGCCGTGGTCTCCCGCAGCAATCTTACCCCCCACTGGGTCACCAGCGCCGGGCACGCTTTCTCTGCCAGCCTTGCCGCCTGCACCATGGCGGGCGGACGGGGCAGGGTGAAGGTCGCGCCGAGCAGCAGCAATCCGGCCACTGCAGCCAGCTTCTCGCCACGACGTGGCAGCCAGCCTGCCAGCAGCACGATACCGAGCAGGGTGATGGGGGCCAGATGGCGGGGATTGTCAGGGTTCTGGCCAAACAGGGTCCAGAGCAGCAGGGCGAGCCAGTAGAGCGTCCAGAGCGGGGGGAGGGCGGCAGGGTGGTTTTTTGCTCTTTGCCAAAGCGGCAGTACCAGCAGCGCCCCAACAGCCAAGGGCCAGAGCGGGGTGAGCTGATCGTTGAAGGTGCGCGCCCAGCTCAGCAGCCGATCGCCGTGGGCCGCCGCCGTGTTGCCCCACAGGGTAAAGTGGCCGTCGGTAAAGCGCCGCCCCTCGCTGAAATAGGCCCAGCCATCGGCCTGCCAGACAAACAGCAGGCAGGCTAGCCCCACCAGCGCGATGGGGAGCACAAACCTGACGCGCGTGCCCTGCTGCGCCATCCCGAGCCACAGGGGCAGCAGCGCCAGCACAAAATAGGAGGGGCGCAGCGCCAGCATAAGGCCCAACAACAGGCCTGCCAGTGCGAATCTGCGCTGCTGCAAGGCCAGCAGCGTCCCGAGCCAGGCGGCGAGCGCGGGCCCGTCCGAGAGGCCGGAGAGCGCCAGCGTCGGGGTGAGCGGCAGGGCCAGCACCAGCAGCCAGACTGGGGCGAGCAGGCTGGGCCGTTGCCACAATCTGACCGCCAGCAAGGCGGCGAGCGGCGCCAGCAAACTGCTACCGAGCAGACTTGCCCACTGCACCGCGCGGGCCGGATCGTCCACCGCCAGATTGATCAGCCGCGCCAGCCAGATAAAGGCGGGGTAGCCCGGAAAGTGGGGGGAGAACTCCAGCACGCTAAAGCGCGTCACCCCGTGGGCGAAATTGAGGGCATCGTCGGAATCGAGCGCCACCGGGAAGGCCAGCAGCCAGCCGAGCCAGGCCAGTTGCAGCAGGATCAGCAAGTAGGGTCGATTAGCGAAGCGTAATCGGCCGTGGTGACGCCCCCCTTCTCCCCTTGCGGGAGAAGGGCCGGGGATGAGGGGGGCCGTCGGCATCAATGAGAGGCCATCAAAGCGGCGCCAGCACGGCCATCAGCGCTTTTTCT